>Ga0164243_10000900_pt1 | contig 51964 bp, 49 predicted proteins | sample OricompcompostOP_FD_108781 | JGI IMG/M metagenome (GOLD analysis project Ga0164243, IMG submission 108781) | Organic Plus compost microbial communities from Emeryville, California, USA - Original compost - Organic plus compost (OP) | ecosystem: Engineered > Solid waste > Mixed feedstock >... | reverse complement strand
TCGATCACACGCCACTCGAAGTCCGTCAGATCGTAGCGGGCCATGATCCAATCTCCTCTGCGAGAGCTTGAATCACGTTCCTGCCGATTTGGGAATCCTTTATGAGTACGCGACCTAGCTCGGCGGTGGATCGGCCACGCTGCGCGCCGGCATCTCGACACGTACGGTATCGAGATGCGCGTCACGCAGCGCTGGAAAGATCTTCGCCCACAGCCCCGTCAGCGCAATCGATCCGATACCGCCGAACAGTGCCGCGCCGACCGGGCCAAGGAAACGCGCCGCGACCCCGCTCTCGAACTCCCCGAGCTCGTTCGAGGCGCTGATGAACAGGCTCGACACGGCGGTGACGCGCCCCCGCATCGGATCGGGTGTTACGATCTGCACGAGGCTCTGGCGCACAAACACCGACACCGCATCCGCGGCGCCGAGCGCGGCCAGCGCCAGCATCGATATGAAAACCCATGTCGACAGCGCAAAGACGATGGTCGCCACGCCATAGGCCGCGACCGCCACCAGCATCCAGAATCCGGCATCGCGCTGGATCGGCCGCGTGCTGAGCGCCAGCGCCATCAGGCCACCTCCGACGGCAGGCCCCGAGCGCAGGAGACCAAAGCCGTCCGGCCCGATGTGCAGCACATCGCGGGCAAAGACCGGCAGCAGCGCCGTCACGCCGCCGAGCAGCACCGCAAAGAGATCGAGCGAGATGGCGCCGAACACGATCTTGTTCGACCACACATACGCGAGCCCTTCCGCAATGAGCTTCAGGCGCCCGCCGCCCTTGTGCTCCGGCTTGGTGTTCGCCGCGATGAGCCAGATGGCGACACCGGCGGCGAGATAGAGCACGGCGGAAGCGCCGTAGGCGGATGGCACCGAGATGGCGCACAGCACGCCACCGAGCCACGGCCCGATCACCATGCCCGTCTGCATGGCGAGCGTGTTCCAGCCGATCGCCCGCGGCAGCACCTCGCGCGGCACCAGCATCGGCCCGAGCGAAGCAGAGGCCGGCATGGTAAAGGCGCGCCCGACACCGAACAGCGCCGCGATGGCGAAAGTGGCGATGAGGCTCGGATGCTCGACCGCAGCATTCAACGCCAGCCCCGCCGAGCAGAGGAACCCCAGCAAGCAGCACGCGAGAAGAATCTTCCTGCGGTCGTAGCGATCCGCCGTCTCGCCCGCGAGCAGCACGAACGCAAACATCGGCATGAACTGGACGAGGCCGATCATGCCGACGAGGAACGAGCTGTACTCGACCGAATGCTCGAGCCGCGCCACCGAATAGACCTGCCAGCCGAGCGTCACGCTCTGCGTCAGCATGCCGATTGTCGACAGCAGTCGTCCGGCGAGCAGCAGAGTGAAATCCGGATAGGGAAGGTATTGGGAGAGTTTCACTTCGCTCATATCGATGTTGCCCGGCGCACGCCGGGGGCGACGCCGCTGGATCGGGCGATCGGCTATGAGGTTCTAGAGCAGACGGACCGCAGGGTCGACGTGGGCATCGCCGCAGGCCATGCACGCCGTGAAAACGCCGGCTCGATATCGCGCTAAGCAGTCATCCCCTGCAACGCGCCTCACTGCCTTCCAGGCGGGACCTCCGGCCCGTGCCCATGGAGGTAGACGTAGATATTGTCGATCTCCTCGGCGGAAAACTCGACCCTCGGCATGTCGCGGTGGCGTGGGGCAACACCGTCGGCCATCTCGACATCGAGCCGCTCGCTCGGCCAGGAGCCGAGCACGATCCACAGATTGGGCGCCGCCTTCAGCGGGCTCTCCGTGTCGGCTGTCACCGCATGACAGCGCGCACAGTTGGCTTCGAGCAGCGCCTTGCCTTTCGCTGCCTCCTGCTCCGCCTGCGAGGCAGCATGGCCTTCGAGCGCCAAGACGACCGTTACCGATATTACGCCAAGCCAACGTATCACGCGCGCCTCCATCCCGCGGATGCCCGACCGCAGTAGAGGCCATCGCGCGCCAGGCGCCGTTGATCTTGCTCAACGCGATAGGTTGATCACCGCATCCGCGACTTGAGCTTGATGATCTCCCCGTCGACTGCGAACGAGCCGTAGCCGCGGTGATGGATGGTCTTTGCCCGCCGCCACGCGCCCTGCACCCACGCCGCCACCACCTCGAGGATGAAGAGGTTGTACTTCTCGACGAGGCGCGTCTCGACCACGCGGCATTCGAAGTTGGCGAAGCACTCACCGAGCAGCGGTGCACCGACGTGCCGTGCCTTGTGTGGCGTCAGCGCGAACGCAGCGAACTTGTCGACGTCGCGCCCCGAGCAGTTGCCGATCTTCACCGCCAGTTCGGCATGCGCCGCATCCGGTATGGCGATGACGCACTCCTTGGTTTTGCGCAAGGCGGCAAAGCTGTAGTCGCCGCTACCGACGATGCAGGCGACGAGCGGCGGCTCGAAGTCGACCATCATGTGCCAGGACATGGTCATCACGTTCTGCTTGCCGCCGCTGGCCGTGGTGAGCAGCACCACCGGCCCGGGCTCGAGCAGCGCATAGACATCCGAGAGAGGCAGCTCTTTCATCGCCATGGTCGCGCGCCCGCGTATCCTCGAATGAGCTTCGATCTCAAAAGAGCGAGATTTCGCCTTTCGGCCCCCTCAACGACGGCCTCATCTATGCTAGCCTCATCTATGCTAGATTGAGTCCAACACGCACGCCAACACCTGAGCGTGCATCAACCACGACGAAACTGCCGAGCCCAACCGTGAGCATTTCCGAGTCGAAGGCTGCCGAAGTTCTCTACGCCGCGCACGACGCCTGGAACAAGCGCGACATCCCGGCTCTGCTCGACCTGTTCGATGAGGACATGACGTATTGGAGCAGCCTCGCCAGCGCCGGCCATGGCCATGAGACTGTTCTACACGGCAAGGCGGCATTCGAAGGCTTTCTCGTCCCCTTCAGGAAGCTCGAAGGGCTCGCGGTGCCGCACAGCTTCCGGTTCAAGGACGGCGTCGCCACCGCCAGTGTCGAGTTCTACGTGCGCGACCAGGCAACCGGCCACTCGCATTCGGGCACCTTCCGGCAGGTGCTGAGATTTCGCGGCGACCGGATCCTGCGCATGGAGGAGTACCACGACGCCGCGCGCCTCGCCTCGTTCCTCGCCCTGCTCAGCAGCGAGTCCTCGGCATCTTAAAAATGGTACCGCCTTCCCGGATCGAACGGGAGACCTCTAGATCCACAATCTAGCGCTCTAACCATCTGAGCTAAGGCGGCAGCCGGCAACATCAGCGACTTAGGTCCGCCCCCACGGAAATGTCAATTCCGTGCGGAGGCGCATTGCTCGCCAAGCGGGCTTGCGGGCGCCTCCGCCAACGGCGAGGCGCCCGGCGCGGGCCAAGATCGCCCACAGGAGCGCTGGAATACAGCGAGCGCGGCCGGGAAGCAAGGTCGCCATCTGCCCGAAAGCAGACCCGCGCCCACACCTCGATCTCACCTTCCTTGCGCCTTTTGCGCCGCTTCGGCGATGAGACCGCCAAGGACATGCGCCTGATGCGCGAAGGTCTGCATCTGCTTTTGCGCGTAACGCTGCTGGATCTCCATGTATTCCCTGAGATCTCGGGCCCGCGACAGCTCGCTGGCGAAGGCGAAGCTCGCCTGGATGTTCTGCTCGGCGAACTTCGAGACTTGCGTCTGCATCTCCGCCGCGCTGGAGGTCATGGCGCCCTGCGACGCCGAGAGCGTTTCCTGCACCTTGCGCGCCATCTCGAGGAATTGATTGTAGGCGTTTCTGGCCTGCTCGACGTTGCGCTCGGCGAGTTCGCGGACGGCTTCCGGGAACTCGAACTGCGGCTTGTCGGACATTGGGGGTCTCCTCCTCGGGCCAGGATGGTTGTCACGCCCGCTCCTGGTTTTCGGGCCGCCGCAAATATAACGCGATCCGCCGGGGAAAGGGCGTGAAATGAATGTGGATACCGGACGACACCACCCTCAGCTCGTGGACGGAAGCGGCTCGTCGCGCTAACAGATTTGCAGCCTTGGTGTTTTGCTCATGCCAGTAGACGGCCCACGCGCTTCGCTGCCCTCGACAGCCGTCGGCGCCCAGAAGGTGCTGGCTGGCTGCCCCGATCCTGCGTGGATCATCGATCCAGCAAAGGGCCGCGTGCTCGCCGCCAATCCCGCCGGCGCCGCCCGCCTCGGGTTGCATCCCGACGCCGCCTCGGGGACGCTCGACGCGTCGATGCCCGGTCTCGCGCGCCTCAGGGCCATGATGCGCGAGCAGCTCGGCACTGGCCGGCGCGAGCCACTTGTCTTTTGGACCGCCTATGGCGCTGAGAGTCTCGTCTGCGACGTCGCCACCATCCCCGACACGCCAGAGGCGGCAGACCTCGTACTGGTCAGCATTGCCTCGGGCTCGCCGCGCCGCGGTGCGCCGGCGCTGCCGCCCGCCGAGAAACCCCTAGCCGCACTGCCCCCGCCGATCGCGCCTTCGCCCGACGATGCAGCGACGATGAGCAAGATCGCGGCCGCCATCCGCGCCGGCTTTGCCGGCGGCCGCGCCGATCCGGAGGCATCCACGGCATCCGACGCCGCCAGCCCGCCGGCGCCACTTCCCGACCGCGCTGCCCAGGTGTCGCGGCTCGCGCATGAGTTGCGCACCCCGCTGAGCGCCATCGCTGCGGCTGCCGAGATCATGAAGGACCAGCGCTTCGGCTCGATCGAGAACGAGCGCTATCGCGGCTATACGTCCGACATCCACGACAACGCGCGCCACGCGCTGGCGCTGATCAATCGCCTCCTGAGCGGCGAGCCGGCAGACGAAGGAGAGCACTCATCGGAGGTCGCCGAGCTCGACCTCAACGCGCTCGCCGAGAGTTCAGTCTCCGCCATCCGACCGCTCGCCGACGAAGCCGGCCTTAATCTCGCCTGCGAGTTCCATCGTCAGCTTCCACGGGTCAAGGCCGACGCAACGACGGTCAAGCAGATCCTCTTCAATTTGCTCACCAACGCCATCAAGTTCACCGAACGCGGCGGCGACGTTCGTGTCGTCACCGGATTGGGCTTCGATCGCTCCGTCTTCGTCGCGGTGCAGGACACCGGTGCTGGCATGAGCGCTGAAGCGATCTCGGCCGCGCTTGCAGCAGCCGTGCCCGACAATCCGCAACGCAAGGAGGCGGGCGGCCACGGCATAGGCTTGCCGCTGGCACGAAGCCTGGCGCAAGCGAACGGCGCGCGGCTCGAGATCGACAGCGCCGTCGGCGAAGGCACGGCAGTTGCTCTCATCTTTCCACGCGATCGGGTCGTGGTTTCGAATTAGACGATTTCTAATCTCTTGGCATTGCTTGCGCTTTTATTGACGGAGCCGCTTCGCTCACGTTAGCAATGGTGCAGTGCAGGGCAACCCGACGGCAGCCCACAGGCAATCCGCTCATATCCGGGGTCTTGGGATCCCGACTATCGGAGCCAGCGATGCAGTCCTTCAGCGCATTCTTGCGCCACGCGGCGTGTTCCATCCTTTTCGCTGCCGTCTGCGCCACGTCTGCCTTCGCTGCGGGCGAGGTCAACATCTACTCGTATCGCGAGCCGGGCTTGATCAATCCCCTGCTTGCCGCCTTCACCAAAGAGACGGGCATCAAGACCAACGTGGTCTTCGCCAATAGCGGGCTCATCGAGCGCCTTGCCGCCGAGGGCAAGAACAGCCCCGCCGATCTTCTGCTGACGCCGGAGTCGGGACTGCTGCTGCAGGCGGAAGCCGCCGGTGTCACACAGCCGGTGCATTCCGACGTCCTCAAGAAGGCGATACCGGCGAACTTGCGCGATGCGAACGACCAGTGGTTCGGCCTCACCAAGCGCGCCCGCGTCGTCTATGCCTCCAAGGACAGGGTGAAGCAGGATGCGTTCACCTACGAGGAGCTCGCCGATCCCAAGTGGCGCGGCAAGATCTGCATCCGCTCCGGTCAGCACACCTACAACATCGCCCTCATCGCCTCGATGATCGCTCACCACGGTGCAGAGTACACCGAGAAGTGGCTCACGGGTCTCAAGGACAATCTCGCCCGGCGGCCGGCCGGCGGCGACCGTGAAGCGGTGCGCGACGTACAGGCGGGCCTGTGCGACATCGCCATCGGCAACACCTACTACATGGCAGCGATGCTCAAGAACCCGGACCAGAAGGCCTGGGCGGACGCAGTGCGCATCGTCTTCCCCAACGCTGCCGACCGCGGCAAGAACGTCAACATTTCCGGCGTAGCGCTGACGGCCAACGCTCCTAACAAGGAGAATGCGCTGCGCCTTATGGAATTCCTCGTCTCGCCGGAAGCACAGCACATCTACGCTGAAGCCAACGGCGAATATCCAGTGGTCGAAGGCGTGCCGGCATCTCCGCTGGTGCAGAGCTGGGGTCCGTTGAAGGACGACCCGCTGCCGCTCACGCAAATCGCCAAGCTGCGCAAGCAGGCTTCCGAGCTCGTCGACCGTGTTCAATTCGATCAGGGGCCTACAAACTGATGTCAGAGATAGACACCTTCCTGAAGGGCCGCCCGTCGCGCGACTTCGCGATTCCGGCGGCCGCCATGCTCCCCGCCGCAGAGCGTCTCGTCGGCGTTGGCTTCCGCTGTTGGCTGCAAGGCTTCCAGACGAGTGACATCGGCTGCTGGGAGCTGGCGTGGGAGGAGTTCTCGCGCGCCGTCGGCCCGCAGGCAGCCAAGCCGCTGATGACCGAGCTTGCCTGCTGGGTGCGCGCCGTGCAGGATTCGGCCGAGCGCCGCATCGAGGTCTATCCGGCGCAATGCAACCGCTTCTGCCGCGACGAGTGCCTCGCCATCTCCATGGTCGCGGCCTGCCAGCACTCGACCTGCCCCGCGTTCCGCGCCTGCGCCGTGGCACTCCTGGGCTGCGACGACGTCGAGGAGGCGATCGAGGGCGCCGAAGGATTCGCCCGCTGCCTCAAGGAAGCCGGTCAACTCCTTTCGCCCGGCACCGTGTTCATGGGCGCCAGCCTTGTGACCCCAGGCGTACGTGGACGCTGTTGAGCCGGCCGCACCTCGCAAGAAGCACTGACGAGAAGTGCGCCGGCCCATGAGCGTGCGAGGACCAGAGCCGACGTTCCAACGCTCGTTTGCGACTCAGCTCGCCGATGCGCTCGCGAGCGTCTCTACCCTCCCCACGACGTTGCGGGCATGGCGACAGCGCCGTCGCGTCTCGCCGGCATGGACGGCCATCGTCGCCGTCGTTCTCTTCATCGTCGTCCTGCCCATCGCCACCGTCGTTCTGCTGGCGCTGACGCCCGCCGACAACATCTGGCCGCATCTCGTCTCGACCGTCCTTCCCGGATCGGTATGGCGCACGCTGCTGCTCTCCAGCGGCGTCGCTCTCGTCGCCTTTGCGGTCGGCACCGGGGCCGCATGGCTGGTCACCATGTACCGTTTTCCCGGGCGCGAGGTGATCGACCGCCTGCTCGTGCTCCCGCTTTCCGTGCCGACGTACATCGTCGCCTATTGCTACGTGGAACTGCTCGACTACGCCGGTCCCGTGCAAACGCACCTTCGCTCGCTCTTCGGCTTCACCAGCGCCGGCGACTATTGGTTCCCGCACGTGCGCTCGCTGGGCGGCGGCATATTCGTGCTCTCCGCGGTTCTTTACCCCTACGTGTATCTCACCGCGCGCGCGAGCTTCGCTCAGCAATCGGTGTGCGTGCTGGAGGTGGCGCGCACGCTCGGGCGCTCGCCGATCGCCACCTTCACCGACGTGGCGCTCCCCATTGCGCGCCCGGCAATCGCCGCCGGCGTCGCGCTCGTCATCATGGAGTGCCTCAACGATCTCGGCGCCGTGCAGTATCTCGGCATCGACACCTTGTCGGCGAGCATCTTCGCCACATGGATGCAGCGCTCCAACATCGGCGGTGCGGCGCAACTCGCCACCGTCATGCTCCTGCTCGTCGTCGGCTTGTTTGCCGCCGAGCGCGCGGCGCGCGGCGGCGCGCGCAGCCACCACACCACGGGTCGCTACCGCGCCATTCCCTTCCAGGAGCTCGCCGGCTGGAAGGGTGCCCTTGCCACGACGCTCGCCACGCTGCCGTTCATTTTCGGCTTCCTCGTCCCCGTGGCGGTGATCGTCCCCGACGCGGCGACGCACCTCGACGGCGCGCTCTCGAGCGGCTTTCTCCCCGCCGCCGGCAATAGCCTACTGCTGGCGACGATCGCCGCCGTCGTGACCGTAAGCGTCGCGCTGACGCTCGCCTATGCGCGGCGCATCGCCGGCAACGGCTTCATCCGCACCGCCGGCCGGCTGGCGGCGCTCGGCTACGCGGTGCCCGGCACCGTGCTCGCCATCGGCCTGCTCATCCCGCTCGCCGGCATCGACAACGCCGTCGACGGCTTCATGCGCGCGACCTTCGGCATCTCGACCGGCCTCGTCCTCTCGGGCTCGCTGTTCGCCCTCACCCTCGCCTACCTGATCCGCTTCCTCGTCGTCGCCGTCGGCCCGCTCGAAGCCGGCCTCGATCGGGTCTCGACCAACCTCGACGCCGCAGCGCGCACGCTCGGCGCCACGGCACTGTCGTCGCTGTGGCGCGTCCACCTGCCGCTGCTCATCGCCCCGCTCGGCGCCGCCGGCCTCCTCGTGTTCGTCGACTCCATGAAGGAGCTGCCCGCGACCCTGCTGCTGCGTCCCTTCAACTTCGAGACCTTGGCGACGCACGTCTACAGCCTCGCCTCCATCGAGCAGCTCGAGCAGGCCTCGCTCGCCGCGCTGACCATCGTCCTCGTCGGCCTCGTGCCGGTGCTGGCGTTGCACGAGGCCATCGCCGGTGGCCGTCCCGGCGGCCGCAGCGGCCGCTGACGGGGCCGATCAATCGACCACCTCTTCATCCTCGATCAGCTCCGCGAGGATCTCCCGCTCCGGGGAGGCCCGATCGGAGAGCTCCTCCGACCAGCCGATATTGAGCAGCGCATCGCCCATGTTGACGATCGGCAGCGTGGTGCGGCCGATGATGATGCCGCGGCGCGGAGACCGCACCTCGACCGCGACGTCCTCGTACGGGTTCGCCACGTAGCCCACCACCTCGTCCACGCTGACGCCATCGCCGATACGTTTCGTGGTGCGAAACACGCCGCCCTCCGGCGAGCGCAGCCAGTTCGAGGCATTGATCAGCACCGGCGCCCGCCGCTCCGCCGCCGGCTCCACGCCGTCCGGCAGCTCCAGCATGTTCATCTTCAGCATCACGCCGGTGATGCCGTCGACGCCGGCACGGATGGCGAACTCATCGAAGCGCAGGCCCTCGCCGCCCTCATAGCTGAGGACATCCACCCCCACGGCACGCGCCGCCTCGCGCAGCGAACCCGGACGCTCGGGGCTCTCCAGCATCACCTCCGCACCGAATGCCCGTCCGAGCTCCTGCACCCTCGCGCGCTTGCGGAACACGCAACGGATCTGCGGCAGGTTGATGCGGTGAATAGCCGCCGTATGCAGATCGATGCCGACCTGCGAGCGCTTGACGATCTCGGTCAGGAAAAGATGCGCCAGCCGCGCCGCCAGCGAGCCCGTTGCCGAGCCGGGAAACGAGCGGTTGAGATCGCGCCGGTCAGGCAGATAGCGCGACCGGTTGATGAAACCGAAGACATTCACCACCGGCACGCACAGCAGCGTGCCGTTGATGCTTTGCGCCGTCAAGGTGCGCAGCAGCCGGCGGATGATCTCGACGCCGTTGAGCTCGTCGCCATGGATGGCAGCCGACACGAACATCGTCGGGCCAGGATTGGCGCCGTGCAGCACATGCACCGGCAATGTAACAGGCGCATGATTAGAAAGCTTCGAAACCGGCAGATCGACCAGCCGACGCTCTCCCGGTTTGACGGCCAGCCCTTCGATGATGAACGGCTGCCTCACGGCCTCCCCCGTCTCCTCATCCGCGTCGCTGTGCCCGCGAAAGTGCATGAGGCAGCTCACGCGTGCAAGCTTTGGCGACCGAGATGGCCCTCGGCTCAACGACGGTGCGCGCACGCCAGCCTATGCCGCACCGTCCTTGTCTCCACACGAATCTGCATGCTGCGCGCATGAAAATGGTGGGCAGCGGGAGGCTGCATCTCGTCACGCTTCACGGGTCGCGATAACAATAGCGGCATTAAGAAAAATCGGCGCTTGACGCCGACTAAGGTGAGCTCGCTCCTTGCACCGCGGCAGAGCCACCTTTAAGACTACGACATCCGCCAAGGTACCTATGGTCCGTTTCGGCGCGACCGGCGATGGTGCACTTGCGAGTTGATTCTAGGCGGCGTGTGCTGAGGCGGCAGGGGTCCATGAAGCGCCCGAGGCAATCAATGCGACGCTACTCCTGGTCGCTCGCCATTTTGTGCTTCCTCATCATTCTGCTCGCCGCCCCGCTCCTCATATTCGACCGCTACCATCGCATCGCGCTCCAGAGCAGCACGGTTCTGGCAGCCTCGAGCAACAGCTACAGCCTCAGCGCCCCCGTCCGTCTGATGAGCGGGCCGACCATCGAGCTCGAGAGCGGCACGCTCTCGGTGCCGCCCAGCCGCAGCGGCCTCGCCCGCGGTGGCCAGATGATCGCCATGCTCATCACCGGCCATGGGCCGCAGATGACGCTGGAGAACGCCTCCTTCATCGCCGACTTCTCCACCCGCGAACCCACATTCTCGCAGGAGCCCCCCACGGGCGAGGTCGCCCCGCTCGTCAAGGCGCTGCAAGGCATGCAGTTCGATGGTCTCGCGGTGCGCGACAGCACGGTGCGCATCAAGATGTCGGACGGCTCGCTCGTCGAGCTTGAGGATGTCAACGCTTCGATCTCCGCTCGGCCCAACGGCGCTATCCACGCAACGGGATCGTTCGACTTCCGCGGTGCGCGGATCGATTTCGAGACGACTCTCGATCCGAGCCTCGATACCCAGGGGATGTCGCGGCCGATCACCGCGTCGTTCTCGGGCAAACCCTTGAGCGCCACGCTCGAGGGCAGCCTGATGCTCGGCGAGAGCCCGCAGTTGCTCTCGCCGCAAGCCGAGCTTACCGCCCCCGACCTGCGCGCCGCCGCACGCTGGCTGGGTGTGAATTGGCCAAGCGGACGCGGCTTCGGCGCCTTCCACGCCAAGGGCCAGCTCGAATGGGTCAATCGCACGGTGGCCTTCCAGAATGCAGCCATCGAGCTCGACGAGAACGATGCCAGCGGGACGCTGTCGATCAACTTTTCCGGCCCCCGTCCGGCTGTCGAAGGCACGCTCGGCCTCAAGACGCTGGACCTGACACAATATCTCAAGGTGGCCGACGCCTCGGCGAAGCCGGCCACCATCCTCGCCGCGATACGCGATACCGATGGGCTGGAGTTTCCCCTCATAGAGGCCATCGACGCCGATTTCCGCATCTCCGCCGACAGCATGACATTGCCATCGACGACCGTCGGCCATAGCGCCGCCACCGTGTCCTTGCGCGGCGGGAAGATGCTTGCCGATCTCGCCGAGCTCGAGTTCGATGACGGCACGCGCGGCGGCGGCCAGATCCGCATCGACAGCAGTGGCGCCAACCCGAGCTACGGCATGCAGGTGAAGTTCGAGGCGCCTGACGTGGGTCATGCCGTGCAGGCCGTGTTCGGCCATCCGACCGTGCAGGGACGCGGCGCCGTCACCATCGACCTCACGGCGAGCGGCAACACGGGCGAGAGCCTGCTGCGCTCCCTCGACGGAAAAATGTGCGTCACGCTTGCCGAAGGTGGACGCATTGGCCTCGACATCAACAAGCTGGCCGCACCGAATGGTGCACCCCTGCCGGCAGGAAGCTGGCAAGAGCTTGTCGCTCGCTCCATCTCGGTCGACAAGCTCGACGCACGCTTCACCGTCGCCGGCGGCATCATGCGCACGCAATCGGCAGAGGCCATATCTGGTGAGCGCGCTCTCAAAGCCGATGGAGCGATCAGTCTCATCGAGCGCCGGCTCGATATGGAGCTCGCCGTCGGTGACGTGGCCAAGCCTGCCGCCGAAGGCGAAAGCGCAACCGCTGTGAAGCTGCGTCCGCGCGAGATCATCAACATGCACGGCCCCTGGTCGGCGCCCAGCATCCACAACGGTCCGCCAGGGGACGACGACAAGCCCGTATCCGCGAACCCTGGCTGACGGCGGTCAAAGCCTTAGGCACCAGCGTCGCAAGCGGGCGTCGCACGCATGCTTATGGCTCAGCTTACGGCGCCGTTTCCAGACCGCGCGCTGCGGGTGTCAGCAGCGACACGACGACCAGCACGAGAAACCCTAGAGGAAGCGCCAGCAGCACCGTGGCAGGGCCACTGACGCCCCACCAGTCGGCAACCGTCTGCGCATGCGCGTTGAGCGCCACCCACGCGGCATCCTTGGCCGCGCCGGGCTCTGCCGCAAGCCATGCATCCTTCAACTCGTCGAAGTACTGCAACCCCGCCTCGCCGCCACTCGATAGCGCCGACGTCGCCGCGTAGAACGGAACGGCGAAAAACTCCCGCCCGAGGCCGTAGACGAGCACGAACCCGAAACCCGCCAGCATGCCCGCCGCGGCCCCCCAGGCATTCGCACGCCGCCACCAGAGGGCAGCCGCGAGCGCTGGAAACAATCCCGCTGCAGCCAGAACGACCGCCCACGTCGCAACGTCGATGATGCCCGCAACGCGCAACAGCGCCAGCGTCGCGCTGGCTGCTACGATGGCTGCGGCGATGACGTAGGAACCGAGGCGAATCCCGCGCGTCGGCTCTATCGCAGGCGCACCGCTACCGAGACCCAGTGCACGTACGATGACGCTGAGCGGCGCATGCGCCGTCGCCAGTGCCGAGGCGATCACCGCCACGGCGAAAAGCCCCATGAATATGCTGTCGAGGCCGACGATCTCCGGCAGGGCGAGCGCGACGACATCCGGGTCGATGACGATGTCCTGCAGCCGCAGCGCGGTCGCAGCCTCGGGAAGCGCCGCGCACGCTTCGACGACCGCCGAGATGTCGGTGGCCGCGCGCTCGCATATGTGCACGAGGCCGAGCTTGCCGTAAGCGAACACCCAGCCAGGTAGCTCCGCGACCGGCGTCTTGTCGGCGATGAGCGTCGCGATCGCGTGCCGGACATATGTCGCCGCGGCCGGCGCGAGTGTCAGCAACAGCACGAGGAGCCCGAGTCCCCACAGCGCCGTGTGGCGTGCAGAACGCGCCGGCACCGCCGCGAGAGGCGCCAGCAGCAGGCTAGGCAGCGCAGCAACGCCCACCGCCAGTCCCACGACAATGCCGATGAAGCTGGTTGGCGTCAGCGTGAGGAATGCCGTTAGCAGCGGACGCATGTAGGCTGGATCGGCAAGCTCCTGCTCGAGCAGATTCTCCTCGATCCCTTGCAGCTGCCAGAGGGAATTTGCATACGCGATTTGCGGTATGGGGAGGCCGTACCACTGCGCCGAGACAACCGCGAGCGGCACGAGCAGCGCAGTGAGCATCAACAGGTAGAGAAGGCCGTTCGCGGTCGCGGAGCCCCACGCACCGCGCAACACAAAACAGGCGAGCACCGCACACGCTGCTGCAATCGTCGCCATCGGAAAGCCGACGCCGAGCAAGCGCATGCCCACGAACCCTGCTGCTGTCAGCTCGGCAACGAGCAGCAGCACCATCGATGCCGTGATGACGGCGAGGCTGACGAGCGCGACCGCCCGGCCAGGAAAGCGGGCCGCGAAAAGCCCTGGCAACGAATCCGCGCCGGATCTGGCAAAGCGCGGGGCGATGACGAGTTGCAGCAACAGCCCGCCCGCACCAAGCCCCAGCGCATAGGCGAGACCGTCATGCCCTGCCGCGAAGATCACCCCAGGGATGGCGAGGAAATACGCTGCAGTCAGAACCCCGGCCGCAAGTGACATGCCGCCGAAGCTCGACGAGGCAGCCATGAGACGAGGCGCGCCGGCGGCAAGCGCGACGGCTGCCGCAGCGGCAATCCCGATAGCCCAGTACCCGCCGTCGCTCCACGCGGGCGCGCCGAACCTCGCGGCCAGCAGAAGTATGACGACGCCGATGCAAAAAGTTATGGCAAAGCCGGCGAGCGCTGGCCCCGCGTGCGCTCGGCCTTGAACCGCGCCCTGCCCATCGAGCGGCATGCTAGCGCTCCCCCGCTCGCCGCGCGTCTCGGCGGTCCTGCCAGCGCGCCGACGCCCAGCTAATGACCACGAAGGCGATCAATGCGCCCTGCGCGACCATGAAATAGCCGAGCGGGAGCGCGAAGATGTCGACGATATTCAGCGCTTGAGACAGCGCAGGGATGGCGAACGCGACCAGCGCCCACAGCAGCAGCGCAACGACGGGCAAGCGCGCGTGATCCTCGCTCGTCGAGTTTGGTTGTTCGCGCACCGAGGCCGTCCCCCGTCCATCTCGGCGGCCTGGGCAGCGCCGCATGCCGAGAGGTTCGCCCGACTTTACGACGCCGTCGTGGCATCACCCACAGCTAGGGTGTGATCTGACAGGAGCAGAAACTAATAGGCGGGGCGATACGCTCCCGCATCCCCCCGCCCCGGGATCCTCTCCCTAGACTTGGACCTTTTGCTTTTGCATGGCCGGCTGATTGGTCCGCGAGTCGCCGGACCCGCACCATGGGTGACCATCCGTCCTGCGTCAAGTCGTCCTGAACAGAAAAAATGCTGATGCATCGCAGCGATTTGCGTCCGACGCGTCAGGAAAGTCATGAAGCTTCAGGAGACCTCCGGGCGGCACTCGGAGTCGGCAGGAATGGGATCGCACTTTGGATCCCTGGCACAGGTATGCAGCGCCTTTTGCAGCGGCGAGGAATAGACGCCGTTGATCGGGCCATCATAGAGGTTGAGCGCCCGCAATCCGCATTGGTACATTTTGATCATCGGCGCTCCGCCGGCGAAGATCGCCATCTCGTAGTCCTCGATCGCCGCGGGGACGTCGCCCAGCGCCTGCTTGATGTGAGCGCGTGTGTCGAGCGCGAAGGGGCTGCCGGGCGAGAGCCGCAGCGCCGCATTGACATCGGCAACGCCCTCCGCTGCACGGCCGAGCTTGTAGTAGGCCCAGGCTCGGTTGTTCAGTGCCAGCGGAAAATCCGGCTTGATCTTGAGCGCCACATCATAGTCGTCGATAGCCTTCTCAAACATGCCGAGCACCGAGTAGGCGAGCGCCCGCATGCCGTGAGCGAGCCCGCGTTGCTCCTCGGGAACCCCCGGCGTATCGATCAGCGTCGAGCAGCCGGTGATGCGGCGCTCGTTGTCCTCGCTGAGACAGTCGATCATCGGATCATCGACCGCGGCGACCGCCACCCCGGCGAGGGCGACGGCGACGATGGCGCTGAGGACTCTGAGATAGAACATTCCGCAACCCGTCGCTGCTGTGCCGCCCCTTGAACCACCACATAGTGGGCTTTGTGAGGACGGGGGAGGCTGGCCAAGCGCCGCAGCAACCGGGGCCTGCGCGCCGTCGCCGCCGTTTAACCCCTTCCCGCCGGCTCTTATGCTAGCTTGCGGGGAGTTGCAGGATGCGAGCGTCCCACGTGAAACAAAAGCGAATTCTGCTCATCATCGGTGGCGGCATCGCCGCTTACAAGTGCCTCGACCTGATCCGCCGTCTGCGCGAAGCCGGCGCGTCGGTGCGCGCCGTGATGACGAAGGCCGCGACCGAGTTCATCACCCCGCTGTCGGTTGGCGCGCTGACCTCCGAGCGCGTATTCACCTCGCTCTTCGACCTCAATGACGAGCAGGAGATCGGCCACATCCGCCTGTCGCGCGAGGCGGACCTGCTGATCGTCGCTCCGGCCACCGCCGACCTCATCGCCAAGATGGCGGGCGGCCACGCCGATGACCTCGCTTCCACCGTGCTCCTCGCCACCGACAAGCCGGTGCTCATCGCACCGTCGATGAACCCGCGCATGTGGCTGCACCCTGCAACACAACGCAATATTGCGCAATTGCGCGCCGATGGCATTCATCTCGTAGGCCCAAACACCGGCGAGATGGCCGAGCGCGACGAAGCCGGCCCCGGCCGGCTCGCCGAGGTGCCGGAGATCATGGACGCTGCAGCCAAAATCCTCGCCACGCATCGCCGTGCGTCGGTAGCGCGTCTCGTCCCGCGCCCGCTCGCCGGCCGTCATGTGCTCGTCACTTCTGGGCCGACGCACGAGCCGATCGACCCTGTCCGCTATATCGCCAATCGTTCCTCCGGCAAGCAGGGACACGCCATCGCCCGCGCCGCCGCCATCCTCGGCGCACGCGTTACACTCATCACTGGACCAGTGACGATTGCTGATCCGCCCGGCGTCGACGTCGTGCGCGTCGAGACGGGACGCGAGATGCTCGATGCCGTCGAAAGAAGCCTGCCTGCCGACATCGCCGTGTTCGCTGCTGCCGTCGCCGATTGGCGCACCGCCGCGCAGGCGCGCCAGAAGCTCAAGAAATCCGCCGACAAGCCGCACCTCGACCTGATCGAAAACCCCGACATTCTCGCCAGCGTCGGCAAGCTGCGCTCTGGCCGCCCGCGACTCGTCATCGGCTTTGCCGCCGAGACGGCAAACGTGGCCGAGGAAGCCTTGAGGAAGCGCAAGGCGAAAGGCGCCGACTGGATTGTCGCCAACGACGTATCACCCGAACGCGGCGTCTTCGGCGGCGAGGGCAACACCGTGCAGCTGCTCACCGCTGATGGCATCGAGGACTGGCCGACGCTGAGCAAGGACGACGTAGCCCAGCGCTTGATGCAACGCGCCGCCGAGCACCTTAGCCGCGGTGCGGCAGCCGCCGAATGAAGAACCAGCGTCGAGACGCTAAACCGCGTACGCGCGTGAAGGTCTCTGTCGTGCGCCTTGCGCACGCTGGAGAGTTGCCGCTGCCCGCCTACCAGACCGAGGAAGCAGCCGGGCTCGACCTTGTCGCTGCACTCGATGTGCACAATCCGATGACGCTCCCCCCGGGCGGGCGGGCGTTGGTCCCGACAGGTCTCATCGTCGAGTTGCCGCGAGGCTATGAGGCGCAAGTGAGACCGCGCTCCGGGCTGGCGCTCAAACACGGCGTCACAGTGCTAAACAGCCCGGGCACCATCGACAGCGACTACCGCGGAGAGGTGTGCGTCATCCTCGCCAATCTCGGCCAAGCCCCCTTCGAGGTGCGCCGCGGCGAGCGCATCGCCCAGCTCGTTGTCTGTCCAGTGACGCGCGCGGCGCTCGTCGAAGTGAGCGAGGTGTCCACTACATTGCGCGGAAAAGGTGGATTTGGATCAACCGGCAAAACCATGGCTAATGAAAACGCCCGGTCGCGCAAATCATCCGCCAAAAAGAAATCCATGCCATCGCCTGCCACGCCGCGAAAAAAAATGCGTTTTGGGAAGCCCCCCACCGGCAATCGCTGATCGGCGCGTCGCCTTGACAGTGCGCGGCTTTCGCCCAAGTTGCCGCCAGTGCGGCGCAATATTTGGTGGCCGCGAAGAGCTATTGTGCTCGTATGCATGACAGAGGCACCCCGCGATGAACGAGATCCCCCAGATCAAGACCCTTGCCGCCACGAAATCGTGGGGCCGCGGCCGCGTCTATGACTCGATCGCCGAGACCATCGGCCATACGCCACTGGTTCGCCTGTCGAAGATCGGCAAGGCCGCAGACGCGAAGGCGGACGTACTCCTGAAGCTCGAGTTCTTCAACCCGCTGTCATCCGTCAAGGATCGTATCGGCGTTGCCATGATCGACGCGCTCGAGGCGTCTGGGCGCATCGAGCCCGGCAAGACGGTGCTGATCGAGCCCACCTCGGGCAACACTGGCATCGGTCTCGCCTTCGTTGCTGCAGCGCGTGGCTATCGGCTCATCCTCGTCATGCCAGAGACCATGTCGCTCGAGCGCCGCAAGATCCTCACCCATCTCGGCGCCGAGCTCGATTTGACCCCCGGTGCTGGCGGCATGCCGGCAGCCGTCGAGCGCGCTGCAGAGCTCGCCAAAACGATCCCTGGCGCCGTTATCCCTGGCCAGTTCGACAATCCCGCCAATCCACTTGTGCACGAGAAGACGACAGCCGAGGAGATCTGGAACGACACGCACGGCAAGGTCGACGCCATCGTCGTCGGCGTTGGCACCGGCGGCACCATTACCGGCATCGGCCGTGTGCTGAAGCCCCGCAAGCCGGACCTCAAAATCATCGCCGTCGAGCCATCGACCAGCCCCGTGCTCTCCGGCAAGCCACGCGGCCCGCACAAGATCCAGGGCATTGGCGCCGGCTTCGTACCGTCGATCCTCGACACTAGTCTCATCGACGAGATCGTCACCGTATCGAGCGAGCAGGCCTTCGAGACCTCACGTCTCGTCGCCAAGGTGGAAGGCATCCCCGGCGGCATCTCGACCGGAGCCAATGTCGCTGCCGCGCTCGAAGTGGCCAAGCGGCCCGAGTACGCCGGCAAGACGATCGTCACCTTCGCACCCTCGTCGGCCGAACGCTACTTCTCCAGCGATCTGTTCCTCGATCCGACGAAGCCCGCCTGACGCTGTGCAAACGTTGGGGTCTGCACGCTGATCCGTTCGGACCCCAAATATTTAAAGCAGTTTCGCACCCCGTTTTTCTAATCTCGTGATTCAATTCAAAAACATCGCGCGCCACCGAACGACAGCGTGCGCATAGACAGACAATTTCTCAGACATTCAATTCGCGATAGCGGACGAAACTGCTTATTTGGGCGTCATTTTGCTTGCACGCCCGGATAAAGAGAACATAAATCCATCCCCAGCGAGCTACTCGCAAACTAATTCCACCATGCCGAGCCAACTCTAGTGCTCGACGAATTCAGGCGCAGCCGCCGTGCGGTTGCGCAATGCCCAGTCGTATTCAAAGGGGACAACCATGGCCGAAGAAGGCGAAGGTCGCGGCACACTAGCCGAAGGCGCAGCACGGCAATTAGCCAACGCCACGAAAACGAGAGCGCAATGGGGCGGCATCACACCGCGCTGGCTGATCCCCTTCCTCCCCTGGACGCCCGTCGAGGCCGGCATCTACCGCCTCAACAAGGTGAAGGAGACTCGCGGCGCAACGTCGGCAAAAGCGGCCGACGTTGAGTGCAGCCCGCCACGCGACCGCGACGCCGACTTGCCTGAGACATTCGTCGACTATGACGAGCATCCGCGCGAGTACTTCCTCAACGCCGTGACCACCGTGCTCGACGTGCAGACGCGCGTGTCCGACCTCTACAGCCACCCCTTCGATCAGATCCAGGAGCAGCTCCGGCTGCTCATCGAGAAGGTGAAGGAGCGCCAGGAAAGCGAGCTCATCAACAACAAGGAGTACGGCCTCCTTGCCAACACCGCACCGTCGATGCGCATTTCGACGCGCTCCGGCTCACCGACACCCGATGACCTGGACGAGCTGATTGCTAAGGTCTGGAAGGAGCCGTCCTTCTTCCTCGCCCACCCGCGCGCCATCGCCGCCTTCGGCCGCGAGTGCACGCGTCGCGGCGTCCCGCCGCCAACGGTCACACTGTTTGGCTCGCCCTTCCTCACCTGGCGCGGGCTTCCGCTGGTGCCTTCCGACAAGGTACCGCTGACCGGCAACGGCAAGTCGAAGATTCTCCTCCTGCGCACCGGTGAGAAGAAGCAGGGCGTTGTCGGCCTCTTCCAGCCCGGCGTTCCGGGAGAGGTCTCGCCCAGCCTGTCGGTGCGTTTCATGGGCATAGACCGGCGCGCCATCGCCTCCTATCTGATCTCGCTCTATTGCTCGCTCGCCGTTCACACGGAAGACGCGCTCGGCGTGCTCGATGATGTTGAGGTGGGCAAGTATCATGAATACCCCGCAGCAAAGTGATCTGACGGACGGCGTTGCCACTGCTGCAGCGGCACCGTCGTCCGGCCCAGGCGATGCCGTGCGCTATGCACCCTCGCCTGCGGTGCCCGACGCCGCGTCCATCGCGCGGCTCGCGAACGCGCTCTACAACAGCCCCCCGTCACCGCCGGTGCCGGGGCCTGGTGCAGCGCTGCCGTCGGCACCCGTGTTCGCCGCCGAGCCGATGTACAGGTCTGTGCCCGGCTTGCCGGCCACGGAGCTGCCGCTGTCGCCGAACCTCAATCCCGGTCTGCCGCCGATGCCGATTCCGGCGTCGGGTGCCGCACAGCCGTCAGCGCCTGTGTTCGCCGTGGAGCCGATGCTGGCGCAAGCGCAGGCTCCAGGAGTGCCCGGCGTGGCGCAACCGTGGGGTGACAAGGGCGGTCCGGCGATGTCTCTGGCACCCCAAGTTGCACCGCCTGCGGTTCAAGTGCCGGCAGCGCCAACACCTGCTTCCGCATATAGCGGTGGAAGCGCGATGGATCTCGCCTCTCTGCCGTATTCCCTCGGTGGAGCGTTGTCGCTCGTCCCGAGCTTAGAGGATACGTCATCGCCCTACGGGCCAGGCACCCTTACCGGCCCGGCGAGCGGATCAGCGGTTCCGGGAAGCACCTACTCGTTCCTCGATCGCAGCACTGCCCCCGCCTACGATCCATCGCCACGTGCCGGGGGCGGCGCGACACCGGTGGCAACGGCCACACCCGCCACGCCAGCGAGCGGCACCCTTCCGTTTGCCCTCGATGTGTCGGTGCTCGATCTCAGCGGTCTGACTTATCAGCACAGTCCTGCGATCGCCGCGCCAGCAACGGGCATCACTGGCGTACGCCCGTTCGACCCCTATGCGATCCGCCGCGATTTCCCGATCCTGCAGCAGAGCGTCAATGGCCGGCCGCTCGTTTGGCTCGACAACGGCGCGACGACACAGAAGCCGCAATGCGTGATCGATCGTCTCTCTTACTTCTACGAGAACGAGAACTCGAACATCCATCGCGGCGCGCACACGCTCGCGGCGCGTTCGACCGATGCCTATGAAGGCGCCCGCGCCAAGGTGCGCGCCTTCATCAATGCGCCCACTGCGGACAGCATCATCTTCGTGCGCGGCACGACGGAAGGCATCAACCTCATCGCCAAATCGTGGGGTGCGCGCAACGTCACCGAGGGTGATGAGATCGTCATCACGCACCTTGAGCACCACGCCAACATCGTTCCCTGGCAGCAGCTCGCCGCCGAGAAAGGTGCCGTGCTGAAGGTGGCTCCGGTCGACAACACCGGGCAGATCATCATCGAGGAGTACGAGAAGCTGTTCACGCCGCGGACGCGGCTAGCTTCGATGAGTCAGGTCTCGAACGCGCTCGGCACCATTACTCCCGTCGCCGAGATGGTCGCCATCGCTCACCGCCACGGTGCCATCGCTATCGTCGACGGCGCCCAGTCGGTGTCGCACATGCCGATCGACGTCCAGGCGCTCGATGCCGACTTCTTCGTTTTCTCGGGGCACAAGATGTTCGCCCCAACCGGCATCGGCGCGGTCTACGGCCGTCCGAGCATCCTCGAGGGGATGCCGCCCTGGCAGGGCGGCGGCAACATGATCCAGGACGTCACCTTCGAGAAGACGACATTCCACGGCCCGCCGGCACGCTTTGAAGCGGGCACCGGCAACATTGCCGATGCAGTCGGCCTTGGCGCCGCAATCGACTATCTCATGACCATCGGCATGAGCAACATCGCCGCCTACGAGCACGAGTTGCTCGGCTACCTGACACAGGGCCTGCTCAGTGTTCCTGGCCTGCGCCTCATCGGCACGGCGAGCGAGAAGGCTGGTGTCGCCTCCTTCGTGCTCGACGAGTGCCGGGTGGAGGATGTCGGCAAGGCGCTGGCGGCGGAAGGCATCGCGGTCCGCGCCGGTCACCACTGTGCACAGCCGATCCTGCGGCGCTTCGGTCTCGAGGCGACGGTGCGTCCATCCCTGGCGCTCTACAACACCACCGATGACGTCGATGCGCTGATCAGCATCCTGCAGCGCATCCAATCCAGCCGCGGCAAACGCGGCCTCTAGTCAGACCGGCGCGGTTGTCCTCGGAGACGGCCGCGCCGATGCGCTTTGTGACAGTGCAACACCCGGACATGCTGTAGATTTCCCAATAAGCATCGAACGATTTCTTTGTTCGAGTCGGGCGTCACGGCTGTATGCTGCTGCATCAGCCAAGGACCCTCCGCAGCGATGATCCCGCACTATCTTGAAATCGCCGCTCACCTCGGCGCGGCCTGGATTGCCGGTAGCCTGATCGGACTGGAGCGCAGCTATCACGGTCGCCCAGCCGGATTTCGCACCCACGCCCTCGTTTGCCTCGCCTCGGCGCTCCTGATGCTGATCACTGCCTATCACCAGGATTGGGTGCCGCACCAGCCATCCGGCACGAATACCACGCTCGATCCGCAACGCATGGCCCAGGGGATCATGACTGGCATCGGCTTTCTCGGCGCCGGCGTCATCTTCAAGGAAGGCCTTACCGTTCGCGGCCTGACGACCGCGGCTTCGATCTGGATCACCGCCGCCATCGGCATCCTTTTCGGCATCGGATTTTTCTATCCGGCGATCCTCGGCACGTTGGCGACGCTCGGCACCCTGGCAGCCTTCCGCTATATCGAAGCGCGAATTCCGAGCCACCTCTTCGCACACCACGTGTTGCGCTTCGCACGCGACAGCGCCATGCCCGAAGCCGACGTGCGTCGGCTGATGGGGAAGCACGGCTTCTCCATCGCCAACATGAGCTATCGCCTGGATCCGGGTAGTGCGTATTTCGAGTATCGGATGACGCTGCGCACGGCCGACAAGTCGGCACTTGGAAGGCTCGCAACGAGTCTGCGCACCATCCCCGAAGTCATCGAGTTTCGCCTCTCTCCGACTGGGGATTGATGCCGTCGCAGCGCCCGCCTGCGCCGCGAAATCCAATATATGCTTCGCTGTTTTTCTTCGTTCCCAGTATCAGTTGCACCCTCCTAAGTAGCGCAACTTTCAACATACGGAGGGGGAAAATGATCCTTCATCGCCTAGGAGCGGGTGCCGGTGCGGCGTTCGCTTTCCTCGTCGTCGCTGCAGTCGTCAGCGGCGCCATTCCGGTCAAGGCCGAGGAGCCGGCGGCAACGCCGCCTGCGGGAGGCAAGGGCCTGCTCAACGCCTCCTACGACGTCTCGCGCGAGCTCTATAAGGACGTCAACGCTGCCTTCATCGCCGACTGGAAGAAGAAGGCGGGCGAGGACATCACCATCAATCAGTCGCACGGCGGCTCGACCAAGCAGGCGCTTGCCGTTGCCAACGGCCTCGAGGCCGACGTCGTCACTTTCAACCAGGCGCCCGACATCGAGATCCTGGTGAAGCCTGGCCTCGTCGCCGCTGATTGGCGCAAGAAGTTCCCCAACGATGCCTCACCCTATACCACCACCTCGGTGTTCCTCGTCCGCAAGGGCAACCCCAAGGGCATCAAGGACTGGGACGATCTCGCCAAGCCCGGCATCAGCGTGATCGTGCCGAACCCGAAGACCTCAGGCAACGGTCGCTACACTTACCTTGCGGCTTGGGGCTATGCGCTCAAGAAGACCGGCAACGATGCCGGCGCCAAGGATTTCGTCAGCAAGGTATTTGCCAACGTGCCGGTGCTCGACGGCGGTGGCCGCGGCGCCACGACGACCTTCACCCAGCGCGACACGGGCGACGTGCTCGTGACCTTCGAAAACGAGGCCAAGCTGATCGGCAAGGAAGTCGGCGAGGACAAGTTCGAGGTGGTCTATCCGTCCGTAAGCATCGTTGCCGAGCCGCCTATCGCCGTCGTCAACCCGGTTGTCGACAAACATGGCACCCGCAAGCTGGCCGAGGCCTACCTGGACTTCCTCTACAGCCCGGAAGGTCAGGCCATCATCGCCAAGCACGGCCTGCGCCCACGCAGCGCCGAGGTTCTCAAGGCGAATGCCGCCCAGTTCCCGGCCATCGCGACCTTCCGTGTCGAGGACCTGCTCGGCGGCTGGGATGCGGTCAAGAAGCAGCACTTCGCCGACGGCGCCACCTACGACCAGATCACGGTCAAGCAGTAGCGCCGCTACCGCCAGCCGTCATCGCCACGTGAGGGCTCGGGGCATCTCCTCCCCGAGCCCTTATCATTTGGAGCCAATCGTAACTATCTTGACGGAAACGACGCTATCGGTGGGCTGGCGTGAGCCTCTGCCCCTGACGTCGCCCGCTGGTTACGATAAGTTATGCCCATGCAGGACAAACCTTCTCACAAGGCCTCACCGGGCCTCAGCGCACTCGAGATCGACCGCTACAAGCGTCATCTCGTCTTGAAGGAAGTCGGCGGCCAAGGTCAGCAGCGCCTCAGAAGCGCGCGTGTCCTTATTGTCGGTGCAGGCGGTCTCGGCTCGCCCGTCGCCCTCTACCTCGCGGCAGCAGGCGTCGGAACCATCGGCATCGTCGACGACGATCACGTATCGCTCGACAATCTGCAGCGGCAGATCGCCCATGATACGCCCCACGTCGGCATGCCCAAGGTCGAAAGCGCGCGTGAAGCCATCGGTCGCCTCAACCCGCACGTGACGGTGGAGCCGATCGAAACGCGCCTCGACGCATCCAACGCCGCAGAGATCATCGGTAACTACGATATCGTCGCCGACGGCTCGGACAACGTCGAGACGCGATATCTCGTCTCCGACGCCTGCTACTTTGCCGAACGTCCGCTCGTGTTCGCCGCCGTCGGCTCGTTCGACGGCTACGTATCGACCTTCAAGCCGTATGCACGCGATGCCGACGGCACCCCCTACCCGACCTACCGCTGCCTCTTCCCGGAAGCACCGCCGCCCGGCACGCTTCCGAACTGCGCCGAGGTTGGCGTGCTCGGCGCCGTGGTTGGCGTTATCGGGACCCTGCAAGCAACAGAAATCTTGAAGGAAATTCTAGGCATCGGGTCGAGCCTCGCCGGCCGCCTGCTGATGTACGACGCCCTCGCAGCCCGCTTTGAAACGTTCACTATTGGCTGGGATCCCGAGAATCCACTCTCCGGCTGCAACCCCACGATAACCGACCTCCAAGCAGCGACGAAACTCAGCTCGACATGCGCAGCATGAAAGGATAGCGCTGTGATGCTTCTCGTTTGGGTGTTGCGCGCCGTGCTTCTGTCGATCATCGCTGCTGTCTTCCTGCCTCTTCCCGGCTTCGGCGTCGATGTGCGTGCTCAGGAGCCCGAGCAGCAGCTATCGATCGCGCCGGCGCTTCCGTCCGAAAGGCCGGCCGTCTATGGCGCCATAGCTTTCACACCCGACGGCTCCTTCTTCTCGGTGTGGAAGATCGGCTCGCGCCTCGAGGCCGAGGACAAGGTCCGCACCGAATGCGCAACGCTCGGGCGCGGCGCCTGCGAGGCCGTCAGCTTCCGTGGTGAGATCTGCACCTCGATCGCCACCGGCCAGATCGCCAAGCAGCGCAAGATCACCTACGCAGGCGGCGGCCTGAACCCCAGCGAGGCAGAGCGGCTGGCCCTCAACCACTGCAACAGCGATCGCCGGGCGCGCGGAACCTGCCAGCTTCGCACGACCGTCTGCGGCGATGGCCGCCTCGACTCCGCTTCGCGGACTCAATAGTTGCTGACACCCGCGGAACTGTAGCGCCCTCCTTGGCACCTGGCTGCCGCATACGATCCGAAAGGCTCGTCCTTACTGGCCCACCAAAGCCGAACATTCTCTTCGCCGCGAAGCGGCAAGGCGCCAAGGGCGCCCGGCGCGAGCGCCGGCCATCAACTCGCGCGACAATCACCGCACACAAAGCTTTTCACAGCTCGTGTCAGCTCAAAACATAGCCGGATGCACGCGGTCAGGCGGCGCGTGGCCGTCGAGGAACGCCTTGATGTTGATGATCACCTTCTCGCCCATGTCGATGCGCCCCTCGATCGTCGCCGAGCTCATGTGCGGCAGTGCGACGACGCGATCGGAGGAAAGCAGCTTCGGATTGACCGCCGGCTCATGCTCGAACACGTCGAGGCCTGCGCCGGCGATGGCGCCCGCCTCGATGAGGCGCGCAAGCTCGTTCTCGTCGATCACTTCGCCGCGCGCTGTGTTGACGATATAGGCCGCCGGCTTCAGGAGCCGCAGCCGGCGTGCCGACAGAAGGTGATACGTGCCAGGCGTATGCGGGCAATTGACGGAGATGATATCGACCCGCGTCAACATCTGGTCGAGGCTCTCCCAGTACGTCGCCTCAAGCTCCTTCTCGAGGTCGAGAGAGACGCGGCGGCGGTTGTGATAGTGAATCTGCAGGCCGAACGCCTTCGCCCGCCGCGCCACGGCCGAGCCAATCCGACCCATACCGATGATGCCTAGCCGCTTGCCATAGATGCGATGTCCGAGCATCCAGGTCGGCGACCAACCGCTCCAGGTGTTCTTCTGGTTCTTGAGGTAGTCGGCACCTTCGACCAGCCGGCGTGGAGCCGCGAGGATCAGCGCCATGGTCATGTCTGCGGTATCTTCGGTCAGGACCCCCGGCGTATTGGTAACGGTGATCCCGCGGTTGCGCGCCGTATCGAGATCTATGTTATCGACGCCGGTACCGAAATTAGCGATTAGCCGCAACTGCGGACCCGCCTGCGAGATGACCGCGCGGTCTATCCGGTCGGTCACTGTCGGCACCAGAACGTCGGCGATCTTCAGCGACTCGGCGATCTGCGACTGGGTAAGCGGCTCATCGTCGACATTGAGCCGGGCGTCGAACAGCTCGCGCATGCGGGTCTCGACGACGTCGGGCAGCTTGCGCGTGACAATGACGATTGGCTTTCGGGCGCTGTTCGGCATCGGGGTCCGCTGTTGCCTCTTGAATTGCGGGGGAAATCTGGTGGGGCCAGGCGAGCCTGCGTCTCGCCCAGGCAGATCTAACAGAACGCCATTGCAATGACAAAGTGCGGGATTTTCTCTGCGCGCCGGCGAGGGCAGACTGATCTGACGCACTCTCTTCGAGAGCGCTGCAGAGTTGCTGCAGCGATCGAGTGCACAGGCAGAGCGAGGCGGAAGTAGACGGATGCGGGGAACGGCAGCGCACAACGTGTTTCGCACTGCGCTATCGGCGGCCGCGCTCCTGTGGAGCATGACGCCCACGCTGGCACAACCCGCCGCCTCCAGCTTCCCCGGCGGCAGCGGTTTACCAGTGCCGCGCTTTGTCAGTCTCAAGTCGGATCGCGTCAACATGCGCAAAGGACCGGGTACGGACTATCCCACCGCCTGGGTCTATCGCCGTGCCGGCCTGCCGCTCGAGGTGATCAAGGAGTTCGAAGGTTGGCGGCAGGTCCGCGACGCTGATGGCGCTGCCGGCTGGGTCCTGCAGTCGTTCCTCTCCGGACGGCGCACGGCGCTGGTGCTGCCCTGGGAGGTCAAGCCCGGCGCCCAAGTGCCCAAGGTAGCCTTGCGCTACAATGATAGTGAACGGGCACGCCCTGTCGCCATGATCGAGGCCGGCGTCATTGCCAACCTGTCGAACTGCGACGGGCGTTGGTGCCGCGTCAGCATCGACAAGTTCCAAGGCTATATCGAGCAGAAGAAGCTTTGGGGGGTCTACGAGGGCGAGGTCGTCAAGTAGGCGGCCTCCACCGTCAGTCCTTTTTGACCAGACGCACGACGACATCGATGTGCGTGATGCTCATCCCCTCAGGCGGGTCGGGCAGGCCGTCGACTCGGACGGAATGGCCCGAGATGTCGTGCAATTCACCCTCTTCCTCGACGAAAAAGTGGTTGTGATTCGAGGTATTGGTGTCGAAGTAGGCCTTCGCGCCGTTGATCGCCAGCTCGCGCAGCAGCCCGGCGCGCTTGAACTGATGCAGCGTGTTGTAGACCGTCGCCAGCGAGACGTGCTGGCCAGCGGCCAGCGCCTCGACATGCAACGATTCGGCTGTCACGTGCCGGTCCTCGCCCCCGAACAACAGGCTGCCCAGGGCCAGCCGCTGGCGCGTGGGCCGCAGCCCCGCCTTACGCAGTAGCTGAGCTACACCGCGTGAGGTCTTGCCGTCTTTTTGCGAGGCAGGAGTGCTATCGGTCATCGGCGGGCGCATCGCACCAGATTTGAGGGACCTGCCCTCTGCGCGCCGATTGGCGCCAGCGGAGCAAGCTGACATTGCCTGTATACTATAGAGGCGCCCCGTCGCCTGCAACTCGAGCATGCAACGAGACGCGGCCGCGCGGCGGCTCGTCCCCCGATAGCTCGCCGCCTACCCTTTTGAACGCCATATGACTGTGTTAGGAACCCCGGAAAGCGTGGAGGACCGACCACTGCGAGGATTGAGCAAACAAATCATGACAGAACGCCGCACGAGCTTCGAATTCGAGGATTTGCTCGCGTGCGGCCGCGGCGAGCTGTTCGGCCCCGGCAACGCACAACTGCCGCTCCCACCGATGCTCATGTTCGACCGTATCTCGGCCGTCTCGGAGACCGGCGGCCAGCACGGCAAGGGCCACATCGCCGCCGAGCTTAAGGTTGCCGGCAATAGCCGCCTCGACTGGTTCTTCAATTGCCACTTCCAGGGCGACCCGGTCATGCCCGGCTGCCTGGGGCTCGACGCGCTATGGCAGATGACCGGCTTCTTCCTCGGCTGGCTGGGCGCCCCGGGGCGCGGACGCGCCCTGGGCGTTGGCGAGGTCAAGTTCTCCGGCATGGTCCTGCCGACGGTCCGCCGGGTTGAGTACATCGTCGATCTGAAGCGGGTTATTTTGCGCAAGCTCAAGCTTGCTATCGCCGACGGCGTCATGAAGGCGGACGGCGAGGTGATCTATGTTGCCAACGATCTGCGCGTCGGCCTGTTCGAGACCGGCGAGACGGCGGCCGCCGTCAGTCCTTGATCTTGATGATGTTTCGTGCTCGCTTCCGCCGGAGCCGAATTTGCGAAGAAGCCGCAAGCTTCCCTTAGCGAGAGGATGGGCGGATGAGACGTGTGGTCGTCACGGGCATGGGCATTGTTTCCTCGATCGGAAACAGCTGCCAGGAAGTGCTCGCGTCCCTGCGCGAGGCTAAGTCCGGCATCGTCCGCGCCGACAAGTACGCCGAGCTCGGATTCCGCTGCCAGGTCCACGGCGCCCCCAACATCGACTGGGAGTCGCAGGTGCCGCGCAAGCCGCGCCGCTTCATGGGCGACGGCGTCGGCTGGAACTACGTCGCCATGGATCAGGCGATCCGCGACGCTGGCCTTGAGGAAAAGGACATCATCAACGAGCGCACTGGCATCATCATGGGCTCCGGCGGTCCCTCGACGCGTGCCATCGTTGCTGCCGCCGATGTCACCCGCGAGAAGGATCCCAAGAAGGTCGGCCCGTTCGAGGTGCCAAAAGCCATGTGCTCTGGGCCATCCGCGGCTCTTGCCACGAGCTTCCAGATCAAAGGCGTCAACTACTCGATCGCCTCGGCCTGCTCGACCTCGGCGCATTGCATAGGCAACGCCACCGAGCTCATCCAGTGGGGTAAGCAGGACGTGATGTTCGCCGGCGGCTGCGAGGAGCTCGACTGGACGCTGTCCGTGCTGTTCGACGCCATGGGCGCCATGTCTACTAAGTTCAACGACACGCCAGCGAAGGCGAGCCGCGCCTACGACAAGAGCCGCGATGGTTTCGTCATTGCCGGCGGCGCTGGCGTCGTCGTGCTCGAGGAGTACGAGCGTGCCAAGGCGCGCGGCGCCCGTATCTACGGTGAGGTGGTGGGCTACGGTGCCACCTCCGACGGCTACGACATGGTAGCCCCTTCCGGCGAAGGCGCCGTACGCTGTATGCAGCTCGCCCTGAAGGGCATGGACGGCAACGGCATTGGCCACAAGGTCGACTACATCAATCCCCACGGCACGGGCACCCCCATCGGCGACCTGCGTGAGATCGAAGCCATTCGCAAGGTCTTCAACGGTGAGGTTCCCAAGATCGCCTCTACCAAGTCGCTCACCGGCCATTCGCTGGGCGCCGTCGGCGTCCAGGAGGCGATCTACTCCCTCTTGATGATGAACAACGGTTTCGTCTGCGAGAGTGCCAACATAGAGGAAATCGACCCCGAGCTCGCCGACATGCCCATCGTGCGTGAGCGGATCGATAATGTTAGCCTTAACTGCGTGATGTCGAACAGTTTCGGGTTCGGCGGCACTAATGCCACGCTCGTTTTTCGCCGCGTGAGCAGCTAAAAAGGGCTTATGCGGCTGTCATGACGGGAACAGCGTGCTTGGCCACAATGGCTGAGAACGAGCGGCTGGCGTCGGGCTGACCGACGGACGATCGCAACAGCTATATCAGAAACGACAGGACCTCCCATGACTGAAATCGACCTCGCCAAACCTGGTCCGATCCTGGCCGGCAAGCGCGGGCTCATCATGGGCGTCGCCAACGAGCGTTCGATCGCCTGGGGTATCGCCCGCATCGCCGCCGGGCAGGGCGCCCAACTCGCCTTCACCTATCAGGATGGCGCCTTCGGCCGCCGCGCTCTGCCACTTGCCCAATCCCTCGGCTCCGAGATCATCGAGCCCTGCAACGTGCTCGATCTCGCCAGCGTCGACCGTGTCTTCGCCCGCATCAAGGAGAAGTGGGGCAACCTCGACTTCGTCGTCCACGCGCTGGCCTATTCCGATCCGCGCGAATTGTCCGGCCGCTACGTCAACACCACGCGCGACAACTTCACCAACACCATGGTGATCTCCTGCTTCTCGTTCACTGAGATCGCGCAGCGCGCCGTGCCTTTGATGCCGAATGGCGGCTCGCTGCTCACCTTGAGCTACGGCGGCGCCACTAAGTCGGTGCCCTCCTACAACGTCATGGGCGTCGCCAAGGCAGCGCTGGAGGCGTCCGTGCGCTACCTCGCGGCCGACCTTGGCCCCCAGAACATCCGCGTCAATGCTTTGTCGGCCGGTCCGATGCGCACACTTTCGGGCGCTGGCGTCTCTGACGCGCGCGTGATCTTCAACTTCCAGAAGGAGCACGCCCCCCTCCGCCGCACACCCACTCTCAACGAGGTTGGTGGCTCTGCGCTATATCTGTTGTCGGACATGTCAGGCGCCGTGACGGGTGAGGTGCACTTCGTGGATTGCGGCTACTCCACGGTTGCCATGCCGAGCCTTGAGGCGCTGAAGCAGCTCGACAGCGAGAGCGCTGCGGCGCCACGCGGCCCGACGCCATCTCAAGCTGCTGAATAGAAAGGAGATTTAAGAGCTTTCCTGTTGCCGTTAACCAAACTATGTTCGGCCCGTTCACAGCAGCCAACATAACGAACGGACGGAAGGAGAGTTCATGTCTCGTTTTGCTTTGCTCGCAGCGCTCGCGCTCGGTGCCGTTACCCTCGTCGGCGCCTCAGCCTCGGCCAACGTCGCCACCGGCGGCATCACCAAGCTCAACGCGAAGGCGTTCTCCACCTCGATCGAGGAGGTTCGTCGCCATCGCGTTTGCCGCGTGAAGTGCAAGGGCATCGGCCCGTTCAAGAAGTGCAAGCGCCGCTGCTGGTGGAAGTAAGCTCTTTCGCCGGCCACTAGTCCAAGTCGCCCGGTCCTGCGATAAGCGTGGCCGGGCGATTTCGTAGCCGCAATGCCATCTTGACGGGGCCACACCGGGGGCTCACACACGCTCATGATCGGCGTCTTCGATTCCGGGCTCGGGGGACTGACGGTGCTGCGCGCACTCGTCGACCGCTTTCCCGACAAGTCCTTCCTCTACCTTGGGGACCACGCCAACGTACCGTACGGCAACCGCCCGTCAGGTGACGTCATCGACCTGACGCGCGCCTGCGTCGAGGCGCTCTTTTCCCAGGGTTGCAAGCTCGTGCTGCTCGGCTGCAACACGGCCACCGCCGTCGCCGCGCGCCACCTGCAGCAAGTGTGGCTGCCGGAAAGCCGCTGGCGCGGACACAACGTGCTCGGCATCGTTGCGCCGACCGTCGAGGCCGCAACCCAAACCCCATGGGCTGTTTCCACACCGCAGTACCCGCAGAAGTACAACACCGACGTCGTCGCCGTGTTTGGCACCACGCGGACCGTCGCCTCGGGCGTCTATCCGGAGGAGATCCGCAAGCGCTGCCCCCGCGTCACGGTCGTGCAGCGAGTGTGCTCGGCGCTCGCCGGTGCCATCGAAGACGAGGCTCCCGAAGCCGAGCTCGAGGCCCTGGTTGCAGACGGCGTCCGCGGTCTCCTGGAGCAGACCGGCGGTCTGCCGCCGCATCGTGCCATCCTTGGCTGCACGCATTTCCCGCTAGTCGAGCATCTGTTCCGCCGCCACCTGCCGCCCTTCACGCGTATCCTGTCGCAGCCGGAAGTAGTCGCCGACAGCCTCGAGGACTATCTCGCCCGCCACCCGCGCTACATCGCCGGAGACAACGGCGGCACGCTCACCCTGCTGACCACCGCTAACAATCCTGCCGACATCAGCGCCCGCGCCCGCGTGTTCTGGCCCGAGGTCGCCTCCTTCGAGCTTTCCGCCGCCTAAGCGCCGGCGGCCGGCTCCCCCAGGAAGGAGCCGGCAAACCCTCAACGATCCGCGCGCGCGAAAACCTCCATCAGTTCGGCCACCTTTTGACGCTGCTCATGGGCATCGCCGCTCGCGATGGCATGCTCGACGCAATGCGCGACGTGGTCCTTCAGCACCTCGTCCTCCACCCGGCGCAGCGCGGCGCGGATGGCCGAAAGCTGGGTGAGGATGTCGATGCAGTACCGATCGTCCGTCATCATGCGGGCGACGCCGCGAACCTGACCTTCGATTCGACCGAGGCGCTTTAGACATGAGGATTTGGTTTGAGCTTGCATGATTGACATATACCCCCCAGGGGTATACACGGTCAAGCAGCCATCCGCTTGTGGAGAGTTCCATGTCCGAGCATTCCCATCACGACCACACGCATGGCCACGCCCACGGGAGCGCCGGAACGCTTGGCATGGCGAAGGACCCGGTGTGCGGGATGGACGTTGACCCCCACACCGCGAAGTTCCGCGCCGAGCATGGGGGCCGCACCTACTACTTCTGCGCCGCCGGCTGCCGTACCAAGTTCGTCGCTGATCCAAAGAAGTACCTGGAGAAGGACGACCAGCCACCCGAGCTGGTGCCCGAGGGCACCATCTACACCTGCCCGATGCACCCGGAGATCCGCCAGGTCGGACCCGGGTCATGCCCGATCTGCGGCATGGCGCTCGAGCCCGAGCTGATCACCGCCGGCGACCACGGCCCGCACCCAGAGCTCGTCGACATGACGCGCCGGTTCTGGATCGGCCTCGCGCTGGCACTACCGGTCTTCATCCTCGAGATGGGCGGCCATCTCTTCAATTGGCACCACTACATCCCGCCGACGCTGTCCAACTGGGTGCAGCTCTTCCTGGCGACGCCCGTCGTGCTGTGGGCCGGTTGGCCGTTCTTCGAGCGCGGCTGGCAGTCGCTCCTCACCCGCAACCTCAACATGTTCACGCTCATCGCCATGGGCACCGGCGTCGCCTGGGCCTACAGCGTGATAGCGACCGTTGCGCCGCAGATCTTTCCGCTCGCATTCCGCCAGGCAGACGGGGCCGTAGCAGTCTATTTCGAGGCCGCTGCCGTCATCACCGTGCTGGTTCTGCTCGGCCAAGTGCTCGAGCTGCGCGCCCGCGAGCAGACGTCCGGGGCCATCCGCGCCCTGCTCGACCTTGCGCCCAAGACGGCGCGCCGCGTCAAGGACGACGGCACCGATGAGGATATATCGCTTGAGGATGTCGTCGTCGGTGACAAGCTGCGCGTGCGTCCTGGCGAAAAGGTGCCAGTCGACGGCGTGCTGACCGAAGGTCGCTCCTCGCTCGATGAGTCGATGGTTACGGGCGAGTCGATGCCTGTCACTAAAGAGGCTGGCGCCAAAGTCATCGCCGGCACGCTCAACCAGTCGGGCTCATTCCTCATGCAGGCCGAGAAGGTCGGCCGCGATACGCTACTGTCGCAGATCGTGCAGATGGTCGCCCAGGCGCAGCGCTCGCGCGCCCCAATTCAGCGCCTCGCCGACCAGGTCTCCGGCTGGTTCGTGCCGGCAGTGATCGCCGTCGCCATCCTCGCTTTCTTCGCTTGGGCGACGTTCGGACCCGAGCCACGCCTCGCCTACGGCCTTGTCGCCGCCGTCGCCGTGCTCATCATCGCCTGCCCCTGCGCACTCGGCCTCGCGACACCGATGTCCATCATGGTCGGCGTCGGTCGTGGCGCCCAGGCCGGCGTGCTGATCAAGAATGCCGAGGCCTTGGAGCGTCTGGAAAGGGTAGACACTCTCGTTGTCGACAAGACCGGCACGCTGACCGAAGGCAAGCCCAAGGTCGTCGCCATCACGCCGGCTGCCGGCCTCGACGAGGCGGAAGTGTTGAAATTCGCCGCCAGCGTCGAGGTGGCGAGCGAGCACCCGCTTGCCGCCGCCATTGTTGCAGCCGCCAAGGAGCGTGGCGTCACGCTCTCCCGCGTCATGGGCTTCGACTCTCCGACCGGCAAGGGTGCCATTGGCATAGTCGACCGCAAACGCGTCACGCTGGGCAACGCACGGTTCCTTGCCGAGCTCAATATCGACACGTCCGCCCTCGAACCCGAGGCAGAGAAGTTCCGCCACGACGGCGCCACATCGATCTTTATCGCCATCGACGGCAAGGCGGCCGGCGTCATCGCCATCGCCGATCCCGTCAAGGCCTCGACCCCCGCCGCGCTCGACGCGCTGCGCGCCGACGGCGTGCGCGTCGTCATGCTGACCGGCGACAACCGCACCACCGCTGAGGCCATCGCTCGCCGGCTCGGCATCGCTGACATCGAAGCGGAGGTGTTGCCTGATCAGAAGAGCGCCGTGATCGAAAAGCTCAAATCTGAAGGTCGCGTCGTCGCCATGGCCGGTGACGGCGTCAACGACGCCCCGGCACTTGCCGCCGCCGATGTCGGCATCGCCATGGGTACTGGTACCGACGTCGCTATCGAGAGCGCCGGCATTACTCTGCTCAAAGGGGATCTACAGGGCATCGTCCGCGCCCGCCATTTGTCGGAAGCCGTGATGCGCAACATCCGCCAGAATCTGTTCTTTGCCTTCGTCTACAATGCCGCCGGCGTGCCCATTGCCGCCGGAGCCCTCTACCCGGCGTTCGGCATCCTGCTCTCGCCGATCATCGCCGCCGGCGCCATGGCATTGTCCTCTGTGAGCGTCATCGGCAACGCCCTCCGCCTGCGCTCCGCGCGGCTCAGCTGAGCCTCACCCCTCACCCGCCGCTTATGCTGGCGCATTTCGCGGCGACCTCTCCCCAGCGGGAAGAGGTTAGGACCGCGCTCCACCTATCCTCTCCCCGCACGCTGGGGAGAGGCCGGAAGCGAATGCAATAAGCTTCCGGGTGAAGGGGACCTTATTGACTCGGCATGGTGTTGAAACGCGCCTTCTGCTCGTCGGAAAGCGAATCGTAGAACCCCATGAGTGCCGGCCGCACCTCGTTCATCGCCATCACCGTCGCCTTGAGTCGCTTGTCCATGGCGTCGAGCCGCGCCTCTGTGCTGGCCGGGATCTCCACCGGACACGTCGCCTGCAGCATAGCCGCCGCCTTGGCTGAGACGTTGTCGAGTGCATCGAGCGCCGCCCTCTGCTTCTCGTCGGGTTCGACGGTGGCGATGATCTCCTGCGTCGGCACGTTGATGAACTCCTGGTTCTGCGTCGCGCAAAGCCTTGCAGGGTCGTCCACCTTGGCGCCACCCAGCGCGTCGAGCTGCCGCCGCTGGCCATCCGATAGCGAAGCGTCGAACTTGACGAGCGGTGCCCGCACGAGGTCAAGGCCCTGCACCATGGCATCGAGCCGCTTCTGCAGCGCATCGAGGCGACCGACCGGCGTGAGCGGTGGCGCGCTCGGGCACGAAGCCTTGAGCAGGCTCTCAGCCTTGTGCGAAGCAGTCTCCAGCGACTTCAAATCGGCGACCTGCGCACCTTTCAGCTTGATGCTCGCCGCAATCCTGCCGACCGGCAGCCCCGAGACACCCGGCGCAAATCCGCTACAGGTGGCGATATCGCCGCTCTGATTATCATCCTGCATCGTCGCCGACGCATCGGTGTTGGCGGCTGCGTCGGAGCTGTACACGTCCTGGTGCGACTCGCGAGCATAGACGTAGTCGCCGTCAGACTGCGTCCACGCCGTGGCGCCGTAGCCGCCGGACGGCCAAGCGTAGGCACCGTTGGGCCAGAAGAGTCCGCCCATGATGTAGTCGACGCTATAGCCCCAGAAGGGAGCTGTCGCTGCGTAGGGCCACCAGGCGAATGACCACATGTCGCCCCAGGCAAACGGCCAGAATACAGGCCCGACCCAGCCCCAGCGGCAGTTGTGGCAGTTGAAATTGCGAGCGTTCCAATTGCTGTTCCAGAATGCATTGTGACCCCAGCGTCCCGCGTTCACCGGCTGACGCCAATCGTTCCAATGCTGCGTGAGATGATCACGACGGTCGAGGTCGCGAATGTCCCGGCGGTCGTCAGCATGATGGTCGATACCATCTCCGCGGAGTTCCTCAGCCGCACGGCGGTTGTCCGCAGGGCGATGGACGTCCATGGTGCGATCCGTGGCGCGACGACTCTCCTCTACCCGCGGGCCGCGCATCGCCTCTGGACGGAACTCGGGACGGAAATCGCGCATGCCGCCGCCAAAGTCGCGCATGCCGCCAAAATGGCCGCCGAGCCCACCGCCGAAATGCCCACCGCCGCCTCGGGCCATGGCATCGGCCGAGAGGCCGAAGGCGCTCATCGAGACGCTGGCGACCAGCGCAAACCCCGTATTGCGGATCATCAACGCCCTCCCGGGACCCAACGCATCCGGCCGGCTTGCATGCCGGCCCCAGATGGTTGAGATAGCGGGAAAGGTATGACCAGAGGCTCAGCGCACTCCGCGCCCCTCGCACCAGAGGAAACAAAGCCTTCAACAGTAGGCGGCAAGTGTCCAAATCGCCGAAATCACTCGTCAGGAGTTGGCGGTTGGCTTCTGCCACTGGATATGACGTCCCCGCACTACAAACTGGATATGACGTCCCCGCACTACAATATGACGCTGCCCGGCGGACGCAGGCCCCGCAATTGATCGCCGCAGGAACAACCGAGAGTGACGATGCTGCCAGACGTGACCGAGACGACCATCGCCGTGCCACCCGAGTGGGCGCTGCTCAAGGCGATCTGGACCGCCTGGCCGGCCGACCCGGGCGAATGGAATGGCGATCTCGAGACTCCGCGCCGCGACATCGCCGCGCTCGTCAACGCCTTGAGCCAGGCCAATACCGTGCGCCTGCTCGTCAACGGGCCGGAGGCGGAGGCGTCGGCGCGCGCTGCGCTCGCCGGCGCTGCCGACATCGTGCAGGCCCGCTACGGTGATATCTGGCTGCGCGATACTGGCCCCATCTTCGCGCGCACGCATCTCGGCCCGGTAGCGCTGCGCTTCGCGACGAATAGCTGGGGCGGCAAGTACGACCTTCCCGACGACGCCACCGTCGGCGACGACATCGCGCGCATCGCCGATGTCCCGGTGCGGCGCTTCCCCTTCGTACTCGAAGGCGGTGCCGTCGACCACGACGGCGAAGGCACGATCCTCACCACATGCCAAACGCTGCTCAACCCCAACCGCAATGGCTGGACGAAGGCCGAGGCCGAAGCAGCGCTCGGCGAGGCGTTCAATGCGCGCAAAGTGATCTGGATCGATGAGGGCCTGAAGAACGACCACACCGACGGGCACATCGACAACATCGCCCGCTTCGTCGGACCTGGCCGCGTCGTCTGCCAATCGCCTGCTGGCGACGACGACCCCAACGCCGAGACTCTCGATGCTATCGCACGCACCCTCGCGGCCGCGACCGACGCGACCGGGCGCAAGCTGGAGGTTGCCCGCATTCCCGGCGTCGGCCTCTATCGCAACGCGCTCGGCGAGATCTCCCCGGCTTCGCACATGAACTTCGTCATCGCCAACAGCCTTGTCGTCGTGCCGGTCTATGGCACGCCGACCGAGCAGGCAGCGCTCGACGCCATTCAGTCGGTCTTCCCGGATCACAAGGTGATTGGCGTGCCGTCCAAGGGTCTGCTTGGTTGTGGCACTGCGGGCGGCGGCTCGTTCCACTGCATCACCCAGCAGGAGCCGCGCTAAAGATGGCCAACCGCACCCTCACCGTTGCCGCCATCCAGACGTGGTACGGCCATGACGTGCGTGACAACATCGCCCGCACCGAGGACTTCGTGCGCGAGGCGGCGAAGCAAGGCGCGCAAGTCGTCCTGCCCTCCGAGCTGTTCCAGGGCATCTATTTCTGCACGCGCCAGGACCCGAAGTGGTTCACCACAGCCTATCCAGTGGACGAGCATCCGGTCGTTCAGGCGCTGCAAAAACTCGCCGCCGAGTTGAAGATCGTCATTCCCATCTCCTTCTTCGAGAAGGACGGCCCGCGCTACTACAACAGCATCGCCATCGCCGATGCGGATGGCACGATCCTCGGTGTCTACCGCAAGAGCCACATCCCTGACGGCCCCGGCTATCAGGAGAAGTACTACTTCCGTCCCGGCGACACTGGCTTCAAGACCTGGAATACGAAGCCCGGCCACATCGGCGTCGGCATCTGCTGGGACCAATGGTTCCCCGAGTGCGCGCGCGCCATGGCAGTCGCTGGCGCCGAAGTGCTGTTCTATCCGACCGCGATCGGCTCGGAGCCTTACGACGAGACGCTCGACACGCATCTGCAATGGCAGCGCGCCATGCAAGGCCACGCCGTGGTCAACGCCGTGCCTATCGTTGCGGCCAACCGCATCGGGCTCGAAACCAACGACGGGACACAGCAGAGATTCTATGGCCACTCGTTCATCGCCGATCACCGTGGCGAGATCGTCGAGGCATTCGGCGCTCACCAGGAAGGCGTGCTGATCCACACTTTCGATCTCGACGAGATCGAAAGCTATCGCGCCGACTGGGGCTTCTTCCGCGATCGACGTACCGACCTCTACGCCAAGAGCATCGTCTGACGCTGATCAGGACGCCGTTTGCCACGCCTGGGCGCCGGCCAATATTCTGCGCTACTGGTCGACATACAGCGTGCGCGACCGATGCGGACAAGAGGGATGCCCACGGACACTGAGGATCAGCAAGCGCACCCGCTGCCGGCAACCTTCGAATACCGGCTGCAGCGTACGCCCGTTGGCGTGGTGCTGCTCGATGCGGACCTGTCGATCCGCTCGCTCAACCCCGTCGCTCGTCGTCTGCTCGCACCGGCGCACGCATCCCTGTTCGGCGCCAACATCCTCGACATCCACCCTGACGAGGCGCGGGAGAAAGTAGCTTGGCTCATCACTCGCGCCGGTACCGCCGCGGACGGCACGTCGTCTCTCGTCGTGACCACCGCTGCGGGCAGCCTGATCGCTAAGGTAAGCCGGCTCGACGGCAACGCAGACGGCACCATCGCCGGCTACTGCATGATGGTTCACGCTCTGTCCGACGCCCCGGCCATGGGACGCTCGACCACCGCCGACCTTAATTCAAACGCGCCGCAGGTTGACGGCCTCCCCGTCGCCGCCACAACGATGACGAGCGCCCTCTGCCCCCTGATGAAGCTGCCGCTGGTACGCGGCCGGGGCGTTAGCCTCATAGACGTCGCCGATGTCGTCTGCCTCGTCGCGCAGGGCCACTATGCCGAAGCGAAGACCCTGTCCTCCTCGGCGCTCTGCCCACGCTCCTTGGCCGATCTCGAGCGCCGCCTCGATCCGACCGCCTTCCTGCGCATCCATCGCCGCTACGTCGTCAACATCCGCCATGTCCGCGGCGCAGAACGCGTCGACGGCGGCTGGCAACTTATCCTGGACGACCAAGCGGCGACGCGTGTCCCGGTGAGCCGAACAAAGGTGGAAGCCGTCCGCCGGCTCTTGGCAGTATAAAGGCTAGATACCGTCCGTGCAGCCCTGATGCCGTTCGTGCGCCCCGCCTGTCACCCAAGCCCAATGCATTGAGCCATTCGCAGCCTTCCAGACACCATTCGTGCAACACGCCGCCCGCGCGCACGAATCTCAAAGGTGTCTGCATGACAACACCCGCTTCCGGCAATCCCCCGCGGCTTCCCTTCGAGCTCGAGCATCCGGACCGCTACCTCAGCTTCCGCGGCATCGATTTCGAAGGCAACATGCAGGCGGTGCTGACGCACCTGCGCCGCTATATCGACTCCCCTGCCTGCACCAACCCATTCTGGGAGCGCTTCAAGACGCGCCTCGCCAGCGCAGAGGAAGGCACGTCCGCAACCTGCGATAAGCTGCTGCTGCTCCACTCTCATACCTACTACATGGTCGACCTCTTCGAAGAACACGACGACGAGGCGGCGCTGGCAGCCCTGAAGAAGCTTGAGGAGGAGTGTTTCTAGGCGAGCGCAAGGGCTATCGACTAGCCGGCACCGGCCAGCAGCGTCCCGAAGTATCCAGACAATAGGCGGTTTGCGGGATCGCGCTCTCGCCGTGCGCGAGCGAACGTGATCCACCGCGCGCCGAACGCCTTTGCAACCTGCTCACCCGTCAAATGCTTCGTCTGGTTGAGCAGCGGATGACCACTATGCGCGCTCGCAAATTCATTGAACGCTTTGAGGAAGTCGTCCCAGCCGGAACCTCCCGTGGAAACAGGATCTATGCTGATGGCCGACGCACCAGATGTGAAGGACAGGAGCGCGTTGTCGTCGGCCACCATGCGATAGCCGACCGCCGGCAGATCGCAGCGATAGCCGGTTTGCCTCTCGTAGTCGTGGCAGAAGCCCACGTAAGCGTCGAGCGTATCGAAGAACTGCGCCTCGTCGAACGACCACATCGAGAAGACGAACTTGTGCTCCCCCGGCTTGTCGACGTGGCGGATGATCTGCGCTTGCGGCCTCGTCGCCTCGCCGCCGACAAAGAGACACGTCCAGCGGCAGATGAGATAGTCGTAGAGGGCGCGCACCCGATGCTCGACAGCCCGGTTTGGCGACGCACGCGCAATGAAGATCGTGAACATCGGACCGAGCTTGCGCCAGAACGCATTGCGCAACCACCAACCTCCCGACGACGTCGGTTCAACACCGATAAGCTCGCGCCGCTCTTCCACCATCACGCGGTCGGCGAACGGATAGATGTACATCATCAGCGCCTTGCCCTCAGCGACGAGCTGCGGCACGGCAGTACGGAGCTCCGCAATCGAATAGAGGCGGTGACGCGCATAGACCGCAGTCAGCGGTTTTATCCGCAGCGTGACCTCAACGATGACAGCTATGAGCCCATAGCTGGAGCGCAATAGGTGCATCTCCTCTGGATGCTCAATCTCATTGTAGCTCGCGATGGCGCCATCCGGCTTGACCACCTTGACGCCGGAGACGAACGAGCTGATCTGCCCCCAATGCGAGGTACCGATAAGCGAGCTGTCCTTGGTCGCCGCGCAGGCAACGGCACCAAGCGTGACGTTGCCGATCTCCGTGTTGATGTGGAACTGCTTGCCGTGACGCGCCAGTTCCTCGGCGACGTCGATGTAGAGCGCGCCCGCCTCGGCCGTGACGTAGTCGTGACCGATGTCCAGAATGCGGGTCAGACCCGTCATGTCGAGCATAGTGCCGCCAATATCGGCAGAGCATGGTGCCGGCGAGTGCAGCTTGCCGACAGCGCGCACGGGCGATGGATACTTTGCACTATCGGAAACGACGCGCACCACATCATCGATTGTCTTTGGATGCACAACGACGCTCGGCCGGTAGGTTACCCCGCCTTCCCAGTTGGTAACCTCTGCAGCCGCAGGAGGCTCTGCAGCCGATGATCGCTGCGCGATGAATGCAGACTGAGCAGCAAGCTTCAGCAGCCCCGCAAGCTGAGGCGCCACCATCAACTGAGGCTTCAACGGCTTCATACGCAGCCCCCGTCCCACCCCCCAAATCTGCAGGACTTGATGTCACAGCCTAGCGCGCCTCGTGGAGCGTGCCCACCGGCCGGGAGCTCATTGCTTAACTTCAGGCGCGTTGCTGTGCCGGAATTGCCTGCCGTCAGTCCGCCTTCGACATACGCTGACCGATCAAAATCAGTCTCGCCGCGCGCTCGGCCGCATCTTGCAGATATTGGCGCGATTTCCTGATCGCTACCTCGAGCGGCATGGCATTGGGCGTGGCGGTTTCGAGACCGTCGATGCCGTGTGCGAAGACGCCCGATGCGTCGTCTGACAACCCGCCGCCAATGGCCACCACCGGAACGCCGTGCTTGCGCGCTGCGGCAGCAACGCCGGATGGCGTCTTGCCGAACGCCGTCTGGAAGTCGACGCGCCCCTCTCCCGTGACGGCGAGAGCCGCGCCCTGCATATGCTCATCGAGCCTAGTGGCAGCGACGACCAGTTCGACGCCACGCTTCAACGTTGCGTTGGTGAAGGCCATCAGTCCACCGCCGATGCCTCCGCCGGCTCCGGCACCCGGACGATCCGCGACGTCTATGCCAATCGAACGCCTTATCACCTGAGCGAAGTGCGCAAGATTCTTGTCCAGCTTCTCGACCATCTCCGGTGTCGCACCCTTCTGCGGGCCATAGACGCGCGAGGCGCCCTTTTCACCGCACAGTGGATTGGTGACGTCGCAAGCGACGCTGATGTGGATCTTAGCGAGTCCCGGATTGACCGCCGACATGTCGACCGCGTGCACATCATCGAGATCACCGCCAGCGATGAGGTCATGGATCGGCGCCCCGCCGAAACTGATGAAACGCACGCCCAGCGCCTGGGCGAGGCCCGCACCGGCGTCGTTGGTCGCCGAGCCGCCGATGCCGAGGATGATCTCGCCGACACCACGCTTGATGGCGTCGGCGATCAGCTCGCCAGTGCCGAACGTCGAGGCGAGGAGAGGGTTGCGCTGCTCCTTGGGAACGAGTGGCAGGCCCGAGGCCTCCGCCATCTCGATCACCGCCGTCCTGCCATCACCCAGCAGGCCATAGGAGGCCAGCACCTTGGCCCCCATCGGACCTGACACCTCGACCTTGACGATCTGCCCTCCGGTCGCGTCGACCAGCGATTGCACCGTGCCTTCGCCGCCGTCCGCCATCGGCACCTTGACGTAGGTAGCATTGGGCCAGACCCGTTTCAGGCCCGTCTCGATCTCGCTCGCCACTTCCAGGGATGTGAGGTTTTCTTTGAAGGAGTCAGGAGCGATGACGATCTTCATTGGGCACTTCTTCTCACGGACGCTTGCGCGCCAACGGCTAATCGGCGTCAGGATACGGGGAAAGGCTGCACTGTGTCGCGCAGTCGCTTAAAGTTGCTTTCTTTGCCGGGGGTTGCGCGAAAGCCATCCCGCCGCATGGTTAAGGATAGCCGAGAAATCGTTCTCGGCGAGGCGATAGACAGGCCTACCCGGCCAGCCCAGCGATGGCGTCCGATTCGATGATGTGCACCCCCGGAGCCGCCTGCCGGGCGCACGCAAGCATCGCCTCGGCGACCGTTTTCGTATGTATTGCCCGGTACTTGCGCGCCGGCCCGACCATCACTGGCTCGATCACCGCCAATACTCGGTTTCCAATGCGCTCGGCAAGTCTGTACTCGTCGCGTTCCCCGGCAAGAAGCGACGGGCGCAAGATGTACGTCGATCGCAGGCCGGCGCCGGCCACACCGGCTTCCATCTCACCCTTCGTCTTGAGGTAGATGCTTCGCGACTTGGCACTGGCGTCCACCGAGCTGATCCCGACGAACGTCGTCGCGTTCTGATCGGCCGCCCACCTCGCCAGGGCAATAGGCAAGTCACGATCTACCGCCTGGAAAGCCGCCGTCGAGCCCGCCTTCCGTTGGGTCGTTCCAACGCAGCAGAAAACGGCCTCGACATCCTCGCCGGGCAGAGGCGATGGCAGACGCGCAAAATCGACCACCCGCTCCTCGACTTTTGCCAGCCTGGCGTATCGTGTCGGCCTATGGTGCAGCACGACAATTTTGTCGTAGCTCGTGGAAGCGAGGAGAAGCGGCACCAATTGGCGCCCGATGGCGCCCGTCGCGCCGGCAATGACGGCAACGCGTTTTGACATCGCTCTGGCCTCCCATCTCTGCGACGCGAGGCTAGTCGGAGCTATCGTTCCCGTCCACGGGTGGGAAATGCATGGCACCATAGCCTGCACCCTGCACGCTATCGAGCCCGCCGCTCTAGAGATGAGGAGCTATTATTCGTGAGCACATTCACTGTCCGGCGCGGACGACGCTACCGCGCCACCATCTCCCTCGGCCTCATTGAAAGCTTGGCCGGAAATGAATTTATCGCCGATCAACTACGGCAGGCAGGTTTCATTGACGTAAGCGTCGATGGATCCGGCACCACACGGCACGCCGAAGGCCTATGGCCACTGCCAGACGCTACCGCCGAATTGCCGGCGCAGATAAGGGCCGTAACAGAAATTGAAGCTGCCTGAAATGGGGCTTGGCACACCAGATTGGCTGGCCAAATAATGTGCAATTCCGCTTTCTTGATACGCTCATAAACCGCGAATATTAATCCTCATTTCCAATGCGCCAGCATTTGCGGTGATGACCATTTTCGGCATGGGAAATTTTGTTGCCTTTGCGAGGCCCGATCCAGCCCGAGAAACATCATCCGTCATCTGACTTTCAATCGGCGCAGGTCTTGCGTTGCTTGTCTGAAATGGCAGAATAATTGGCCTGAGCAGGAAGCCTCGCCGTCCATATGCAGAGTCCACGCACAATTTTCCCTTCAGCACAGTGCGTCTGCCCTGCAGCAGGGATCTACGCGACGACCTTGCGTGCGGAGTTGACGGCCGACTGCCGGCGAGAGGGATGAAGGACATGCAGTTGGACGAGCACCGGGCCAGGATGATCCTCGAGGCAACGCACACGGCGTGGAGCAACGGGGATATCGAGGCAATGGCGCGCCATTTCGTCGATGACGTCACCTACTTCTGCAACACTGGTGGCCCCGACGGCGGTCCGCTCACAATCAACGGCAAAAAGGCCTATCGCGAGACGCTGCAGCAAATTGCCGATGTCGCCGAAAGCGTCGCCGTTTCCGAGTATTTTCGCTTCAGCGACGGCATCGGACGCGCCAAGGTCGAATGTTATATTCGCCACAGGACTACGCGCCATACCCTTGTCGGCTCCTATCGCCAGGTCGTCACCTATCGCGGCGATAGAATTGAGCGCCTTGAGGAATTTCACGACGCGGCCAAGATGATCGCCTTCTGGCGCATGATCTCCGGAGAAGCGGCCATCGAGAAGGCCCTTCTCGCCGAATGAAGTCCCGGCCGGCAGACGCACCAGGGCAGCGCCATCAGGGAAGCACTCACCAGCGACGCCAGCGCCACCACCAATTGCGATGCCAGCGCCAACGGCGCCAGCCTGCCTTGTCCACCACCGACGCTGTGGCAAGGCTGCTTCCAGGAATCGTGCTGAGACCTATAACGGGTGCTGCCGCAGCCGGTGCGCTGGCCGCCACCGCGCAAAGTGCCAAGGCTCCCGCCAAGGCGCCGATCGGGAGATAGCGATGCATGGGGACCCTCCAGAAGATCTCACCGGAGGGTGCCCCACCCGCGCCAATATCGGCTTAGCCGTCGCGATCCAAGTTTCGTCAAAGCCCGGATATCGCGACGTCGCCGCAGAACGCCGAACCTATTTGCAGGCCATCCGGCGCGCAGTGCAGGTCGTCGTCAACGTGTCGTCCGTGCACTTGAGCTGCACCGCGCCCTTGGGACGCTCACCATGATCGGCGATCGAATTCTTCAACGCCGCGTTGGCCATGAAAACTGCGAGGTCCTTCGTGACCATCGTCGCCACGCCACCGGCGCGCCGGCAGCCGCCCTCTGCAGTCGAGATCGTCGCCGCGCTGATGACCGCAACGGCAAGCGACAGTCCAACAAGGCTCATGCGCATCATGAAAGTGTCCTCCTCGTATCCGCGTTGTAGGGAGCATTTTTCGTAGCCCACGCACGCGCCCGTCGCAGTCACGCGGGGGGCACAGCAACACGAAAATCACCGACATTACGAGGAGCTTACGAGAAACTTACCAGCGCCACGCGCTGGTAAAGACACGGAATCTGCCCAGCCGAAGCGATCGCCCGCGCACATAAAAAGGTACACATAAAAAAAGATGAGGCGCCGCCAGAGGGGGAAGGGCGCGGCGCCTCATAGATCGCCACGCAGCCCCGGATGGGAAGGGGGGAAAGGGCGCCTCCTAGGGAAGGGAGGAGGTGTGGCGCGCCCACAGTGCCAAGGCGCGCCCTCGAGGCAATTGATACCGATCAACTGTGCGTCGCCGCCGCAGCCTACAAACATCAAGGCCGCCGAGAATTCTCCCGGCGGCCAAAAACATGCAAACCTGCTGCGAGCCGAGGTCAGCCGGCTTCGCGGTCGCGGCGCGGCGGACGCCGCTCGCGGCCACCACCGCCACCCTCACGCTCCCGCCGCGGCGGACGCGATGCAGCGAACTCCTGCTCCGGCTCCTCGCCCTCGGCGCGCGGGATCTCCTGCCCCGTCGCCTGATCGACGATCTTCATCGAAAGACGCGTCTTGCCACGCTCATCGAAGCCCAGGAGCTTGACGTAGACCTCCTGGCCCTCCTTGACGACCTCGCCGACCGTAGCCGGACGACCCGGCGCCAGCTGCGAGATATGCACCAGACCATCCTTGGCGCCGAAGAAGTTCACGAAGGCGCCGAAGTCCATGATCTTCACCACCTTGCCCCTGTAGATCATGCCGATCTCGGGCTCGGAGGCGATCTCCTTGATGCGCTTCAGCGCCGCCTCGATCGACTCGCGCTTGGCGGCGGCGACCTTCACCGTGCCGTCGTCGTCGATATCGATCTTGGCTCCGGACTCCGCAACGATCTCGCGGATCACCGAGCCGCCCGATCCGATGACCTCGCGGATCTTGTCGGTTGGGATCTTGATCGTCTCGATACGCGGCGCGTGCTCGCCGAGCTCGCTGCGAGCCCCCGATAGGGCCTTCGCCATCTCACCGAGGATGTGCATGCGGCCTTCGCGCGCCTGCTCGAGCGCGACGCGCATGATCTCCTCGGTGATGCCGGTGATCTTGATGTCCATCTGCAGCGAGGTGACACCCTTCTCAGTGCCGGCCACCTTGAAGTCCATGTCGCCGAGATGGTCCTCATCGCCGAGGATGTCGGAGAGCACAGCAAAGTCGTTACCCTCCTTGATGAGACCCATGGCGATACCGGCCACCGGCGACTTGATCGGCACGCCGGCGTCCATGAGCGCCAGCGAGGTGCCGCACACCGTTGCCATCGACGACGAGCCGTTCGACTCGGTGATCTCCGACACGACGCGGATGGTGTAGGGGAACGCCTCCTGATCCGGCATGATCGGGCGGATGGCGCGCCAAGCGAGCTTGCCGTGGCCGATCTCACGCCGGCCGGGAGAGCCCATGCGGCCCGTCTCGCCTACGGAGAAGGGCGGGAAGTTGTAGTGCAGCAGGAAACGCTCCTTGCGCGTCCCTTCCAGCGCGTCGACGAACTGCTCGTCCTCGCCGGTACCAAGCGTCGCGACGACGAGTGCCTGCGTCTCGCCACGCGTGAACAGCGCCGAGCCGTGCGTGCGCGGCAGCACGTGCACATCGGAAACGATCGGGCGCACCGTCTTCAGGTCGCGGCCGTCGATGCGGCGCCCCGTCTTGACGATGTCACCGCGGACGATCTCGCTTTCCAGCGCCTTGAACGTGTCGGAGAGCAGCACCTGCTCGGAGGGATCGTCGGGAACCTCGACGCCGGCCTTCACCTTCGCCTTGGCCTGATCCTTGAGCTCATAGCGCTTCTGCTTCTCCTTGGTGGAGAACGCGGCGCGCAGGTCGGCCTCCGCGAGCTCTCTCACTTTGGCAGCATACTTCTGCGCGTCGGGGATCTGGATGTCCCACGGCTCCTTGGCCGCTTTCTCGGCGAGCTTGATGATCGACTGGATGACCGGCTGGAAGTGCTTGTGGCCGAACATCACGGCCTCGAGCATCTGCATCTCCGGAAGCTCCTTGGCTTCCGACTCGACCATCATCACCGCATCCTGCGTGCCCGCAACGACGAGATCGAGCGTCGATTCCGCCATTTCATCGATCATCGGATTGAGCACGAACTCGCCGCCGATGAGGCCGACTCGCGCCGCACCGATGGGACCGAGGAACGGCAAGCCTGACAGCGTCAGCGCCGCCGAGGCCGCAACCATTGACAGGATATCGGGGTCATTCTCCATGTCGTGCGAGAGCACGGTGACGATCACCTGCGTCTCGTTCTTGAAGCCCTCGACGAACAGCGGGCGGATGGGCCGGTCGATGAGGCGCGAGGTCAGCGTCTCCTTCTCGGTGGGGCGACCCTCGCGCTTGAAGTAGCCGCCGGGGATCTTGCCCGCGGCATAGGTCTTTTCCTGGTAGTTGACGGTCAGCGGGAAGAAGTCGATGCCCGGCTTGGGCGACTTGGCGCCAACGACGGTGGCGAGCACGCTCGTCTCGCCATACTGGGCGTAGACAGCGGCGTCGGCTTGGCGTGCAAGGCGCCCGGTCTCGAGCGTGAGCTTGCGGCCACCCCAATCAATTTCCACGCGATGGATATCGAACATGTGCGTTCTTTCTCTCTCTCATCTCGGTGCGTTGCGCGGCCGGCCGGAGTGCCGGCGGCGCCTTCCTTCGGCCTCTGGGCCGAGGTGCGAGGCATCGGTGCCTCATAGGATGCGGGCGGAAAGCCAGAAGCGCCGAGCGCCGGCCTTCCACCCGCTGGTCGTGATCAACGGCGGATGCCGAGTTTCTCGATGATGGTCTGATAGCGCTGCTCGTTCTTGCGCTTCACGTAGTCGAGGAGCTGACGGCGCTGGCTGACCATCTTGAGCAGGCCGCGGCGTGAATGATTGTCCTTCTTGTGCACCTTGAAGTGCTCGGTGAGGTCGTTGATGCGCTGCGTGAGAATAGCGATCTGGACCTCGGGGGAACCTGTATCGTTGGCTTTGGTGGCGTTATCTTTGATGAGCGCGCTCTTGCGCTCTCCGGACAGCGACATCGGGCATCCTTTCTGTTGAGAATGGAGGGCCTTGCCCTCGGGGAGCGGCCACAGCCGGGATGTCGTCCAGCAGGGTCGCAAGTGGTGGCCGTCTTATACACGAGCGCGGCCCGGCGGCGAGGGGAAAACGCCCTCGAAACGAGGTCTACGGGCCGTTAACCGGGCTGATTTTCCTGGCTCCAGCCCCTTTCAGCCGAAATTGAACACGCGCGTAGGCTTAAATGCCCCTTTCTCCAATTCTCCAAGCGCCAGGATGCGACCCTTGAAGTGGGCGTAAGCGGCGCCGTTGAGGACCGGCGCGTCGCGGCCGCGCACCAGCACGGCTTGGCCGCGTGCAAGGCTGGCCGCATCGTTCGGCCCGACGCTGAGACCGGGTAGATCATCGAGCGCTGCCTCGACGGGTCGCAGATACTGATCGATGTCACCGGCTTCGGCGGCCTCCTGCAGCGTCGCAAGCGACACCGACACGGGTTCATCGAACGAGCCGACGCGCGAACGCCTGAGGGCAATCACATGCGCCGCGCTGCCGAGCGTGCGCCCAATGTCGCGTGCCAACGCCCGCACATACGTGCCCTTGCCGCACTCGGCCTCTAGCACGGCGGTAGCCGCGTCCGGCATGTCGATGAGACGCAGTTCCTCGACGACGATGAGACGCGGCTCGAGCACCACGGCCTCGCCGCTGCGAGCGAGGTCATAGGCCCGGTTGCCATCCACCTTGATCGCCGAGAACGCTGGCGGCACTTGGCTGATCTCACCCATGAAGTCTGGGAGCACGCTCTCGATGTCCTGCAGCGTCGGCAGCATGCTTGATGTGCGCACCACCTGCCCCTCGGCATCATCGGTATCCGTCTCGGCGCCAAAGCGCACCGTGAAGCGGTAAAACTTTTCCCCATCGACGGCGAACGGCACCGTCTTTGTCGCCTCCCCTAGCGCGATTGGCAGGATGCCGGTGGCCAGCGGATCGAGCGTGCCGGCATGCCCCGCCTTTTGCGCCTCGAACAGCCGCCGCACCGCGCCGACCGCCTGCGTCGACGTCATGCCGATGGGCTTGTCGAGCACCACCCACCCGTGCACCGGGTTACCCTTCTTGCGCCGCGCCATGCCGCTCAGTCCTTCTCGACGTCCTGGCGGACCTTGGGGCTCGCCAACAGCGTGTCGATGCGGCTCGCCTCCTCGAAAGTCTCGTCGCGACGAAAGCGGATGTCGGGTGCGAACTTGAGGTTCACCGCGTGCGCGAGCTCGCCACGGATGAAGCGCCTATGGCTGTCGAGCGCCTTGATCACGACCTCGGTGTCGGCCCCGCCGAGGGCTACGACGTATACCGTCGCCAGCTTGAGGTCCGGCGACAGTCGCACCTCCGGCACGGTGACGACGTGCGCAGCCAGCACATCGTCATGAATCTCGCCGCGCGCCAGCATCTCCGCCAGCTTGTGCCGGATGAGTTCACCAACGCGGAGCTGCCGCTGTGAAGGCGCCGCTGCGTGCGCCGATTTCCTGGATCTCGTCACTGGAAATTCGTCTGTGCTATCCGCCCGCGGGATTGGACCGCGTAGCGGCTGCCTGAAGAAAGCGGTGTCAGACCCTACGGGGTCCGACACCTCTATAGCCGGAACCTAAGTCCTCAGAGCGACCGCGTCACCGTCTCGACGTTGAAGCACTCGATCTGATCGCCCTGGCGGATGTCCTGGTAGTTAGCGAACGCCATGCCGCACTCTTGGCCAGCCGGCACCTCTTTCACCTCGTCCTTGAAGCGCTTCAAGGTCGACAGCGTGCCTTCGTGGATGACCACGTCGTCGCGCAACAGCCGCACCTTGGCACCGCGCTCGACCTTGCCTTCGACAACACGGCAGCCGGCAACCTTGCCGATCTTCGAGATGTTGAACACCTCGAGAATTTCGGCCTTGCCGAGGAACACCTCCCGGATGGTCGGCGCCAGGAGGCCGGACATCGCCGCTTTCACATCGTCGACGAGGTCGTAGATGATGCTGTAGTAGCGGATCTGCACGCCGTCGCGATCGGCAAGCGCCTTCGCCTGTGCGTTGGCGCGCACGTTGAAGCCGACGATGACGGCCCTCGAAGCGTTGGCAAGCGCCACGTCGGACTCGGTGATGCCGCCGACACCCGAGTGCACGATCTGCGCGCCGACCTCGTCCGTCGACAGCTTGCGCAGCGCACCGGCGATGGCTTCGACCGACCCCTGCACGTCGCCCTTGACGAGCAGCGTGAAGTCCTTGCGGCCAGCCTCTTTGAGCTGCTGCATCATCTGCTCGAGCGTGCGCGCCGTGCCGGCCGAGCCGAGCGCGTCGCGACGCTTTCTGACGCGATAGTCGGTGATCTCACGCGCGCGGCCTTCGTTCTCGACCACGGCGAACTGGTCGCCTGCCTCGGGAGCGGAGTCAAAGCCGAGGATCTCGACCGGCACCGACGGGCCGGCCGACGTCACGTTCTGAGCGCGATCGTCGATGAGCGCCCGCACGCGCCCCCACGCCGTGCCGGCAACGACGATGTCGCCGACCTTCAGCGTTCCACGCTGCACCAGCACCGTACCGACCGGGCCGCGACCACGCTCCAGCTTCGCCTCGACGACGATGCCTTCGGCCGAGCGGTTGGGGTTGGCCTTGAGGTCAAGAATTTCCGCCTGCAGATGAATCGCCTCGAGCAGCTTGTCGAGATTCGTGCGCTTCAGTGCCGACACCGGCACCTCAAGCGTCTCACCCGACATGCTCTCGACCACGATCTCGTGCTGCAGCAGCTCGGTGCGCACGCGATTGGGATCGGCTTGCGGCTTGTCGATCTTGTTGATGGCAACAATGATCGGAACACCGGCAGCCTTGGCGTGATTGATGGCCTCCACCGTCTGCGGCATGACACCGTCATCGGCGGCGACGACCAGCACGACGATGTCCGTCACCTTGGCGCCGCGGGCACGCATGGCGGTGAACGCTTCGTGGCCCGGCGTGTCGATGAAGGTGATCTTCTCACCCGACGGCGTCGTCACCTGATAGGCACCGATATGCTGCGTGATGCCGCCCGCCTCGCCCGCAACGACATTGGTCTGCCGGATCGCGTCGAGCAGCGATGTCTTGCCGTGGTCGACATGGCCCATGATGGTGACCACCGGCGCACGCGGCTCGAGATGACCTTCTTCGTCCTTCGCGCCTATAAAGCCGGTCTCGACGTCGGCCTCCGACACGCGCTTGGGCGTATGACCGAACTCCTGCACAATGAGCTCGGCCGTATCGGCATCGATGACGTCGTTGATCTTGTGCATCGCGCCTTCTTTCATCAGG
>Ga0164243_10000899_pt1 | contig 51966 bp, 53 predicted proteins | sample OricompcompostOP_FD_108781 | JGI IMG/M metagenome (GOLD analysis project Ga0164243, IMG submission 108781) | Organic Plus compost microbial communities from Emeryville, California, USA - Original compost - Organic plus compost (OP) | ecosystem: Engineered > Solid waste > Mixed feedstock >... | reverse complement strand
GGGCGGCGCGGGCCATGATACGTTCGCCTTCACCACGGCGCTGCACAACACCGCCAATGTCGACGTTATCACTGACTTTGTCTCGGGCGACGACACCATCCAACTGGCGAGCGCCATCTTCACCGCGCTGACGGCGACCGGCACGCTCGCAGCGTCTGCCTTCGCCATCGGCGCAGCCGCCACGCCCGACCAGCATATCCTCTATAACGAAACCAACGGCTGGCTCAGCTACGATGCCGACGGCAGCGGCGTCGGTGCCGCCATCCACTTCGCAACACTCTCCACCCATCCGACCATCTCAAATGCGGATTTCGTCGTCGTGTGAGGGCGCACAGGACAAGCTGGCGTCTAAACTTCGGCCAAGTGCTTCAGAAGCACTTGGCCGGTTTTACCCGAAGCATTGCGTGCGAAGCTGGAAGCTCCGCCGAAACTGCGGAGGTAAGCGCCGCCTGTTTGGCACACAGACAACAAGGGCAACGAATATAAAGGCCTACCGGCCACCAACCGCGAAATCTCTGTTTGCGGGCACCCTGAAATTCTATACTTTCTTTCGATAACAACCCTCTGGCGGGGATCGTGGTGCCAACGGCGAAACAAACAATACTGGCCGCGCGCGCACCATCAGAGGCGCGCCTTGCCTTGCGCCAGTGCGCGGGCGGGTTCGCATTCGTCGCGCTGTTTTCAGGCCTCATCAACCTTCTTGGCCTGACCGGGTCGCTTTACATGCTTCAGGTCTATGACCGGGTACTGCCTTCGCACAGCGTGCCGACCCTGATCGTCCTGTCGATCGCCATGATCGGCCTCTATGTCTTCTACGGCCTGCTCGACATGGTCCGGCAGAGGCTGATGATCCGCATCGGCAAGCGCTTCGACCGCCGGCTTCAGCCAAGCGTGCTTGCGCTTTCCCTCGCCCTGCCGCTCAGCATGGGATCGGAAGGAGCCCGTATCCAGCCGATCGGCGATCTGGAGCAGATCCGCAACTTCATCGGCAGCACCGGCCCCACCGCGTTCTTCGACCTGCCCTGGCTGCCGCTTTATCTGTGCGGCATCTACCTGCTGCATCCCTATCTCGGTCTGCTCGGGACTGTCGGCGCCATCACCAGCCTGCTTTTCACGTTGCTGGCCGAAGGCCTGAGCCGTGCTCCGGCACGGCGCGCCGCCGAATCCGCCATTGCGCGACGCCAGATGGCGGAGGCCGCGCGGCGCAATGCCGAGGTCGTGCGCGCCCTCGGCCTCGGAACCCGCATCGGCGAACTCTGGCGGGAACGAAGCGCCGCATTCCTCTCCGACCAGTTGCGCATCAGCGACGTCATCGGCCTGTCCAGCGCCCTGTCGCGCACCTGGCGGCTGATCCTGCAGTCCCTGATGCTCGGCCTGGGCGGCTACCTCGTCATCATGGGCGAGGCGTCCGGCGGCGTCATCATCGCTTCGTCGATCATGCTCACCAGAGCCCTCTCCCCGGTCGATGTCGCCATTGCCAACTGGCGCTCCTTCTCCGCGGCTCGGCAGGCCTACGCCCGGCTGGACAATCTGCTGCGAACCGTCGGCATCCCCCAGGAGAAGGTGGGGCTGCCGCGTCCGGCGACGACGCTGCGGGTCGAGGGCCTTGCCGTCGGCGCGCCGGGGCAGCAGCGGCCGATCGTCCAGGCCGCCAGCTTCGCACTCGACGCGGGCGCGGGCCTGGGCGTCATCGGCCCAAGCGCGTCGGGGAAATCCACGCTGGCCAGGGCACTCGTCGGCGCATGGACGCCGCTGCGCGGCAAGATCCGGCTGGACGGCGCCGCCCTCGATCAATTCGACGCTGCGGCGCTCGGACGCGATATGGGCTACCTGCCGCAGGACGTGGAACTCTTCGAGGGAACCGTCGCCGAGAATATCAGCCGTTTTGCCGCCGACCAGGATTCCGAAGCGGTGCTCAGGGCGGCGGAAGCAGCCGGCGTCAAGGACATGATCCTGAGGCTTCCGGACGGCTTCCAGACCCAGATCGGCGATGGCGGCATGGCGTTGTCGGCGGGGCAGCGACAACTCGTCGGCCTTGCCAGGGCGCTCTACGGCGATCCATTCCTCGTCGTGCTGGACGAACCGAACTCGAACCTCGATGCGGACGGCGACGCAGCCCTCGGCAGCGCCATCCGCAACGTCAGGCAACGCGGCGGCATCGCGATCGTCATCGCGCACCGCCCGTCCGCCCTTCTTCATCTCGATCAGGTCATGGTGATGGCGGACGGGATGATCAAGGCATTCGGACCCAAGGACGAAGTGCTGGCGCAGATGACCAGACCACCTTCGCCTCCGCCGCGCCCCGATGTCCCGCCGCCCAACGGACCGCGCGGGCCGATCGTCGTTCCGCTTCACGAGCGGCGATAGGCAGGCCGATGACGCTCAACCCAAGCATAACCGGGCGCTCCACGGAGGCATTTCGTGGCTGATGCCCTTCATGCTCCCGGCACGGCCGCAAGCAGACGAGACAGCGGCGGCGGCGACGGCATTCGTTCGACCATTGCCGTGGGACTGACCGTCGCGGCCGCGCTGGTCGGCGGAATCGGGTGGTGGGCGGGCACCAGCGTGATCGCCGGCGCCATCATCGCGCCTGGCACCGTCGTCGTCGAATCGAATGTGAAGAAGGTCCAGCAGCAGAGCGGCGGCACGGTGCGTTCGATCCTGGTCCGCAACGGCGATCACGTCCGCGCCGGCGATATCCTGGTGAGGCTGGACGACCGGACCGCTCGGGCCAGCCTGCAGATCGTCAGCCAGCAACTCGACCGCGCGCGGCTGCGAATGGCGCGTCTCAATGCCGAAGCGACGGGAGCGAGGCAGCTTGCCGTTCCTCCATCTCTTGCCGGCCGGACCGGAGACCCCGAGATAGAAGCCCTCATGGAGGGCGAACGCGCGCTGCTGATGAGCGACCTCAATTTGCAGGACGGCAAGAAGGCGCAACTGGAAACGCGCAACCAGCAGTATCGGGAGCAGATCGACGGCCTCGAGGCGCAGCGCGCCGCGGCGCACGACGCATTGGCGCTCGCCCAGCGCGACGTCGTGACCGTCCAGGCCCTCTACGACCGCAAGCTCGCGTCACTCGACCGCCTGACAGCGCTGCAGACGCAGATCATCCAGCAGAAGGGCGAGATCGGGCGCCTGACCGCCGCCATCGCCGAGGCGGAAGGCCGCATCAGCGAGAACGCCATGATCGGCATGCAGACCGAGGAAGACTTCCGAAAGAGCGCCAATACCGACCTGCGGGACACGGAAGGCAAGGAAGCCGAGCTGATCGAGAGACAGGCGGTCGCGCAGAACCAGTTGGAGGATACCGTCGTGCGCGCGCCGCAGGACGGCGTGGTCCAGGAACTCGCCATCCATACGATCGGCGGAGTCGTTTCGCCGGGCGAAACCATGATGCTGATCGTGCCCGGCACGGATCAGCTCGTCATCGATGCCCAGGTGTCGCCGATGCATATCGACGAGGTACATGTCGGACAGCCCGTCGTCGTTCGTTTTTCCGCCTTCAACCGCACGACCACGCCCGAATGCCACGGCGCGATCGAAAATGTCTCGGCCGACCTCATTCGCGACCAGAACACACGCACCGCCTACTACCTCGCCAGGATCGACGTGAGCGACGAGGCGACCTGTCTGGGCCGCGACCAGGCGCTGGTTCCCGGCATGCCGACGGAACTGCACATCCAGACGGGCGATCGCACCGTCTGGTCCTACATCTTCAAGCCGCTCACCGACCAGATGATGCGCGCGCTGCGCGAATAGAAGCGGCGGTCGGATCAGCTGCGGCCGTATCGATCCTCGAAGCGGACGATATCGTCCTCGCCGAGATAGGAACCCGACTGCACCTCGATCACTTCAAGTGGAGTCTCGCCCGGATTCTCCAGGGCATGGATTTCGCCGACGGGGATGTAGATCGACTGGTTCTCGGTCAGGACCACCGTCGCGTCTCCCTTGCGCACGCGCGCGGTGCCCCGAACGACGACCCAGTGCTCGGCCCGATGGCGATGCATCTGCACGGACAATTTGGCGCCCGGCTTGACGGTGAGGCGCTTGACCTGATGCCGGTCGCCGCAATCCACTGAATCATAGTGGCCCCACGGCCGGTAAACGTCGCGATGGGTCAGGTGCTCCTGGCGCCCCGTTTCCTTCAATTCCTCGACGATCTCGCGCACGTCCTGCACGCGGCTCTTGTGGGCGATCAGCACGGCGTCCTTGGTCTCGACCACCACGAGATCGTCGACGCCGAGCAAAGCCACGAGGCGACTCTCCGAACGGGCCAGCGTTCCTCTTGCCGAAACGGCGACGATATCGCCGCGAAAGGCGTTGCCCTGTTCGTCCGTTCCCTCCGCTTCCCGCAAGGCCGACCACGAGCCGATGTCGCTCCACCCGGTTCGAAGCGGGACCACCACCGCATCCGCGGTTTTTTCCATCACGGCATAATCGACCGATTTGGAGGGGCACGCGACGAAGGCCGCCTCGTCAATGCGGAGGAACTGCCCGTCCTTCCGCGGCGAAGCCATGGCATCGCGGCATGCCGCTACGATCGCCGGCTCATGTCTTTCCAGTTCGTCGAGGTAGCGGCTCGCCTTGCACAGGAACATGCCGCTGTTCCAGTAATACGCCCCGGAGGAGACGTAGGCGGATGCGATATCGCTGTCCGGCTTCTCCTCGAACCCGTCGACAACGAAGCCCGCGCCGTGCCGCGGACCGCGACGGATATAGCCATAACCCGTTTCCGGCCTGGTCGGCGTGATGCCGAAAGTGACGAGCTTGCCGGCCTCGGCCAGATCGACGGCCTGGATAACGGCTTCGGCGAAGATATCCGCATCGGCGATGAAATGATCGGAGGCAAGCACGAGCAGCAGCGGGTCCGCTCCGTTGCCGATGGCATGCAGCGCCGCCAGCGCGATCGCCGGCGCGGTGTTGCGCGCCACCGGCTCCAACAGGACAAGCGCGCCCTCGATGCCGACCTGGCGCAACTGCTCGGCGGCGAGGAACCGATGCTCGTCGTTGCAGACCAGAAGCGGCGAAGCGGTCTCAAGCTTTTCGAGCCGCCGGGCCGTATCCTGCAGCATGGTGCGTTCACCGATGAAGCTGAGGAACTGCTTCGGATAAAGCTGCCTTGAAAGCGGCCAAAGCCTCGTCCCGGCTCCCCCGGCCAGGATGATCGGAACAATCGCCAAGACAGCCCCCCGTCCGGTGCCGATTGCCCGTCAGTTTCGCCCCGATTGCGAAAAAGACAATATTGGAAACATTAGACCTTGGTCCACCTGCCCGCAGGCACGGCAAATCCGAGGCACGGGTGCGATGGGACAAAGCGGCCCGATCGGTGGCGGCGAGCGGTCGTCAGCTCGCCTCGCGCATGGCCTCGGCGGCCTGCAGATCGACCGAGACGAGCTGGCTGACGCCCTGCTCGGCCATGGTGACACCGAACAGGCGGTCCATGCGCGCCATGGTGATGGGATTGTGGGTGATGACGACGAAGCGGGTTTCCGTAGACGCCGACATTTCGTCCATCAGGTTGCAGAAGCGCTCGACATTGTGGTCGTCCAGCGGCGCGTCGACCTCGTCCAGCACGCAGATGGGCGCGGGATTGGTGAGGAAGACGGCGAAGATCAGCGACATCGCCGTCAGCGCCTGTTCGCCGCCGGACAGCAGCGTCATGGTCTGCGGCTTCTTGCCCGGCGGGCGGGCGAGGATTTCCAGCCCGGCTTCCAGCGGATCGTCGGATTCGATCAGTTGAAGCTCGGCGGTGCCGCCGCCGAACAGATGCGAGAACAGACGCTGGAAATGGCCGTTCACCACCTCGAAGGCAGCGAGCAGCCGGTCCCGGCCTTCGCGGTTCAGGCTCTGGATGGCCTGCCGCAGCTTGCGGATCGCCTCGATCACGTCCTCGCGCTCGGAAACGATGGTCTCCAGCCGCTCGGAAAGCTCCCTCTGCTCCTCCTCGGCGCGCAGGTTGACGGCGCCGAGCCGCTCGCGCTCGATCTTCAGCCGGTCGAGCTGGCGGTCGATGTCGGCCATGTCGGGCATCGGGCTGTCCGCCTCGAGGCCGGTGTGGCGGATGACGAGATGCGGCGGTGTGTTCAGCGCCTCCTGGATGCGCGCCTCCACTTCCTTGCGGCGCTCGTCGGCGGCGGTGAGCCGTTCTTCCGCGCGGGCGCGCGCCTCTCGCGATTCGGCAAGGCCCTGGATCGCGGCGGTGGCGGCCTTGTCGAGCTCCGCCTGCCGGTTCTCGGCCTCCTGGAGCCGGTCGGCAGCGGCCTTGCGCAGTTCCTCGGCTTGCGAGAGCTGCGACAGCAGCGCGCGCCGCCTGGCGTCGAGCTCGTCCGGCGCATCGACCAGCTTGTCGCGTTCGCCGGCGGCCTCGGCCTTGCGCTCGCCAAGGGCCGTGATCTGCGCGGAGGCGTTTTCGGCGCGCGACAGCCAGTTGGCGCGCTCCCGGGCGATGGCTTCCAGCCGGCGGGTGCGGGTTTCGGCCTCGCGCTTCAGGCCCTCCACCATGGCGCGGGCGTCGGCGGCGGCCGCGCGTTCGCGGCCAACCGTGGCGGCCAGCGTGTCCAGCCGTGCCTGCAGATCGGAAAGATCGGGCGCGGCAGTCAGATTCCGCTCCGCCTCGGTGGCCGCGGCGGTCGCCTCGGCATGGCCTTCGGCGACGCGGGCGCGGGCCTCTTCCAATGCGGCGCGGCGGCTCGACAACTCACCGGCGGCCTTTTCCGCGCTGGCCAGCGCCTCTCTCGCCAGGCCGACTTCATGCTGCGCGTCGCGCCACGCCTGACGTGCCGCGCGCTCGGCCTCGGCGCTTTCGCGCGCTACGCGCTCGGCGGCCGCCAACGCCTCCTCGGCGACGCGCACCGCCTTCGTCGCCTCCACCGCCTCGGCGTTCAGTTCGGCCAGCCGGTTCTTCTGCGCCAGCCGGAGCGCGGCCGGCGTCGGCGCATCGGCGCTGGCAACCAGACCGTCCCAGCGCCACAGGGCGCCTTCCCTGGTGACCAGACGCTGGCCGGGCGAAAGCATCTTCTGCAAGCGCGGGCCGTCGGCCGCCTCGACAATGCCGATCTGAGCCAGCCTGCGGGCAAGCTGGCTCGGCGCGCGCACGACCGAGGCGAGGCTGCGGATCCCTTCGGGCAGAGCAGGATCGCCGGATTGCGGCGCGGTCTCGCTCCAGTGAACCGGCGCGCTGCGGTCGAGCGGCACGTCGAGGTCTTCGCCGAGCGCGGCGCCCAGCGCCGTTTCGAAACCGCGATCGACGCCGATCTGCTCCAGCACGGCGGGAAACAGGTCGCCGCCGGCGGCGTTCAGCATCTTCGACAGCGTCCGCGCCTCGGTTTCGATGCGCCCGAGTTCAGCCTTGGCTTCCTGCAAGGGCGGGCGCGCCGCGGATTCGGCCGCCCTCGCCTCGCCGACCGCCTTCTCGGCAGCGATCGCCATGGCCTCGCAGGCCGACAGTCTGGCTTCCGCCGTGTCCACCAGCGCGCGCTTTTCGGCCGGGTCGGGCAGGCCGGCCAGCTTTGCCGCGATCTCGCCGGCCTCGCGCTCGACATCGGCCAGTTGCCGCGCCAGCCGGTCGCGCCGCTCGACCGCTTCGCGCATCACGCGTTCGAACTGGTTACGCTGCGCCGCCGCTTCGGCGCGCTGGGCCGTCAGCGCGGCGAGCGAGCCTTCGCTCAGCGCCAGCGTGGCGGCCGCTTCCTCGAAGACGCTGCGCGTCGAGGCCTCCCGCTCGGCGGCCCCGGCGTTTTCCGAATTGAGGGCGCGCTCCTCTTCCGACAGGCGCTCCAGCACCTCGGCATTGTCGCGCACCATGCGCTCCTCGCGCGCGATGTCGGCGTCGAGCTGCTCCAGGCGGCGGTCGAGTTCGGCCTGGCGGGCGCGGATGCGGCCGGCCTCCTCCTCGATCTGCGCCTTGGCGATGGAGAGGCGCTGCACTGCCGCAGCCGCGGCGGCTTCCGCCTCGCGCAGGTCCGGCAGGCGATGGGCGGCGACCGCCTGCTCCTTGGCGGCGTTCATCTGCAGGGCCGCGCGCTCGCCGACCAAAGAGGTCGCCGTCGCAAGCGCCGACTGCGCCTCGCCCTCCTGCGCTTTGGCCTGCGTCCAGCGCAGATGCAGCAGGATCGCCTCCGCCTTGCGGATGTCGGCCGACAGGCTCTTGAAGCGTGACGCCTGACGGGCCTGCCGCTTCAGGCTTTCGATCTGGCCCTGCAATTCGCCGACGACGTCGTCGAGGCGTTCGAGGTTCTGCTCGGCGCCCTTCAGCCTGAGTTCCGCTTCGTGGCGGCGGCTGTGCAGGCCGGAGATGCCGGCGGCCTCCTCCAGCAGCGCGCGGCGCGCCTGCGGCTTGGCCTGGATCAGTTCGCCGATGCGGCCCTGCCCCACCATCGAGGGCGAGCGCGCGCCGGTCGACTGGTCGGCGAACAGGAGTTGCACGTCCTTGGCGCGGGCTTCCTTGCCGTTGATGCGATAGACCGAGCCGGCCTCGCGCTCGATGCGGCGCGAAACCTGCAACTCGTCGGCGTCGTTGAACGCGGATGGCGCTGTGCGATCTACGTTATCGAGGAAAAGCGTCACCTCGGCGGTGTTGCGGGCGGGCCGGGTGCCCGAGCCGGAGAAAATGACGTCGTCCATGCCGGACGCGCGCATGTTCTTGTAGGAGCTTTCGCCCATCACCCAGCGCAGCGCCTCGACAAGATTGGACTTGCCGCAGCCGTTCGGCCCGACGATGCCGGTCAGGCCGCGCTCAATGACGAATTCGCCGGGTTCGACGAAGGATTTGAAGCCGAGAAGGCGAAGGCGCGAGAATTTCATGCACGCCTCCCCCGGCCGCGCAGGCGCGACCGGTCGGAGGCGAGCGGAGCCTCAGAGTAACGGGTCGATGATGGCGGACATTTCCGCAATCGACATAGCCCCCTTGTAGGTCTTGCCGTTGATGAAGAAGGTTGGCGTCGAGTCCACCTTGAACTCGTCGGCGCCGCGCTTCTGCACAGCCCTGACTTGGTCGAGAAGCTTCTGGTCCGTCAAGCAGGCGTTGAAGCTCTCCTGTGTAAAACCGGCCAGCCGCGAGATCTGGAGCAGCGCGTCCTTGGTGTTGTTGCCGGCCGCCCACTGTTCCTGCTGCTTGAACAGCACGTCCACCATGGGGAAATAGTTGTCGCCGGCGCAGCGCGCAAGCATGAAGCCGGCCTCGGCACGCGGATCGAAGGGGAATTCGCGCAGGATGTAGCGCACCTTGCCGGTGTCGATGTACTTCTTCTTCAGGTCCGGGAAGGTCGTGTCGTTGAAATGCGCGCAGTGCGGGCAGGTCATCGAGGCGTATTCGACGATGGTGACGGGAGCGTCCTCCTTGCCCATCGACTTGTCGGGCAGCGCGCCGGGCTTGAGAAGCTCCGTCATGTCGACCGTGCCCTGCGGCTGGGGCGCATCGTCCGCGGGAGCGGCCGCCTGCGCCCGCGCCTCGGTCGCCGCCATGACGAAAGCCGCCGGCACCGCGGCAAGCGAGGAAAGAACGGTTCTGCGGGACAAGATCATGCGAATCACCTGACAGGAACTGGATTGTGCAATGCTAAGGCATGGAAAAGCGAGTATTGGCGCGAATTAAGGCATCGGCAGGAGCAAGCCAATTGACAAGTCGGCCCGGCGCGATCACGAAAATGCGAGATTTCTATCGCTTCCTGCCAAGGACCGTGGCCCCCAGACGCTCCAGCGACGCCCGCAAGTCTCCGTCTTCCACCGGCGAGACCACTTTTGCCACCTTTTCCTTTTCGGGCGCGGACAGCGGCCGCAGGACCGGTCTCGGCCTCTCCTGAGGCCTCGCCAGAGGCTTTTGCAGGATGCGGATTCGGCCGATGGCGTTGAAGCCGAGGAAGGCGTTGACCCGGCCGATGACCTCCCCGGTCTGATGCTGGAGATGCAGCGCCGCCATGCCCTCGCAGGCGATGACCAGCACGGCCGGCTCGAACGGATCGTCCTCGTTCAGGCGGCGCGGCCACTGGATCTTCTCGGGCCGCGACGTCGCTGCAAGGCGCTCGCCGACGATCTCCTCCCACGACTGGACGAGCCCGATCGAGATGCCGGCGCGCTTGCGCAGCATCGGATCCAGGATTCCGGTCGCGAGGTCGCTTACCGGAACGGGATTGCCGAAAGGCCTCTTGCCTGCCATGCGTTCTCCGGTCCAGCCGGCCATGCCGGCATCAACAACGGCTTCATCAGTTCAATGGCATCGCAGCAAACTCGCCGCAAGTCCGCATATCCGCTTGAAGCGGATATCGCCTCCCGCCTGCTGGCCTGGTACGACGTGCATCATCGCGATCTGCCCTGGCGCGTGCCGCCGCGCGACCTGGCGAAGGGCGTGCGGCCCGATCCTTATCGGGTGTGGCTCTCGGAAGTCATGCTGCAGCAGACGACGGTCGAGGCGGTAAAGCCGTATTTCCGGAATTTCGTCGCCCGCTGGCCGACCGTGGAAGCGCTGGCCGCGGCCGAGGCCGACGACGTGATGAAGGCCTGGGCGGGGCTCGGTTACTATTCACGCGCCCGCAATCTCAGGGCATGCGCCGCCGCTGTGGCGGAGGCCGGCGGAGCATTTCCGGCGAGCGCAGCGGCTTTGTTGAAGCTGCCGGGCATCGGCCCCTACACGGCCGCCGCCATCGCGGCGATCGCCTTCGACAGGCCGGAGGCCGTCGTGGACGGCAATGTCGAGCGCGTCGTCTCGCGGCTGGCCGCCATCGCCACGCCGCTGCCGCAGGCCAAGGCGGACATCCGGGCCATCGTCGAAAGACTGGTGCCGATCGATCGACCGGGCGACTTCGCGCAGGCCATGATGGATCTGGGCGCCACCCTATGCACGCCGAAACGCCCGCGCTGCATGCTGTGTCCGCTGCGCGAGGATTGCGCGGCCACGCGGGCGGGCGACCCGGAATTCTATCCCGTCCGCCCGGCCAAGCCGGCAAAGCCGGTCAGGCGCGGCGCCGCTTTCGTCGCGGTGCGGCCGGACGGCGCGGTGCTGTTGCGCAAGCGGCCGGACAAGGGGCTGCTCGGCGGCATGGCGGAAGTGCCGACGACCGACTGGAACGCGCGACAGGACGGCGAAACCGCTGTCTCGGCAGCGCCCTTCGCCGCCGACTGGCAGCCGAAAGGCGCGATCGTCCATGTCTTCACCCATTTCACACTGGAGCTTTGCGTCTATCGCGCCTCCCATGAGGGATCGCCCCCGACAGGGCATTTCTGGTCCGGAGCGGAAGGAATCGCCGCCGAAGCCTTGCCGACCGTCATGAAAAAGGCCATCGAAGCTGCCATCCCCGGCGCCACGAGACGGCTCCGTTCCTAGAACACGTTCATCGCAAGAGAGAAAGAATGCCGGACATCCGCCACATCGTCTTCGACATCGGCAAGGTGTTGCTCCATTACGATCCGGAATTGCCGTTCAGCCGGCTGATCCCCGATGCTGAAGAGCGCCGCCGGTTTTTCGAGACCGTCTGCACCGGCGCGTGGAACGTCGAGCAGGACCGCGGCCGCTCCTGGCAGGACGCCGAGGCGCTGCTGATCGCCGAGCATCCGGCTCATGAAGACAACATCCGCAACTTCCGCCGCCACTGGCACGAGATGGTGCCCCATGCCTACGACGACAGCGTGGCCCTGATGGAAGGGCTGATCGAGGCAGGCTACGACGTCACCATGCTGACCAACTTCGCCTCCGACACCTTTCGCGAGGCGCGCGAGCGCTTCCCCTTCCTGAACAAGCCGCGCGGCGTGACCGTCTCCGGCGACATCCGCCTGATCAAGCCGGACCTCGCGATCTATCGCCATCATGCGGATGCGTTCGGGCTCGAGCCCGCCGCCACCGTGTTCATCGACGACAGCCCGCATAACGTCGAAGGCGCGAGGAAAGCCGGCTGGCAGGCCGTGCATTTCACCGACGTCGCGACGCTGGCCGGTGACCTTGGCAGGCTAGGCGTTACCGTTTGATCTGAATCGCTTACGCGGACGCGCTCAGGCCGTGATTCAACGACCTGAGATCGAGATTCAGGTCGTTCAGATTCCGATTCAACAAGGCGGTCTGCCGTGGGCCCGCTGCCTGCGGCAGGTCCCCGGCCTCAGCGCGCCTTTCATCGTGCCACCGGCACGATGAATTCGCCTTCGGCGAACCGGCGGCTAGGCCCCTGCCCGCTCCATTCCCAGGCGCGCGATGCGGCGCAATTCGTCGATCGGGGTGAGACCGCCGGAGCGCTCGTAGTGCCAGAAGGTCCAGCCGTTGCAGGCGTCCAGTCCCTGGACCTGCGCACCCATCTTGTGGATAGAGCCTGCGCTGTCGCCGACCGCCAGCGTGCCGTCCGCGCGCACCTTCGCCGACCAGCGCCGGCGTGAATCGACCAGCGTCGCGCCGGGCGCGATCAGGCCGGTATCGACGAGGCTGCCGAAGGCAACGCGCGGCTCGGCGCGCTTGCCCGACAGGATCGACAAATTGTCCTGCGCCAGCGGCTTGACGGAGGCGATGCGCTCGTTGGCGGCGTCGATATAGGCCTGCTCGCGCTCGATGCCGACGAAGTGGCGGCCGAGCCTTTTGGCGACGGCGCCGGTGGTGCCCGAGCCGAAGAACGGATCGAGGACCACGTTGCCCGGTTTCGTCGAGGCCATCATGATGCGGGCGAGCAGCGCCTCGGGCTTCTGCGTCGGGTGCAGCTTGTCGCCGTTGTCGTCCTTCAGCCGCTCCGCTCCGGTGCAGATCGGAAACAGCCAGTCGGAGCGCATCTGAACGTCGTCGTTGGCGGCCTTCAGCGCCTCGTAGTTGAAGGTGTAGCCTTTGGCCTTCTGGTCGCGCGAGGCCCAGATCATCGTCTCGTGCGCGTTCTGGAAACGCCGGCCGCGGAAATTCGGCATCGGGTTGGTCTTGCGCCAGACCACGTCGTTGAGGATCCAGAAGCCAAGGTCCTGCATCTTGGCGCCGACGCGGAAGATGTTGTGGTAGGAGCCGATCACCCAGATGGTGCCGGCCGGCTTGAGGACGCGCTTGGCCGCCAGCAGCCAGGCGCGGGTGAAGGCGTCGTAGGCCTCGAAGCTCTCGAACCTGTCCCAATCGTCGTCGACGGCGTCGACCTTGGATTGGTCGGGCCTGTGCAGGTCGCCGTCGAGCTGAAGGTTGTAGGGCGGATCGGCGAAGATCACGTCGATGGAATGCTCGGGCAGACGATTGAGCGCCGCTACGCAGTCGCCCTTGAGGATCGTATCGAGCCACTCGGCCTGCTGCGGAGCGGAGGAGAGTTCGTCGAGAAGACGCACGGCGGTCATGGCTTACACCTGGTACGCGTTACTGTTTACCCGCCGTTATGGTTACCGTTCTCAGTAAAGATTTAATGAAGTGACCGCGGCGATTTGCGACGCGTGTGGGGATGGTGTATGCCGCCCCGGCCCGCGACGGGCTGTCCCCTCCCATTCATGCCGGATTGTCATGCCCCAACCCGATCTCGTCATCTTCGATTGCGACGGCGTTCTCGTCGATTCCGAAATCCTGGCCGCCCGCGTCGAGGCCGACCTGATCACCAAGGCCGGTTACGAGACGACTGCCGAGGAGATCGCCGAAACCTACGCCGGCCTGACCTTCAAGGACATATTGATGGCCATAGAGGAAAAGGCCGGCATCCCGTTCCAGATCGCCATGATCGACCAGGCCGAGGCGTTGATCGACCGGAAGCTGAGAAACGAGGTGCGCGCCATCGAAGGCGTCGGCCAAGCCATCGCGCGCGTGGCCGCGCCCCGCTGCATCTGCTCCAATTCGCGGACGGAGCGCATCGAGTTCATGCTGGAGCGGACCGGCCTGCTGCCGCTGTTCGCCGGCCGCATCTTCTCGGCGCTGGAGACGCCGAGCGGCAAGACCAAGCCGGCGCCGGACGTTTTCCTCCACGCCGCCGAGACGCTCGGCGCCGATCCGGCAAACACCTTCGTGATCGAGGATTCGGTCCACGGTGTGACCGGCGCACGCCGCGCCGGGATGCGGGTGATCGGCTTCACCGGCGCGTCGCACAGCTATCCCGGCCATGCCGATGCGCTGACGGAAGCGGGCGCCGAGACGGTCATGCGCCGCTGGGCGGAACTCGCCGGCGTGATCGCAGCGCTGTCCGAATGGTCCGAGGACGCCTGAACGCCGGCCGGCCGGCCCTGCCGCCCGCGCCGCGACGCTTATCTCGGAATGTCGGAGATCGACGTCTGCGAGCCCTTGGGGGTGGTTGGCGCAGCAGGCGCGGCCTTGACCGGTGCTTTCTTGCGCACGACGCGCTTCTTTCGCGGCGGAGGCGCCTTGGTCTTGCCTTCGTCGTAGCCCGCAAAGACCTGATAGTTGCTGGTCTCCGGTTCGGGAACGCTGATATTCGCGTCGCTGTAGACGAACTGGGTGGCGGCCGACATGTCTGAGACCTGCACCTTGTACTGCTGCAGGTTGGAATAGAGCACCTCCGATCCCCGCATCACCACGATACGGATCGGCATGGTGATCGTGCCCGGCTTGGCGAGAGGCCCCGGCACGACCTTGCCGGCCACCGCGACGTTCATCGTCATGGTGCCGCTGGCGTGCGTGCAGTCGCGCGTCACGTTGGTGATGGCGGCCTGGTAGATGATGTTGGAGGAATTGTTCTGGTCATCCTGCGTCAGCGGATCGCCGCTGTCGTCGGACGCGGCCTTCCTGCCGCCCCTGCCGTAGGTGTTGTAATAGGCGGTGCCGTCGCGAAGGGTAACGTTCGGGCAATAAGCCCTCAGGGAACTGGCCGTCACCTTGCCTGTCTCGGTGCCTGTATTGGGCTTTACCGCCTTGTTGTCGCCCAACCCAAGCACGCCGTCACTCGATTGGCAGCCCGCGACGGCGAGCATAAGGCCGACAAGCGCAGAGCCGGCAAAAAAGCGACTGTTGGACAAACAAAACAGCATGAAGCGCACTTCCCTCTCGCAAAGCCGGTGTCCTATAGCAACCCGGCGGCAAAAATGCGACTGAGGACGCGCACAAAATACGGTGTGCAAGACAGAACGCGACGGCAGGAAGGGACGAGCCGACCATGCACTATGTGAGCACACGCGGCGAAGCGCCGGCGCTGGGATTTTCAGACGCCGTCCTTGCGGGCCTCGCGCGCGACGGCGGCCTCTACGTTCCCGATCAATGGCCGCAGTTTTCCCCCGCCGACATCAGGGCGATGCGCGGGCTCGCCTATCCGGACCTCGCCATTCGCCTCCTGACGCCCTTCCTCGACGGCGAGGTGCAGCCGGCGGTTTTCGAGACGCTGGTGCGCGAGGCCTATGCCACGTTCCGCCATGAGGCCGTCTGCCCCCTGGTGCAGCTCGGGCCGAACAGCTTCGTGCTGGAACTGTTCCACGGGCCGACGCTCGCCTTCAAGGACGTCGCCATGCAGTTGCTGGCGCGCCTCATGGACCATGTGCTTGCCGAGCAAGACCGCCGCGCCACCATCGTCGGGGCGACCTCCGGCGACACCGGCGGCGCGGCGATCGAGGCCTTTGCCGGGCGGGAGCGGACCGACGTCTTCATCCTGTTCCCGCATGGACGCGTCTCGCCCGTCCAGCAGCGGCAGATGACCACGTCCAGCGCCGCCAATGTCCATGCGCTCGCCATAGAAGGCAATTTCGACGACTGCCAGGGCATGCTCAAGGACATGTTCAACGACCACGGCTTCCGCGACCGGGTGGCGCTGTCGGGCGTGAATTCGATCAACTGGGCGCGCATCATGGCCCAGATCGTCTATTATTTTTCCTCCGCCCTGTCGCTCGGGAGTCCGGACCGACCGGTCTCCTTCACCGTGCCGACGGGGAACTTCGGCGACATCTTCGCCGGTTACGCCGCCAAGAAGATGGGCCTGCCGATCGAGCGGCTGGTCATCGCCACCAACGACAACGACATCCTCGCCCGCACGCTGGAGAGCGGCGAATACCGCATGAAGGGCGTGGTGGCGACTACCTCGCCGTCGATGGACATCCAGGTCTCGTCGAATTTCGAGCGGCTGCTGTTCGAGGCCGGCGGTCGCAACGCCGACACGGTGCGCCGCTATATGGCGTCGCTGAAACAGTCCGGCGCCTTCACCATCGACGAAAAGGATCTGGCGGCGATCCGGGGCGACTTCGACGCCGGCCGCGCGACCACCGACGAGATTGCGGCGACCATCCGCGCGACGCTCGAGCGCAGCGGCTACCTGCTCGACCCGCATACGGCCGCCGGCGTGCGCGTGGCCGCAAGCCACCCCTCTGGCCATCCCTCGGGCGCAACGCCGATGATCGTGCTCGGCACCGCCCATCCGGCCAAGTTCCCGGCGGCCGTCGAGGCGGCCTGCGGCGTCACCCCGGCGCTGCCGGCATGGCTTGCGGACTTGATGCAAGCCGACGAAAAGTTCACGGTACTTCCATCGGACCTGAAAATGGTGGAAGATTACATAAGCCACCGTGCGCGGGCAGCGCATCAGAGGTAGCGCAGGGAGTGAAGTCCATATGAGTGTTGAGGTAAGCCGTCTGTCGAACGGCCTGACGGTCGCCACCGAAACGCTTCCAAACCTTGAATCCGTCGCTCTCGGCACCTGGGTCAAATCCGGGGCGCGAAACGAGCGCGACGAAGAGCACGGCATGGCCCATCTGCTGGAGCACATGGCCTTCAAGGGAACAAAGCGGCGTAGCGCCTTCGAGATCGCCTCGGAGATCGAGAATGTCGGCGGCGAGATCAACGCGGCTACCAGCGTCGAGACCACGTCCTTCTACGCCCGCGTGCTTTCCGACGACGTGCCGCTGGCGGTCGATATCCTCGCCGACATCCTGCAGGAATCGGAATTCGACCCAGACGAGCTCGCCCGCGAGCAGCACGTCATCCTGCAGGAGATCGGCGCCGCGCACGACACGCCCGACGACATCGTCTTCGACCGCTTCACCGAGACGGCCTTCCGCCACCAGACGATCGGCCGTTCCATCCTTGGCACGCCGGAGACGGTGAAATCCTTCACCTCGAAGCAGCTCCACGACTTCATGGAACGCCAGTACGGCGCCGAGCGCATGGTGATGGTCGCCGCCGGCGACGTCAGGCACGACGATTTCGTGCGCGAGGTGGAGAAGCGGCTCGGCGGCTTCCGCAGCAAGGCCGACAGCACGGCGCCCCGCTACGCCCAATATGTCGGCGGCGACTTCCGCGAGAACCGCGACCTGATGGACGCGCAGATCGTGCTCGGCTTCGAAGGCCGCGCCTATCATGTGCGCGACTTCTATGCCAGCCAAGTGCTTTCCATGATCCTCGGCGGCGGCATGTCGTCCCGCCTCTTCCAGGAAGTCCGCGAAAAGCGCGGCCTGTGCTACTCGGTCTATGCCTTTCACTGGGGCTTTTCCGACACCGGCATCTTCGGCGTCCACGCCGCCACCGGCCAGCAGGATATCGACCGGCTGGTGCCGGTCATCATCAACGAGCTGGAACGCGCCGGCGACAGGATCGGCCAGGACGAACTCGACCGCGCCCGCGCCCAGTATCGCGCCGGACTGATCATGTCGGGCGAGAGCGCGGCCAGCCGTGCCTCGCAGATCGCCCGGCAATTGCTGCTGTTCGGCCGGCCGATCCCCAAGGAAGAGCTGATGGAGCGACTGTCCGCGCTGACGGTGGACCGGCTGACCGACCTTTCGGCGCGCCTGTTCTCAACCAAGCCGACCCTCACCGCGGTCGGTCCGGTCGGAACCCTGGCGCCCTACGAAGCCGTGCTGGACGCCCTGCCGCGGTCCCACGCAACGGCGCATCGCCTCGCCGTCTGACGGCCTCCCGCCGCCGTGTTCGCGCTTCCTTTCTTCCGCCGCGACCTGCCGGTTCTGAAAGGCGGCAAGGTGACGCTGCGCGTGCCGCTCGCCAACGATTACACGGCATGGGCCGGGCTTCGCGGCGAGAGCCGCGCGTTTCTCGAAAAATGGGAACCGCGCTGGGCGGCGGACGAGCTGGAGCGCGCAGCGTGGCGCCATCGCCTTGGGCGCTACCGCGAGGATTACGCCCAGGGCACGGCCATCGCCTTCTTCATCTTCGAGCGAGAGCACGGCAAGCTCGCCGGCGGCATCACGCTGGGCAACATCCGCCACGGCGTCTCGCAGAGCGGGCATATCGGCTACTGGATGGGCGAACGCTATGCCGGCCGCGGCCTGATGACCGACGCCGTCAACGTGCTGGTTCGCTTCGCCTTCGACAGGTTGCGGTTGCACCGGGTGGAAGCCGCCTGTATTCCCGACAACGTCCGCTCGATCCGCGTGCTTGAAAAAGCCGGATTCCAGCGCGAAGGACTGCTGCGGTCGTTCCTCAAGATCAACGGCTCGTGGCAGGACCACTACCTCTACGCACGGATCGTCGACGACGGACCGGGCAGCAGCAAGAAGGACTGATTCTTGACTTTTCCGGCGCGAATACGATCGCTGCTCGCCTTCGTCCTCGCGACGGTCACGCTGCTTGGCGCAATCTCCCAGGCCTTCGCCATAGAGCCGATCAAGATCGCCCGCGACGACGTGGCGCTGGACCTGTCGCGCGCGGTCGAGATCTACCGCAACCAGGGCGACAATTTCCAGGTTTCCACAGCTCCCGGCTCCGACGGCATCGTACGGCGCATCGAGGTCGAGGCCAACGACAAGCGCTCGACCGGCGACTGGGCCGTGTTTGCGCTTGCCAACACGACAGACCAGCAGCTCGACCGGCTGATCGTCGCGCCGCATTTCAGGCTGGTCAATTCCGGCATCTTCTGGCCGGACATGGGCTCGACGCGCATCGCGGCCATCACGCCGAGCGAGGGCTTCGCGCTCGACCGGCAGACCAGTCCGGACGCCGACGTCTTCCGCGTTACCCTCAATCCGGGCACCGTCGTCACCTTCGTGGCCGAACTCGCCTCGCCGAAGCTGCCGCAGGTCTATCTGTGGGAGCCCGAGGCCTACAAGGACACGGTGAATTCCTACACGCTTTATCGCGGTATCGTCATCGGCATCGCCGGGCTGCTAGCGCTGTTCCTGACCATCCTCTTCGTCGTCAAGGGAACCTCGATGTTCCCGGCCACGGCAGCGCTCGCCTGGGCGGTGCTGGCCTATATCTGCGTCGATTTCGGCTTCCTCAACAAGATCATCGAGATCTCGCCCGGCAACGAGCAGATGTGGCGGGCAGGAACCGAGGTGGCGCTGGCGGCGACATTCGTGGTGTTCCTGTTCGCCTATCTCAATTTGAACCGATGGCACGGCCATTTCAGCTACGGCGCGGTTCTGTGGATTCTCGGCCTGCTGCTGATAGCCGGCGTGGCGATCATCGATCCGGCGGTGGCGGCCGGCATCGCGCGTCTCTCCTTCGCCGCCACGGCGCTGACGGGCCTCGGCCTGATCGTCGTGCTCGGCCTGCGCGGCTACGACCGCGCCATCATGCTCATTCCAAGTTGGGTCATGGTGCTGATCTGGATGGTCGGGTCGTGGATGGCGATCACCGGCATGCTGGACAACGACATCGCCCAGCCGGCGCTGGGCGGCGGCCTGATCCTGATCATCCTCCTGATCGGCTTCACAGTCATGCAGCACGCCTTCGCCGGCGGCGCGCTGCACCAGGGCCTGTTCTCGGACCTCGAGCGCCAGGCGCTCGCCGTCTCGGGCTCGGGCGACACGGTCTGGGACTGGGACGTGCTGCGCGACCGGGTGGTCACGCGGCCCGACATCAGCCTCGAACTCGGCCTGGCGCCCAACAGCCTCGGCGGGGCCGCCCGCAACTGGCTTCCGGTTCTGCACTCGGACGACCGCGACACGTTCCGCACGACGCTGGACGTGGTGCTGGAGCACCGCAGGGGCAAGATCGCCCAGAACTTCCGCCTGCGCGGCGCCGACGGGCATTATCACTGGTTCGCGCTGCGCGCCCGGCCGGTGATCGGCTCGGACGGCGAGGTGATCCGCTGCGTCGGCACGATGGTCGACGTTACCGAGCAGAAGAAGTCGGAGGAACGCCTGCTGCACGACGCCGTGCACGACAATTTGACCGGGCTTCCCAACCGGGAGCTATTCATGAATCGGCTGGAGGCGATCATCTCCATCGCGCGCACCGAGGAGAAGGTTCGGCCGACCGTTTTCGTGGTCGACATCGACCGCTTCAAGCAGGTCAATGACGGGCTCGGCATCTCGGCGGGAGACACGATCCTTCTGACCGTGGCGCGGCGGCTGCACCGGCTGCTGAAACCGAAGGACTCGCTGTCGCGCTTCGCGGGCGACCAGTTCGCCCTGATGCTTCTGTCCGAGCAGGACCCGGCGCGCATCGCCTCGATCGCGGAAGCGGTCAAGCACGCCATCAGCGCGCCGATCACTTTCGCCAAGCGCGAGATCGTGCTTACCGCCTCGATCGGCCTCATCACCTGGACGTCCGAGCAGGTGTCCGCCGAAGACCTGGTCAAGGACGCCGAGCTTGCCATGCATCAGGCCAAGCGCTTCGGCGGCGACCGCATCGAGCCGTTCCGGCCCGCCTTCCGCACCATCGGCACCGACCGGCTGCAGTTCGAGTCGGACCTCAGGCGCGCCATCGAGCGCAAGGAGTTCACGCTCGCCTACCAGCCGATCATCCGGCTGGAGGACAACAGCGTGGCCGGCTTCGAGGCGCTGCTGCGCTGGGATCATCCGCGCCGCGGCATGATCCCGCCAGCCGACTTCATCCCGGTGGCCGAGAATTGCGGCCTGATCGTCCAGCTCGGCCTGTTCGCCATGCAGAAGGCCGCCGACGATCTCGCCGCCTGGCAGAAGCAGATCGGCGACGCGCCGCTGTCCGTCTCCGTCAACCTCTCCAGCCGGCAGTTGATCCGCCGCGACCTGGTCAGCGACGTCCGCTCCGTCATCGCGCGATCGAACCTCAAGGCGCGCTGCCTGCGCCTCGAACTCACCGAATCGCTGGTGATGGACAATCCCGAACAGACCGCCCATGTGCTGACCAAGCTGAAGCAGCTCGGCATCGGGCTTTCGCTGGACGATTTCGGCACGGGCTATTCCTCGCTCGCCTATCTCACGCGCTTCCCCTTCGACACGATCAAGATCGACAAGAGCTTCCTCGACGACACCTCGCCCAAGCGCACGGTGCTGATCCGCTCCATGATCAACATGGCGCACGAGCTCGGCCTGTCCGTGGTCGCCGAAGGCATCCGCGACCAGAGCGACGGGCTGGAGCTCAGGCAGATGGGCTGCGAATACGTCCAGAGCTTCTCATTCGGCGCGCCGATGGCCGGCGACGCCGCGCTGAAGCTTCTGAAGGAGCAATATCCGCTGACGCCGGCGTGACCCTTTTTCGTCTCCCCTTGAACGGGGAGAAGGTGTCACGAAGCAATGGATGAGGGGCTACGCGGCATTCTGCAAGATCACGCCGCCTCTCATCTGCCTGCCGGCATCCTCTTCCCCTGAATGGCAGAGCAAGCGCATATGGCGGTGCACCCCCACCCCTGCCCCCTCCCCACAAGGGGGAGGGGGACTTTGGGCAGCGCCACGATGCGCTGACGCTGGCGATTTTGGGCGGTCGGCGGTGTCGGCGTCACCCTCCCCCTTGTGGGGAGGGGACAGGGGTGGGGGTACACGGCGGTCGCGATTGAAAGAAAATCAATATGCGATTCCCCTGGTGAACAGGGAGAGGAAAGCTAGGCGTGGCCGGCGGCCGTGCTCAGATGTGTCGGGTCGATGCCGATGGAGGCCAGCAGGCGGTCGTATTTGCGCTCTATGTCGGAATCGAACAGGAATTCCGGCGTGGCCGGACAGGTCAGCCAGCCGTTCTCGGCGATCTCGGTCTCGAGCTGCCCAGCACCCCAGCCGGAGTAGCCGAGCGCCATCAGCGCATGGCGCGGGCCACGGCCGGCCGATATGGCGCGCAGGATGTCAACGGTCGCCGTCAGGCAGATGTCCCCCGCCACGGGCAGGGACGATTCCACCCGATAGTCCCCGGTGTGCAGGACGAAGCCGCGGCTGCGGTCCACCGGGCCGCCGTTGCGCACCACGAAATCGCGCGCCTGCCTGGGCAGGCGGATCGCCTCCTGCTCGTCCATGATGCCGAGCTGGACCAGAAGATCGGGGAAAAGCATCTGCTGCGTCTGATTGATGATCAGGCCCATCGCGCCCTCGTCGCTGTGGGCGCAGATATAGATCACCGTGCGCGCGAACCGGTCGTCCTTCATGCCGGGCATGGCGATGAGGAACTGGTCGTCGAGAAAGCCGCCGCTTTCGTCCGGTTTCTTGGTGCGCAAAAGATCCATGATCGAAGCGTAACGCGTTTCATGCCCGTATTAAAGACGTACGATGGCAGGACGCGGTTCGCGCGACGCGCCGTGTCCTGCGGGAAGGTCACGCAAATATGATGCGCGCGCGACGGCGGGCGCTGTTGCGTCGCCACAAAGGCGCGGTCAAATCGCGGCCATGAAAAACTCGACTCTGCTCCTTTCCGGCGCTTTCGCTTTGCTGGCAGCCGCCGGCCCGGCGGCCGCCGCCTCGTCCGACTGGGCGACCAGCGAAGGCGGCCGCGTCCGGCTGGTCACCAGCGGCCTGCCGGATGCGAACGGCAACCTCCAGGGCGCACTGGACATCCAGCTCAAGCCCGGCTGGAAGACCTATTGGCGCGATCCGGGGGACAGCGGCGTGCCGCCGCAGCTCGACGTTTCGGCCAGCACCAATGTCTCGGGCGCCGTCATGTCGTTTCCCGCGCCCCAGCGCCATGACGACGGCTACGGGCAATGGTCCGGCTACAGCCATTCGGTGGCCTTGCCGATCAGCTTCACCGTGCCCTCGCCGGGCAAGAAGACGACCGTCGCGGCCGACGTGTTCCTGGGCGTGTGCGAGACGATCTGCATTCCCTTGCAGGCGCGCCTGACGGTCGATCCTGCTACCGACCCGGACAATGCCGGCGACGCGAAGACGCTCAAGGCGGCCCTCGCGGCCCTGCCGGCCGACGCCGGCGACGCCTTCGGCGCGAAGCAGCTTTCGGCGACCCACGAGAGCGTGACCATCGAGGCCACCGTGCCCGGCGATCCCGCAGCCGCGGACCTCTTCGTGGCGGGCGACGACGACTACATGCTCGGCCCTCCGACCCGCGAGACGAAGGACGGCAAGGTGCTGTTCACCGTGCCTATCCTCGACCGCCCGTCCTCGACGCCGACCGGCGGCGGCCTCCACTACACGCTGACCGGCTCAACCGGCGCCGTCCGCGGCCTGCTGCCCTACCCGTGAACGGCGTTGCGGCGGCATCGATAGTCCGCTATCGCTTCGGCACCTTCCTTCCATATCAGCGAGGACCTCGATGACCATTTCCGTTGGCGACAAGCTGCCTGACGCGACGTTCAAGACCATGACCGCCGACGGCGCAAAGGAGGTTTCCACTTCTGACGTCTTCGCCGGCAAGAAGGTGGTGCTGTTCGCGGTGCCGGGCGCGTTCACGCCGACCTGCTCCAACAACCACCTGCCGGGTTACCTGGAGAACCATGACGCCATCCTGGCGCGCGGCGTCGGCACGATCGCCGTCGTCGCCGTCAACGACGTCCATGTCATGGGCGCCTGGTCCCGCTTCAGCGGCGGCGAGGGCAAGATCCTCTACCTGGCCGACGGCAACGGCGATTTCGTCAAGGCGATCGGGCTGGACGCGGATTTTTCCGCCAATGGCATGGGCCTGCGCTCCAAGCGTTTCTCGATGGTCGTCGAGGACGGCAAGGTCACGGCGCTCAACGTCGAGGACAAGCCGGGCGTCGACGTTTCCGGCGCGGCGCATATCCTGGGACAGCTCTGACGCTTGGAGCGGACGCTCCGACGAGCGCAGTTCCGCTGGTCCGGCTCAATAGCTCTGGGTCGAACGGCGGGACCGTTTGGCGGGCGACCGGGACGCGGTCGCCTTCGCGGTGGCGCCGCCAGATGTCTGCGGCGACGCAACCGCGGGCTTCGCCGGCTTCTTCTTGAACGGCGCCATGCCTTCGCGCGCCAGCTCGTCGGCGCGCTCGTTCTCCGGATGGCCGGCATGGCCCTTGACCCAGTGCCATTCGACCTGATGGCGGCGGCGCGCCTCGTCGAGCGCCTGCCACAGTTCCGCGTTCTTGACCGGCTGTTTCGAGGCGGTGCGCCAGCCGTTGCGCTTCCAGCCCTCGATCCAGCCCGAAATGCCGTCCTTGACGTAGCTCGAGTCTGTGTAGAGATCGACGGTGGTGCCTTCCTTGATAGCGTTGAGCGCGTTGATGGCCGCCATCAGCTCCATGCGGTTGTTGGTGGTCAGCGCCTCGCCGCCGGAGAGTTCGCGCATGGCGCCGTCATTGGCGCCGTCGCTGCGCAGGCGCAGCACCGCGCCCCAGCCGCCGGGTCCCGGATTGCCGGAGCAGGCGCCGTCGGTATAGGCCTCGACCCGCCTCACGCCGCCGCTCCGTCGAGTTCGAGCCCGTATTCGGTCGGCGAGGCGACCTGCCGGTGGAAGCGCATGCGGCGCAGATATTCCAGCGGGTCCTTCTTCACCACCAGGCTGCCGGCCGGTGTGTTCAGCCAGTCGTAGAGGCGCGTCAGCATGAAGCGCAGCGCCGAACCGTGCGCCAGCATGGGAAGGGCCTGTGCCTCGGCCGAAGACAGGGGCCGGACCGAATTGTAGCCGGAAAGCAGCGCCCTGCCCTTGGTCAGGTTGAAGGCATTGTCCTTCTCGAAGCACCAGGCGTTGAGGCAGACCGCCACGTCGTAGGCCAAGAGGTCGTTGCAGGCGAAATAGAAGTCGATCAGCCCCGACAGGCGCTTGCCGAGGAAAAACACGTTGTCGGGGAACAGGTCCGCATGGATGACGCCCGCCGGCAGGTCGGCCGGCCAGTTCCGTTCAAGCAGGCCGAGGTCCGCCTCGACCTCGGCAGCCAGTCCCTCTTCCACCTCGTCGGCGCGGTCGCGCGCGCGTTCCCACAAGGGCCGCCAGCCCGAGACCGACAGCGCGTTGGGCCGCCTGATGTCGAAATCCAGGCCGGCCAGGTGCATGGCGGCCAGCGCCTTGCCGACCTCGCGGCAGTGCTCGACGGTCGGGCGCCGCATCCACATGCCTTCCAGGAAGGTGACGATCGCGGCCGGCCGCCCGGCCAGTTCGCCGATCGCGCCGCCGTCGCACCGCCTGACCGGCAGCGGGCAATTGATGCCCTTTTGCGAAAGATGCTGCATCAACCCGACGAAGAACGGCAGGTCGTCGCGGTTCACCCGCTTCTCGTAGAGCGTGAGGATGTAGGACCCGCTCGACGTGTGGAGGAGAAAATTGGAATTCTCCACGCCTTCGGCGATGCCCTTGTAGGAGAGCAGTTCGCCGATCTCGTAGTCGCGCAGGAAGGCGGCGAGCTCGATCTCGGAAATATCGGTATAGACCGCCACGCTCAGCGCGCTCCGTTGACGAAGGCCATGTCTGCGGCCGTGAGTTCGACGTCGCGGAGCACGCGCATCACCGGAAAATCCTCCGTCTCGGTCGCCGTCACCGCCAGTTCCACCGAGACGTCGAAGCGGGCACGGAAGGCGTCGATGATCTCGTCGACGATGATCTCGGGGGCCGAGGCCCCGGCCGACAGGCCGAGCGTGCCGATGGTGCCGATCTCGTCCCACGGAATGTCGCCGGCGCGCTGCACCAGCAGCGACATGGCAGCGCCGGCGCGTTCGGCGACCTCGACCAGCCGGCGCGAGTTCGAGGAATTGGGGGCGCCGACGATGAGGAACAGGTCGGCGCCTGGCGCCGTCTCCTTGACCGCTTCCTGGCGGTTCGTCGTGGCGTAGCAGATCGATTCGGCGGCGGGCGCCTGGAGTTCGGGGAAGCGTTCCTGCAAGGCGCGGATGATGCCGGCGGTATCCTCGACGGACAGCGTCGTCTGGGTGACGAAACCGAGCGCGGCGGGATCGGCGGGCGTGAAGGTCGCGGCGTCGGTTTCCGTTTCGATCAGCGTCACCGCGCCGTCCGGCAACTGCCCCATCGTGCCGATCACCTCGGGATGGCCGGCATGGCCTATCAGCAGCACATGGCGGCCCAGACGCTGGTGGCGCATGGCCTGCTTGTGCACCTTCGACACCAGCGGGCAGGTCGCGTCGAGATAGAACAGATTTCGTGCCATCGCGTCCGCCGGCACCGACTTCGGCACGCCGTGCGCGGAGAACACCACCGGGCTCTCGCGATGCTCCGGCGGGATTTCGGAAAGCTCCTCGATGAAGACGGCACCGAGATTTTGCAGGCCCTCGACCACGTAGCGGTTGTGCACGATCTCGTGGCGCACATAGACGGGCGCGCCGTATTTCTTCAGCGCCAGCACGACGATCTGGATGGCGCGGTCCACGCCGGCGCAGAAGCCGCGCGGCTGGCAAAGGCGGATCGTCAAAGGCGGTTTCGTATGCAGCATGATCTCGGGCATCCGGACAGTGCGGACATGAGGGGCGCACCCCTGCCCTGTCAAGGGCGCACAGCCATTGAAGTTCTAGCCCGGCGCTAGACTGCCGGTTGGGAGCGACGCCTCAGCCAGACGAACACCACGCCGACCAGCGCCGCCGCGAGGCCGTACCAGGTGATGGCGTATTGGAGGTGGTTGTTGGGCAGATCGACGATGGTGACGCCGCCGACCGGCAGGCCGCCGGGATTGGGCGTCTTGTCGGCATCCACGAAGAGGGGCAGCACATGAGCGCCGGCCGGCAGGCCGGAACTCGCCGCCATAGCGTGCAGGTCCTTCCAGAAGAAGATGTTCTTGTCCGTCTCGTTGTCGGGCACGAACGAGGAGGGTTTTCCCGTCAGTTCGACACGCAGCAGGCCGGTAACGGCGACGCGGCCCGAAACCTGGCCTTGCGGGCGCGTGGCGGGGTCCTGGCGGCCGTCCGGCACGAAGCCGCGATTGACGAAAAGCCAGTCGCCGTCATCGAGCTTGAGCGGCGTGTAGACGTAGAACCCCGGCTCGCCATCATAGGTCGCCAGAAAGTGGCGCTCGAAGCGATGCTCGAACGTGCCTTCCACCCGGACCGGGCGGTATTCCTGTTTCGCGAGGCCGGGATCGGCCTTAAGCGCGGGCACGAGTTCGACCGGCGGCATGGCCATACGCTCGCGGATCGTGGCGAGCAGGCCTTCCTTCCAGTGCAGGCGCTGAACCTGCCACGTGCCGAGGCCGATCAGGATGACGAAGGCGAGTGCCGACGCGGCGAGGACCGGCCAGGCGCGCTGCCGGCGCCCAGGCACGCGATCGACGCTCATTGCGGGCGGTCCAACCTGCCTTCGGCGGCGCTCTTGGCGTACTGCATGGCGATGAGCACGCCCTTGATCAGCCTGAGCGAGACGAGGCTGAGGACAAGCGTCAGCGGAATCCAAAGCAGGAAGTGCACCCACAGCGGCGGGTTGTAGGAAACCTCCATCCACAGCGCCAGCCCGACCACGATGAAGCCGATGATGAGGATGACGAAGACGGCCGGGCCGTCGCCGGCATCGGCGAACGAATAGTCGAGCCCGCAATTGTGGCACTCCTTGCCGACGGTGAGGAAGCCGGAGAAGAGCCGGCCCTCGCCGCAGCGCGGGCAGCGGCCTTTCAGCCCGGCCGAAACCGGTTCGATCGGCGGCCAGATGGCCTTGTCCTCGTTCTCGCTCATGACAAATCTCCTGCCGCAGCGCCGGGAAAAAGCAAAAAGGCGGCCGCATCCGCGCGGCCGCCTCCGAAACCCATGTCTTCGTCGCTCAGCCGGCGTGCTCGATGACGGCGCCTGCCGAAGCCCACACATAGATGCAGGCGAACAGGAACAGCCATACCACGTCGACGAAGTGCCAGTACCAGGCGGCCGCCTCGAAACCGAAATGCTGTTTCGGGGTGAAGTCGCCGCGGATGGCGCGGATCAGGCAGACGGCCAGGAAGATGGTGCCGATGATGACGTGGAAGCCGTGGAAGCCGGTCGCCATGAAGAAGGTCGCGCCATAGATGGAATCCTTGAAGCCGAACGGCGCGTGCATGTACTCGTATGCCTGCACGAAGGAGAACAGGATGCCGAGACCGACGGTCAGCACGAGGCCGTTGATAAGCCCCTTGCGGTCGCCGTGGATCAGCGAATGGTGCGCCCAGGTCACCGTCGTGCCGGACAGAAGCAGGATGATGGTGTTGTAGAGAGGCAGGTGGAAGGGATCGAGCACCTCCATGCCCTTCGGCGGCCACACCCCGCCGGTGAAGGCGGCGCGGGCGACCTGCGAAGCCTCGTTGGGAAACAGGCTGGCATCGAAGAAGGCCCAGAACCAGGCGACGAAGAACATCACCTCGGAGGCGATGAACATGATCATGCCGTAGCGCAGGTGAAGCGAGACCACGCGGGTATGATGACCCTCATGGGCTTCCTTGATGGTGTCCGACCACCAGGAGAACATCACGTAGAGCACGACCAGCAGGCCGACGAAGAACAGCCAGGGCGAAGCGATGTTGACGCCGAAGAGGTGGAATTCGTTGCCCTTCATGTACTGCATCCAGGCGACGCCGCCGATCGCCATGATCAGCGCGCCTATCGATGCCAGGAACGGCCAGGGGCTCGGACTGACGAGATGATAATCGTGATGCGGTTTCGCGTGTGCCTCGGCCATGTCAGCCCCCCAGTGTTCCTGCGGTATCGGTGGTTTTTCCGCTTCCTGCCTCCGGCGCGGCTGCGACCGGCTTGTTCCCCTCAACGGCGAACATCGTATAGGAGAGCGTGATGGTCTTGATGTTCTTCAGTTCCGGCGCATTGACGATGTCGGGATCGACATAGAAGATCACCGGCATGTCGGCCGTCTCGCCAGGCTGCAGCGTCTGGTCGGTGAAGCAGAAGCACTGGATCTTGTTGAAGTAGGCTCCGGCCAGGTCCGGCGCGACATTGAACGTGGCGCGGCCGGTGACCGGCTTGTCGGACAGGTTCACAGCCTTGTAGTGGGCTTGGCCCGTCGCGCCGATCTTGAGGGTGATGGAGCGCTTGACCGGCTGGAACTGCCAGGGGATATCGGCCGCGTTGGCGTCGAAACGGATGGTGATGTCGCGGTCCAGGACCTTGCCGGCATAGCTCTGTTCCGCGCGCCGCGTGGTGCCGCCGTAGCCGGTCGCCTGGCAGAACATCGAATAGAGCGGCACCGCCGCATAGGCCATGCCGATCATTCCCGCGAAGCAGGCGAAGCACGCCAGCGCGATGACGCGGTTGGAATTGCCGCCGCGGGGTGTGTTGTTTTCGGGTGCCGTCATCGTGCCCTCACATCGACCGCTCGAAAACGGCAGGGGCGAATTTCACGATCGTCGCCAGGTAGAAGATGATGACGAGCGCACCGAGCGCCAGCCCGATGGCGATCGACCGGTTGCGGCGCGCCTTCTTCTGCCGCTCCGTCAGCGTGACCAGCTCCAGCTTGTCGTCGGCCATCGTCATGCTCCACCCGCGGCAGCCAGCATCCGCTCGACCACGCTGTCGGCCAGATAGACCGCGAAGATGGCAAAGAGATAAAGCAGGGAATAGCCGAACAGCGCCTTGGCCGGCCGCATGACGCGATCGCTGTCGGGCATACGAAGCACCTTCCAGGCATACCAGACAAAGCCGGCGCCGAGCAGCGCCGCCGCAATCCCGTAGGCGATGCTGGCGTAGCCCAGCAGCCAGGGCGCGACGCCGACGGGCGCCAGCAGCAGCGCATAGGCGAAGATCTGCCGGCGCGTCGAGGCCTCGCCCGCCACGTTAGGCAGCATCGGGATGCCGGCCCGCTCGTAATCCTGGCTCTTGAACAGGGCCAGCGCCCAGAAATGCGGCGGCGTCCACAGGAAGATGATGAGGAAGAGGATGACGCTTTCCAGGCTGACCGAGCCGGTTACGGCGGCCCAGCCGATCACCGGCGGGATGGCGCCTGCGGCACCGCCGATGACGATGTTCTGCGGCGTCCAGCGCTTCAGCCACATCGTGTAGATGACGGCGTAGAAGAAGATGGTGAAGGCGAGCAGCGCCGCCGAGAGCCAGTTGACCAGCACGCCCAGCGTCATCACCGACAGGGCCGAAAGCACGAGGCCGAAGCTCAGCGCCTCGCCGGGCGTGACGCGGCCGGACGGCACGGGGCGGCTCGCGGTGCGCGTCATCACGGCGTCGATGTCGGCGTCGTACCACATGTTGAGCGCGCCGGACGCGCCGGCGCCGATGGCGATGGCCAGAATGGCGATCACCGCGATGGCCGGATTGATGGGAGTGGGCGCGGCGACCAGACCGACGAACGCGGTAAAGACCACGAGCGACATGACGCGCGGCTTCAGGAGGGCGAAGAAATCGCCCGCGGTCGCTTCCGACATGCGGAAGCCCGTCTCCTCCATCCGGGTTTCGTCAACAAGGGCCATGCGTACTCAAAATCCGCTTCTTCCGTCTGGCCGAAACCGCCGGGTGCCGGCGGTTCCGTCTGGCATCGAAATGCCGCTTACTTGATCTTCGGCAGTTCTTCCCACTGGTGGAAGGGCGGCGGCGAAGGCAGCTGCCATTCCAGGGTCGTCGCGCCTTCACCCCAGGGGTTGGCACCGGCGATGCGCTTCTTCTGGAAGGCCTCGAAGACGCCGAACAGGAAGATCAGAACACCGAAGCCGGAGATGTAGGAACCGATGGAGGAAATATGGTTCCAGGCCGCGAAGGCGTCGGGATAGTCGATATAGCGGCGCGGCATCCCCGACAGGCCGAGGAAATGCTGCGGGAAGAACACCAGGTTCACGCCGATGAACGTCACCCAGAAATGGGTGCGGGCGATCAGCGGCGAATACATGTAGCCGCTCATCTTCGGGAACCAGTAGTACCAGCCGGCGAAGATGGCGAACACCGAACCCAGCGACATCACGTAGTGGAAGTGCGCCACCACGTAATAGGTGTCGTGGACGGCGCGGTCGAAGCCGGCATTGGCAAGCTGCACGCCGGTGACGCCGCCGACGGTGAACAGGAAGATGAAGGCGATCGCCCACAGCATCGGCGTGCGCAGCGAGATGGAGCCGCCCCACATCGTCGCGATCCACGAGAAGATCTTCACGCCCGTCGGCACCGCGATGACCATGGTGGCGAAGACGAAATAGCGCTGCGCGTCGAGCGACAGGCCGGTGGTGAACATGTGGTGCGCCCACACGACGAAGCCGACGCCGCCGATCGCGACCATGGCGTAGGCCATGCCGAGATAGCCGAACACCGGCTTCTTCGAGAAAGTCGAGACGATATGGCTGATGATGCCGAAGCCCGGCAGGATCAGGATGTAGACTTCCGGATGGGCGAAGAACCAGAACAGGTGCTGGAACAGGATCGGGTCACCACCGTTTTCGGGGACGAAGAAGGCGGTGCCGAAATTGCGGTCGGTCAACAGCATGGTGATGCCGCCCGCGAGGACCGGCAGCGACAGAAGCAGCAGGAACGCCGTGACCAGCACGGACCAGGCGAACAGCGGCATCTTGTGCAGCGTCATGCCCGGCGCGCGCATGTTGAAGATGGTGGTGATGAAGTTGATCGCGCCCAGGATCGAGGACGCGCCGGCGATGTGAAGCGCCAGGATGGCCAGATCCATGGCCGGTCCGGGCTGACCGCTGGTGGAAAGCGGCGGATAGATGGTCCAGCCGCCGCCCACGCCGTAGGCGCCGGGCGCGCTCGGCACGAACATGGAGATGATGAGCAGCAGCAGCGCCGGCGGCAGCAGCCAGAACGAGATGTTGTTCATGCGCGGGAAGGCCATGTCCGGCGCGCCGATCATGATCGGCACCATCCAGTTGGCGAAGCCGCCGATCAGCGCCGGCATGACCATGAAGAAGATCATGATCAGGCCGTGGGCGGAGGTGAAGGCGTTGTACATGCTCTTGCCGCCGTCCACGGCGGCGGCCGGATCCATGCCGTAGACCATCTGCGCCAGGCCCGTGAAGATCTGGATGCCCGGCTCGGCCAGTTCCATGCGCATCATGACCGACAGGAAGCCGCCGATGCAGCCGGCGATGATCGCGAAGATCAGGTAGAGCGTGCCGATGTCCTTGTGGTTGGTCGAGTAGACCCAGCGGACCCAGCCACGGGGCCTGTGGTCGTGATGATCATCGTGCGCTGCAGCGTGAGCCATCTTCCGCTCCGTTCCCTATCTTGCGTGCCGCGGCATCAATTGCCGGCGGCGGCTACCTTGTTGGTTCCGTCGACCTCGGCCATCAGCGCCTTGTTGGCGCCGTCGAGGTCGGCCTTGGCCGCGGTCAGCCAGGTCTTGTACTGGTCGTCCGACACGACCCGGATGGCGATCGGCATGAACGCGTGATCCTTGCCGCACAGTTCGGAGCACTGGCCGTAGTACAGGCCTTCCTTCTCAGGCTTGAACCAGACCTCGTTGATGCGCCCGGGCACGGCGTCGGTCTTGACGCCGAAGGCCGGCATGGCGAAGGCGTGGATGACGTCGGTGGCGGTCACCAGCACGCGCGTCAGCTTGTTGACCGGAACGACCAGCTCGTGATCGACGGTGAGCAGGCGCGGGTAGACCGCCATATCCTGCTTGCCGGCGGCGGCACGGTCCCCGTCGTCCAGGATGGCGGAATTGTAGGAGAGCGGATCGTCGACCTGGTATTCATAGTCCCAATTCCACTGGTTCGCCGTCGCCTTGACGGTCAGCGTGGGATCCTCGGTCGGCGTGTATTGGGCCGTGAGCAACTGGAAGGACGGAACGGCGATGAACAAAAGCACGATCACCGGCCCGACGGTCCAGATCACCTCGATCAGCGTGTTGTGGCTGGTGCGCGACGGGGTCGGATTGACGCTCTCGCGGAACTTGATGATGCAATAGGCCAGCAGTGCAAGGACCAGAAGCGTGATCGGCCCGATGAACCAGAGCGTGTAGTGCTCGAACCACGTCATCTGGCGCATGATGTCGGTGGCCGCAGGCTGGAAATTCATTTCCCAGGGCTTCGGCTGCGCAGCCTCGGCCGCGCCGCTCGTCAGCAATGCGGCGACGGCGCCGGCGCCTGCAAAAAACTTTTTCTTCGCGCTCATCATCTCCCCCGCGACACGGCCGCAAGTACAAGGACCGGCGGAACGGGAATCCCCGACCGTCCGGTTCTGGTTCAAACCATACTCTTTTTCCCGTCGCAAGAAAGGAGCGGCCGAATCCGTGCGGCATTTTTGCGCGCAAAGCATGGCAAGGCTCGCCATGCGGATCGGCCAACCCGGGCCGGAGGCGGGCGGCGCCCCGCTTTTGCGGCCGATTCGGCCATTTCGCGAGAAGAATTCCGCATTGCGGCCTTATTCGGGCGCGATTGAGCGGCTCGCCGTGCTTTTCTGGAACCTGTACGCGGCTTAAAGTGTGGTGATTCGGCAACGGAGCCTCCATGACCCATCGGTTTTCGAGCATCCTGGTCAAGGTTTTCTTCCTGGCCGCCCTTGCGGCGATGTGCGGGTTCACGGCTGCACAGGCGGCACAGCCCAGCGGAACCGTGAAGTCCAAGCACGGCGCCTGGTCGATCATTTGCGACACGCCTGCCGGGGCGAGTTCCGAACAGTGCGTCATGATGCAGAACGTCGTGGCCGAGGACCGGCCGGAAATGGGGCTGTCGGTGGTCGTGCTGCGCACCGCCGACAACAAGGCCGAGATCCTGCGCGTGCTGGCGCCGCTCGGCGTGCTGCTGCCCAACGGCCTCGGCCTCAACGTCGACGGCAAGGACATCGGCCGCGCCTATTTCGTGCGCTGTTTCCAGGACGGCTGCTACGCCGAGGTCATCCTCGAAAAGCCGCTGCTGGATACGCTCAAGACCGGCAAGTCGGCGACCTTCATCGTCTTCCAGACGCCGGAGGAAGGCATCGGCATCCCGGTCGATCTCAGCGGCTTCGCCGACGGCTTCGCCGCCCTGCCCTGACGCCGCCGGCCGGACCCGCCTATCGCATAGCCAGATAGACGGCGATGCCGCCGGCCATGCCGATGCCTATGCCGGCGATCGCATATTGGACACCGAAAACGGAGCCGGCCGCGAGCCCGACCGCCGCGCCGACGCCTATCCACCAGTGACCCTTCAAGCCTTCCATCACGCCGAAGTGGTTTCATCCGTTGTTTTGCCGGGTGCAAAGCGGCCCGTGCGACGCCTATATAGGGCCGACTAGCGAAACATGGAGCCTCTGGCCTTGCGTTCTCCCCTGACCGACCAGTTCGACATTTCCGACGAGCGCATCAAGCGGATCGTGTCCGACGCCGTCTCGGGCGCGGACGACGGCGAGCTTTTCCTGGAATACCGGGAAAGCGAAGCGCTGATGTTCGACAACGGCCGGCTCAAGACCGCCAACTTCAACACCGACCAGGGTTTCGGACTGCGGGTCGTCGCCGGCGAGGCCAGCGGCTACGCGCATTCGAGCGAATTGTCCGAGGCGGCGCTCCTGCGCGCGGCGGGCGCGGTCTCGACCGTCAAGGACGGCTATTCCGGGACGCTGGCCGCGGCCCCTCCCGGCACCAACCGCCATCTCTACGGCGACGAGAACCCGATCCCCTCCCCCGCTTTCGAGGCCAAGGCGAAGCTGCTCCAGGAGATCGACGCCTTCCTGCGCGACGCCGATCCGCGCGTGCGGCAGGTCACCGCCTCGCTCGCCTCGTCGTGGCAGCATGTCGAGATCATGCGCGCCGACGGGCAGGTCGTGCGCGACATCCGCCCGCTGGTCAGGATCAACATCGCCGTGGTGGTGGGCGACGGTGACCGGCAGGAGAGCGGCTCCTACGGGATGGGCGGGCGCACCGGCTTCGGCGAGTTCCTGGCCGACCACAGCTGGCAGTTCGCCGCCAAGGAGGCGCTCAGGCAGGCGCTCGTCAATTTGGAGGCCGTGCCGGCGCCGGCCGGCACGTTCGATATCGTGCTGTCCTCCGGCTGGCCGGGCGTAATGCTGCACGAAGCCGTCGGCCACGGGCTGGAAGGCGATTTCAACCGCAAGAAGACCTCGGCCTTCGCCGGGCTGATGGGCCAGCAGGTGGCGGCGAAGGGCGTGACAGTCGTTGACGACGGCACCATCGCCGAGCGCCGTGGCTCACTGACGGTGGACGACGAGGGCACGCCGACCAACCGCACCGTGCTGATCGAGGACGGCAGACTGGTCGGCTATATGCAGGATCGCCAGAACGCGCGGCTGATGGGCATGAACGCGACCGGCAACGGGCGGCGCGAATCCTACGCCCACCAGCCGATGCCGCGCATGACCAACACCTACATGACCGCCGGCGAGCACACGCCCGAGGAGATCATCGCCTCGGTGAAGAAGGGCATCTACGCCGTGTCGTTCGGCGGCGGACAGGTGGACATCACGAGTGGAAAGTTCGTGTTCGGCTGCACCGAGGCTTACATGATCGAGGACGGCAAGGTGACCCAGCCGATCAAGGGCGCCATGCTGATCGGCAACGGCCCGGACGCCATGCACCGCGTTTCGATGGTCGGCAACGACATGGAGCTCGACACCGGCATCGGCATGTGCGGCAAGGCCGGCCAGGGCGTGCCGGTCGGCGTCGGCCAGCCGCATCTGAGGATGAACCAGATGACGGTCGGCGGCACGCAGGTTTGAGCCGTATAGACAAGTGGCAATCGCAGACGCTTACCCGGGGCCGTCATTCCGGGGCCGCAGCGGAACCCGGAATCCAGTCCGCCGGCCTTCCTCATAAGGCACGACGCCGGATTTACCCGTCGAAACCTAGCTTACCAGCGCTCCGCTCTGGATTCCGGGCTCCGCTACGCGGCCCCGGAATGACGTGCAGCATCACACCCAAGACGCCTGCGTCTTCGGCAGGCGATGGTCCGGATCGACGACGGTCAGCCTCAGCGCGCCGGGCGCATTCCAGCGCCAGAGCGCCACACAGGTGCCGCCGGGCGACATGAAGGACGGGTAGATCACGCCGTCGGCGCCCTCGCCCATGAGGCGCTTGCGCAGGCGGTGGGTCTCAGGAACCTTGCCCCTGTCCATCGCATCCCGCCACTCGCAGGCATGGATGGACGGATCGATGCGGCGCGCGTCGAGTTCCGCGGGGTCCGTCAGATCGACCAGTCTGGCCGCGTCGAGCCGAAGCTGCGCGATCAGCGCGGGGTGTTGGACGAAGCCCTGATTGTATTCCGCCCAGGCCGTCGACAATTCGCGCGCGGCGTAGATCGTCGGCTGGCCGACCGGGTTCCAGCGCCCGCCGAAGCGCGCCGCCCCTTCGCCGGACAAGGGCATATAGGCCCAGCGCGGCACAAAGGCGCGCCAAAGCGTGTGCGAGGATGGCGGCGGCTGTCCGGCCGGATCAGGCATAGACGCCGGAACGCACGGCCTCCAGATAGGCGAGCACCTTGTCGGCCTTGCCCTCGCCGACGAGATCATAGGCGGTCTTGCCGGCCCAGCCGGGGATCGGCTGGTGCTTGAACCAGATGGCGGCGCGCTGCTCGCCGCCGGCCATCTCGCCGGCCATGGCGAGGATGCGCACCACCGGGCTCAGCGCCGCGTCGGCCTTTCTCGCCCCGGATTTGCGTGCGCCCGCTTGGGCGGCCAGCGTGTTGCGGGCGACGCCGATCAGCGCCGCAAGCTCCGACAGGGTGACGCCGAGCAATTCGGCCACCCGCCGCGCCGACAGGAAAGGAACCTTGTCGTCGCCGAAGCGGATTGCCGGGCTTTCGAGGAGCGCAGTGGTCATCGCACTCTCCTTACAATATTTGACATCATGGTGTCAAAATAGGCGCAAAATGTGCCCGTTTCAAGCATGACGAAGGTGACGCACCTTTTACCGCCGCTTGCGCGGCTTTTCCAGCAGGGCAACCGCCTCGACATGCGGCGACCACAGGAACTGGTCGATCGGCGTGACGCTTACCAGGCGATAGCCGCCCTCCAGCAGAATCGACAAGTCCCGCGCGAGCGTCACCGGATTGCAGGAGACGGCGGCGACGAAGGGCACGTCCGAGCGCGCGATCTGCCGGGACTGGTCCTCGGCGCCGGCGCGCGGCGGGTCGAAGACGAGGCCGTCGAAGGCGTTCAGTTCCTTGAAGGTGAGCGGGCGGCGGAACAGGTCGCGCTTTTCCGTCGTCACCCGCTTCAGCCCCTTGGCGAAGCGAAAGCCGCGATCGAGTGCCGCCAGGGCAGCAGAATCGCTTTCAACGGCCTGGATTTCCGAGCGCGCCGCCAGCCTCAATGCAAAACTGCCGCAGCCCGAGAAAAGGTCGGCGACGCGCTTCGCCTTGCGCAGATGATCGCCGACCAGCGCCGCCATCGCCCGCTCGGCGGCCTCGGTGGCTTGAAGGAAGACGCCCGGCGGAATCGCCACGGGGACGTCGCCAAAGGTCACGACAGGCTTTCTCGGCTCGACCACGATCTCGCCGCCGTCCACCGACAGCCGCGCCAGCCCTTCGCGAATGGCGAAATCGGCAGCCATGCGGCGGCGCTCGTCGGAAAGCCTGCCACCACCCATGGCGGCCACGTCGAGACCGGAAGCTGTCAGCGTCACCGACAGATGGAAGGGCGCGGCGGTCGCGCAGACCCGCTCGGCCAGAGCCCTCAGCATCGGAAAGGCGGCGACGATCTCCGGCCGCAGGATCGGGCATTCCACGATCGGCACGATTTCCGGGGACAAATGCCGGTTGAAGCCGAACACCATGCCGGCTTCGGTGCGCCGCACGGCGAAAGTCGCGCGCCGCCGCGCGCCGGCGGCGCAGGGAATCAGCGCGCCGACGTCCGTCTCGATGTGTTTGGAGCGAAGCGCTTGCACGACGCGCTCGCGCTTCCAGTCGCGATAGGCCACCGCCTCAAGATGCTGCAAGGCGCAGCCCCCGCATTCGGTGAAGTGGCGGCAGACCGGCGCGACGCGCTGCGGCGACGGCGCAAGCACCGCCAGCAGGTCGGCGCGGTCCCTGAGGCGCGCGGCGGTGACCTCCTCTCCCGGCAGGGTGTAAGGGATGAACACGTCGCCGCCGTCAGCGCGGGCAATGCCGTCGCCCTGTGCGCCGAGACGGTCGATGGTGAAGCGCGTATCGGTCAACGGTCCTTCACTCCGGCCAGCAGGAATTCGCGATTGCCGTCGCCGCCCTCGATCGGCGAGGGACAGAAGCCGAGCGGGCGCCAGCCCGGCTGCGTCTCCAGCCAGGCGGCAAGCTGCCCGGCGATGCGTTCGGCCTCGGCCGGATCCTTCAGCAGCCCGCCCTTGCCGATCGCCGCGCGGCCGGCCTCGAACTGCGGCTTGACCAGAAGGATGGCAACGGCACCGGCCTTAGCCAGTTCCAGCGCCGGCGGCAGCGCCAATTTCAGGGAAATGAAACTGACGTCGGAGACGACGAAATCGGGAGCGACGCCGCCAAGATCGTCCGCGGTCAGGTCACGGGCGTTCAACCCCTCGATCGAGGCGACGCGCGGGTCGGCCGCGACGGAGGCCGCCATCTGGCCGTGACCGACATCGATGGCGGTGACGCGAGCGGCACCCCGCTCCAGCAGAACCTGGGTAAAGCCGCCGGTCGAAGCGCCGATATCGAGCGCGTGGCAACCGGCCGGATCGAGGGCGAAATGATCGAGACCGGCGATCAGTTTCAGCGCTGCGCGCGAGACATAGCGCTGCGCCGGGTCCTGCACCGAAATGACGCTGGCCTGCTGAACCGCCTGCCCCGGCTTGCGCGCCGGCGCGCCGTCGACGCTGACGGCGCCGCGCTCGACGGCATCACGCGCCCGCGAGCGGCTGGAAAACAGGCCGCGCTGGACAAGCGCTTCGTCGAGCCGCTGGCGCTGGCTGGCTGGCTGGTTGGACGTCATGACCTTCCATGACGAAAGCCGCACCGAATGACAAGCGCGGACAGCGCCGGCGGCAGGCCAGGGCAATCGCATATGGCGCTACACCCCCACCCCTAACCCCTCCCCACAAGGGGGAGGGGGACGCCGCCGCCGTCTTTGCGTCCGAAATTGCCAAGGTTGCTATGTCGTGGCGCTGCCGCAAGAGTCCCCCCTCCCCCTTGTGGGGAGGGGTTAGGGGTGGGGGTGTGCGGCGGCCGGAATGGGGGGACATTCCATATGCAATTGCCCTGGGCGGCACGCCTCAGGAACGCGGCGGGCCGGCCGGCTCGACAACGGAAGGCGATGTGACTTCACCACCTTCAGGGGCTGGCGCGACGAGCGCATCCTGGACCACCACGAACCGCGGTTTCTGCTTGTAGGAAAAACCGCCGCGGATATCGCCGATCTTGCTTGCCACGATTTCCAAGGCCGCCTGCTCGAGCTTGCGGTCGTAGCGCACGCCCGCGACAGCCGGCGCGGTCGCGACCGCAAGGGCGATCGAGGTTGGAAGGATGGTTTTCATTTTTAGCTCCCTGCCTGCCACACGGCATAGCAGGAAGGACTGAACAGAGCGCCAACCGGAAAGGTAAGCGAAAGCGCAAAAGTCAGCGTAAACAGACTGTTAGCGCAGTGTGATCGACAATCGATTCAGGATGGCCGCTGGCAACGGCCGGCTGGAGCCCCGCGCGCTATCCAGGCAGCGGAATGAATTCTTCCTCGTCGCCAGGGACGATGTCGAAACGGCCGGTCTTCCATTCCTCCTTGGCCTGTTCGATCCGTTCCTTCGAGGAAGAGACGAAGTTCCACCAGATATAGCGCTTCGACCCGAGAGTCGCACCGCCGAACAGCATGAAATGCGCGCCGGAAGCGGACGACACGACGATCTCGTCGCCCGGCTTGAACACGAGCAGCCGATCGGCCGGGAAAGCGTCGCCGGCGATGACCACGTCTCCGGACAGCGTATAGATCGCGCGCTCCTCGGCGTCGGCCGGTATCTTCACACTGGCGCCGGGATCGAGCCGGATATCGGCATAAAGCGTGTCCGAATAGGCGCTGACCGGCGATTTCAACCCGTCGAAGGCACCGATGACGACGCGGCCGCACACGCCGTCGGCATCGAATTCGGGAAGGCTCGCGGCGCTGGTGTTCTCGAACACCGGCGCCATCTCTTCCCTGGCGTCGGGCAGGGCCAGCCAGGTCTGCAGGCCGGAAACCGACATCGGTTCGCCGCGCAGTTCCTCCGGCGTGCGCTCGGAATGGACGATGCCGCGCCCGGCCGTCATCAGGTTTACGTCACCCGGCGCGATCACCATCTCGGTGCCGAGCGAATCGCGGTGGCGGATCTTGCCGTCGAACAGATAGGTGACGGTGGAAAGCCCGATATGCGGATGCGGCCGCACGTCCAGCGCCTGCCCGGCGCGCAGGATGGCCGGCCCCATGCGGTCGAAGAAGATGAACGGCCCGACCAGCCGGCGCTTAGCCGTCGGCAGGGCGCGGCGCACCTGGAAGCCGTCGATATCCCTGGCGTTGGGGATGACCATCAGTTCGAGGGCGTCGCAGGCGAAGGCGTCGCCTATGTCGGGATCGTTTCCGGGAAAGAAGCTCATCGACCAGTTCCCTTCTTCAGGACCATGTCAGGATGCCGACATCATAACGCGACAGGTGGCGGTCATATGTCACGAACTGCATATTCTCGATGATCGCCTGCGCCAGCATGAGCCTGTCGAAAGGATCGCCGTGCAGCGGCGGCAGCCGCTCCACGAAAGCCGCATGGGCAGGAAGGATATTCAGCAGCGAATATCCTGCGTTGCCAAAATGGCCAATCGCCTCATGCCCGGAGAAAGGCGGGCTATCAGCCCGTCTCAGCCGGTGCTTTATCGAGATTTCCCAGATCGAAATGACCGAAACCACCGCAACGGTTTCGGTGCTGTCGATTAATTCCATCAGGCGCGCCGGAATTCGCCGTGGCTCGGTCAGCGTCCATATCGCCACGTGTGTGTCGAGAAGAAGCTTCACTCTTTCTCGTTCTCGCCGAGGAACATCGCCTCTATCTCGGCATCCATAGACTGAAAGGCATCGAAGTCCATTGGCGGATACTTGCCCGCCAGCAGGCCAAGCCGAAGCTTCTTCTTCGCCGGACCAATCGGCACCAGCCGCGCCGCCGGCTTGCCGTTGCGCGCGATGATGATCTCTTCCTCGGAGCCGTTTTCCACCGCCTCCACCAGCTTGGAAAGCGAGGTTTTGGCTTCGAGCATGTTGACCGTGGTCATGACGGCCCCCTTAGCCAAGTCTGGCTAAGTATAAGCCGCCGGGTTCCTCTATTCAAGCGGTGACGCCGGAGCCGGTCACTCCCCGTCAAGCGGCTCCGTGCCCACCGGCTTGCCGTCGCGCGACAGGCGGATCTTCTCGACCTTGTCCTCGGCAGCTTTCAGCAGGCGGTCGCAATGCGCCTTCAGCGCCTCGCCGCGTTCATAGATCCTGATCGACTGATCGAGCGGCACGTCGCCGCGCTCCAGGTCGTCGACGATCTTCTCCAGCGCGTCGAGCGCCTGCTCGAAGCTCATCGCCCTTACGTCCTCGTTGGTCTTGACGTCGTCGTTCGCTTCAGCGGTCATCGGTCATCCTTTCATCAGCCGGCCGACATGGGCGGCGGTCGAGAAGGCCAGCCCCTGCAGGTCGTAGCCGCCTTCGAGCAGGCTGACCAGACGGCCGGCGCTGTGGGTGGAGGCCTTTTCCATCAGTTGTCCGGTCGCCCAATCGAAATCCTCTTCGGTCAAATCGATCTCGGCCAGCGGATCGCGGTGGTGGGCGTCGAAGCCGGCCGAGATGATGACCAGGTCGGGGCGGAAGGCGTCGATGGAGGGCAGGACGCGCGACAGGAGGGCGTCGCGAAAGGTGTCACTGCCGGTGCGCGGCGCCAGCGGCGCGTTGACGATGTTGCCGGCACCTGTCTCGTTCTTCGCGCCGGTGCCGGGATAGAGCGGCATCTGGTGCGTCGAGCAATAGAGCACCGTGGGGTCGTCCCAGAAGATATCCTGCGTGCCGTTGCCGTGATGGACGTCCCAGTCGACGATGGCGACGCGTTCGGCGCCGTGCTTCTTCTGCGCGTGGCGGGCGGCGACCGCGGCGTTGTTGAACAGGCAGAACCCCATCGCCGTCGTCTTTTCGGCGTGATGGCCCGGCGGGCGCGAGGCGACGAAGACGTTGTCGGCGCGGCCCTCGAACACGTCGTCCACCGCCGCATTGGCGGCGCCGATCGCGGTCAGCGCCGCCTGCCAGCTTTTCGGCGTGGCGACCGTGTCGGCATCGATCTGCGTCATGCCTTCCGAAGGGACGGCGGCGCGGACGCGATCGAGATGCTCCTGCGGATGCGCATAAAGGATGGTCGCTTCGTCTCCCATCGGCGCCTCGACCCGGTCGAGCGCGGCGAACGCCTCGTCATCCAGCACGCGCTGGATAGCGCGCAGCCGGTCGGGCCGCTCGGGGTGTCCGGCGGGTGTCAGGTGTTCGAGGTAGATCGGATGGGTATAGAGGCGGGTGACCATGCGCCTAACATAGAGCGCGACACGCCGTTTCGCCACGCAAGCGCTGAATTCGGCTGGGGAAAGTCGCCCGGGACGCCCGATACCACTTCTCCGCTAGGCAGACAGGGGATCGTGGGCTAGTTTCGGTCCCGCCAGGTGCCCGCCGCGAAGCGGGAGAATCGGGAACGCGGTGCAAATCCGCGGCGTGCCCAACGCTGTGAGGGGGACCGCATCGGCAAATGCCACTGCCTGAGGGCGGGAAGGCGCCGAATGTGGGACGAACCCGAGCCAGAAGACCGGCCAGGCAAGACGGTCGCCCCGCAAGGCCGGGCGGAGCGACCTGTTTTCGATCGCAAGGGGATACGCGATGGATGCCGGCGCTCATCATCTGGACGACAACGCTTTCGACGAGGACGCCCGTGCGGCCGTCTATCGGGCCATCTTCACGCGCCGCGACATCCGCTCGGATTTCGTGGCAGCACCGATCGACGACAGTACGCTGGCGCGGCTGATCCGTGCCGCGCACCACGCGCCTTCGGTCGGCTTCATGCAGCCGTGGAATTTCATCGTCATCCGCGACAGGCGACGACGCGAGAAGGTGCGCGACATCTTCCTCCAGGCCCGCATCGAGGAAGAATGCAATGTCGCCGAGGACCGCCGGGCGCTCTACCGGAACCTGCGGCTCGAAGGCATCTGCGAAAGCGCGCTGAACCTGTGCATCACCTGCGATCGCGAGCGCGCCAGGGACTCACCGCTCGGCCGCTGGCACAATCCCGAGATGGACCTCTTCAGCACCGTCTGCGCGGTTCAGAACTTCTGGCTGGCGGCGCGCGCCGAAGGCATCGGCGTGGGCTGGGTCAGCATCCTCGACAAGGGCGCCCTCAAAGCCTTGCTCGGCATTCCCGAGCATGTCGTGCCGGTCGCCTATCTGTGCGTCGGCCGGGTCTCCGGTTTCGCGACGACGCCGGAGCTGCAACGGCGGAGGTGGCGCGAACGACTGCCTCTCGCCGAACTGGTGATGGGCGAACGCTATGGCGCATCCGGCGACGCCGGGCTGACCAAGGCGATCGCCGACCTGCCGGCACAGGAGTGACGCTCAGGCCGGGCGGGCGGCAGCTTCTCCAAAAGAACCGAATGCCTTGTCCTTCAGTTCGCGAAACTGGCGCGAGACCTCGGAGAGCCTGGCGTCCCACTCAGGATCGGGCGCCTGCCCTTCGATCGCCTTGAAATAGACCTGCATCAGCGAAGCAATGGCGAACGGCTCGACAAAGGCGGCCTTCAGCGCCCAGGCGAAGACGATGGCCAGCACGAAGCTCCAGCCGCCAAGTTCGCCGGGCATGAGGTAGACGACGGCGCCGGCCGGCGCCAGCATGACGAGGAAGATGGCGAAGGTGACGCCCCACAGGATCAGCGCCAGCCACGCCGCGTTCTTGACCATCTTCGCGCCGTTCTGGGCATAGAGCACCACACCCTGCCGCGCGGTCTCGAAAGGAGAGGACGATCCGACGCGGATATTGTAGCCCAGGATGATCTCGTCGATGTAGGTGAGCGCTATGCGGATCACCGTGTTGATGAGGCCGACAAGGCCGTTCAGGCCGGGGATCGGCAGGAAGGCGGCAATGCCGCCGACAAGGCCGGTGACGACGCGGACCGCGCCTTTCACCAGTTGATCGACCACAAACAGGATGCCGGCTTCGCCGAAGCGCCCGGCAACGACCTCACGCGCGTAGGCGAGCTGACCCTGACCGCCCGGCACGGACCGGCCATCGAGCAGATGAACCATCACCGCGATATGCCCGGCCTTCAGCAGATAGAGAATGAATTCGCGGATCCAGTAGACAACAAGAGAGACCAATACAAAACCGGCGACGCCGCCATAGAAGGCTCCGGCTTCCGGCCCGCCATTGGCGAAAGCCTGCCCCACGCCCCAGCCGATGCCCGCACCGGTTCCGGTCGCTGCGATATAGGCCAGCGTGATGCCGAAATAGACGATCATCCTGAACAGGATGAACGGCCACGTCCTTATCATGATCGACACCGAGCGGCCGATCGAGAAATCCCACATCGTCCTCCCCCCGGTTGAGACGATGCCGCAGGATCGACCATGCCGGCCGTTTCGTCAACGGCGCGGCGGGCGCGATCATCTATTTCCGCTAGAGAATCTCGGTACTGGCGATGTGGATGCCGAAGCCTTCCAGGCCGACATAATGGCGCTCGCGCGAGGCGATCAGCCGGATCGAAGAGATGCCGAGATCCTTGAGGATCTGCGCGCCGAGGCCGATCTCGCGCCATTCGCTCTCGCGGCGGCGGGCCTCTTCATGGTCCTCGCCGCCGGCGGCCGGGCGATTGCGGTCCTGATGCGCGACGCCGACCGAGCCCCCGCGCAGATAGACGATGACGCCGCGCCGCTCCTCGCCCATCGCCTTCATGATCGCGTCGAGCCGATGGCTGGTGCCGAACACGTCGCGCACCACATCCTCGGAGTGGAGCCGCACCGGCACGTCGTGGCCGTCGCGGATATCGCCGAAGACGACAGCCAGATGGTGCATCACGTCCCAGGGCAGCATGTAGGTGTAGACCTTGGCCGTCCCGCCGGGGGTCTCGATGTCGGAGCAGGCGACACGCTGCACCAGCGTCTCCTGGCGCTGCCGGTAGGCGATCAGATCGGCGACGGAGACCTGCTTCAGCCCGTGCTTCTCGGCGAAGGCCGAGACCTCGGGGCCGCGCTTGACGGTGCCGTCGTCGTTGACCAGTTCGGAGATGACCCCGACCGGCGGCAGGCCGGCCAGCTTGCACAGGTCCACCGCCGCCTCGGTATGGCCCGAGCGCATCAGCACTCCGCCTTCGCGCGCGATCAGCGGGAAGATGTGGCCCGGCCGGACGAAATCGTTCGCGCCGACATTGCCGTTGGCGAGGTTGCGCACGGTCAGCGTGCGGTCGTCGGCGGAGATGCCGGTGGTGGTGCCGTGCTTGAAGTCGACGGAAACCGTGAAGGCCGTGGTGTGGGCGGAATCGTTGTCCGCCACCATCGGCGCGAGGTTGAGCCGCCTGGCTTCCTCCTTGGGCATCGGCGTGCAGACGATGCCGGAGGTGTTGCGCACGATGAAGGCCATCTTCTCGGGCGTGCAATGCACCGCAGCGACGATCAGGTCGCCCTCGTTCTCGCGGCCGTCGTCGTCCATGACGACGACAATCTCGCCGCGCTCGAAGGCGCGGATGGCCTCGACGGTCTTTTTCTGGTCGTAGGGCATGGGGCTCGCTTCGCTCGTAAGACAATAAGAGTTTAGGGCAATAAGGCAGTAGGGCAGGGAAAGCGCACTGGCAACATATTGCCCTACTGCCTTATTGCCTTACTGCCCTATCTCCCCGTCTGTCCCCGGTGCCGCAGATAATGATCCGCGATGGCGCAGGCGACCATCGCCTCGCCGATCGGCACGGCGCGGATGCCGACGCAGGGATCGTGGCGACCCTTGGTCCTGATCTCCACATCGTTGCCGTCCTTGTCGATGGAGCGGCGCGGCGTAAGAATAGACGAGGTGGGCTTGACGGCGAAGCGCGCCACGACCGGCTGGCCGGTGGAAATGCCGCCGAGAATGCCGCCGGCGTTGTTGGACAGGAAGACAGGCTTGCCGTCGTTGCCCATGCGCATCTCGTCGGCGTTCTCTTCGCCGGTGATGCGGGCGGCCGCGAAGCCGTTGCCGATCTCGACGCCCTTGACTGCATTGATCGACATCAGGCCGGATGCGATGTCCTGATCGAGCTTGGCGTAGATCGGCGCGCCGAGACCCGCCGGCACGCCTTCCGCGACGATCTCGATCACCGCGCCGACCGAGGAACCCGCCTTGCGGATGGCGTCGAGATACTCGGAGAACACCGGCACGGAGGCCGGGTCCGGCGTGAAGAACGGATTTTCGGGATCGTCGATAAAATTCCAGTTCCAGTTGGCGCGGTCGATGTCCTTTTCGCCCATCGAAACCAGCGCGCCGCGCACGGTCAGGCCCGGCACGACCTTGCGCGCCAGCGCACCGGCGGCGACCCGCGCCGCCGTCTCGCGCGCGGAGGAACGGCCGCCGCCACGATAGTCGCGCAGGCCGTATTTCACCTCATAGGCATAGTCGGCATGGCCCGGCCGGTACTGGCGGGCGATCTCGCCATAATCCTTGGAACGCTGGTCGACATTCTCGATCAGCATGGAGACGGGCGTGCCGGTCGTCACGAGGGTCGCGCCGTCGTCGTCCGGCAGCACGCCGGACAGGATCCTCACCTCGTCGGGCTCGCGCCGCTGGGTGACGAAGCGCGACTGGCCCGGCCGGCGGCGGTCGAGCTCGGCCTGGATGTCGGCGAGCGTGAAGCGGATGCCCGGCGGGCAGCCGTCCACCACGCAGCCGAGCGCCGGGCCGTGGCTTTCGCCCCAGGTCGTGACGCGGAACAGATGACCGAAAGTATTGTGAGACATGCGTCGAACCAGCCCTGCGCCGGAAGCGCCTCCGGCTACCGGCGCCTTCTATTGTCGTTTCGAGCGGCGGTCAAATTGGCAGGCGGCCTGCAATCACCTGTGATGTCGCCAGTTTTACTTTTGACACATTGGATTGCTTTCTGCTGTCCTGCGCCCGTCAAACAAACGAGTTGGCCCGCTGCGGGGAACGGCGGCATCTGAAAAAAGGACAATCCATGCGTATCCTGTTCGGCGTCACCACCATCGCCACCATGCTTTTCGCCGGCACAGCGCTTGCCGGACAGACCGAGGGTCTCATCAAGAAGATCGACAAGGATACGATGACGATGACGCTGGACGACGGCAAGGCCTACAAGCTCAACGCCGAGATGGACGTCGATTCGCTGAAGCCCGGCATGGATGTCGTGATCGCCTATGACGTGACCGACGGGCAGAACATCGTCACCGACATGGAACTGCCGGATTCCGACGGGAACTAAAACATGTCTCCCGAAAGCGGGAAACCGGCTTCGGGACAAAGACATGCGCAAAAACAAGAACCTAGAGCGCGCCGAGCGAATCTGAAAGATAGCTGCGCGCTTTGGACATCCGGCGCAGGCGCACCGCGCCTGAACGCCCCGCTCAGAGCCAGGCCAGTTGCCCGTCCTGGAGCTTGAGCACCCGATCCTGCGGCGTCTCCACATTGGCCGCCGCGATGCCGTCCAACCCGCCGAAAATATGGAAGAGCGAGCGGATGACGCCGCCATGCGTGACGCAGACGGTCGGTTTGGCGATTTCCGCGAAGAAGGGCCGCACGCGCTCGCACAGCAGTTCGTAGCCCTCGGCGTCCTTGCCGGGAGGCACGAAATTCCATTTGTCTTCCTCGCGGCCGCGCGTGCAGCCGGGATTGCGCGCCTCCAGCTCGGCGAAGGTGTAGCCTTGCCAGTCGCCGAAATTCATTTCCATCAGCCGCGCGTCGGTGCGGTAGGCCTTCGGATCGAGCCCCATTGCCGAGCGTATCAGTTCCATCGTGGTGCGGGTGCGGATGAGCGGGCTGGCGACGAAATCGAACGCCGCCGGATCGGATATCAGTTCGGCCAGATGCCGGCCGTTGGCGCTCGCCTGGCGCCGCCCCTCTTCAGTGATGGGAATGTCGGCCTGCCCCTGGAGTCGGTAGTCGACATTCCACTGGGTCTGGCCGTGGCGGACGATATAGACAAGCGGAGACATGGCGCTGAAGCGTCTTTCGAAGGGAGCCGTGCGGGAACCGTCAGTCCTTAATGACGGAGATGTCGGGCGCGTCCACCGCCTTCATGCCGACGACGTGATAGCCGGAATCGACGTGATGGACCTCGCCGGTGACGCCGCGCGACAGGTCGGATAGGAAATACAGCCCCGAATCGCCGACTTCCTCGGGCGTCACGGTGCGCTTGAGCGGCGCGTTGTATTCATTCCACTTGAGGATATAGCGGAAATCGCCGATGCCGGAGGCCGCCAGCGTCTTGATCGGGCCGGCCGAGATGGCGTTGACGCGGATGCCCTTGCCGCCGAGATCGACGGCGAGATAGCGCACGCTGGCCTCGAGCGCGGCCTTGGCGACGCCCATGACGTTGTAGTGCGGCATCACTTTCTCGGCGCCGTAATAGGTCAGCGTCAGCAGCGAGCCGCCTTCGCTCATCAGCGGCTCGGCGCGCTTGGCGATGGTGGTGAAGGAAAACACTGAGATATCCATGGTGCGCAGGAAATTGTCGCGCGTGGTCTCGACGTAGCGGCCGGTCAGCTCGTCCTTGTCGGAGAAGGCGATGGCGTGGACGAGGAAATCGAGCTTGCCGAATTTCGCGGCCACGTTCTCGAAAACGGCGTCGAGGCTTTCCGGATCGGTCACGTCGCAATGGCCGGCAATATGGGCGCCGAGCTCGGCGGCCAGCGGCTCGACGCGCTTCCTGAACGCCTCGCCCTGATAGGTCAGCGCGATCTCCGCGCCGTGGTCGACGCAGGCCTTGGCGATGCCGTAGGCAATCGAACGGTTGTTGGCCACGCCGAGGATCAGGCCACGCTTGCCGGCCATCAGGCCCTGTCCACCCACCATGTGAGCGTTCTCCGCAATATCTTGATGCTTTTGCAGTGCCTATCGCACAGGCACAGAAAGCCTTCAAGCTTCAAACGATTGAAGAACGGGCATGGTCTTGCCTCAGGCCGGGTCTTCTCAGGCCTTGGCGCGCAACAGGGCTTCGAGTTCGGCGTCGCCCTGTTCGGGCAGCATCAGCCGCACATGCGCATAGAGGTCGCCGTGGCCGCCGTCCTTGAGCGGCAGGCCGCGCCCCTTGACGCGCAGCACCTTGTCGGAGCTCGACCAGGCGGGCACGTTGAGCGCGATCCGCCCCGTCGGCGTGTCGACAGCGACCTTCGCGCCGATCACGCCCTCCTTCAGCGGCACCGGCAGGTCGACATGCAGGTCGCGCCCTTCGACGCGGTAATAGGAATGCCGGCGCAGGCGGATGCGGACCAAAGCATCTCCAGGTTGGCCACCCAGAGGCGACGCCTCGCCCTGCCCCTTCAGGCGGATGGTCTGGCCGTCCTCGACATAGGCCGGCAGCTTGACGGCGATCCTGCGGCCGCCGGGAAGCTGCGCGGTCACCTTCGGCGCGCTCGCCATGTCCTCGACGGTGATGTCGAGCGTCACGTTGACGTCGGAGCCGCCGGGCGCAGCTTGACGGCGCGTACCGGCACCGGCGTGCTGCTGCGAAAAGGCATCGCCGAAAATCTGGCTGAAAATGTCGCCGGCGCCGCCGCCGAACGGATCGCCGCCCTGACCACCCGCCGGGCCACCGGAGCGAAACTCGAAATGCGCGCCGCCCGGGCCGCCCTGCCGGCGCCGGAAGCCGGCGAAAGGATCGCCGCCCGCGCTCTCGAAGCCCTGGAAACGCTGTTTTCCCTCGGCGTCGATCTCGCCGCGGTCGAAGGCCGCGCGGGTCTTCTCGTCGCCGACGATCTCATAGGCCTGGTTGACGGACGCGAAGCGGTCCTTCGCCTTGGGGTCATCCGGATTCTGGTCCGGATGATACTTCTTGGCGAGCTTGCGGTAGGCCGATTTGATGTCCTTGGCCGAGGCGTTCCTGGCAACGCCCAGCACCTCATAGGGGTCGCGCATAAAGTCCTGCCTGCAAGAGGAAAGTTACGGGTCGGCCTTTATATGCGATCGCGTAGGAAGAAATTCCAGTCCGGGGCATGTTCGTCCCCGGAAAATCCGGGCAGCAGATCAAAGCTGTTTGAAGCTCTCGATATGCCAATCGTCCGGTCCCGCCATGCAGGCCTGTCCGGTGAACATCGAGACGCCGTCGAAGCTTTCGCGCGACCCTTCGAACGAGCGGCAGATGCGCCCGCCCTGCTTGGATTGGGCAAGCTGCGTGATGGCGCCCCGCGCCCCGGTCTCGGGGTTCGCCCAGGCGAGCGGCTTGCCGGCAAGCTCCTCGATGTCGGCCGACGTCACCGCGTTGCGGATCGTCGTCTGGTCGACGGTGATATCGACGCCGGTGGCTGATTGCGCGGGCGCAACGCTGGACGTCACGATCGAATGATCCACATCGGCCTTGTCGAGGCTGAAACCGCCGACGCCGCAACCCGCCAATGCAAGCATGGCCGCGACCATCGCGGCATGGTTGCAGGCCGAACCGAAAAGCGTCCGTGGCCGGCTGTCAAAGACTTGCGCGACAGGCGACAATCGGCAATCTCCCCGGCCTGTGAAAGAATTCGATAAACTATGAGCAATCCCGAGTTAACAACTGGTGACTTCACCGAGGCGTCGGAGCCGTTTCGGCTGTTCGCGGACTGGCTGGACGACGCCGGCAGGAGCGAGCCCAACGACCCCAACGCCGTCGCGCTCGCCACCGTCGACGCCGATGGCCTGCCGGACGTGCGCATGGTGCTGCTCAAGGGCTTCGACGAACGCGGCTTCGTCTTCTACACGAATTTCGAGAGCGCCAAGGGCCGAGAGATCCTCGACACGATGAAGGCGGCGATGTGCTTCCACTGGAAGTCGCTGCGCCGGCAGGTGCGCATACGCGGCCCGGTCGAGGTGGTCAGCGACGCCGAGGCCGACGCCTACTACGCCAGCCGGCCGCGCGGCAGCCGCATCGGCGCCTGGGCTTCGAAACAGTCGCGGCCGCTCGAAAGCCCCTTTGCGCTGGAGAAGGCGGTGGCCGAATACACGGCCCGCCATGCGGTGGGCGACATTCCGCGCCCGTCCTGGTGGTCTGGCTTCCGCATCCTGCCGCAGACGATCGAGTTCTGGCACGACCGCCCCTTCCGCCTGCACGACCGGGTGGTGTTCAGGCGCCAGGGCGACGATTGGGAGAAGGCGCGGCTTTATCCGTGAGTGTTTTGACTTAAGGGATAAACTGAAACAGCACCCCCAGTTCTGGTTTATTTTTGGCCAGTCACGAGCCTTGAACCCAAAAAGCGTTCCGGCAATGATAAAAACGAAAGGGCACCGCTTGGGGTGCCCTTTCAACTGGGAAGCCGAGGATTCGTCCGCCCAAAGGGGCAACTGCCAATCTAGTCTCGGCTTTTCGAGGTTGAATATAAGCTAATTGGGCCGGGGAATCAATGCCAATAGAGGACACGGATACAGCCGCACTTACGCTGCTGTTGTCACCGGAAAGACTGGCGACACTCAGCCAGCTAACCGGGAATGTCAAAGCCGCTATCGAACTTCACCAGGAAACATTGAGGCTTGGCGCAGCGCTTATGAATATCACAGCCAGCATTGAAATCGCGTTGCGCAATGCGATCTGTGAAAATCTGGGTCAGCATTTTGCTGTGGCCGGTTGGCTTCTAAATCCGCCGGCTCCCTTTCAATGGAAGGAGCCTGAAATCAAGAAGATCAAATTGGCATTAGATAGCGCCCGTCGAAGCGAATATGCGAAACTATCCCAGGCTGAGAAACATGCTCTCGATGCCTTGGCTTTCCCGAACGGCAGCCCGGCGCATCTGTCGCATTTAAACCGCGCGAAAGCCCGGCGAGCTCAAATCCATGTGTCGGATGGCAAAATTATCGCAGAGTTAACTTTCTATATTTGGAAGCGGCTTTGCGGCCCCGACTACGAGCACACTCTTTGGAAGCCAACTCTAAAGCGGGTTTTTCCGTTCAAGAAAGTCGGGCGGGCTGAAATCGCAGATCATCTTGAAAATCTATATCAGGCTCGTAATCGCCTAGGTTCAGGACCTATTAAATTGATTTGAGATGTGATTCACAGTCTTGTTTGAGGAGGCTGTGATGAGTGATTTGTTTCTGCTGAGCGCGCGCCAGATGGCTCGGATCTCGCCGTTTTTTCC
>Ga0164243_10000897_pt1 | contig 52026 bp, 40 predicted proteins | sample OricompcompostOP_FD_108781 | JGI IMG/M metagenome (GOLD analysis project Ga0164243, IMG submission 108781) | Organic Plus compost microbial communities from Emeryville, California, USA - Original compost - Organic plus compost (OP) | ecosystem: Engineered > Solid waste > Mixed feedstock >... | reverse complement strand
CGTCTGCGGCACGCCGGTCCAGCGGATCCGATACGCGGACAACGAGACGAACTACTGCGCGCGCTGCCAGACGGACGGCAGGCTCCTCGCCGATCGCGGTCTTTCGAGATTGCTCAAGCAGGACTGGCCGAAGAGCATCGATGAATTGTGATGGGTGAGGGGCCCGGGAGCCTGCCCTCACTCCCCAAGCCCGGCCAGGTACTCCCCACGCTCCGGTCACTCCCTGCCCCCTGCCCCTACCTCCCAACTACGCGGCCGTCAGTATCTCCGCACGTCCATCGTGGATCACGATCGTGTGCTCGAAGTGCGCCGCCAGACACCCGTTCTCCGTCCGGATCGTCCAGCCGTCCTCGTCTTCGTAGACCGACGTCGGCGTCTCGCAGATGATCGGCTCGAGCGCGATCACCAGACCGTCGGACAGGGTCCCCGGCGTGAGCGGGCTGTAGAAGTTCGGCACCGTCGGCTGCTCGTGAAGCCCGCGCCCCACACCGTGGCCGCACATGTCGTGTACGACGGCAAAGCCGCAGCGCTTCACCTCGGCTTCGACCTCACGGCCCAGCGCTGAGATGCGCGTGCCGGACTTCGCGATGCGAAAGGCACGGTCGAAGGCGACTTCGGCGGCATACGCCAACCGCAGCGCGCGCGGCGCGGCCGGGGGAATCACCGCGGTCACCGCCGCATCGGCGATGTAGCCGTCGAGCTCCGCGGTCACGTCGATCTTCACGACGTCGCCCGCGGCGAGCGGGCGATCGTTCGGCACGCCGTGCACGATCCCGTCGTTGACACTGATGCAGTTGAAGCCGGGGAAGTCATACGTGAGCTGCGGCGCCGACCGCGCGCCATGCCGCCGGAGATAGCGCGCGCCGATGTCGTCGAGCTGTTCGGTCGTCATTCGCGGCGCGAGTGCGTCGCGCATCTCGCGCAACGCCCCGGCGACGAGTTTGCCGACCGCTCGCATCGCAGTCAGGTCGTGCTTGGACTCGATCGTCATCGATGCGCTCCCGGCGTCAATTCAGAGAGAGAACGTGCCTTCGCAGACCATGACGGTGCTGCCGCCGACCCGGACCGCGGTGATCGCGCCGTCCTTCTTGTCGGCCTCGAGCTCGAGGATGCTGGGCCGGCCCATCTCGAAGCCCTGTTCGACGACCCACCGCAGCGTGCCATCCCGGCGTGGGTCGCGCGCGGCGAGATAGCCGCTGAGCCCCGAACAGGCGCTGCCTGTCGCCGGATCTTCCGGCACGCCGATGCTCGGCGCGAACATCCGCGCGCGGACGTCGTGTCCATCGAGCTCCGGATCCATCGCGAAGATCATGACCTTCGAGGTGGCGTAGTCGGCGAGCGCCGCGTTGAAGAGATCGAGGCGCACCGACGCGCGACGGACGGCGTCGCGGTTCTTCAAGGGAATGAAGAGAAAGGGCACCCCGCACGAGACGGCCTCGGGCATGGTAGCGCCGAGCGCGAAGTCGTCCACCGAGAGCGAGAGCGCGGGAGCCAGGACGTCCGGCGACGGCGGCGGTGGGCCGACTTCCGGCAGCTGCGCCACCGACAGTTGCGCGAAGGTCGGCACGCCATTCGCCGAGCGGATCGAAACCGGGATGGGGCCGACCTTCTCCTCGAACACGATGTCGGTTCTGTCACCCGTCAATCGAACGGTCCCGATCGCCGCCAACACGTGTGCGGTCCCAACGGTAGGATGCCCTGCGAAAGGCAACTCGCCGCCGGGCGTGAAAATGCGCACCTTTGCCGTATGGCTCGGGTCGTCAGGCGGGAGAACGAAGGTCGTCTCCGAGTAGTTGAACTCTTTTGCGATCGGTGCCATTAGCTCAGGGGGGATCTCGCTCGCGTCAGGAAAGACGGCGAGCTGATTTCCACCGAACACCCGATCGGTGAACACATCGCAGGTGAGATAGCGAGCGCGCATGTAGGGAATATGTACTGATCAGCAAATCCGCGCGTCGCGTCGGAACCGCGTCCGACGGTCGTGGGTCTCAACCTTGAAGCGTCACGAGTCGTACTGTAAACATGGCCCACTGGTTCGAAGGAATCTTCGCATTCCTCTTCAAGTACCGGCCGACCGAGTTCGCCAAGGCGAGTTTCGCCTTCGGCGCACCCTTGTCGGTAGCGATCCTGCTTGCGGCCATCGCGGCGCTTGGCGCGCCCGCCGTTCTGAGCTACGCCGGCGTTCGCGGCAAGAGCTCCAAGCGCGACCGTTGGATTCTCGGCGCGTTGCGGGTTTCGGCGCTGCTCCTTCTGATGGCGTGTCTGTTCCGGCCGATGCTGTTGATCTCGGCGGCGGTGCCGCAGCGCAACTATGTCGGCGTGCTCGTCGACGATTCGCGCAGCATGCGCATCGCGGACAAGGACGGCGTGGCGCGCGGAGACTGGATCGAGCATCAGTTCGGCGGACCGGACAGCGTCCTGCTGAAAAAGCTGCGTGAGAAGTTCATCGTGCGGCTGTTCCGCTTCTCCTCGGGCGCGGAGCGCGTAGACAGTCTGGGCGACGTGACGTTCAACGCGAGCGAAACGCACCTCGGCGCGGCGGTCGAGCAGGCGCGGCAGGAATTGGATGGGGTACCACTCTCCGGATTGGTGGTGCTTTCCGACGGCGCTGACAACTCGCGCACGCCCATGGGCGACGAGCTTCTCTCGCTCCGCGCCAGGAGCGTTCCGATCTTCGCCGTCGGACTCGGCGCCGAGAAATTCGATCGCGACATCGAGATTCGGCGGGTCGACGCATCGCACGCGGTGCTCGAGGGGAGCGCGTTGACGGCCGACGTTCTCGTTCGCCAGCGCGGCTACGCGGGGCAGAAGGTGCCGCTCATCGTCGAGGACGGTGGGCGCATCATCTCGCGCGATTCCATCACGCTTCCGCCCACGGGCGACGTCGCGCCGATTCGCGTGACGGTCGTCGCCGAGGAAGCCGGCGCGCGAACGTTCACCTTTCGCATTCCGGTGCAGAAGGACGAGCAGGTCGAGCAGAACAACGTTCAGCAGACCGTCGTCAACGTGCGCGCCGGCCGTGAGAAAGTTCTCTACGTCGAGGGCGAACCGCGCTACGAGATGCGCTTCATCCGCGCGGCGGTCGAAGCGGACTCGAATCTTCAGCTCGTCGTGCTCCAGCGCACGGCGGAGAACAAGTACCTCCGCCTGAATGTCGATTCGGGCGACGAGCTCGCGAGCGGGTTTCCGAAGTCGCGTGCCGATCTCTTTCGCTATCGCGCGGTGATCGTCGGCAACATCGAGGCGAGCTACTTCACGCACGATCAACTCGCGATGCTCGCCGACTTCGTGAACGTGCGCGGCGGTGGCCTGATGCTGCTCGGCGGACGCCGCTCGTTCGCCGAGGGCGGCTATGCCGGTACGCCGTTGGCGGACGTGATGCCGGTCGTCATCTCGGGCGAGGCGGTGCCCGATTCGCTCACGTTCTTCGCCGATCTGCGCGTGATGCTCACGCCGGCAGGCGCGAGCCACGCGGTATCGCAGGTCGCGTCGACGCCGGCGGCATCGATGGCGCGGTGGCAGGCGCTCCCCGCCGTGACGACGACCAACCGGATCCGTCAGGTGAAGCCCGGTGCGGTGACGCTGCTCAACGGAGTCATCGCCCAAGGGGGGAGAGCGGGTGCGCCGGGCGAGAAGCTCCGCTACTACGAGCAGCCGATTCTCGTCTACCAGCGCTACGGCCGCGGACTGTCCGTCGCGTTCCCGATTCAGGATTCATGGAACTGGCAGATGGATCCGGACTCGCCGGTGGATGACCAGACGTACTCGCGCTTCTGGCGGCAGACGCTGCGCTGGCTGACGAGCGATGTTCCGAATCGCGTCGTCGTGTCGCTGCCCACTGACCAGGCGAACCCGCGCAATCCGGTGGCGATCCGGGCGTCGGTGTCCGACAGCCTGTTCATTCCGCGCAACGACGCGAAGGTCGTCGCGCATCTGTCGAGCGACAACGGCACCACGCGCGATCTCCCGCTCGACTGGGCGATCGATCGCGACGGCGAGTATCGCGGCACCTTCACGCCCGATCAGCCAGGGACATACACTGTGCGCGTCGAAGCGAGCGGGCCCGACGGCTCGGTCGCCGACACGAGCTATCTGCGCGTCGCTGATCTGAATACGGAGTACTTCGACGCCGAGATGCGCGCGTCGCTGCTCGAGCGCATGGCGAAGGAGACCGGCGGAAAGTTCTACACGCCCGAGACCGCGGGCACGCTCGCCGACGACGTCGCGCTCTCGAAGCATGGCGTGACGGTAGTGAATCAGATGGACCTGTGGGACATGCCGGTCGTTCTGTTTCTGCTGCTGTCGCTGATCGCGGCCGAATGGGCGTATCGCAAGGCGAGAGGGCTGGCATGATGGCCGCGCGTCGGAGATTTGCGCCGCATCTCGCGGCGGGCTTGTTCGCCCTGGGTGGCCTGGGCGTCGCGCCGGCGGCGCTCCACGCGCAGACCCATCTCGTGATCGTGAGCGGCCTGGGCGGCGAGAAGAAGTATTCGACCGCCTTCAATGAAATGGCGTCTCGGCTCGCCGATGCAGCGGTCAAGCGTTGGGGTCTTCCCGACGCCGACGCGATCTGGCTCGGCGAGGACAGTGTCGCCGCCGGCCGTCCGCACTATCGCGGACCGTCGACGAAGGCCAACGTCGAACAGACGCTGACGAAGCTCGCCGCGCAGGCGACCCCGGGCGAGCAGGTCGTCGTCGTGCTCATCGGACACGGCAGCGGGGAGGGCGAGCAGACGAAGATCAGCCTTCCCGGTCCGGACATCAGCGCGCGGGATTTCGCCCAGCTCCTGGCGCGCTTTTCCACGCAGCGCGTCGCCTTCGTGAACCTTACGAGCGCGAGCGGCGACATGCTGCCGGTGCTCTCGGGGCCGAATCGAGTCGTGATCACCGCGACCAAGAGCGCCTTCGAGCGGAACGAATCCAAGTTCGCGCGCTTCTTCGTCGATGCACTCTCGAAGGATGGAGCCGACGCCGACAAGGATGATCGCGTGTCTCTGTTGGAGGCGTTCCGGTATGCCGCCGCCGAAACGAAGCGGTTCTACGAGAACGAGACGAAGCTGCAGACGGAGCACGCGCAGTTCGACGACATGGGGATGAAGGAAGGCGTGGCCGAGCCGGACGGGCGCGAGAAGCAGGGACTGCTCGCGCGGCGCTTCTTTCTCGACGGGGGAATGAGCCCGCAGCTCGCCGCGAACGACCCGCGGCTCGCCGCGCTGTACAAGGAGAAGTTCGCCATCGAGGATCAGATCGATCAGCTTCGGGCGAAGAAGACGACGATGACGGCGGACGCGTACGACGACGCGCTCGAGACTCTGTTGGTGAATCTCGCGCGGAAGGCCAGGACGATTCGCGAGCTGGAAGGGAGGAAGTCGTGATGCGGTTCGCTCTGCGTTTTCCTCCGGCAATCGGTCTGGTCGCTGCCGCCGTGACCCTGTTTTCGGCATCGCGGATCGCGAGGGCTCAGAACGCCGGCGACGGACGCGATTCGGTGCGCACCGGCCGGTACAAGGAAGCGATTGCCATTCTGACGAAAGTGCCGGCGTCGGACAGCGAGTGGATCGATGCCCAGAAGGCGCTGGTCGAGGCGTATTCGCTCACCGGCCAGTACGAGCTCGCCGAGTCGACCGCGCGCAAAGCGACGACGGCGCGCGGCGGGCGCGAGCTCTGGAACTCGCTCGGCGAGGTTCTGTTCGCGCAGGGCAAGCGAGCGGCGGCCGAGAGCGCGTTCGTGCGCGCCGGGGCAGAGCGTGCGTCGGACAGCCTGGTCGCGGCAATCAATCTCGCCGAGTTGCACGACGCGAACGGCGCGCGGGAGCAGGCGAACAGGGAGTACGACCGGTTCATCGACATCTACAATCGATCGGGCGGCGCGCGTCTCACGAGCGCCGAGTTGGTCGCCGTGGCGCGCGCGGTGGAGCACCTTGGGGACGGCGATCCCCAGCTCTTCAAGGATGCGCTCAAGGCGTACGATCGTGCGATCGCCGCCGACGCGCGCAATGCCGACGCCAGGGTGCGGCTCGGCAATCTCTTCCTGCGCAAGTACAACTTCGAGGACGCGCAGAAGACCTTCGCCGAAGTGCTCGCGCGCAATCCACGCGATCCGCGCGCGCTGCTCGGCGCCGCACGACGTCTTCAGCAGGACGGCCAGAGCGGGGCGGATTCGCTCCTGCGCGCGTCGCTGAACGTCAACCCGAACGGCGTGGATGCTCTCACGCTTCACGCCGAAGTCCTCGTGGGCCTCGAGGACTATGCCGCGGCGCAGCAGGACATCGATCGCGCGCTCCGGGTGAACCCGACGGCGGTGCGTGCGCTGGCGGTTGCGGCGGGCATCAAGTATCTGTCGCACGACCAGCAGGGCTTCGAGGCGGCGCGGCAGCGCGCCCTTGCGGCAAATCCCGGCAACGCGGAGCTCTACACGACGCTGTCGGAGCTCGTGAGTCAGGTGCGTCTCTACAAGGAGGCGGCCGATTTCGCCCGCCAGGGGACGGCGCTCGACCCCAAGTCGTGGCTCGCCTGGGGGATGCTCGGCAACAATCAGCTGCGGCTCGGCCAGGTCGACGCCGGGCGGGCAAGCCTCGAGGCGTCGTTCAAGGGCGATCCCTACAGTGTCTGGGTCAAGAACACCCTCGACCTGCTCGACACATACAAGAACTACGATCTGATTCCGAGCGAGCGCTTCCAGTTCATGATCGAGAAGGATGAGTCGGCGATCCTCTCGATCTACCTGAAGCAGCTGGCGGAAGACGCCTATTCGACGTTCGCGAAAAAGTATCAGTACTCGCCGCCGCCGCCGATCCGCGTCGAGATCTATCGGAGCCACGCGGACTTCTCGGTGCGCACCGTGGGGCTGGCGGGGTTGGGTGCGCTGGGCGTGAGCTTCGGAACGACCCTCGCCTTCGATTCGCCGGCCGCGAAGGACGGCGGTCCGTTCAACTGGGGCTCGACCTTCTGGCATGAGCTCGCGCACACGTTCACGCTTGGGGCCACCGACCACCGCGTTCCGCGATGGCTGTCGGAAGGGCTGTCGGTGTACGAGGAGCATCACGCCAAGCCGGGGTGGGGCTTCAACGTCACGCCGGATTTTCTCGCCGCGTTCAAGGCGGGCAAGCTGGTGCCGGTGAGCCGGATGAACGACGGGTTCATGCACCCCGCGTATCCCGGACAGGTCCAGTTCTCATACTACCAGGCATCGCTGGTCTGCGAGCTGATCGCGCGCGACTACGGTGGTGACGCCGCGCTGCTGAAGATGCTGCAGGCGTACAAGGAAGGGCTCACGACCGACCAGGTGTTCCAGCGCGTGCTCGGTATGGACGTGAAGGCGTTCGACCGGAAGTTCGACGATTATCTCACGGCGCGATTCGCCGGTGTGCTGCCATCGATCGCGAAGGATCCGCCGAAGATCACGCAGCAGACGCCGCGGGCGACCGTCGAAGCGATGGCGGCGCGGTCGCCGTCGGATTTCGGTGTGCAGCTGCTCTGGGGTATGTGGCTGATGTCGCACGACGAGGTCGACGCGGCGATTCCGGTGCTCGAGCGCGCTCGCGCGATGTTCCCGGAATACGGCGGCGACGACAGCCCGTACGCCCTGCTGGCGGCCGCGTACGAGAAGAAGGGGAATCTCGCGAAGCAGGCCGAGGTGCTGACGAAGTGGATGACGTTGACGGAGACGAATGCCAAGGCACTGACCCAGCTGGCGGACGTTCAGGAGAAGCTTGGCGATTCGCGGGCGGCGGCTGACGCGCTCGACCGTCTCGTGTATGTGAATCCGTTCGACATCGCGACGCATCAGCGGTTGGCCGCTCTGTCCCGCGCCGCCGGCGACAAGGCGCGAAGCGTGCGGGAACGCCAGGCGATCGTCGCGCTCGGTCCGGTCGACCGAGCCGAAGCGCTGTATCAGCTCGCGTTGGCGCAGCACGAGAACGGCGATGACGGGCAGGCGCGCAAGAGCGTGCTTCGCGCGCTGGAGGAAGCGCCGAACTACGAGAAGGCGCAGACGCTGCTGCTCACGCTGTACGACGCGCGTCGTACGCCGCCGGGCGGAGGAGGGGAATCGCCATGAGCGTTCTCAAACACGCGATCCTGGGCGGAGCGCTGGTCGCCGTCGCGCTCGTGCCCGCCCATGCGCAACGCGGCCGTGGGTTCAACCGGTATTTCGGCAGCCCCGACGAGATGTATCAGCCGCCGGCGTTCCATGGCAACGTGCCCTACGACGGCCGTTTCACGTTCGCGCGCATCCGCTATCGCGGTTTCGAGCACTTCTCACAGGAAGGGCCCGGCTGGTCGCACGACTATCCGGACGCCGAGGAGAATTTCTCGAAGATCCTGAGGGATGTGACGGCGATCCGTCCGTTCGTGGAGCAGGGCCCGATGGTCGGCAGCGTGCTGATCGAGCTCAGCGATCCGCTGCTCTTCAAGTATCCCGTGAGCTACATGTCGGAGCCGGGTGGGTGGCATCCGACGGATCGGGACATCGCGAACCTGCGCGCCTATTTCATGAAGGGCGGCTTCATGATGTTCGACGACTTTCGTGAGGATTTTCGGACGGCGGACTTCACAAATCTGCGGTACGAGATCAATCGGGCGCTGCCGGGCGCCAAATGGGTTCAGCTCAGCGGTACCGAGCCGATCTTCGACTCGTTCTTCAAGATCGATCTCAAGCTGACGATGAACGGCACCTCGTCGTACGGGTCGAATCCGCCGACCTATTGGGGGGTCTATCAGGACAACGACCCGAAGAAGCGACTCATGATCATCGCCAACGTCGACAACGACATCGGCGAGTCGTGGGAGTATTCGGCGACCGGCTTCGTGCCGATCGCCTCCGCGAACGAGATGTACAAGCTGGGCATCAACTACGTCATCTACGCACTGACGCACTAGACAGTACGGGGTCGGGGGCAGGGAGGCGGGAGTGTCCCTTCCCAAGTCACTGCTTTCAACACCTCGCGAGCAGAACCTTCACTACGAGAGTTCCCTTGGCCGTCTCCACTATTCAGAATCCCGCGCTGGAATCGACCGACGACATCGAGCTGGCGGATCGCCTCAAGCGCGGCCACGATCAGATCATCTCGGAGCTGCACAAGCTGATCGTCGGACAGGAAGAGGTGATCGAGCTGGTGCTGCTCTCGCTGTTCACGGGTGGCAACAGTCTGATCATGGGCGTGCCCGGATTGGCGAAGACGCTGCTCATCAGCACGATCGCCCAGGTGCTCGACCTCAAGTTCTCGCGCATTCAGTTCACGCCCGATCTGATGCCCAGTGACATCACGGGTACGGACATCATTCAGGATGATCCGGCGACGGGCCGCCGCCATCTCGTCTTCACGCCCGGACCGATCTTCGGGAACATCGTGCTGGCGGACGAGATCAACCGCACGCCGCCGAAGACGCAGTCGGCGCTGCTCGAGGCGATGCAGGAGCATCGCGTGACGGTGCAGGGGAAGACGTTCAAGCTCGAGGAGCCGTTCCACGTCTTCGCCACGCAGAACCCGATCGAGCTCGAAGGCACGTATCCGTTGCCGGAAGCGCAGCTCGACCGGTTCCAGTTCAACATCATCATGGATTACCTGCCGGAAGACGACGAGGTCCGCGTCGCGACGTCGACGACGTCGGTCATGAACCATCGCTTTCAGCATGCGGTGAACGGCGAGGACATTCGTGCATTCCAGCAGTTGATCCGGCGCGTGCCGATCGCGGAGCCGGTCGCGCGGTACGCGGTGCAGCTCGCGCGGACGAGCCGTCCCGGGCCGAATGCGCCGGACTTCGTGCGGCAGTGGGTCGCCTACGGCGCCAGCACGCGCGCGCCGCAGCACCTGATCCTCGGCGCGAAGGCCCGTGCCCTGATGGACGGCCGGTACAACGTGAGCTTCGAGGACATCCGCGCGCTCGCCAAGCCAGTGCTGCGGCACCGCGTGCTCACGAACTTCCATGCACAGTCGGAGAAGGTGACGTCGGATCAGATCATCGATCGGCTGTTGAAGGCGGTTCCGACGCCGAAGTCTGGCATGTGAGCACTGTGGGAAAGCTGCACCGCGGAGTCGCGAAGCCGCAGAGATTCGCAGAGGAGCAACAGAAGTAGACGAACCTCTCGGTGCAAGATCAAAGAGCCGAGTAAAGAACAAGACCAGCAAGCAGAAATCAGCCAAAACCCGTCGAACGATCGAGAGCATCCCGGAGCCTCTCCGCGTGTCTCTGCGTCTCCGCGTCTTTGCGGTGATGCCGTTCGGAAGCCGTTCCGAAGCTGTCCTGAGGCCTGACTGAATGACCACCGGCGTCGCACCACAGCAGCAACAATCCTTTCTCGATCCGGGAGTGCTCTCGCGGATCGGGAATCTCGAGCTGCTCGCGAAGATCGTCGTCGAAGGCTTCATCAACGGCCTGCACCGCTCGCCGCATCTCGGCGCCTCGACCGACTTCGCCGAGCATCGGCCGTACATGCCGGGGGACGACATCCGGCGGATCGACTGGAAGCTCTTCGCGCGCAGCGATCGCCACTACATCAAAGAGTACGAAGCCGACACCAACACGAACTTCAACGTCATCCTCGATGTCTCGCCGTCGATGCGCTACGGCGCCGACCCGGAAACCAAGCGCGTCTCGAAGCTGACGTACGCCTGCTATCTCGCCGCCTGTCTCACGTACTTCTCGAGTCTCCAGCGGGACCGGGTGGGGATGGCCACGATCGACACCGATGTGGTGGAGTACGTCCCGCCGTCGGCGAAGCACCTGCAGCTGGTGTTGCACACGCTCGACCGCATCGAGAAGAAAGCGCGCGACGCGAAGTCGCAGCCGGGGAAATCCACGCTGCTGGTGCCGTTGCGGAAGTTGTCGGAGACGGTCCGGCGGCGCAGCATCGTGGTGCTGATCTCCGACCTGTACGAGGAGCCGGACGCCATCCTCGACGCGCTCGCGCACATTCGCGGCCGCGGCAACGACGTGATGGTGCTGCATCTCCTCGACCGCCACGAGATCGAGTTCACGTTCTCTGAGTCGACCAACTTCATCGACATGGAGACGGGCGAGAAGATGCCCGTGATCCCGGAGTACCTCCGCAAGCAGTACAAGGAAGTCGTCGCCGAGCACACCCGCGCCCTGGGCAAGCGCATCGGCGAGACCCGCGCCGACTACGCGCTCTTCGATACGACGAAGCCGCTCGATCAGGCGCTCTATGCCTACCTGGCCGCGCGACAGCGCTTCAACACCGCGCGATAATCGCTCCCGATGAATTTCCTCGCCCCCGCCTTTCTCGCCGGACTCGTCGCGATCGCCGTGCCCGTGTTGATCCATCTGATCAACCGCGAGCGCAAGGTGGTCGTGGAGTTTCCGTCGTTGATGTTCCTGCAGAAGATCCCGTACAAGTCGGTGCGCCGGCAGAAGATCCGGCACTTGCTGCTGCTCATCCTACGATGCCTGGCCTTCGCGCTGCTCATCGCGGCCTTCGCCCGGCCGTTCTTCGCGCGCCGGCGGGCCGCGATCGGGTCGACGGGCGCGCGTGAAGTCGTGATCCTGCTCGACCGCTCGTCGAGCATGGGCTACGCGAATCGCTGGGACCGCGCACGCGACGAGGCGAAGAAGGTGGTGGCCGGACTCGGCTCGACGGATCGGGCGACCCTGGTGCTCTTCGCGGGCAGTGCGGCGGTCGCGAGCGAACCGATGGCCACGCCCGCCACGCTGAATGCCGCGATCAACGCCGCGAAGCTGAGCGCCGAAGGAACCCGCTATGCGCCGGCCCTCAAGTTGGCGTCGCAGATCATCGGCGCGTCGACGCTTCCGCGGCGCGAGGTGGTGCTCATCTCCGACTATCAGAAGGTCGGCTGGATCAACCACAACGAGATCGCGTTCCCCCAGGGCACGACCATCACGCCCGTCGACCTCGGCGGCGGCGTTCCGTCGGACGTCGCGGTCGCGCAGGTGACGACCAATCGCGACAGCACCGGCGATCGCGACAAGGTCAACGTCGCCGCACGCCTCGTGAACACGGGGAAGACTCCGGCGACCGTCTCCGCGACGCTGTCGGTCGGCGGGCGCGACGTGCAGAGCAAGAGCGCGACGATCCCCGCGTCGGGCGCGCAGCAGGTCGCGTTCACGTCGATCGTCGTGCCGGGCGCGGCAACGAAGGGATCGGTGCGAATCACCGCCGACTCGCTGGCCCAGAACGACGTCATGCACTTTACCGTGGCGCCGGACGAAGCGGTCGCCGTGCTCATCATCGGCCCGTCCGAGCCGCGCGAGAACGAAGCGCTCTTCCTGAGCCGCGCTTTCGCGATCGGCGACCGGCCGTCGTTCCGCGTGACGGAGAAGCGCGCCGCGGAGGTCACGCCGCGCGACTTCGACGGCAAGTCGCTCATCGTGCTCGACGAAGTGCCGCCGCCGCGCGGCGAGAGCGGGCGCCGCCTTCGCGCGGTGGTCGACGCCGGCGCCGGCCTGATGTTGGTTCCTGGCGGCGAGCGCACCGAGACATGGCCCGCCGAGTGGCGATCGATCCTTCCGGCGAGCGTAGGGTCGGTCGTCGACCGGACGGCGGACGCCGGTGGCACGCTGTCGTCGCTCGACTACGCGCATCCGATTTTCGAGATCTTCAATGCGCCGCGCAGTGGTGATTTCTCGACGGCGCGCTTCTATCGCTATCGTGCGCTCACGCCGGCGGCGGGCGGCGTCGTCGGAGCGCGCTTCGACGACGGTTCTCCGGCGATCGTCGAGCATCCGGTCGGCGCCGGGAAGGTCGTGATCTGGGCGTCGACGATCGACGCGTACTGGACGAATCTTCCGTTGCAGCCCGTCTTCCTGCCGTTCGTCCATCAGGTCGGCAAGTATGTGGGCCGGTATGCGGACTCGCGCTCGTCGTTCGTGGCCGGCGAGGTGCTCGACATCTCGCGTCACGGCGAGCTCGCCGCGCCGTTCCTCGACGGGCGGTCGGTGGATAGCCTGACGGAGCTCGTGCTCGAGGCCCCGTCGGGCGCGCGTGAGCGCGTGACGGCCACCGGAGCGAACCATCTCGTGACGCTCGGTGAACAGGGCTTCTATGAATTGCGGGGGCGCGAGACGCCGGTCGGCAGCGGGCGGCCGATCGCGGTGAACGTCGATCCCGCGGAGTCGGATCTGTCGCACCTCGATCCGCAGGACGTCGTCGTGGCGGTGACCGCCGTCGACGGACAGCGTGTGCCGGGGAGCGACTTCAACGTGGGCACGCCGCAGGATCAGGAGCGGCGGCAGAAGATCTGGTGGTATTTGCTGACAGCCGCAGTGTTGTTGCTTGTCGGAGAGACGGTGCTGTCGAACCGGCTCTCTCGGGCGGCAAACTGACATAGGTCGCGGGTCTCAGGTCGCGGAGAACCGCGGATACGCAGGGGGAGATCATGGAATCGACGCATTCACCACTCGCGTCTCAACAGCTGCTCGGCATCGTGCGCGGCGTGCGTACGCGCTACCGCGCGAAAGTCGCGCTGCGCGGCGCGGCGATCGCCGTCGCCGGAACGTGGGTGACCCTGGCGCTCGCGACCTACGCGGCGAACGCCTTCAAGTATTCCGACAATGCCGTGCTGCTCGCGCGGGTCGCGTCGGGCGTGGTGGCGCTGGCCCTCATCGGCTGGTTCGTCGTCCGGCCGCTGCTGCCGCGCCTGAGCGACGATCAGGTCGCGCTCTACCTCGAGGAGCATGAGCAATCGCTGAAGGCATCGGTGCTCACGGCGGTCGAGCTCCAGGCGCGGGGAGACGCGGCCCTCGCGCCGCGGTCGCCGATGCTCGTCGACCGGCTCACCCGGTCGGCGCTCAAACGCGTCCATGCGGTCGGAGACGGCCGGGCCGTGGACGCCGGCGAGCTGCGGACCAATGCGGGCATCTTCGCCGCGGTCATGTTCGGCGCGCTTCTGCTGACGTACTTCGGGCCACAGGTCCTGCGCGACGGTTTGCGCATGGTCGCCACGCCCTGGAGTGCGCCCGTCGTGCCTCCGAATGTGTTCGCGATCGAGGTCTCGCCGGGCGACGCGACCATCGCCAAGGGCGGCGACGAGGTCATCCAGGCGACGCTGCACAACTTCCAGTCCGAGCACGTCGAACTGCTCATCCGTACCGCGGACTCGACGAACTGGACGCGGCTTCCGATGCTCGCCGACAGCGCGGGCAACTTCGGCTTCCGTCTGTTCGACATCGGCGCGAAGACGGAATACCTGGTCGAAGCGAACGGCATCCGCTCGCCGACCTATACGCTCGACGTTTCGAACCTTCCCTACGTGAAGACGATCGCGCTGCAATACCGCTATCCGGCGTACACGCAGCTCGAGCCGCAGGACGTCGACAGCACCGGCGACATCGCCGCGCTTCAGGGCACGATGGTCCGCATTCGCGTGTCACCGACCGTGCCGACGGCGGGCGGACGGGTCGTCGTCGACGGCGGCGACACGCTGGCGCTGGTGCCCGCGGGCGATGGCCAGCTGATGGCGATGCTACGGGTCGACAAGCCGGGCTTCTACAAGGTGGAGCTCGAGGGACCGAGCGGCAAAATGGTGACCGGGTCGCTCAACTACACGATCGACGTGCTGCCCGATCGCCCTCCGGTCATTCGCTTCACGAAGCCGGGGCGCGATCAGAAGGTGCTCTCCGTCGACGAGGTCTACACCGAGGTACGCGCCGAGGACGACTATGGGATCTCGAAGATCGATCTCGTCTTCTCGGTGAATGGCGGTCCGGAGAAGACGATGCCGCTCCACGACGGAACGCGCGCTCTCCGCGATCTTTCGGCGGGCTACACGTTCATGCTCGAGGACCTGAAGCTCCAGCCGGGTGACGTCGTCTCGTACTATGCCCGGGCGAACGACAACAACACGGTGAGCGGCGTGCAGCGCGCCTCGACCGACATCTACTTCCTGAACGTGCGTCCGTACGACCAGGACTATCGTCAGGGCCAGGGTGGCGGCGGCGGCGGCGGTGGTGGCGGGGGCGGTCAGCAGAATGACGCCGGCCAGCTCTCACAGCAGCAGCGCGACATCATCGCCGCGACCTTCAAGACGGGGCGCGACAGCGCGACCACCACGAAGAAGGATCTCGAGGAGAACCTCGCGACCCTGCGTCTCGCACAGCAGCGCTTGCGCGAGCAGACGAATCAGCTCGCGAGCCGGCTCGTCGAGCGGGGGATCGCGGGGAGCGACAGCAACTGGAAGCGCATCGCCGAGCTTCTTCCGAAGGCGGCGGCAGCGATGGACACGGCCGAGAAGACGCTGAGCTCCGGGTCGCCGAGCGCGGCGTTGGGGCCGGAGCAGCGCGCGCTGCAACAGTTGCAGCGCGCCGAGGCGGTGTTCCGGGACATCCAGGTGCAGATGGGCGACCAGCAGGGCGGCGGCGGAGGAGGCGGAGGCGGCAGCCGGACGAACGCGGAAGACCTCGCCGACATCTTCGAGCTTCAGAAAGACAAGATTCGCAATCAGTACGAGTCGGTCCAGCGCGGCCAGCAGATGGGCGAAGGGGGCCAGCAGCAGGCCGACAACAAGATCGACGAGACCGCGGAGAAGCTGCGCCAGCTCGCGGCGCGTCAACAGCAGGAGAATGACCGCGCCCGCGCGAAGGCCGACAGTCTGGGTCGGATGGGGCAGTCGGGAGCGCAGGGTGGTCAGGCGCAGCGCGATCTCGCGCAGCAGGCCGAGGAGGAAGCGCGCAAGCTCGAGCGTCTGGCGCGTGAGCAGCAGAACCAGAATCTCGCCGACGCCGCGCGGCGCCTGCAGGACGCGGCGAATCAGATGCGTCGGGCGGCGGCGAACGGTCAGCGCGGCGCCGCCGACGCGGCGCAGGCGCTGAACAACCTGCAGGACGCCCGCCGTCTGCTCGACGAGGAGAAGAGCGGCCGCGGCACGCGCGACCTGAACGACGCGATCAATCAGGCGCAGCAGCTCGCCGACCAGGAACGTCAGGTTCAGAGCGACGTGCAGCGGCTCGCGCAGGCGACGCAGGGCGGCGCGAGCCAGCAGCAGCAACAGCAGATGCGCCAGCAGATCGCGCAGCAGAAGGCCGACATGGCGGACGGCGTAAAAGATCTCAAATCGCAGCTCGATCGGATGTCGCTCGACGCGCGTCGGGATCAGAAGGAGCTGTCCCGCGCGCTGGAAGCGGCGGCCGATACGCTGCGGGGACGCAAGCTCGAGGAGAAGCTGCGCTACACGCAGCAGCAAATGCGGAATGCGCCTCCGGAGTGGCTCAACTCCGCCGAACAGCAGATCGGCGGCGACATCGAGGACATCGGTCGCCGATTGCAGCAGGCGCAGAGCATCGCCGCGTCTGGCGGCGGGCAGCAGCGTCAACAGGCACAGGCCGTCGACAAGGCGCGCGATCTGGTGCGCGGCATGGAGTCGCTCGACGAGCGGCTGCGCCAGCGCGCGGAGAATTCACGGAACGAGCAGAATGGCCAGGGTGAGCAGAACGGCCAACAGCAGGGGAGGAATGGCCAGCAGCAAGCCCAGGGGCAGCAGGGGCAGCAGGGGCAGAACGGCCAGCAACAGGCGCAGGGCCAGCGTGGCCAGCAGCAAGCTCAGGGTCAGCAAGGCCAGCAAGGCCAGCAAGGCCAGCAAGGCCAGCAAGGCCAGCAAGGCCAGCAGGGCCAGGGCGGCCAACAACAGAACGGCGGTGGCGGCGCGGGTCGTCAGAACGGCCAGCAGCAGCGGTTGAGCGGCGGCGGCATGCCGAACGGCGGCGGGATCCCCAACGGCGCGAATCCCCGCGGCGGTGGGCAGCTCTCAGCCGAGGATCGCCAGCAGTTCTCACGTGAGGCCGCGCAGCGTCTGGCCGACGCTGAGGCGCTGCGGCAGCAGCTCGAGAAGCAGGGGCAGCCGACCGGAAAGCTCGACGACGCGATCCAGAACCTGCGGCAGATGGCGCAGGGACAGTATCTCGAGGACACGCGCACCGCGGCGAGCCTTCGCTCGAAGGTGATCGACGGGCTCAAAGATTTCGAATTTGGACTTCGTCGAAAGCTCGGTGACGGCGACTCGACGCGCGTGCTGCTCGAGCGGTCCGGCGACGTGCCGCCGGCCTACAAGCAGCATGTCGAGGAGTACTATCGGTCGATCGGGCGTGGCGGCGCCGCGCCGCCGAAGAAGCCCTGAGGCCCGTCGCGCGGGAAGACCCGGCGTCAGTCGCCGGCGTTCTGCCGCGGGTCGGGCTGAACGCCGGGCCGATTCACCCGCTGCGCCTGGCCGAGCAGGCGGATCAACCGCGCGTCGCTCGCCTCGCGCCAGTCGGGAGGAATGGGCGTGAGCCGGCGCTTGCTCACGCTCGACTCGAAGCACAGCCAGCCCTGCCCGAACTCCGCCGGGAGGTAGGACCACTGATCGTCCGCGCCTCCCTGTTTCTTGACTTCAAATACCGTCCAGAGATTCCCGGCGGCATCCTCGATTGAGCGCATGTCGTTGCCCCGCGTCGATCGCCATTTCGCTCGAGTGAGCGAACCCGCGCATCCCCGCGCGACGGCTTGCTACATGGCAGATCAGGTGCCAGATCGACCGATAAGTGGCGAGCACGACAGGAACGCGGTCTGAACCGACCGGCGTCGACAATCAGCCGTTCAGCAGATCGATGAGTGTTCTCGTATCGATGTTTCCTCCCGACACGACGCAGACGATCTTGCCGTCGCGGCCGTCGGGAACACCGGCGAGCGCAGCCGCAACGGGCGTTGCTCCGGCGCCCTCCGCCACGACGCGCACGCGCTCGACCAGCAAGCGCACCGCGTTCGCGACGTCGTCGAGCGGTGCAACGAGCGCGCCGTCCACGAGGCTTCGAACGATCGGCCACATTTCAGGAAGCACGCCACGAGAGCCGATTCCATCCACGAAGCTCGGCGTCCGCTCGACGGCGACCGGATCGCCCGCGGCGAACGCGCCGGCGAGTGGCCTGGAGGTCGCGACCTCGCAGCCGTAGATGCTCGCCGACGGAACGAGGGCGCGGAGCGCTGCCGCGATCCCGCTCACCAGTCCACCGCCGCCGAAGGGCACCAGAACCGTGCTCACGTCGGGCAGGTCCTCGACGATCTCGAGCCCGATGGTGCCGTTGCCGGCCATCACCGCGCGGTCGGAGACCGGATGGATGAACCGACCGCGCATCCCTTCGCGACGATGCTCGACGAGCACCTTCCACCATTCGTCGAACGGGAGAAACACGATCTCCGCGCCCAGGCGTCGCACCGCGTCGACCTTCGTGCGCGGCGCGGTCTCCGGCATGATCACCGTGCAGGGCACGCCCAGCGCGCGAGCGCCCCACGCAACACCCTGCGCCATGTTGCCGGCGCTCGCGGTGTAGACGCCGTCGGCCAGCGCCTCGGGCGGCAGCAGTGCGATCGCATTCGTCGCGCCGCGCAGCTTGAAGGAGCCGATCGGCTGAAGCGTCTCGAGCTTGAGCCAGATCTCGCGCGGTGTGTCGATCGGCAGGCGGACGAGCGGCGTGCGGATGGCCGTACCAGCGATACGCTCGCGCGCCGCGCGAATGTCGTCGAGACCTGGCGCGGCGAGCAAAGACGGCTCGGCCGCGCTCAATGCCGCATTCCGCCCAACTCCACCTCGACGCCCGCGTGCTGCCGCCGCGCTTCGGCGTACAGGAAGTGCGCCGACGCGAGATCTTCGATCGCGAGGCCGAGCGACTTGAAGAGTGTGATGTCGCTGTCGCTCGTCCGTCCGGGCGCCGTGCCGATCAGCACTTCGCCGACCTCGCCGAGAATGTGATCCGGCGTGATCTCGCCGTTCTCGATCGGGACGATGATGTCGCCCGGCTCCTTGAGCGCCGATTCGCGTCGGTCGACATAGAGACGCGAGCGCACGACCGTGGCCGAATCGATCTCGCGCGCGTGGCGTTGCGAGGCGCCCACGGCATTCACGTGCGTGCCGGGCGTGAGCCATTCACCGAGCAGCACCGGTTCGGTCGCGGAGGTCGTCGCGCAGACGATGTCGAGCCCCGTGACGGCTTCGCTGGCGCTTCCCACCGCCGCCGCGTCGAGCCCGAACTTCTCGCGCGCGACCTTCGCGAGCGACTCGGCGCTGTCGCGGTTACGGCTCCAGATCTTCGCCGACTTCAGGGGACGCACCGCGCACATCGCCTCGAGGTGCGACTGCCCCTGCACACCCGCGCCGAGAATCCCGAGCGAGGTCGCGGACTGCCTGGCCAGTGCGTCGGTGGCGACGCCCGAGGCCGCGGCGGTGCGGATCTGCGTGATCGAGGACGCGTCCATCACGGAGAGAAGGCTGCCGTTCCCGGTGTCGAACAGCAAGACGGCGCCCTGGTGGGAGTCGTACTGCGTGCCGTGGTTCTTCGGGAGCACGGTGATGAGCTTCGCGCCGACGGTCGACGGGTTGGAGAGCGCCGCGGGCATGACGGCGAACGCACCGTCGGGGATGGCGAACACGGTGCGGAGTGGGAGCGTCGCTTCTCCGCGCGCGAGCGCGGAGAGCGTTTCGCGCATCAGCTCGACGCACTTCGGCATCGTGAGCAGACGGTGCACGTCGGACTGCGAGAGAACGAGCATGGCAGAGTGGTTGGTTGTGGTCTGCTTAATATGCGCGGCGTCGGGGTGGGTCGGCCGAACTACTCCTCGGCCATGAACGGATACGTGTACTCCGTCGGCGGCGCGAAGGTCTCCTTGATGGACCGCTGGCTCACCCACCGCATCAGATTCGACTTCGAGCCCGCCTTGTCGTTCGTGCCCGACGCGCGCGCGCCGCCGAAGGGCTGCTGGCCGACCACCGCGCCGGTCGGTTTGTCGTTCACGTAGAAATTCCCGGCCGCGTTGCGCAGGGCCATCATCGCCTGGCGCACCGCCGCGCGATCGTTCGCGAAGACCGCGCCCGTCAGCGCGTACGGCGAGGTCCTGTCCACCACCTCGAGCGTCTCCGCCCACTTCGCATCGTCGTAGACGTACGCCGTCACCACCGGGCCGAAGATCTCCTCGCACAACAGGCGATAGTCGGGCGTCTTCGCCTCGACGAGCGTGGGCTTCACGAAGTAGCCCTCGTCGCCCTTCGCGATGCCGCCGCTCACGATCGTCGCGTTCTGCTTCGCGTCCTCGAGATAGCCGCTGATCTTCCTGAACGACTTCTCGTCGATCACCGCGCCCATGAAGTTGCGGAAGTCACGCACGTCGCCCATCCGCATCGTCTCCATCATCGCGACGGTGCTGTCCCGAATCTGCGGCCAGAGCGAACGCGGGATGTACACGCGGCTCGCCGCCGAGCATTTCTGGCCCTGGTACTCGAACGCGCCGCGAGCGATCGCCACCGCGACGGCCTGCGCATCGGCCGACGGATGCGCGACGATGAAATCCTTGCCGCCGGTCTCCCCGACGATCCGCGGATACGACGCGTAGTTCGACATGTTCGCGCCGATCGTCTTCCACATGTTGTTGAAGACGAACGTGCTGCCCGTGAAGTGCACGCCGGCGAGATCGCGGTGCGCGAGCAGCACGTTCGAGATCTCGACGGGATCGCCCGGCACGAAGTTGATCACGCCCGGCGGCAGGCCCGCCTCCTTCAGCAGCTCCATCACGTAATACGCCGACAGCATCGCCGTGGCGGCGGGCTTCCAGATCACCGTGTTGCCCATGAGCGCCGGAGCCGCGGGCAGGTTGCCGCCGATCGCCGTGAAGTTGAACGGTGTGACGGCGTACACGAAGCCTTCGAGCGGGCGATGGTCGGTCTGATTCCACATCGCGCTCGTCGACTGCGGCTGCTCGTCGTAGATGTCCTGGGCGAACTTCGCGTTGAAGCGCCAGAAATCGATCAACTCGCACGCCGAGTCGATCTCGGCCTGGAACACGGTCTTGGACTGGCCGAGCATCGTGGCCGCGTTGAGCGTCGGCCGCCAGGTCGTGGCGAGGAGCTCGGCGGCCTTGAGGAAGATCGCCGCGCGGTCCTCCCACGCCCAGTTGCTCCAGTCGGCGCGCGCGTCGCGCGCGGCGGCGATGGCCTGTTCGACGTGCGCGGTGCTGGCCTTGTGCCAGTCGGCGAGCACGTGGCGGTGATTGTGCGGCATCACCGCGTGCGCGGTGTCTCCCGTGCGGATCTCCTTGCCGCCGATGACGATCGGGATGTCTGGCCGCTCGTTCGACATCGACGCGAGACGATCCTTGAGTGCCGCGCGCTCGGGGGACCCGGGCGCGTAGTTCTTGACCGGCTCGTTGACGGGCGGCGGAACGCGGCGGGTGCCACTGAAACCGGCGAGCGGCGCCATCGTCGGGCGCGTGGCTTCTTCGGCTTGACGGGACTCGCCGGCCGATTTCTCGGACGGGGTCGCGGCGGAAATGGTCGAGGCGGCCATTAAGAGATCCGTGAGAGAGACCATGGAAAGCTAAGGCGCCGAACCGTCGCCGGTAGAACGCGGACCGCCGCGCGGCTATTCTGCACCATGGCTCGTGCATTTCCTCTCGTTGCCGCGCTCGTCGTCCTCGCCAGCGCGTGCGACAAGCCGCCGGTCGAATGGACCGACCCCGTCCCGATCGAGCAGCCCGCTGGTCCCGCCAGACTCGTCGTCGAGGGCGACTCCGCGCGCTTCGTCGCGGATTCCGTCACGCCGCTCGCGCTTCCGGCCATGCCCGGACGCTGCGTCGACGGCACGGTGGTCGCGCAGGGTGAGCGCCCCGGCGCCCTCGCCGCGGCCTGGTGGGCGGTCCGTCCTGACAGCAGCGCGGTGCTGTACACCGCCGCGTCCGCCGACTCCGGGCGAACTTGGGGAACCACGTTCGCGGTCGATACTACGGATGTGAGCTCCAACGGCTGCCGGCGTCCGCCGGCCTCACTCGCGACCGTGGCCGGCGATCTCTATCTCGCGTACGCGCTGACCGCCCCCGAGGGAACCGGGGTGTTCTTCGCGCACACGATGATGGGGATGGTCCACTCGCCCGTGCCGGTCATCTACGGCCAGCGGATCGTGGCGACGGCCATCGCGGCCGACTCGCAGCACGTCGTGGTCGCGTATGAGAATCCAAATGGCACGCGCCAGCAGATCGGCGTGTCGATCTCGGTCTCCCAGGGGCACCTGTTCGAGACGCACACGACGGCGTCGCGCGGCGTCGACAACGCGGTGGCGCCGTTCGTCGCCTTCACCGATTCGACGCTCGCGGTCTCCTGGCTCACCCGCCGCAACCCCGACGCGACGCCCTCCCGCGTCGTGCGCGTCGGCACCGTCACCCGGTGGCATTGAGCACGGGCCCGACACCGCTCCGCGTCCTCGTCGCCGACGCCGACGAGAACGTGCGGCAGACGATCGACGAGGTGCTCGCCGACCTGGGGATCGCCGACGAGATCGAGTTCGCGCACGACGGCGCCGAGGCGTCGCGCATGTACGAGCAGTCCCACCATGGCCTCGTCGTGCTCGACGCCGACCTGCCGATCGTCGACGGGATCGAGATCTGTCGCCGCATTCGCGAGATCGACGAGGACCGTGAGACCTTCGTGCTCTTTCTCACCGAGCGCGATCATCCGGAAATGCTCGAGACGCTGCTGGACGCCGGCGGCGACGAATTCATCGCGACACCGATGACGTCGGAGGACTTCCGCGCACGGATGCTCGTATCGCGGCGACGCATCGCGCAGGGCATCGCGCAGCGCCGCGCCGAGGTGGAACTGGCGGACGCCCGCCGCCTCTCGGCGATCGGCGAGACGACGCTCTCCCTCCAGCACGAGATCAACAACCCGCTCTCGGCGCTGCTCGGCAACGCCGAGCTGTTGAAGATGGAGTTCGACGAGCGCGGGGAGCGGAACGAGCTGATCGAGGTGATCTACGAGCAGGCGGTCCGTATCGCCGATGTCGTCCGCCGCTTGCGACGACTGAAGAATCCGGAGAGTGTTGATTACGTGGGTGGCGCGCGCATCATCAACTTCTGGACGGACAGGGCTTCGTGACGCACTTCTTCGGCGCTCATACGATCGACAACGGCGGCATCCACATGGCCGCGCGTCGCGCCGGAGCGGCGGGAATGAAGGCCCTGCAGTTCTTCACGACGATCCCCAAATACTACGGGGACAAGAGCTCGATCAAGCCGGAGCGGGTCGAGCGCTTTCGCGCCGCGCTCTCGGAGGCGGAGATCGATCCGCGGTTCGCGATGGCGCACGCGGCGTACGTGCTCAACACCGCCACGTCCGAGGAGGAGAAGTACGCGCGCGCGCGGGCCGGCCTGGCGAAGGAGCTCGAGCGTTCGACGATGCTCGGCATCGGATCGTTCTGCTTCCATCCGGGCGCGGCGACCGACGGCGACCGTGAGGCGGCGGCCGCGCGCGTCGCGGCGGCGATCCTCTACGCGCTCGAGACCGTGCCGCACGGAACGACGCGCGTGCTCGTGGAGAACACGGCCGGCGCGGGGCGCACGTTCGCGAAGACGCCAGCGGAAGTCGGCGCGATCCTCAAGGACATTCCGAAGGACCTGCGCGCGCGCACCGGCTACGGGCTCGACACCTGCCATCTCTTCGCGTCGGGGTTCGACCTGCGGCAGCCCGGCACGATGGCGCGGGTGCTCGACGAGTTCGAGGAAGCCACGGGCGAGGCGCCGTCGTTCTTCCACCTCAATGACAGCGAAGGCGACGTCGGATCGAACAAGGACCGGCACATGCTGCTCGGCGAAGGGCTGATCGGCGTCGAACCGTTCCGCGAGCTCGTGCGCGACCGGCGGTCGCAGGACGTTCCGATGATCCTCGAGACGCCGCAGCAGAACTACGAGATCGCCGAGGACGACGCGTCGCCCGACCCGTACGACCTGCGGATGATGGAGCTGCTGCGTTCGCTCGGGTGAGCGCGGCGCGTACCGCGATCTGAGGGAGGTAGAGTCATGCGGAAGTGGTATCCGGTGGTCGTCATCGCCGTCGCGGCTCTGGCGTCGATCGCGCTCTATCCGCGCTTGCCGGAGCGCGTGGCGGTCCACTGGGACATGCACGGCGTCGCAAACGGCGACGCGCCGAGGCTCGGCGCCGCCGTGTTCGGGCCGCTCGTGATGCTCGGTCTGTGGGCGCTGATGCGCGGGCTGCCCGCCGTCGACCCTCGCCGGGAGAACTACGCGAAGATGGAGAACGCGTATTCGCTGATGGTGAATGCGACGCTGACGCTGCTGCTCGTCATCCATCTGGCCGTGCTCGCGGCCGCGCTGGGCGTGGGGATCTCCATGGCGCGCCTCGTTCCGGCGCTGATCGGCGCGCTCTTCATCGTGATCGGGTACGCGATGCCGCAGGCACGGCCGAACTGGTTTTTCGGCATCCGCACGCCGTGGACGTTGAGCAACGACCGCGTCTGGCAGCGCACCCATCGCGTGGGCGGGCATCTCTTCGTGGCGTGCGGCCTGGTCTCGCTGCTCGGCGTGGTGCTGCCGCATGCGATCGGCGTCGCGCTGCTGGTGATCGCCGCGCTGGTGGCGTCGTTCGGCTCGATCGCGTTCTCGTATATCGCCTGGAAGCAGGAAACCTCCGAGTAGACTCATACATGCGTGCACTTCTCGCGGCCGCGGCACTCGCTCCGGCCCTTCTCGCTGCGCAGACGCCCGACGTCTCCGCCGACCGGTACTCGTTCTATCTCGTGGTCGGCGACCGCGATACCGTGATCACCGAGCGCGTCTGGCGTATGCCGGCGCAGATCCATGGCGAGTTTCTCGAGCATCAGCGCGGTGCCCGGGTGAGCTACGTGGCGGCGCTCGCGCCGGACGCGTCGATCACGACCGTCGCGGCGCACACGTATCGCTCGGCGGCCGATACCGCGGGGGAGATCGCGACGTTCGAGGTGAGCGGCGACCAGGTGGTGGCGCAGATCGGTGCGAGCGAACGCGCGCGGATTCCGGGGGCGGTCGGGCTGGTGCCCATGATCAATCCGTCGGCGGCGTTCATCGAGCAGGTCATCCGCCGCGCGCTGGTGATCAATCGCGGATTGCTCACACCCGGAGCGACGGCGACGCTCCCGGTCCTGGTGATCGGCGCGCCGCAGTCGGTGACGGCGACCGTCACCGGTGTGAGCGCCGACTCGGTCGTGCTGAGCTACGCGAGCGTGACGATGCGTCTCGCCGTCGCCGCCGACGGACGTTTGCTCGGTGGCCGCGCGCCGTCGCAGGGACTGACGATCGTTCGCGGTCCGGCGGGGGATCCACTCGTGGCGCCGGTGAAGGACTACACGGCGCCTCCCGGCGCGCCCTATCGCGCGCAGGACGTGACGATTCGCACGCCGGCGGGGATTCGGTTGACCGGAACGCTGACGCTGCCCACGGGCGTGCGAGGGCCCGTTCCAGCGGTCGTGACGATCACCGGCTCCGGTCCGGAGGATCGCGACGAGCAGTCGCCCGCGCTGCCGGCGTATCGCCCGTTTCGCCAACTGGCGGACACGCTTGGCCGTCGCGGAATCGCGGTGTTGCGGCTCGACGACCGAGGGATGGGTGGATCCGATGTCGGTCCGCGCACGGTGACGTCGGAGGATTTCGCCGACGACATTCGCGCCGGCGTGGCGTATCTGCGGACGCGGTCGGAGATCGACTGTGCGCGGATCGCGCTCGTCGGGCACAGCGAGGGCGGGGTGATCGCGCCGATCGTCGCGGAGTCGGACCCGAAGCTGCGCGGCATGGTGCTGATGGCGGCGACGGCATCGCCGGGGAGCGTGATTCTACGCTCGCAGCAGCACTATCTCGTCGACACCGTGGCGAAGCTCGCCGGGGAGGCACGCGAGTCGGCGCTCGCGCAGTATCAGCGCAACACCGATTCGGTGGCGGCGGCGGTGCCGTGGCTGCGCTGGTTCATCGAGCACGATCCGTCGGCGGTCGCGCGTCGCGTGCGCACGCCCGTGCTGATCGTGCAGGGTGAGGCGGATCATCAGGTGCCGGCGAGCGAGGCGGAGAAGCTCGCGGCGGCGTTCCGCGCGGGCGGGAATCGGCGTGTGACAGTGCGCACGTTTCCCGAGACGAATCATCTCTTCGTGACGGATACGACGGGCGGTTTCGCCTATGAGCGACTGCCGTCGCTCGACGTGCGCCGCGACGTGTTGGGGGCGATCGCCGGCTGGTTGGCGGATACGCTGCGGTAGCGTTTTCAGAGGGGAAAACGCGTCGGCGACCGTGTGCGCGGCGCGCGCATCTCGTGTGTGATCGCGCGTGATGCGATCGTGCGTTTCGCGGTTTTCAGAGGGAAAATGCAAGACGCGGCGATGATGCGCGCTGTGTTTTCAGAGGGAAAATTGGTCGTTTTCAGAGGGGAAAAACGCGAATTCCCTATTGCTTCCTGTACGGCGGCATGTACTTTTCCCCCGCGAAGGAACGCTGTTTTCATAGGGAAAACGAGCCATTCCTTCGCGCGATCAACCCCAACCATTCCATCTACCGGGAGAGCGAATGGCTGCAAAGAAGGCGAAGAAGGCCGCGAAGAAGGGCGGCGCCAAGAAGAGCGCGGCGAAGAAGTCGCCCGCGAAAAAGGCTGCGAAAAAGGCTCCAGCCAAGAAGAAGGCCGCCAAGAAGGGCGGCGCGAAGCGGAAGCCGAATGCGGCGTTCATGGCGCCGAAGCAGCCGGACGAAGTGCTTGGTGCGGTCGTCGGCTCCAGCCCGATGCCGCGCACGGAGATCACGAAGAAGCTGTGGGCCTACATCAAGAAGAACGGCCTCCAGGACTCCAAGGAACGTCGCATGATCAACGCCGACGAAAAGCTGAAGCCTGTCTTCGGCAACAAGGCGAAGGTCTCGATGTTCGAGATGACCAAGCTGGTCAACAAGCACATCAAGTAGCCTTCGGGTTCGACTCCACTCGGGGGGCGTGCGCAATCGCGTACGCCCCCCGCGGTGTTTCAGGACGCCTCGCGCTCCCGGGGAACCACCCTCGGCGGACGGAATAGAACTTCGCGCGCCCGGCGTTCGTACTAGTACATTCCCTCGGCACCGAATCGGCGGCGACCTCGCCGCGTATCACCGCAGCTCAGCGCTCGTTCATGGCCAAGACCGCAAAGAAGCCCGCCTCGAAATCCAACGCCGTCGCGCAGGCGCGCGCCGGCGGCGCGAAGAAGAAACCCAGCCAGCCGGCCGGCAAATGGCTATGGGAGAACTTCAAATCGCTGGCCGGCGCGGTGGTCATCTACCTCATCGTCAAAACGCTCTTCATCGAGGCGTTCCGCATCCCGTCGGGCAGCATGATCCCGACGCTGCTCATCGGCGACTGGCTGTTCGTCAACAAGCTCGCGTACGGCCCCACGGTGCCATTCACGAACTCGCATCTGCCGGGCTACACCAACCCCAAGCACAACGACGTCGTCGTCTTCGTCTCGCCCTACCAGCCCGACGAAGCCCAGATCGGCAACGATCCCACGCCGACGCTCGTGAAGCGCCTCATCGGCATGCCGGGCGACACGCTCCACATGCGCGACGGACAGCTCTACCTCAACGGCATCGCCCAACACCAGGGCTTCGCCGCCACGAACTACGTCGGCGACAACGGCATCGTCGACCCGCTCTTCGACTGGCAGCACCGCGTCGAGATCAAGGGCTCGCGCTTCGGGGCCCCGCCAGCCCAACCCACGCTCGGCAACTGGGGCCCGCTCGTCGTTCCCAAGGACCACTTCTTCATGATGGGCGACAACCGGTACTGCTCCAAGGACAGCCGGTACTGGGGCGTCGTGCCCAAGGAGAACGTGCGTGGACGCCCACTCTTCGTGTACTACTCGTACATGCCCGGGCCGAGCAGCGAGACCGGACCGTGCTCCGGCACCGTCAGCGACCGGCCGCTGCCGTTCATCACCGACATCCGCTGGTCGCGAATCGGCCACGTGATCCGGTGATTCGTCCAGCAACGGAACCCGCGCTGAATCGTCTCTGAGCCGAAGGGCGCGACGCCCGCTCAGTGTTTCGATTTCAGATTTCTTCGATGCGTCCGCCTGCCCGGCCCGTCCCGCCCGCTTCGCCGATCCTCGAGCCGTCCGAGGCGGTCGTCTCACCGCGCTCGCGGCCGGCACCAGTCGCGCCGCTGGTCGTCGTCGCGCTGCAACTGCTGGCCGTCGCCATCGGCGTCACGCTGCTCTATACCCAGCGCGACCGGCTCGGCGCCGGCGTCCTGTTCACGCTCATCTCGCTCGCGCTCTTCGGCGCCGCGATCACGCTCTACGGCTGGGTCGCGACGGCGCGCGGCCACCGCGCCGCGATCGAGATGACCGAGCGCATGGCCCGCGAACGCGCGCTCAACGTGCGCCTCGAGCAGGCCGTCGTCGCGCGCACGACCGAGCTCGAGGACGCCCAGCGCGTGCTGCAGCGCATGTGGTGGCTCGGCCAGCAGATCACGCTGGAGCTCAACCCGCAGCGCGTCCTCGAGCGCTTCGTCGAGGCCGTATCCGACATCGCGCAGGGCGAAGGGGGCATCGTCGGCATGGTCGCCGACGACGGCCGCATTCACGTCGTCGTGGGCACCGGCGCGGCGAAGCGTCTCCAGGGCATCACCGTCCCGATCTCGACCTCCGCGATGGGGCGCGTCATCCGCACCGGCACGTCGTGGTCGGTGCGCGACGTTTCGGAGAACGCCCCCGAAGTCGAAGAGACGCTCGCCCGGCATCTGGGCGACGACCTCAAGGCGGTCGCGATCGTTCCGATCGCCCGCCGCGGCGAACGGATCGGCGCCGTGACCGTCGCCGCGCGCGAAGCGCGCGAATTCACCGCCGAGGATCTCGAGCGCATCGAGGCGATGGGCGACCTGCTCTCCGTCTCGCTCGAGAACGCCGAGCTGGTCGAGACGCTGCGCCGCGCCGAGTGGCGCTTTCGCACGCTGTTCCGCGCGGCGCCGGACGCCGTGTTCACGGTGCTCGAGAGTGGACGCATTCGCGAAGCCAACGACGCGGTCCGCGACCTCACCGGGCTGGATCCGCTGCAGGTGGTCGGCCGCCCGGTGGTGGATCTCGTCGCCGCGCCCGACCGCGAGAAGCTGGAAGCGGCGCTGCACGCCACGTTCGACGGCACGAGCAATCGCGTCGAGGTCTCATTCCAACACGACAACCCGCGCCGCTCGAACCCGCAGCGACGCATCGTCGCCGTCGCGATGAGCCGCCTCCCCGAGGCCGACCCGCCGAGCGTGCTGCTCGTCGGTCGCGACATGACGGCCGAGCGCGAGATGCGCGTGCGGCTCATGGAGTCCGACCGGCTTGCCGCGGTCGGTGAGCTCGTCGCCGGTGTGGCGCACGAGGTGAACAACCCGCTCAGCAGCATCAGCGCGTTCGCACAGCTCCTCCTGCGCGACGGCGGATTGAATCCATCGCAGCGCGACTCGATCGAGGTCATCAAGTCGGAGACGCTCCGTGCGAGCCAGGTGGTGAAGGATCTCCTGGCCTTCGCCCGCCGAAGCGAGCCGCTGCGCGAGCCGCTCGACCTCAACACCGTCGTGCAGCGGACGCTGCGACTCCGCGGCTATCAAATGTCGTCGAACAAGATCCACGTCGAGACGGAGCTCGCGCCGGAGCTGCCGCCGGTGGTGGGAGACGCGCGCCAGCTGCAGCAGGTCTGCCTCAACCTCGTGACGAACGCGATCCAGGCGATGGCCACGACGGGCACCCCGGGGCAGCTCACGGTGATCACGCGGCGCGAGGGCGCTCGCGTCGTGCTCGAGATGCGCGACACGGGCCCCGGAATTCCCGACGCGGTCAAGGCGCGCATCTTCGAGCCCTTCTTCACCACCAAGGACGAGGGCGAAGGCACGGGGCTTGGCCTCAGCGTGAGCTACGGCATCGTGACGGCGCACGGCGGCACCATCGACGTCGCGGCGACGTCGTCGCATGGAACGACCTTCCGCGTCGCGCTGCCGATCGCCGACGAATCTCCGCTCACCGACGCCACCGCCGAGCAGGCCGCGTTCTCACTGCGCTCGCCGCTGGCCGGAATCCGGCTGCTCTTCATCGAGAACGAACCGGCGCTGCGCTCCGGCGTGCAGGCGTTCGGCGTGCTGCGCGGCTTCACCGTGCTGACCGCCGCGAGCGGCACCGAAGGGCTCGAGGTCGCGCGCAACGAGTCGGTGGACGCCGTCGTGTGCGATCTGCACATGCCGGGCATGGACGGTCTCGCCTTTCACGACACATTGCGCCGGGAGCGGCCTGGACTGGCGACCCGAACCGTGTTCATTACCGGTGACGTGGTCGCGACGAGCAACAGGACCTCGCCGATCCGTCAGCCGGTGCTCACGAAGCCGTTTGCGCTGGAAAAGCTCGAGGAAACGCTCGTGTCGCTCATGCGCGGGGGCGTCTCGACGGGTCTGCCCGCCGGGTGGCCGTGACCACAATCACGTTGCGGCGATCCGCGCGATTCGTTTGTCTAAGTAGGAGGTTGCGCCATGCCGACTTTCTTTCCGCGACACACGATCGAGATGAAGTTCGAGGAGCCCCGGGCGTTCCGGCGCTTCTCGTTCTCGCTGGTCGAGATGGCGATCGTGACCGGTATTCTCGCACGGCTCTATCGCCTGCTCATTCTCACGCACGGCTCGAATAACTGGCTGTACCTGTTCGGCGTCTCCACCGTGGGCGTGCTGTTCCTGCTCGGTATGACCACGGCGCATCTCGCCAACTATCCTCTGGGCCAGTACCTCTGGCGCGCGCCGGCATTCGCCGGTATCGAGGTCGCCGCCGAGATGGCCACCAGCGCCCTGCTCATCATGCTCGGCCGCGAGGTGAACGGCACCGTTCGCGCGCACTGGGACGACTGGGTCGGGATGACGCTCAACGCGATCCTCATCCGCGGTCTGGTGATCATCGGATGGGGGTTGATCCTCGCCGGCGTCGTGCGGCTCGTGCAGCGCGTGGGCGTGAAGGAAGACGAGGACCCGATGGATGCCCCAGAGGTGGAGACGATCAAGCACTGAGAGTCGGGGGTCGGGGGCAGGGGGGTGGGAGGGCTCGCCGCGTCGATGCGCTTTCTACTCCTCGCGAAGCGCCGAGACCGGGTCGATGCTCGCGGCGCGCCAGGCGGGCCACGCGGCTGCGGCCGCACCGATCGCGAACAGCACTAGCGCTGAACCGGAGAGCGTCGCCGGATCGTTCCGGCGCACGTCGTAGATGAACGACGCGACGAGCTTCGTCGCCGCGAACGACAGCCCCACTCCGATGACGATGCCGGTCGCCACCACCCGGCTCACATCGCTCAGCACCATCCGCACGACGCGCCCGCGTTCGGCGCCGAGCGCGATGCGAACCCCGATTTCGTTGCGGCGGCGCGCGACGCTGTACGACATGAGGCCGTAGAGCCCGATCGTCGCCAGGACGAGCGCCAGTCCGCCGAAGAAGCCGGAAACCGTCGCCGTCGCGCGCATGACCGGCATCGACCGGTCGAGCTGCCGCTCGAGGGTGTTCATCGTGATCGTCGCGCGCGGCGCGGTCTCCGCCACCGCCTGGCGAACCGTGGGCATTGCCGCGTCCGGAGCCTCGACGAAGAGCACGAAGTTCACGCGCTCGTCGCCGCGAGCGCCCTGCGCGCGGGGGAGATAGACCACCGGTGTCAGCGAGTCGCGGAGCGATCGGTACTTGGTGTTGCCGACGACGCCGATCACGGTCACCGGCGCGTCCATCTCGCGCCCCTCCATCGTCTGGAACGTGCGCCCCACCGCGTTCGGCGTTCCGAAGAACTTCTGGGCCATCGACTGGCTCACGATGGCGACCGGCGGCGATGTCGGCGTATCGCGCGTGTCGAAATCGCGCCCGGCGAGAACCGGAATGCCAAGCGCCTTGAAGTAGTCCTCGCTCACGGCGTTGAACCAGGACATGGCGTCGCGCTTCAGGACGACTCTTGCGCCGTTCACGCTGACCGCGTTGTTCCAGCCGGAGCCGCTGACGGGGGTGACGGCGACCGTCGCCGCGGCGCGTACCCCGGGAAGCGCGCGGAAACGGCTGAGCAGCCGATTCACCGACGCATCGCGCTCGTCGGGCGAGAGTTTCGCGCCGCGCAGGTCGGCGCTCAGGAGCAACACCTGTTCGCGGCGAAAGCCCGGGTCGAGCGTCGCGAGCCGCCGCCAACTGCCGACCAGCAGCGCGGCGGCGGTGATGAGCACCAGTGAAAGTGCGATCTGGAATGACACGAGCGCGCGGCCCATCGCCAGCCGCCCCCTCGCCTCGGACACGCCGCGCCCCTGCGCCTTGAGCACCGCCTGCGGATCGACCCGGCTCACCTGCCACGCCGGAACGACGCCGAACAGCAGTGCCGCGAGCACGGCGACGCCGGTCGTGAACGCGAGCATGCGGCCGTCCGGCGCGAGGTCGAGCGCTATCGCCTGCCCGCTCTCCGACAGCATCGCGACGAGAAGCCGGCTCCCCCAGGCGGCGAACAGCGCGCCGAGCGCGGCGCCGATGAACGCCAGCAGCAGGCTCTCCGTCACGAGCTGCCGTGCGATTCTCCCTCGCCCGGCGCCGAGCGCGAGCCGGACCGCGATCTCGCGCCGGCGCGTCGTGCCCCTGGCCAGCAGCAGATTCGCGATGTTCGCGCAGGCGACGAGCAGCACGAGTCCGACGACCACCATGAGCTCGACCAGCGCCGTCCTGTACTGCAGCCGCAGATCCGAGAAACCGGTCGCCGAGGAAACGACGGTGTATGTCGCTTTGCGAAAGCCGTCGATCAGCTCGGGCGGCCAGTTGGTCGGCATCGCCGCCTCCGCGATCCCCGGGGTGAGGGCGGCGAAGCGCGCGTCGATCGCCTGGAGCGAGAGCCCCGGTTTCGGACGCGCCATGACCTGGAGGTACCAGCGGCTGCGAGCGTCGAGGGCGTTCGGGCCGTCGGTGACGGCCTGGCTGCACAGCGGAACGAACGCCTGCGGCCGCCGGCCGACCTTCGCGCCGAAGAACCGCGGCGCACTGACACCGACGATGGTGAACGGATGTCCGTCGAAGCGGATGCTCTTGCCGACGACGGCGCGCTCGCCGCCGTACTCGCTCTGCCAGAAGTCGTAGTTGAGAACCACCGTCGCCGGGCAGCCGCGGTAGTCGTCGGCGGTCGTGAGCAGCCGTCCGACGGCGGGTTGAACGCCGAGGGTCGAGAAGAACGCGCCGCTCACCCATTGTGCGTCGATGCGCCGCGCCTCGCCGCTCTCCGCGAGGCTGAATGCCGCGTCGGCCGATGCGAAGGCGCCCGTGAACATGTCCTGCTGATCGCGAATCGCTTCCCAGATCGGGTTCGTGAGCTCGGTGCCGCCGCTTCGCACCACCGCCACCAGCTCCTCGGGGTGGTCCACCGGCAGCGACTTGAGCATCACGGCATTGAGAATACTGAAAATCGCCGTGTTCGCGCCGATCCCGAGAGCCAGCGAGAGGGCCGCGACGATCGTGAACACTGGCGAGAGGCGGAGCGCGCGCACGGCGTAGCGCAGGTCGCGGAGGAGAATGTCGAGCGATGCGAAGAGGTCGCGCTCGCGTGTCCGTTCTTTCTGGAGACCGAGATTGCCGAACCGGCGCCGAGCCTCGCGCCGTGCGGCGTCGGGCTGCATGCCCCGGCCGACGAGATCGTCCGTGCGTTCCGCGAGGTGGAATGCCATCTCGCGATCGATGTCCCGCGCGACGTCGTCATCGCGGGAGTGGTTGCGGAGCCGATCGAACCAGGACATGCGATGGTCCTCGGGGGGGGTCAGGTGTAGCGAAGCACGCGGGCGACGCCGTTGCGCAGGCGGTCCCAGTTTTCCTGTTCGACGGCGAGCTGTTTGCGGCCGTCGGCGGTGATCTCGTAGAAGCGCGCCTCTCGATTCTTTTCGGTCGTTCCCCACTCGGCGCGAAGCCAGCCGTCTTGCGCCATGCGATGGAGGGCGGGGTAGAGCGAGCCCTCTTCGACGCGGAGGAGGTCGGCGGAGACGCGCTGGATGTGCGCGGTGATGGCGTAGCCGTGCATGGGTCCTTGGGCGTCGAGCGTCTTGAGGACGAGGAGGGCGAGGGTGCCCTGGAGGATGTCGTTACGGGAGCGTGCCATGGTGCTACCTATCTAGCTATGCCTAGGTAGTTAGGCAAGAATAGGATTTTGGGGACGCGATTCTATTTGAACGGCGCATCTGTGTGCGTACGGGTCGCAAAGTGCGGCGGCAATGCAGCGAGACCGGATTGCCCACGCTGCGCCGTGGACCGGCTGTGCGGAACATGGAACTGCCCAGATCTATCCGTCGCGGGCGCTGCGCGGATTTCACAGCAATCCGCCCCGGCGGCCCTGGGCGTCCGATTGGGCCTTGTACCGCGACGTAGAGTGGGTTCATCTGCGTCGCATCAGTGATCGGCGCATTGTCGCGCCGTCCTGTGGGCAGGCTGCTCTCAATCTTGATGCGCAGTGGCTGCGCGCTTCATCCGCTCGTCTCGGTGCTCTGTGAGCGCTACGTAAGCCGTTGCCTCCACCGTTCATGAAAGCTCCCTGAGCGGCGTGTCGCAGTCGGGAAAGTGCCCATCATTCAATGGCAGGCGGATGTGCGGGCCAAGCAGAGGCACGTCTGCGACTGTCGCAGGACGTCCGAGTGCTTGGTCGAATCGATCAATGGTTGCGCGCCGCGCCGTCATAACAGCGCGATGGAGATTGCGCTGCATCCCCAAGGCAGCCCAAGCGCTACGCTGAAAGGCTGTCACAGGGAAGCAGACCTCAACCGGCAGCGGATGTGCGCGTGTTTGCGCCTGGCTGTAGATCTGCTTCCGGCAAAGGGCAGAAATGGACAGGCATCGCGGGCGTGCAACGCTTGCACGCCGCGCTGGATGTAGGTGAACCATGCCCCAGCCACGCAGTCGCTTAAGGCTGACCGCGCGATGTCCGTGGCGGCACACAGCATCAGTCCGACGACGCACCCACCGGCGTCACGAACTGCTTTCGTGACTGCACTCAGCGTCGCGCCGGACGAGGCGACGTCGTCGACGATCATCACTTGGCTGCCCTCGAACGAGGACGGCAGTTGCATCGCGATATCACCGCGAAGAATGAGGCCGGTTGGCGTCACGGCGCGCGACGCACGCACAGGAATCGCGCGGGATGACGCAAGTTGTGACGCCAACAGGGGATCGAGGCAGATGCACGCCTCGGTGAACGCCAGCCGAGCGTTTGCCCACGCAGAGAATGCACGATGCTGCACGATCGGGCATCGTTGAGCAGCACTCGACTGAAATAGCGCGTCGCGAATCATCCCAACTGATGGCGCGACGACCGCTTTACCTATGTCTGAAAGGTGGGCCGCCGCTTCCGCAAGATCATCGATGAGCAGCAGATTCACGGTCGCCTAGACCAGAGGACGAGAATGCCGCAGGTCGAATTCAACCCGGCATACTCCCCTGGGGCCTCCGCCGGCCCGGCGTAGAATTCCGCGGCTTCGAGATCGCTCGGCCGAATCGAGTTCACGTTGAAGAGCGGCTCGTTTTCGCGACCGCCATAGGCGAGGCGGCCGTCGAGATAGACGAGCGCGTAACACGCCGGCGTGGCACCCGCCGCCCGATCGTTGAGGTCGCCCTGCCGCAGCGACGTCGCGGAGAGCGACTGGGTGCCGCGTCCGCTGACGACCCACGCGGTGCTGCCGCGGCCGTGCGCCAAGTGTAGACCCCGGAGGGTTTGAAGCACAGCCGCTGCGGTCAACGTCTCCTGTGTCGCCAGTTCGGCTCGCGTCAGAAAGCTCCCAAGTCCCACGCGTCGGTGATCCTCGAATGAGATCATCGCGCGATCGAGCTCGGTGGCGACGACGCGAACCGAATCGAGCGTGACGGCCCGAGCGAGACGGATCGTCTGCTTGCGCCGCTCACCGGGGCGAAAGGCAACCATCGTAGAGACGGGAGCAAAGCCCAGACGCCGGACGACGAGCTGATGCTCGCCAGGCGGGATGCTGTCGAGACGAAAACCGCCAAGGGCGTCGGTAGTCGTAACACGAGCCAAGTCCGAGAAGGCGACCTGTGCCTCGGCGACAGGCCGTTCCGTGGAATCGGCCAGCACGACGCCGAAATACGTAGCGTCGTCCTGTCCGATCGCTTCGAGCGCGAGATCAATGCTCGCAAACCGGCCCGGCGCTTTGATCCGCACGATCGTCGGCGACAGTGCTTCAATTCCCTCGCTCGTTGCGTAAATCCTCAAGTCGGTTCCGATTGGAACGCCGCAGAGACGAAAGGCGCCGTCCGCATCGGCCCGCGCCTCGACGGACCGGCGACCCTGCGCGACCGCGACGCGCCCCGGCGCAGGTTCTTCGAGGGAAAGCGCCTGCCACACCGCACTGACGCGCACGACATGAGCTCGATCGCGCAACGGTGACGTCACTCGGCCGACGACGACGCCAGGTTCATCGAGACGACCCGCGCCGCACAACTTGATGCGAAGATCGGCGGCGGTCGGCGTCTTTATGTCAACCGGTGTCGTCGAATCCGTGACGACGACTGGCGTGGTGTGGACTGCACCGACCGAATCCAGCCCCGGAGTCCGAACTTCCGCGGTATACGAGCCCGGAACGAGCGCGGCGATGGTGAAGCGCCCTCGTTCGTCGGTCGTCGCCATCGCGGACGTACCCGCGAGGGCGACACGCGCACCGGCGACGGGTGATCCGCTGGTCGAGTCCATGACGCGGCCAACCACGGTGATTGGCGGACGGACCCACACGGTATCGCGATTCGCCACGACAGCGGTGACGACGCCACCGGTGACCTGAAGCTCGCTGACACGCGTATCCGGCTGATTGACGCGCTGCCCAAGGAACGATCCACCACCCGGCGCGCTGCGCTCGAGCACGGGCATCTGGATCGTCCACCGCGATATCACCCATCCGCCGTTCGCCAGGCGCGCGTAATCGATCTGTCCGCGCGCGTAATCCGCAACGTCGGACTGAACATTGACGTATTTGAATTCCAGTCCACGTAATTCCGCCGTTCGGCGATCGACCGTCAAGGCGCCGGCGATTTCTGCGATGCGCCGGCGCTCGCGCGTCGGCTCGAACTCGAGTACGATCTGTCGGCTATCACTCTTTTTTCCAAGCCGGAAGCAATGATCCTCGACGAATGCGGGATCGAGCAGCATGTCGAAGCCCGGCGCGTAGAACGTCGAGGCCCCGGTTTTGTCGACAAAGACATATCCCAGCCGGCGCAGGCTGTCCGGCGCGAGCGCTTTCCACGGTTCGTGCACGTACTCCGTTCTCACCGCCGTCAATTGCGTCTGAATCCGTCCATTGGACGGATCGAGGGTGCGCTGAAAGGACAGTGTCGTGGCGGCAATCACGCGTCCCCCCGCGGTGAGTCGTGCTGCGGTCAACGCGGTGCGTGCCTGTTCCCACACCGTCGCTATCGTCGCGGCCGAATCGGCGGGAATGGACGAGCAGGCGGTTCGATCGCCGACGCGCACGGTGTCGAGATGAAGCGGCAATGCGACGAGGACGATCTCTTGCTCGACCGTCGATTCCGCCCCAAGCGCAACGGGGGACGACACTGAAGGTCTGTAGCCAATGCGCAGCGTACGCAGGCGATACGTGCCGGGAGACGGTGCAGCCAATCGAAACCTGCCGGCGCCGTCGGTTAGCGCGCGGGTCGTCGGTCGCTCGCTGCTGTCGACCAAGAGCACAACGACGCCCGGGAGCGGACGGCCGGCCGAATCGGCTACACCCCCGTGAACAACTTGCGCGCTTGCCCAGTGTCCCAGCGCGGCAATCAGGGACAGCGCGGCGGCAATTGTCGACCATCCACGAACCATGAATGTCCCTGCGCGCATGGGCGCGCCCCCAGTTGTCGATTGGCTTAGCTACTAGGTCAACGGGCTGCCTGGTAAGCCGTCTTGGGATCTCGTCCGGCGATGAGCTCGTCGATGACGGTGGACAGCAGTTCCGGTTGCGGGGGAACTGGAAACTGCCAGCCATTGACGATGATCGTTGGAGTACCCTGTAGGGCTAGACGTCGCGCAAGGGCCAAGCCGGAATCGATTCGTGCAAATGTTGGCGTGTGCGAGCATTTCACGAATGTCAGAGTATCCGAAACCCCGGCAGCGGCCGCATACGCGCCCCAGGATTTCAATCCTAAAGAATCCTGTTGTGAGTAGACCGCGTGCACAAACTGGCTGAAACGTCCTTGTTGGTCGGCGCATTCAGCTGCGATGGCCGCTGGTTTTGCGAACCTATGACTGGACAGCGGGAAATGTAAGAATCGGATGCTCACGCGGTTGCGATACCTTTCTGTGATCGTGCTCACCGTGTTCAGGTGGAATACACGGCACGCCGGGCATTCCAAATCACCGAATTCATAGAGCTTGACAGTTCCGGTTGTATCACCGAAAGGAACGGCCCGGGCGTCCAGTGCCTGCCACTCTTTCATGAACCGAAGATCATTCGACTGCTGCGCCGAGGCTGCAGTCGACCGTGCAGCGATCTCGCGGTGAATGACCGACACGGCGATGCCGACTGCGGCAACGACGAGAATCCAGTTGGCAATAGACTCTAGCCTGCTGGCAGCATGTTGTTTGGGGACCATTTGTACGTTCCTGGAAGATTAGTGCCGCCAATATGCGCGCACAGCTGTCGCCGTCCCTGGACGACGATGATGAATGCTCGCTTCGACTGGAACCGCAGGTTCGGCGACAACTTTCACTACGTGACGGGATCGATCTCGTTCTCGAACCCGCTCGCCGGCGTCGATCGGCTTCTGCACGGCGGCAATGGCCTGCACGGTTGGGGCGTTCCCGCGATGCCCGATCCCACGCTCTATCTCGTGCGCGGCTTCGATCAGGCGAACAAGCGCTTCATCTACGACGTGAATCCGCGCTTCGGCAATACGCGGCCGTCGATCGCGGCGCTCTACAATCCGTTCCGCATCACGTTCGACATTTCGTTCAGCCTGAATGGCAACGTTGCGCGGCGACAGGTCGAGCTGTACCTGCGCCCGACGCGCAGCGCGCCGGGCGTCCGCCCGCCGGTCGATACGATCTTCCGCCGCCTCAGATCGACCGGCATCACGCCGATCGACAACTACTACTGGATGCTCGCAAACGCGGACTCGCTACTGCTCTCTCGCGAACAGGTCGCGGCGCTCACCGCGGCGCAGGCGCGGCGCCGGGCCAAAGTGGACTCGCTCTACCGCGGCATGGCCGCCGAACTCGCCAACCTTCCCACCAGCTACGACGCCGACGCGGTCACGAAGCGCGTGCAACAAGTCAATCAGCAGATCTTCTCTCAACCGCAGTCCGAGGTCGAAGAGATCCGCACGACGCTGACTGCCATCCAAATCCGACTGCTTCCACCGATTCTCCAGCAGTCACTCACGCCACGAACGCCGCCGCCGGCTCGCCGACCGTAACGTCGTCAGCCTCGCTTCCGCCAATCCGCGAGCGCCTGCGCCTCGATCTCCGGCGTGATCGTGAAGCGCGGCTTCTCGCGGCGTGACGCAGGCACCGTCGGCCACCAGGCGGCCGTATCGCGCAGCGTCGTCGCGAGCGGGCGAAACGTCAGCCCCGCCGCGATCGCGCGATCGTTCCTGACCGACATCATCCCGTAGTCGTTGCCGCGCAGCAGCGCCCACGGAATCGCCTCCTCGATCTTGTGCGCGACCAGAAAATCGTAATCGTCTACGAACGTGTACTTCACGTCGGCGCCGAGCGCTCGTGCCGCCTGTTCGTAGAACGCGCGCGCGGCGAGCGGCTGGTTCGGTCCGGCAACATTGAAGATCCCGCGCTGCCCCGTCTCCGCGATGTACACCATGAACTCCGCGAGATCGCGCACGTCGATGATCTGCATCGGATCGTCCGCGTGCCCCGGCGCGAGCACCTCGCCGCCGCGCGCGAGACGCACCGGCCAGTACGGAAAGCGATCGCTCGTGTCCCCCGGGCCGACGATGTACGTCGGACGGATCACGATCCCGCGATCGCCGAACACCTTCATCGTCTGCGCTTCACACTTCGCCTTCGCGACGCCGAACGTCTCGGAGCCGTCCTTCGGATCCTTGAGATCGGTGTGAACCGCGACGCTCTCGTCCAGGCCGCGCGTGAGATACGGGTAGTACACGCCGGTCGACGACGTGAACATGTATGCACCAGAATCCTTCAGCCGCTCCGTCGACTGCGCGACCCAATCCGGATTCGTCGCCGAATCGTCGATCACGACGTCCCAGCGCTTGCCAGCGAGCGCGCCGAGCTGTCCGTCGCGATCGCCGACGAGCCGCGTCACCGACGACGGCAGCTCGGCGTCGCGACGCCCGCGCGTGAAGATGCTCACGCGATGTCCACGCTCGACCGCATGCCGCACGAGATGCGGCCCGATGAATCCCGTTCCGCCGAGGACGAGCAGATCGAGCGGCTTCGGCGCGCGCGGCGACAGCCGCGGTCCGTGGTTGTCCACCGCGGCGAGCGCCGCACGCGTGAGGCCGGTGCCGAGCACGAGGGCGCCGGCCGTCGAACGGAGGAAATCGCGTCGCGAGGTCATGAAAGTCGGATCGGAGATTCGCCGCGAATTGGTTTCCTGACGCGCGGCCAACGAATAGATTCGCGCCGACACTCATCCGGTCAATCGATGCGACAAAACGCTTACGTCCGCCTGCTCGGCCTCACCTCGCTCGCGACCCTCTCTCTCGCCGCAACCGCGCCCCTCGGCGGGCAGGTGAGGACCATCACCACCACGCGTCCCTTCGGCGATCTGCGCTCGCAGGCGGCAGAGCAACAACGCTGGCTCGACGCGCGCATGAAGACGGTGCTCCCCGCGCTGATGAAGAAGCACGGTGTCGAGATGTGGGTCGTGCCGATGCGCGAATACAACGAGGACCCCGTGTTCTCGTCGATCGTGTCGCCGACGACGTTCGCCGCGCGCCGCCGAACGATCTACCTCTTCTACGATCCGTGCGCGTCGGCCGGCGCAAGTTGCACGAAGCCGGTCGAGCGGCTCGCGATGGGCGGCACGTCGCAGGGCGGCGTCTTCACGGCGATTCGTTCGACGAAAGCCCCGTCCGGTCCGGCCGGCGGCCACGCCGAAGCGCAAGCCGAGCTCTGGGGCGACGAGCAATGGCAGGTGCTCAAGAAAGAGATCGAGAAACGGAACCCGAAGTCGATCGCGATAAACGTGTCGACCGTGTTCGCGTTCACCGACGGCCTATCCGCCGGCGAGCTCGAGGGAATGAGCAAAGCGCTCGGCCCGACATGGACGTCGAAGTTCAAGCACGCCGACGACCTCGCTCTCGAGCTCATCGCGACGCGGCTGCCCGAAGAGACGAAGCGCTACGCTGACCTGCAGCGCGTCGTGTGGGGAATCATCGACACCGCATTCTCGAACGTCGTGATCACGCCGGGCGTGACGCGCACGGAAGACGTCGTCTGGTGGATGCGCCAGAAGGTCAACGACCTCGGACTCGGCACGTGGTTCCAACCGTCGGTCGAGCTGCAGCGGCGCGGCGCGACCGACGCGTCACTCGGCGACAATCCCATCATCCAGAAGGGCGACGTGCTGCATTGCGACTTCGGCATCACGGCGCTGCGGCTGAATACCGACACCCAGCACATGGCCTACGTGCTGCGCGACGGCGAGACCGCGCCTCCCCCGGGGCTGCAGCTGGCTCTCCGGAACTCGAACAAGCTGCAGGACATCGTGATGGCCGAGATCAAGCCCGGTCGCACGGGCAACGAGATCCTCAGAGCGTCGCTGGCGAAGGCGAAAGCCATGGGGATCGAGGGCACGGTCTACACGCATCCGATCGGCATGCACGGCCACGGCGCGGGTCCGCTCATCGGACTGTGGGACTACCAGGACGGCGTTCCCGGCCGTGGCGACGCGAAGGTCATCCCGAACATGTGGTTCTCGATCGAGCTCCAGGCCACGACCAGAGTGCCGGAATGGGGCAATCAACCGGTGCGCTCAGCCCAGGAAGAAGACGCGGTCGTCGACGCGAACGGCAACACCCGCTGGGCGCTCGCGCGTCAGACGGAATACCACCTGATCAGGCCGACGAGCACGCGCCCGTAACCGGGCCGTGCTCAGAAGCGCAGGCGGAGTCCCGTCATCAGGGTCCGGCCGGGCACGATCGTGACGTTGTCCGGCTCGCCCACCTGGTGGTTGAGAAGATTCTCACCGCTGATCTCGAACGTCCAGCCGCGCATCAGCGCTCGCGCGGCTGACGCACGGAGACGCGTGCCGCCGTCGTAGTGCATCCAGTACTGCCGGAGCAGCGGGCCGGTGAGCATCTGTGACGGCTGCGAATCGGTCGCCCAGGCCGTCGAGAGACGCTGCTCGTCGTAGTTGATCCAATCGAGCGCGCGCGACGCGCCGAGCGACACGTTCCAGCGCCGCGCGTTCCAGGCGGCGGTGATGCTCTCGGTGCGCGCCGGCACCTGGAGCATGCGATCGCCCGGAGTGAGATCGCCGCCATAACCCGTGGCGAGCTTCCGCACTCGGCTGTCGACGAGGCTCAAGGTTCCGTTGAGCGACAGCCGTCCGAAGTTGCCCGTCGACTGCAGCTCCCAACCGCGGTTGCTGATCTCGCCGACGTTCTGCGCGATGTTCACGAAGCGGCGCGGCCGCCGGTCGCTGTCGATCGGAACGCCCACGAGCTGCGCGAGCCCCGACGCCTTCTGGTCGAAGCGCGTGACCTGGAACGAGAACGCGCGTGTCACGAAAAGGTCGATACCGCCTTCGATGCCCGACTGGCGTTCGGGGCCGAGCGCGTTCTGCACGATGATGGCGTCGTGGGCCTGCCAGAACTGCAACCGCGATGGCGTGGCGGGCGGCCGAATCCCCTTTCCATACGCGGCGCGCAGCTTCACCGTGAACGGCCCGCGGCCACCCACCGCCGACGCACCGAGCATCGGCAGCACTTCGACCGCATCGGACAGCGCGAGCCGGCTGTCGTGCTCGAAGCGCACGCCGCCGGTCAGGAAGAACGTGTTGTTCAACTCCACGTTCGACTGCGCGACGAGGCCCGTGCTGTTCTGCCAGGAGACCACGCGGCGCGTCGGCGACGTCGCGTCCACGGCGCTCACGTGCGAGCTGTTGCCGCTGCTGCCGCTGTTGCTTCCACTCCCGTTGCTACCGCCGTTGCTGCCGTCGCCGCCACCGTAGTCGTCCGAGACGGACACGGCCGTCTGTGCCTGAAGCGTCGCCACGCGCAACGTCGCGTGCTCGAGCGCCACCGTCAGCGTCGCGCGATTCCGGTCGCTGTGCGTCAGTTCGTGGACGCTGCTCAACCGCAGCGTCGCGCGATCGGCGCCGCCCTCCGCCGCATGCAGCGCGGAGTCGAGCATGTTCTTGATCGGGGTGAAGTCCGTCTGGACGTTGCTCAACCGATACCCGTCGATGCCAGCGACGAACGACGCCGTCCAGGTGGAGTCGAGGATCCTGGTGCCGCTCGCGCCGAGCGTGTATTCGGTGACGGCCTGCGGCACCGTCGTCGTATCGTCAGTCCCCGGCGCGGTCGACCCGACCAACGGACTGCTCGGCGTCCCCGCTCGCTCGACGAAGAGCCGCGCCGTTCCGCTCAACGTTCCCGCCTGGCCGACCTTGCGCGCGCTGCCGCTCGCCATGAGGTCGCGGCTGTAGCCATCGGGGATGAATGAGCCGATGCTCCCGACCGACACGTTGAGGTTTGCCGACTGCGTACTCGTTCCCGACGCAATGGAGAGCGAGTGCTCCTGTCGCAGTACGTCGTTGCCGAATGCGCCCTGCCGTCCACCAAGCCGAACGTTGCTCTGTGCCAGGCCGATGTTCGAGCGCAGGGTCGTGCGCGCACCGTCGGCCGGCACGCCCTCATGCAGCGTGACGATGTTGATGACGCCGCTGATCGCGTCGGTGCCGTAGAGCGCCGATCCCTGCGGACCGCGAATCACCTCGATGTGATCGACCGCGGTCGGGTTGAAGCGCGAGAGCAACAGCGGGTTGGCGACCTCGATGCCGTCGATGTACACCTTGGGGTAGCTCAGTCCGAACGAGCTCGCGCCGCGGATGCTGGCGTAGGAACTGATCATCGACGACGGCGACTGCGCCCACCCCCACACGCCCGGCACGTACTCGTCGAGCGCGCTCGAGAGCGCGCTCGTGCGGTCACGCGCGAGTTGGCGGCCGTCGAGCACCGTGATCCCGACTGACAAGCCACGCTCCGGACCGCCCGTCGTCGTGGCGCTGCCGGTGACGACGACGCGATCGAGCACGCCGAGTGACGACGCCATCGACTCTTCGCTCGGGTGCTCTGCCGGTGCGTCGCGCCGCGGGGTGAGCACCACCTGATTGCCGCCGACGCCGACGGCGGTGACGTTCGTTCCCGCGAGAAGCCCGGCCAGCACGCGCCCGGCGGGCTCGCCGTTCGCGGACAGGCAGACCGCGCGATTCAGCGGGAGCAGATCCGCGCTGTACGACACGCGCAGGCGGGCCGTGGCGGCCACGCGATCGAGCGCGTCGCGCAGCGACAGCTCGGCGGAGTGCAGCGTCAGAACGCGATCGAGCGGCGGTGCCCATTGAGAGGACGCCGCCGCCGGATCGATGCGCGGAACTGGACATGCGACGGCTTGAGCCGGCGACGCGCGCGTCGCGGTGAACGCGACGACCACGCTCCACCACGGGAGGCGCAAGCCGAACCGCAGATCCCTCACCGCGGGGTCGTCGATCCGCGCGGGACAGAGATGACGGCGCTCTCGCCTCGCCGCTCGATCGTGGCGCCGAGCGTGAGGCCGAGAATGCGGAGCGCCTGATCGGCGGATTCGCCCTCGAACGAAGTCGTGACGTGCCGTCGCAGCATTGCACTATCCTCGACCCGAAGGGTCAACCCGTACCACCGCTCCATCTCGGCGATGACGCGCGAGAGCGGCGCGTCGCGAAAGCTGAGACCACCGGTCACCCACGCGACGTCTTCCGGACCCACGACGTTGCGCTCGACCGTCGTCTCGCCGTTGGCGGTCAACCAACCGCGATCCCCAGCCGCAAGCACCACGCCGTCCGCGGCGGTCGTGCTGTCGCGGCGGAGTCGAACACTCCCTTCGACGACCGACACGCTCGCGACGCGGTTGCCGTCGGTATCGCTGTCGATCGTGAACGTCGTGCCGATGTCCTCGATCAACGCCGATCCGGCACGAACGGTGAACGGCTTCGCGGCATCGTGCTTCACGTCGAAGTATGCATCGCCGGTCAGCCGAACCGCACGGGCCACATCGAAGTTTTGTGCGACCTCGAGCGTGCTCTGCGGTCCGAGCACGACCACCGATCCGTCGGAGAGCCGCACGGAGTCACGCTGGCCGACACCCGTGGCGAACGTCGTCGCCGGGCCGGGCTGCTGCTCAGGCGAGCGGCGCACGAGAAGCGCGAACGCCGCGACAGCAGCGGCTGCGGCCGTGAGCACGATCACTATGCGACGCATGCGAGCTGGCGCCGCGGCCGGCGTGAGCCGAGCGCCGCCGCGTTCGACGCGCAACGCCGGCCGGTCGGACTGCGCCATCCGCCGGTGCATGGAGGCGAGCGCCGCTTCGACGTCGATGTCCGCCGCCGGTTCGACCGAGGCCAGCTCGTCGATGCGCTCGATCACCGCGCGATCGAGCGGGTTCGCGTCCAGCCACGCGCGCACCGAGGCAGTCTCTTCAGCGGAGCTCTCGCCGGCGAGATAGCGTGCGATGGCGTCCCAATCAGGGGGCGGGGCGGAGGCGGGGGCGGACATGCCTTATGGACACTGAAGATTCCTGGTACCCTTAGGCGGATCGGGAACCGCCGCGTGGAGTATACGGTACCGCCACGAGAACGGACAGCCACTTGGAGACCGTGTCGCTCAACCTCGAGTCTGACCGCATCGATGAAGGCGATCTCCTGCGGCGGTTGAGGGCCGGTGAACAACCGGCGTTCGACGCGATCTTCCGGACGCACTACGCACATCTCGTCTCGTTCGCGCAGGGACTCTTGCGCGATCGCGCCGCGTCCGAAGACGCCGCGCAGGAGGTGATGATGGAGCTCTGGCGTCGCCGGAGCGACGTCGCGATCACCGAATCGCTGCGCGCGTATCTGCTGCGGGCCACGCGCAACCGCGCGCTGAATCAACTGCGGCACGCCAACGTGCAGAAACGCGCCGAGCCCCACCTGATGAGTGAGGATCCGGTGAGCGCGACGGGCGCGTCGGAGCTCGTGGCGACGGAGCTCAAGTCGGCGATCGTCGAGGCCATCGCCGAGCTGCCGCCCGCCTGTCGCGAGGTGTTCGAGCTCAGTCGCGGTCGCGGCCTGCGCTACGCGGAGATCGCGAACACGCTCGGCATCTCGGTGAAGACCGTCGAGTCGCAGATGGGAAAGGCCTTGAGGCACCTGCGAGTGCGGCTCGCGCCGTGGCTTCCGGAGGGCAAGCTGCTCTGAAGCCGCGTTTCGTGATGGGGCGGATCGACAGTCCCCGAGATCCCAGAAATCCCCTGATCATTGGAGGGATTTTTTCTGAAACGACACCGATCTCACCGATCCAAACCGATCGACTCCACTCGCGCCGAGGAGGACTCGATCCCCTTCAAGTCGGGATGATCGGTTTCATCGAAGGAACGTCCAACTCGGCACGCCCCATTCCACTCACGTGGCGTCACCAGGAAAAGTCCAACCCACCACGGTCCATTCCTCTCACCACCAAAGACGCAATGAAAAACGCGGTCGACGAGTGTCGGCCGCGTTTTCGTCGTTCCCGGAGTCGGAGCTAGCGGATCTTCACCGCCGCGATCTCCTCGTTCGGCGTGAACGATTCGCCGAAATCCTCGATGTCCATCAGCTTGCGGATCTCGACTTCCGTCTCGCCGTCGGGAGCGAGGTTGGGCGCACGCTTCACCCACTCGATCGCCTCCTCGAGCGACTTCGCCTGAATGATCGTGAAGCCGGCGATGAGCTCCTTCGTCTCGGTGAAGGGACCGTCGATCACGATGCGCTTGTTGCCGCTGAACTTCACCCGCGCGCCCTTCGAACTCGCGGAGAGCCCCTCGGCGGCGAGGAGAACGCCGGCCTTCACGAGCTGCTCGTTGTACTCCTGCATCGCCGCGAATGCTTCGGGCTTGGGCAGAACGCCCGCCTCGGACTCCTTCGTCGCCCTGCCGATGATCATGAAACGCATGGTTCTCTCCTGGCTCCGGTTCGTGTCGGGTGCCGCGCCGGTCGCGGCCCTGTCGACACGTCGAACGAGGTCGGTCAGGATCGACAAACGCTTTCGACATCCGATCGCCAGGCGCTCAGCCAGGGCCCTGGAGAGCCCTGGCTGAGCCCGCACTCACGGAATGGCGATCGACAGAGGCAGCTCGTGCACGGTCAACGTTCCCGTGACGGACACCGCGCCTGACGCCGTCGTCGACCGCTGGAGCGTCGCCGCTCCCGAGATCTCGAGCGACGGCAGGTTGCCGCCGATGTGAGCATCGGCGCCCGGCAAACGGACGATGCCGTTGGTGATCGTGCCGGGCGCGTCGACATTGCCGGTCACGTCGAGCGTGTGCAGTGCGAGGTCGAGGGTGGACGCCTCGCCGACGCGGATCGCGTTGAACGTGAAGTTCCCCGAGAGCGTCGGAGAGTTCGCGCTCGGGTCGAGCAGACTCGCGCGCGGAATCGCGACGACCGAACCGCTGTCCGGCACCGATCCCGTCTGCCAGTTGCCAGCCGTGGCCCAGTCGCTGCTGACAGTGCCGCCCCACACGGCGTCGAGCATCGGGGCGTCGATGTCGACCACCGGCGTCGAGACGTAGACCACGAACTCGAACGTGTTCACCGTGGCCGGCACCTCGAACATCCAGAGATGCGATTGCGAGATCTCATACGGCTCGAGGATCTCGTTGTACTGAAAGTACGGCTGGTTCGACCCGGTGAAGGCGCCCGTGCCGTCGGGATTGAAGACGCTGATCGACCCGGTGCCCGACGTGACTGTCGGCCCCGAGTTGAAGAACACCGACATCCCGTCGACGGTGGTGCTGTCCGTCGTTCCGATGAGCGTCTGGACCAGGCTCTGGACCGTGACGTTCGTGCTGAAGATCTGCGTGCCGGCGTCGTACGACGTTCCGCTGCTGCTCAGGCGGATGTACGTGTCCTGCCCGCCGATGATGTTGGCGCTGGCGCCTAGCCGCGGCGCGCGGGTCTGGGCGCAGCTTACCGTGGCCTCGCGGACCGACGCGGCGCACGTGAAGCTGGCGCCGGTCGTCGCGGGCTGACGCCCCGGCCCGGGCGTGATGCCGGGGCGGGTGATGTCGTCGCGACAGCCTGTGATCGCGGTGGCGGCCGCAAACAGCCCGACGATCAGTCGAACCGGCGAGGCCCGTCGCGCGTGTCGACCGTTCGAGACGCGTGAGGTCGAGATGGAAGTCATGATCATATAGGATGCGGCTAGTGCTGTTGCTGGCGGCGCAGCAGCAGCGCCTCGAGACGAGCGAGACGCTCGTTCACATCGGCCAGCTCGGCGCGGAGGCTGTCGTTGGCGGCGCGGAGGTCGCGGAGTTCCGTCTGCTGCCCGAGCGTGCGAGTGTCGAGCCCCTTGATCGCGGCGAGGCTCACGCCGTCCGCGTCGACCGTGCCGATGGACACCGAGTCGGTTCCGAAGCCGAAGGCACGGCGGAAGTCCTGGGCCGTCGGTCCGATGTGGCGAACGCTCGGATCCTCGACGCGGTAGCTCCACGTCTGAATGGGAACCTCGCGAAGCTTGGTCAACACCGCCTCACCGGAGATCTCGAGGAATTCGTGCTTCCGGTTCACGTCGGACGCGTTCTGCCACACGCCTCCGGTGGTGAGCATCGCGCCCGTACTCGTACTGATGACCGCGGACGCCTGTCCCCAGTTACTCACGCTCGCGCCGGACTGGATCGTCACGCCCGTCGAGAGATTGCTCGCGGTGAAGATTCTGAATCCGCCGGATACGCGCCAGTTGGCGGAGTGGTTGACGCCCGCGCGGAGTGTGTCGACCGAGGAGCGGTCGGAGAACACGAAACTTCCCTGTCGTGCGTTCGTGTGGGCGTGGTAGCCGAGTGCGACCGAGGCCGCGCCGGACGCGGTGTTGTCTTCGCCGACGGCGAAGCTGGACTGCTGCGCCGCCGTGGAGCGGAGGCCGAACGCGACGGCGTTGGAGGCGCTGGCGCGCACATCCTGCCCCATCGCCACAGAGAAGTCGCCGATGTTCGCGGCGTCCCACTGCGTGCCGCTGATGCCGCCGGCGCGCACGGCGCCCTTTCGCGGATACCACATCAGGCGAACGCCCGAGCCTTCAGTGGGGATGCCGGTGCCGCTGAAATCACCGTCATAGACGCCGGTGGACACGATGCCGGCATCGACGTTGACGCGGAAGAGGGATTGGCCGGACCGGCTGACCGCGAAGGCGGAATCCGGCGTTTGGGCGGCCGCGGGTGCGGCCGTGGCGAGGTGCCCTGCCGCGGCGAGCGCGGCGAGGGACGCGAGACGAACGAGAACGCGCATCTGTATGGGGTGGGTTTTGATGGAAATCGGCCTGCGTGAAGCGCACACCGACTAGGACGATGGACCCGGCATCGAGCCACGTGCCGACTTCGCGGCGGCGCCACGAAGTTCGCCAGGGAACAGTACTGCGGTCCAGTGACGGGCGGGATGTGCGATCGCGCTGTGTGCGGTCGGCGCGTCGGGGGCGAGATTGCGGCGCGATGGCGGCGCGATGGCGCCACCGCAGCAGGGTGCCGCGGGGAAATCGCCGCGCGAACTATTTCAGAACGATCAATACTTAGGTATTTACAAAAGTATCTCCCGCGCGTAGACTCCGGTCGTCCGCAGCAACGACCCGAGTTCCCGGAGGTGTTCGAATGGCGCACGCGGCCGTCGCCGATCAGGTCTTTCACGCCCTGTCGAATCCGACGCGGCGGAAGGTGATGGAGCGGCTCTCGGCAGGTCCCGCGACCGTGAGCGAGCTGGCGGCGCCGTTCGACATGCAGCTGCCGTCGTTCGTGCAGCATCTGTCCGTGCTCGAGCGGAGCCGGCTGATCAAGTCGACGAAGCAGGGGCGCGTGCGGACGTACGAGCTCGCGCCGGAGCGATTGAAGGTCGCGGAGGATTGGCTGGCCGCGCGCCGTCAGGTGTGGGAGGCTCGGCTGGATCAGTTCGACCGATACGTCGCGCAACTCAAGGAGAAGGGATCATGACCACGGCAGTCGCATTCGATCCGAAGCTCGATTTCGCCATCGAGCGGTTCATCGACGCTCCGGCGGCACTCGTGTGGGAGGCGTTGACGAAGCCCGAGCATGTCAAGGAGTGGTACATGCCCAGGGAGTGGGGGCGGGTGGCGCGCGCTGAGATGGACGTGCGGCCCGGGGGCATCTTCCGGGTGGACATCGCCGTGGGCGACGGGCCGGACTCACCGAACGTGGGCTGCTTCGTCGAGGTGGTTCCGATGAAGCGGCTGGTGTGGACGTCGATGTTGTTTCCGGGTTATCGCCCGGCGGTATTCGACGACATCCCGATCACGGCGGTCGTGACGATGGAGAGCGTAGGGGCGGGGACGCGGTATGTGTTCACCGCGCTCCATCGGGACGAGGCGGATCTGATGAAGAACCGGGAGTCGGGGTTCCAGCAGGGGACGGAGATCGCGGTGGATCAGTTGGTGGAGCGGGTAATGGGGATGAGGTAGCGCTCAACTATTGCAGAATTGGCGTGAGCTCAGCTGCGGAGCGGTCGAAACGAACTGCGGGGGAGCCGCGCCACAACGCCGTCTATCCTCCGTCAGGGCAGCGTTCGTCAGCTTGCCTCAGGGCGCGGGTGTCGCGACAGGTATGCGTACCACCCAAAGTCCGTCACTGCGACAGTGCCTCTCATTGCCCTCCACCAAAAATCAGGTAGCCGTAGGAACGCCCGAGTTCAGCTGCAAGGGATCAGAAAGAGCCCCCACCTGCAGCCGAGCCCAACAAGAGTGGCGGCGGAGCCGCCACGATTCAATAAATCGGCTGTCAGCTGCAGCGTTCGTTATTTAGCCGTATAACGCCGTAGCTCAGCTGAAAAAGGTACAACTAGAGGACGCGGCGGAGCCGCGTGCTACTCCGCAGCCTCCTTGTCAGTTGCGGCGTTCGTTAGACAGACGCTAATAGAAACCCGACCATAGCTCCGGCGCAGCGACGCCTCCTTGCCGGAGTAGCCAAGCGACGAGGCGCCCGAAGTCGGCAAGCGGACCGTCCGGATCTGGCGCCCATCGCTCAACGCGGTGATCAGCGCGCCGTGTGCGCGCTTCGAGCATGCATGTATGGCCATCCAAGCCAATATTCCAAGCGGGGCGATCGCTGGGAAGGTCCCAGAATCGGCATCGCTCGAGGAGCATCTCAAATTCGCTTACGGCGACGAGCGGAAGGCCCACAACGCGGCGAGTGCGGTCCGCGAAGTCGCACGGACGGCCCGTTCCGCGAGCGATCACGTACCAACGATCACGGTCGCGAACGAGGGTGACCGTAGCCTCCTCGCCCGAACTGCCACGCCAAGCCGCGCGATAGATGTCATCTTGTCCGCGGACGAGCGCAGTCGGAGGGCGATCGTCAGGCAACCTGGAGGAATGTGCGGCGGGAGGTAGAGACAATTCGCCGGCCATTGCTGCGGAGATAGAGCGCGATGTAGACGCGCGCGATGCGTATGTCTGTCCAACGCTCCAGCTAAGCTGCGAGCCGTCCAGGGGCAATACCGAGAGACTAAATCGCGAGGGCGGCGGGCGCTACGCTGCCGAGATGCAGAACTCGTCAGCTTCAGCGTTCGTTAGACCGCGGGTCGAGATGCGTCCGGACGGAAGACACGCGTCACCTCGTAAAAGCCCGGATCGAATTGCGCGATCGACAGGGCTTCCGCGAGGATCGGACTGGCGTCTGGTCTGGCCCGCATTCGATCGTATCCTCTGGCGTGGCCCTTTGGGCGTACATAGTCACCTTAGTGCCATCCAAGCTTCGATGAAGCGCGGCACCAACGAAGCCAGGAATATGGCGAATACTGGACTCTGTAGCCTCCGTCAGGAGTTCGACGAGGTGCGCCTGCTGGGCAGCCGCGACGGTGAATACGTTGATGACCGTCATTGGGCGATCGCCTGCGATGATCGTGAGCATGGATCAATAAGAACGCGCGGCGAAGCCGCGCGCCAGCCTCAGCTCGGTTGTCGGCTGCAACGTCTGTAGCGCTTCAGAGCATTATGACCTTTTGAGCGTTCTCGGATAGTTACACTTTTCCGGTCACGCGGCCGTCTTCAACCGCTCGTCGTTGATCCGCTGCCGTTCCT
>Ga0164243_10000896_pt1 | contig 52035 bp, 71 predicted proteins | sample OricompcompostOP_FD_108781 | JGI IMG/M metagenome (GOLD analysis project Ga0164243, IMG submission 108781) | Organic Plus compost microbial communities from Emeryville, California, USA - Original compost - Organic plus compost (OP) | ecosystem: Engineered > Solid waste > Mixed feedstock >... | reverse complement strand
GCCGTCAGCCTTCCTGGCGCGCGCAAAACCGGGCGTTCCGACGCTGCCGGCAGGGACAGGATTGGCTGCGAAATCCGGTTTCTCAAGTCCATCCGCTGCGGGGCCAAAAGCGGGCGCGCCGAAGGTGAACGTGGCAAGGGCACCGCTGCGATCGACCGGTTTGTCGGCTGTGAGGGGACGGGCCACCGAATAGACGGTGAGCGTACCGCCGTCGAGCAGGGCCTTAAGTTCATCTACCGACAAATTTGTAAAATCAGACGCGACGTTCATGTTGCTCTCCAGACGTATCCAGGGGAGAGCATCAAGTTTCGTGCCAATTTGCATGGCGAAACTCGCCAGCAATTCGCATTGATCGAGTTTTCGGCGGTGTTCGGACCCCACACGTAGTTTGCGCAAATCTTGCAAGGTCCCGCGCAGGACATGTGTCGGGTTCGGTTTTCGGAGGTAATCGATGCTGGATGTCGTGATCGTCGGTGCGGGCGTGTGCGGGCTCGCTCTCGCGCGAAGTCTGCATCTGCGAGGGCAGGACTTTCAGCTTTTCGAAGCGCGCGCGCGGCTTGGCGGACGTATTGCGTCGGCGGTAACGGCAGAGTCCGGCCTCGTGTTGGATCTCGGCCCAACCTGGTACTGGCCGCAGACACAGCCGTTGTTTGCGAATCTTGTGAGCGAACTCGGGCTTGCCGATTTTCCGCAATACGAGGACGGCGCCGCGCTGCATTTGAACGATCCCGATAAGGCCGTCGAGCGGATCGAAGATCGGCGGTTCCACGAAGGGGCTCGCCGCCTTGACGGCGGTATGGTCACGCTCGTCGATGCTCTCGCCGAACATCTTCCCGCCGCCAAAATCCATCTCGGGCATGTGCTGATGTCGGTTCGCGGCCTCGCCGATCGTGTCGCGCTAACGTTCGAGGTTGGAGGCGCGTCCGTTGAAGTCGAAGCCCGCCATGGCGTGCTCGCCGTTCCGCCGCGGCTGCTGGATGAACACGTCATGTTCGAACCGATGCTCGACGATGCGCTGCGCGATGCCATGCGCAATGCTGCGACATGGATGGCGGCCCAGGCAAAGGCCGTCGTTGCCTATGATCGTCATCCTTGGCGCGGCAACGGATTTTCTGGCGCGGCTTTCGTGACTCACGAGCAGGCGGTTCTCGGCGAAATCTTCGATGCCTGCGACGGTTCAGGTGAGAAGGCGGCGCTCGGTGGCTTCCTCGCCTTGACGCCGGCGTTGCGCTCGGCTTTTGCGGATGGCCTGCCGATGCTGATCAACAACCAGATGACGCAGGTGTTCGGCTCTGCCCTGGAACAGGGCGAACTGCACTATCGCGATTGGGCAACGGAGCGTTTCACATGCAGCGCACTCGACATTGAGGCGCCTGCGGCGGAGACGGCCGGTATCGCCAATCCGCTACTGCGCCAGCCGCAATGGGAGGGAAGGCTTTTCCTCGGCGGCACCGAGACCGCGACGCGCGGCGCCGGGCATGTCGAAGGCGCACTGTATGCTGCGCAACGGATTGATCGGGCGCTGGGCCGCGCTCTCCCGGAGGCAGACCGCACGCCAGATGATGACGGAAGCGTTCCGTCCAATGAGGCGGTTCTCGCACAGTTCCACACCTGGGCGGTCGCACAGCGCGACAGCGTTTTCGAAAACTATCGTCGCCGTCTTCATCGCGGCCTCGCGGCGCAGCAGCGCGAGCAATTGACGCAGATCGCGATGCTGGGAGCGATGGAGGACGTGTTTGCCGACGCTCTCGGCGTTCTGGAAACGCTTTCCTTCGATATGCAGAACGTCGCGGTCGATCGCGGGCGCTCGGCGCTCACGCCGGAAATACAAAAGCCGTTCCGCGACGTGATGCAATCGTTGCAAGATGATGTCATCGCGTTCAACCGGACATCCTGCGCGCTGTCGAACTTTCCTGACGAAAGTCGTCCGGCGCAGGAATACATCAGGACCATTCTGCGCGACATTGCTGCCGCGTGGCGCGAGTTCTCGCTGGCCGCGAACCGCATTCTGGTGGCCAAAGCCGGTGCCGCCGAACAATCTCAATCGAGTTCGGCGATCAAGGTGTCGTGATCGAGGAGCCCATGGAACAGAACGTTGCGTATGCGATCTGCAGCATGAACGATATCCCGAGCCAGCGGGCGAGGGGCTTTCACCTGATGATCGTGGAGGAGGACGGGACGAAACGTCCGTGGCCCATCGTCGTCGTACGCTGGGGAAAACAGGTTTTCGGCTATCTGAATAAGTGTCCACACGATGGCGTCAACCTCGACTGGGAGCGCAACCAGTTTCTCGACCCGAACGGAATCCGGCTGATGTGTGGCAAGCACGGTGCGACGTTCGAGCTTGGGACCGGCTTCTGCATGGAGGGACCGTGCAAGGGCCGCAGCCTTACGCCGGTCGCGCTCGCTGTTCTCGACAACGATATCTGCGTGACGGGCGTGACGCTCGTCGAGGAGGACGAAGTGCTGCCGGACGAAGAAGAGGCGTAGACGCTCAAGACAAGCCTCGCTTGTGTAAGTCCGAGCGGCTCGCGGGATAAGCCAGCAGGTAACCGAAGAGATCAGCGAACGTAAGCAGCCTAGACCGGACGGTTCTCGTTTCGGTTCTTGACCGGCTCCATCAACGCGAGGCCTTCTTCGTAGGTGATCGGCTTGAAGTGAACGCCGAGGCCGCGCGCGGCATCGAGGACATAGTCGAGCTTGCCGGCGGTATCGAGTTTTTTGATATCGTTTTTATCGATGCTGGTGAGTTCCATGATCTCCTTCCAGACAGTCGATTCGTCACATGGCAGCACATTGAATGTAAGGTTTCCAACAGTGACGGTGTATTTCGAGAGGAGATCGATGTTGTTGCAATACATGTAGTAGGTGCCGTCCGAGCTGAGGAGCCCGTCAAGCGCTTCCACCACCGACTTGAGGTATCCAAATGAATGCAGATATCCGGCAAGAACCGGAATGGTTGGCTCGCCTTCCTGTGCGACCGTGAGGACCTGCTCGATCGAGAAGTCCGGCGGTCGCTTTTCATCAGCTACTTGTTCCTGAAATTTCAAGGCGATATCGCCCCGGAAGCCGAACCGGCCGGGCTTCGTGGTGGGGCTCTTGAGCACCGCGTTGAGAAGCCGGCCTTCTTTTTCAAGCTTGCCCAGTGCGGTTTTATCGATCGTCGTCATCTGCCGGTCTCCCCGAGAAATTGTCGCGTTGGCGCGCGCCGATACCTCCTTGCAAAATGCCTGCCGGTTTTTCCGCATGGCGCGAACCCTGCATGCGCGTGGCGATGGCTTTTAGCCGGCATGGCGTGTTGGCATGAAACTTCAGATCGAGCGGCCTTATATCGAGGCAATGGTAACGAGCTTTCCTGCGCTGGCGCCGCTGACGGAGCAGTTGCGGTTTGGCGACAAGGTGGAGGTGACGTTCGATCAGCTTTCTGACGTGGAGTTGGATTTTCTGCAGGGTCTCTATCGCCGCGCCGGGCCGGATATGCAGGTGCGGGTCGCGCAGATTGCGACCTTGCAGCGGGCCTTCAGCCAGACCGCGCAGCGGTTTGCGGCGGACGATCTGGAACAGGTGTTGCCGGCGATCGCACGGTATCTTACGGAAGGCGCCATTCGTGGCTGGATGTTCATCGCGAGCGCGGCGAGCCGGCCGCTGCCTTATGTCGTTACGCGGCTGGACTACACACCGCCCTCGAACGATGAAACCGGCCGCGTCTATATCGAACTCAAGGCCAACGCCAAGGGCGCGATCACGGCGACCACGCTGCGGATTTCAGCCGGAGATATCGTCGGCAAGACACTGGCAGAAATCTTTGCCGCGAAGGGATTTCTGAAGGAGACGCCGGAACTCATTGCCGCCAGCGATATCACGAGCGAGCGCTATTTCAGTTGGCGCGGCCGCTACGGCGCGCAGTTCTCCGCTGCTGGAACTGGATTCTATACGGAGGATCCCAATTCATCTCACCGCGATACGGACTGGTCGCGCAAGGATGTCGTTATCCTGTCGTCCAATGGCGGTTCTGCGCGGCTGGTGAATGACGAAGGCATCCTCACCTCTCGCGCTCTCACTCTGGAAGTGACCGGCGACATTCTTGGGCAGTATCTGCGCAAGGCCGCCAAGAGCAATCTCTATTCGGCTGAAGACGAGGTCGAAGAGACGAAATCAGCCATCCCGAAGGGGCTGTTCAGCCAGATTCCGGTGCACCCGTACATGCTGATGTTTCATCTCGAACTGCATCACTATGTGTGGGTGCACGTCGACGATATGGAACCCTATGCGTATCAGCCGGCGCTGAAGCAGAAACTGGTGTTGCCCGAGGAGCAGACCGATCTCATCGATATCCTCACCGCCGAGATGGACGTGTTGATGGACGACATCGTGGCGGGAAAATCCGGCGGCACGACCGTGCTGTGCGCCGGTCCGCCTGGCGTCGGCAAGACGCTGACCGCCGAAGTTTATGCGGAGATTATCCGGCGCCCGCTGTACCGGGTGCATTCCGGCCAGCTCGGCCTCAACGTCGCCGCCATGGAGAAGGTGCTCAAGGAAACCCTCACCCGCGCGCAGCGCTGGGGCGCCGTCATGCTGATCGACGAGGCGGATGTTTACATCAAGCGCCGTGACGACGACATGGCCATGAATGCGGTTGTCGGCGTATTTCTACGTGTGCTGGAGTATTTTAATGGGTTGCTGTTTCTGACGACCAACCGGATCGATGACATCGACGAAGCGATCGTCTCGCGCTGTATTGCCTTGATCAAGTTCTATCCGCCCGATGCGGAAGCGCGTTGCAGGATCTGGTCGGTGATGACCGAGCAATTCGGCCTGAAAACTGATCCGGCCCTGGTGGCGATCTTGAGCGAAGCGTTTCCCCAGGCCACCGGGCGGGACATCAAAGGGCTGGCGAAGCTCGTCGCCAAATATTGCCGCCACAAGAAGGTCCTGCCGACGCTCGATGTCTTCAAGCGCTGTGCCGTGTTCCGCGGCATCAATCCGGGAATGGCGAACCCGTAGCGACCGCTCCGCGCCTCTGTCGGGAACCTGACAGTGGTCGCGAATCCAACACCTGCGTTTGCTCAAATGCACGCGATTTCAATGCTTTGGTAGGTGGCACAGGTCTTGCGACCTCGCTCTGCAGACGTTCGTGCAAATGACAAAGGGCGAACATGATTAATCTCACCGACAGCGCCTTGAATGCGGTTCGGACTGCAATTTCGGGTGCCCCCAATCCGGTAGGCGGTTTGCGCATCATGGTCGAGGCCGGTGGCTGCGCTGGCTACAAGTACATGATGGGTTTGGCGCGCGATCCCGAGCCTGACGACACCGTCATCGAGCGCGATGGCGTGAAGGTATTCGTCGACAACAAGAGCCACGAGTTGCTGGCCGGGACGACCATCGATTTCGTCGTGGCGCTGCAGGGGTCGGGATTCACTTTCGACAATCCGAATGCGAAATCGAGCTGCTCCTGCGGCAAGTCGTTCGGCTGAGAATTCTTGAACCGTAGTTTTCAGGGAAAACAGAAATGCTGGGAAACTCCGAACCGACGACGCAGCCGAGCCCGGAGGATGCGCATCGCACGCAGGTCATACAGGCCGTGATCGACGAGATCAGGCCCAATCTACGCCGCGATGGCGGAGATTGCGAACTCGTGGAGGTATGCGGCAACAGGGTGATGGTGAAGCTCACCGGCGCGTGCGTGCTCTGCAAACTCAGCAGTGCCACGCTGGAAGGCATTCAGGCCCGCATCGTCGAACGGCTGGGCGAACTGGTTCGCCTCATTCCGGTCGCGGGCGCCGCGCGACACTGAGTGCGCGTTACAATGAGATCTGCTACTGAGCGGGGCATGGCGTGCGTCCGACCTATCTCGACAACAATGCGACGACGCGCACCGACCCCGCTGTGGTGGCGGCCATGCTGCCGTTTTTTTCCGAACAATTCGGCAACGCCTCGTCCACCCACGCTTTCGGCGAAAATGTCAGCGCTGCGGTGAAGCAGGCGCGCCGGCAGGTCCAGGCACTGCTCGGTGCGACCCACGATCATGAAATCATCTTCACATCGGGCGGTACGGAGTCCGATAACGCCGCCATATCGTTCGCAGTAGAGGCGCAAGAGGGCCGTAACGAGATCATAACGACGGTTGTCGAACACCCGGCAGTGCTTTCGCTGGTGGAGCATCTGGAGAATACGCGCGGCTGCAAAGTGCATCGCATCGGCGTAGATGCCCGCGGCAGGCTGGATATCGATGCGTATCGTGCCGTACTCGGCCCGCAAACCGCGGTTGTTTCCATCATGTGGGCCAATAACGAGACGGGTACGCTGTTCCCCGTCGCGGAGCTGGCGGGCATGGCCCGCGAGGCCGGAGCGCTGTTTCACACCGATGCGGTGCAGGCAGTCGGCAAAACGCCGATAGATATCAAGACCACAAGCATCGATATGCTGTCCTTATCGGGGCACAAGTTTCACGGACCGAAGGGTATCGGTGCGTTATACGTGCGCAAGGGCGTCAAGTTTCGTCCGTTCATCCGCGGCGGTCACCAGGAGCGGGGCCGGCGCGGCGGCACCGAGAATGTTCCCGGCATCATCGGACTGGGAAAGGCGGCCGAGCTTGCCGCCGCCGGCATGGACGACGAACGCTCGCGTGTCCGCGCGCTGCACGACCGGCTGGAGCGAGGCGTGCTGGCGCTCGGGCACTGTGCCGTGATGGGCGATCTCGACAACAGGCTGCCGAATACGTTGAACGTGGCTTTCGACGGCATCGAAGGCGAGGCGATTTTGCACCACCTGAACCGCGCCGGCGTGGCGGCCTCGACCGGCTCCGCCTGCACGGCCGGATCGACCGAGCCGTCCCACGTGCTGGTCGCGATGAACGTGCCGGCGCTCGCCCTGCACGGCGCCGTTCGGCTGTCGCTGTCACGCGACAATACGGACGAAGATATCGACCATGTTCTCGGTGTCCTGCCGGGAATTATCGCGGAACTGCGGGACATGTCCCCGGTCTGGCAAGGGCGGGCGGTGGATGTGCAGGCGCCAACCTATGCGTGATGTCGTCAGGGTCAATCGCGTGCAGGGATGCGCGCCAGCGAATGCAGGAGTTTCTGGATGAAGATCATGATCCGCCGCTCTCCGGAGACCGGCCTTTCGATCTATGTGCCGAAGAAGGATCTGGAAGAGCCGATCGTGGAGTCCGAGCACGAGAGCCTGTGGGGCGGCTGGATCCGCATCGCCAATGGCTGGGTGCTGGACCTGCCGGAAATGGCGGCGGGCACGCAGTTGCCCATCACGATCAATGCGCGCAAGCGCGGTGAAGAGGAGTAGTCATGAACGCGCCGATTCCTCCCGCCGATATTCTGAAGCTGGCCGATGCCGAAGGGGTGCTCGCGGATATCGGGCAGCGGCTGCGCAGCGGTTCGGTCGTTCCCTACCTCGGGCCGGGACTGACCGAGCTTTCCGGCCCGGCCATTCCAATGACCCCGGAAGCGCTTGCTGCGTATTTCGGAACGAAAGTCGCGTTGCCCCGGCGCGCCAAGGGAAACGCGTGGGCTTCCGCCCAGCACATCGAAAGCATGAAACATCGTTCGACCGTAACCGCGCTGATGAACGAAGCGTTTGCGCCTCCGGTCGAGCCGACGCCGTTCCACCGCTTTCTCGCCTCGCTGCGCGTGCCGATGATCGTCGACACCTGGTACGACGGCGCCATGCGGGCTGCACTCGCCGGCCGCGATGGTTGGGGCGAGGTCCAGGGCATCACCCGCGCCGGGATCGGCGAGGACCGCTGGTACCGTTTTTACGATGCGGCCGGCAGCGAAGCGGATCGCGGCGCAGCCGAGACATGGGCGACCGTGCTGTACAAGCCGCACGGCAGCATCGCCCCGGCGAAGAATTTCCTGATCTCCGATGCCGACTATGTGGAAGTTCTGACCGAAATCGACATCCAGACACCAATCCCGGACGTGGTCAAAAATCGCCGTGCCGAACGCAGTTTCCTGTTCATCGGATGCCGGTTTCACGACCAGCTGCTGCGGACCTATGCGCGTCAGGTTATCAAGCGCTCGGGACCGCCGCACTTCGCGATCGTCGATGCGGAAAGTCTGACCCGAAACGAACTCCGTTTCCTGATGACCGAAGGCATCACGCCGATTGCCGTGCCGTTGGTGCGTGCATGCGAGATTCTGTCCGCCGCATAGAATTTGCAGTCGGCGTCCTGTCGGATTCGCAACAGCCCCTCCCACGGGTCGGATAAGTGTCGTCAAGGCAACAATCGCAGCGTGGCGAAAATCGTGTTGCGTGACTTGGACTTATTCGAATTCGAGGCGCTGGCACGGGAGTTGCGAAGCGATCGTTAGCAGGGCGGAGAGAGCGACATGCGCGTTCGCGGAGAATGCCTAAGCCGGCGTGCCAGCCGCGCCTTCCAGGCGCGCCGGCGCAACCCTTCTCTTCATCTCAATCTGATCGGAGCGCCACGTGAGCAACATTGTCCGTGACAGCGATGTGGTGGAAATATCGGAACCGCCGTACTTCAGCTTTGGCGAGAAGGTGAAGGCCAAACGCGTTATCCGCAATGACGGGACATACGCCGGAAAGGAGATCGGTGAAGTTCTCGCGAAGAAAGGCGAGCTTGGCTACGTCGTCAGCATCGGCACGTTCCTCCAGCAATTCTATATCTATGGCGTCGAGTTTCTCGAGAGCGGCAACCGTGTCGGCATGAAGCGCAAGGAACTCGAACCGGTTATCGCGCGGGACGAGGAGGCCGACGTGCCGTTGCCGGAGAGCGTGCGCGCATGATGTTCGAGCCGAGACTGCCGCGTTATCAGTGGGGACAGCGCGTGAAGACACTGATCGATCTTCACAACGATGGAACGTTCCCGGACGCGCCGAATGAGGGCCTGTTGGTTGGCGTCGGCGGGGTCGGCGAGATCGTGCAGGTTGGAACGCATACCGAGTCGAACATTCCGATTTATCTCGTCGAGTTCAGCGAGCGTCTGGTCGTCGGCTGTCTCGAAGAAGAGATCGCACCGGTCTGAAAATGCAGCTCGCACTTCAAACTCATGCGAGGCTGGCGGCGCATCCCAACGATGTCGACCGCAAGCGCATCGAACGCGCGTTACAGGACCGCAAGCGCTATCGCTACGTGTCGCCGAGCGTTACGCCCGTTTCGGATGGCTACAGAATTGAAAGTCCTTGCTGCTCGCGCAACGTCGACCCCGATGGCGGAATAATCGACGTCGCGCTTTTCAAGTTCGATGCCGATTGTTCGGCCTGGAACCTGTTTCGCAAGGATCACACGAAAGCGTCGTGGGAGTTGCATAGCAGCTACCGTCGCTTGCCTGACCTCCTCAACTTGCTCAAGGACGATCCTGACCGGGAGTTCTGGCAATGAAATGTGCGCGAGATTTGCGAACCTCATCAGGGAAGAGGACGTAGCCATGGCGCTTAGTACGGAAGACCTCGCGGAAATCGAGAAATTGCTGTCCGCCCCCGAGCATGCGGGCAACGTCGTGCTGGAATTGCGGCAACGGTTTCCAAAATTGGCGTGGACGCAGTGCGACGCGTCCGACGTGAGCGAGGAGCCGTTCCGGTCCTATCCCAGATTTGATGTGCATCTTCTCGACAGCGCCGACCACTGTGCCCAGGTGACGACCGATCTGGCGCGCGCCACCGGCATTGTGCTGGCGAAGCGGGTGGTGCGGCCATGAACGAACCTGCTGTGATCGAAACAACCGAAGATGAAGAGACGGAAGTCACCGTTGAGGCGGACGATTCCTTTATCCCTCTTTCGGATCCGGATATCACCGCCGCGGAACTTGCCGCCGTCGATGACGTGCTGCGGTCTCCGCGGCTTTCCAGCGGGCCCATGGTTGAGGCCTTTGAGGCGGCCTTTGCGAGTTATGTTGGACGTGCTTACGCGGTAGCCGTGCCCAGCGGCACGATGGGTCTGCTGATCTCGCTGGTATCACAGGGGATCGGCCCTGGCCACGAGGTGATCGCCGCGTCGTATTCGTTTCGCGAGACCGCTCACGCCATCAGCCTTTGCGGTGCACGTCCCGTGTTCGCGGATATTGATTATTGGGCCGGCACGCTCGTTCCCGAAAAAGCGGAAGCCGCCATCACCGAGAAGACGCGCGCGATCGTCGCATGCAACGTCAACGGCCATCCCGCGCCGTGGGCTGCGTTGCGCGCGATCGCCAAGAAGCACGGCCTCGTTCTGATCGAAGACTCCACCGAAGCGATCGGCTCACGCTATCAGGACGCGCTGGTGGGGACGTTTGGCGACGTCTCCATTTTTGATTTCTCGCAGCCGTCGCTATTGACCTGCGGCGAGGGCGGCATGGTCGTCACCGACAGCATCGATATCGCCGTGGCGCTGCGGCGGTTCCGTTCGCATCGCCTCAACGAGCGGTCGTCCGTGGCTGTAAGCGCCAGCCCGGCTTATCAGGCCGGCATAAGCGAGGTTTCCGCCGCGCTCGGGCTTGCGCAACTCAAGCGGATTGAAGAAATCCTCGAACGCCGGCGTTTCGTCGAACATCTCTATTACAAATACGTGCAGTCCTTCGAAGGTATCAAGGACCCTTATGTGGGACCCGATGTCACCGAGGTGAACTGGTTTCTCTACACCGTGCATCTGGGCACGCGGTTTTCGAAGTCGAGCCGGGACGCCATCGTTGAAGATCTTGGCGTCGAGCATGTCGAGGCCGCGGCGTATTCCAATCCGCTGCACCTGCAGCGTCATTATTTCGATCTCGGCTATCGCCGCGGCAATTTCTTTGTCACGGAAAAGGTGGCGGATCGTGCTGTCGCGCTGCCATTCCACACGCATCTGACCGAGGAGCAGGTCGAGTTCATCGTCGGAACGATGAAGGACGCATCGGTCAACGTCGGCGCGGGCGCCGCGATTTACTAACTTCAACCGGGAGTAAGGAGAACTGAAATGGCACTTATAACAATCATGCCGTCGGGCAAGACGATTGAAGCGGGCGAGGGAACGACGCTGCTGGCAGCGATCCGGTCGGCCGACGAATCGCTTCTGCCAACTTTCGATACGGCCAAGAGCGATCTGAGCCCGTGGCATATTTTCGTCCATGAAGGGCGCAAAGGGCTCTCGAAAGTCTCGCGCGAAGAGAACGAGAAGCTCGACGCAATCGTCGGCGTCGGCTCCAAGTCCCGCCTCGCGTGCTTCGCCACCGTCCTCGGCACTGAGAACGTCAAGGTGGAGCTGTTGGGCTTTTCATCGGGATTTTAACAAGGAGGATCAAAATGGAAGCTGGAACTGTCATTATCCACGCCCGGTTCGCGCCAAATGGCACGGTGGTGGAGATCAGCGAACGTCCCCCGTCCATGAATCCCATGGAGTGGTTCAACTATCTCTCCGAGAAAGTTGGGACGACCTATCAGCCTTTGTCCGGTGGTCGTGGCGTATTTCGGCTCAATCGCGGCAAGGTCGATTCTCTTAAAGCAGAGGTAGGCCCAACCGCAGCCTGAAAAGCGAACGTGCGGGCGCGTTAGGAGGATGGATGTCGCGGCCAGAACAGTCGTCATCGCCAGGCACACCGGACGAGCTTGACGTTTACGTCATTTGCGAAGCGGATAGTATCGAGGCGGGGGATGCTAGGGCCTTCAGCCTGTCTCGGATTACCGAGACAGGCGAGAGCAAGCCGTTTCCGATCTTTGTCGTGCGGACGGTCGACAATGCCTATTTCGGATACGTCAACATCTGTCCGCACGAAAGTAAATGGCTCAACATCGGATCGGGCGAGTTTTTCAGCCGCGACCGCGCGTTCCTGCGATGCGGCCGCCATGGCGCCAATTTCGAGATCGACACGGGGGTCTGCGTTGATGGCCCGTGCAAGGGGCAGTCGCTCGAGCCGATTGCGCTGGCTGTGGTTGGCGGTGACGTATGCCTGTGCGGCATAAAGCTGGTGGAAGAGGATTTTCCTTATGACGAATCCGACGACACCATGGAAATCATGATTCATCCGGACTGATCGCCATTCGACGCACGTCTGCCTATGACAATGTCACAGTCAAGGAACCCCATGGATAGCGCCGCGGAGTGCCGGTATTTCGTATCCTACACGGGCGTCAAGCTGCCGTTCAATCTGGTGAACGCTATTTCAGTCGAAGCTTTGTCCAATCGGAACACCTTCATTCGGGCGTACTTCAACGATGCGCGCGTACTCACGGGCTTCGACAAGGTCGTGTATGGCGAGATCGAACTTTCCCATCGCTACGAATATCACCGCAACGGCGTCCTGCGGCGGGCGGAAATCGTCATGCACGATGAGAATCCCGCGGTCGTGTTTTTTGACGAAGCTGGCGTTCAGGTCGCGCAAGAGGTGCTCTCGCACGCAAACGACAACGGGGCGGTCGCATGACCGTCGCCAGGCTGATCGAGGAACTCGGCAGGCTGCCGAAAGATGCGGTGGTTTTGGTTGATTCCGGCGGCGGTCTATCGCGCGTCGATGCGCTGGAGTTGGTGGAAGCGGATGGGCCTGGCGCGCCTCCGGAAGTTATCCTGCTGCCCAGCATGGACGAGTGAAATCCTTATTCGCTCATAGCGGAATGCCGAAGAAATTCTCGTCGTCGCCGCCCCAGGCCCGATGCAACGCCAGCGCGGTTTTCCAGCGTACAGCCTCGGTTTCGTCGGCGTTGCGGTGTGTGATCTTGCCGTCGGGCTTTTCCGCGAGAAGAAACGTCTTGCCGTTGCGGATGAAGCGATGGAGGTCTTTCGTGTCGTTCGGGCGTACGACACAGCGGGGCGTGTCGTCGATGAGAATGGTGGTTGGCAACATGCGCGGAATCCCTCCGTCTTGCCGGGTTCAGAAACCGTCCTCGCGTTTCCCCCAGGGGTATGAGCCCGGCACGAGCGGAGCCTTGATGCCCGCTTTCTCCAGATCGGCCAGACTTCGGTAAAGTGTCGCTTCGTGCACCAGCGTGCCATTTTTGGTCGTCACCGCGACATACCGGGCGACGTTGTCGATCTCGCACAGGTAGCCGCCGCCCGGATCCTGTGTGCTCCGTGCGTTGCCGTCCCAGTCGACAAAGAATCCGTCCGCCACGCGCTGGCTCCCGTTGTAAAGGGTCACTCACACATATCCGAGCAAGGTTCTTGCCAGCCGAAAAGGCCAGGAATTGCGTGTCGGATGTCGCAAACGGGACAATCCGGGACGGGAATTTTCCCGTTCGCAACAACGCTTTGCGCATGGCAACGAATTTGCAACGACAAGGCACGGGATTGGCGCGCCACCCCGTGTCCGATGCCGGCGCGCGCAGCTTTCTTGGGAGCAGGCCATGGCCGAACTCGTCGACCGCTCAGCATCGTTGTCCGACTTCAGGGAAATCTGGAGCCTGTTGCGCGATGTCGCGACGGACGTTCCATTTGACGTCGATAACGAAGCCGTGCAGGAGAATGTGCTGAGCGAGGTCATGGCGTGCTGTACGGCCGGCCAGTCGCCGGTGGTTGTCGGTCCCGATCAGCAAATCGTCGGTGCGCTGCTGCTGCGGCGGGATGACTTCGACTGGGGCTTGTTTAATGGCAATGCGCTGCATGTGTCCTATGCCGCGATCGCGCCGAGCTTCAAGGACAAGGGCGTTTTTCAGGCGCTCATGGCGCGGGCCAAGGAAAGCAAGGTGCCGATTTACGTCAGCGTGAAGAGCGGCAATCAGTCCGGGCTGGCCGACGCCATCAAGGCGCTCGGATTTGTGCATGAATGCGCGGCCGCGAACGGCTGGGGCGACCTGTACAAGTGGCGGCCGCCGGTCGGGCACTAACGCCCAGGCCACGCTATTCGATGGAAAGGGTTTTCAGCGCCTTTTCCACGATCGCCCGGCAGTTCAGCAGTCTTTCATATTCGTGTCTGGACACGGTGACCGTCTCGCCCGAGGCAGGGCCTCCGCGAGACGGATCGGTCGCCTGTGCGGCCTCGAACAGCGCGCGCTCGAGCTGGAAGATGCGCTCGCTCGCCCGTTCGAGATAAGGCAACGGGTTGGCGCGGATGTTGGCCTCGTGCAAGGCATCAAGGCGAAGCAGTTTGGTGAAACGGCGGGTTTTCCGCCGCTTGTGCAGTCCGAAGTCGTGCTTGATGACAGTCATACGCCGCCGCGGCAGTGTTCGTGCCCCGCTCCTTGCGGGCTCGCCGCGGACCTAGTCCATCGGCGGGCCCATATCGTCGTCCTTCTTCTTTTTCTTCTTCTCGGTCTTGGCCTGCGCATAGGCGCCGGCATTCTTCAGCAGCACCGGAGGCTGGCCTTCAACATACTGGAACAGCCATTCCAGCGTGCGCTCCAACGCCTTGTCCGCGGCGTCCTTGTTGTAGCTGTCGCGCTCGTCGCAATTGAAGCCGTGCGCGGCCGAGTACGCAAACGCGCTCACGTCCGGCCGGTTGGCGCGAAACTGCGTTACTTCTTCGAACGGGATAAGCGGGTCCTGTTCGCCGAAATGAAGCAGCGTCGGAATCCGGCGCTTCTCGCGGTAGTCGTCGACAATGCCGCCGCCGTAATAGCCGATCGCGCAGGCGACGCCGCTGACCTTGTTTCCCGATTTGTAGGCGAGATAGCCGCCCCAGCAGTAGCCGACGATCGCCACCTTGCCGTCACCCTTCACGGCGTCGACCGCGGCCTGGATGTCCTGCAACGGCTGGTCGGTGCCGACCTGTTTCATCAGGTCGAGACCCTCCGTCATGCTGCCCTGGTCGTAGCCGAGTTCGACGCCGGCTTTCACGCGGTCGAAGAGCGCCGGCGCGATCGCGGTGTAGCCTTTTGCTGCAAAGCCGTCTGCAACTTTGCGAATATGCGAATTGACACCGAAGATTTCCTGCACGACCACCACTGAGCCTTTCGGGGTTTCAGCAGGGTCGGCGCGGTAGGCCGAAAATTTGTGTCCGTCATTTGCCGTCAGCTCGATCACGACTACTCTCCTCGCTTGCGTCTCGCGGCGACATGTGTCGTCCGCTTTCCAAAGCGACCCCCTGCAGCCGCAGCTCCAACAAGAAGCACTCCCTAGGAATGCTGTTATCTAAGGAATGTCGATGAAGCCGAGTTCGAGCTTGGCTTCTTCCGACATCATTGAGCGATCCCACGGGGGATCGAACACAAGATTTACGGTGACATCTTTCACGCCGCCGATCTCGCGCACGACCTTTTTTACATCTGCCACGATTTCACCGGCGACCGGACAGCCGGGTGCGGTGAGCGTCATGTCGATCTCGACAAAATCGAGACCCTTGACGGCGGTTCGGTAAACCAGTCCGAGATCGTAAATATTTACCGGAATTTCTGGATCGCGAACCGTCCGAAGCGCGGCGACGACCGCCTCCATCAACGCGATGGCCGCGGGCGATGCGGCTTTGTCGGTTTCGGCTGCAGCCGTGGTGGAAGCCGTCCGATGTAGCGTTTCCGGCGCGTGCGTCATGTCCGATTTCCGACGTTCACATCACAAAAAACCACATCACATCAAGGCGGCGGGATGCCCGTGCGCCGCTGTTCTTAGAACTGTGCAAATGGAGTGCCAGCAGCGGAGGGATCAGACGAGGCCGGCTGCGAGGGCCTCGATCACTGGCCAGCCGACCGTGCCCGTGGGGTCCAATTTTCTCAGCTGCGTGAGGATTTCCTCGGCCTCGGCCGGTCTGTCCTGACGCAGCCGGATGAACGCCAACGCTTTCAGCGTATAGAGCGCAAACCGTCCGGCGCCATCGGGAATGGTGGGATAAGGGCGCCACTTGCGCCAGTCGGACTCCCATCCAGCCTGTGCGGCTGCTTCCTTCATGCCACTTTCAGCCGCGGCCAGGGCTTCGTCCAGGTTTCCCTGATAGGTGTGGATTTTATAAAGGCAGAAATAAATTGGCAGTGCCTGCGGCGCCATGGCGAGCGCTTTGCGGAACAGGCGATCGGCGCGTTCACCATCACGACGGTAGGCCGCGACACCCTCCTGCAGCAGTGCGTCGATCTCCGCCGGCAGGTCACCGAAATTAATTGTTTCGGGGTCGGACAGCACGTCGAGCATGTGGGTGCTTTATTTCACGAGCTGGAATTTACGCGCCGCCGCCACGGATGTTTCCGTCCGGTGCATGGCGATAGCACGCATGACGCCTTCGGCAATCTCCTGCGACCGGCGATCGATTCCTGTCCAGGTTGCACGTCGTCCTCTGGCATCGATTTCGAACAGTTTCACACCCGCGGGCACTTCCGTGCCGTCACGAACAAGGCCGCGCAAGAAGCCATCGAATGGCGCGCGCAGGGGCGTATTGCCGAGATATCCCACCACGAAGTCCTTGAATACGCGCGTGCCGATTTCAACGGCGGTGTGCCAGCGGCCCGGCTGTTCCGCGCGCACAAAGCGTTCGCCGCCGTGGCCGCCCAGACGCAGAGAAGTGCCATCAGGCGCTTCTGTCAGGCCCTCGCGAATGATCCGGCCTTGCTTGTCTGGCCGGGTCTCAACGGCGACGTCGCAGTTGAAGTCGGTGCAAAAGCCAGGGCCCAGGCCAATCGCAAAATGTGCGAGCCGACGCAGATCAGGTTTGACCTGATTTTTCTGCATCCGCGCGTCGATCAGTTTGTCGAGCGGCCGGATGACGATGAGATCGAGTAGGACGAGTCGAGTCACGACAATGTTGGGTTCTTGCGCAAGGCTCTGCCGTAGTTCAATGCCGGTATCGGCCCGCACCGCCGAGAGTCCCCCGAGAGTGACCGGCTCATCAAACAACACGTCGTGGAAGGCCATCTTTCGGCGGATCACGGGGGGATACGGATCGTGCGATAGAACGACGCTATAGCCGGCCCCGCGCAGCGACACTGCAACAGCGGATGCGATTTCGTTGGTCCCAAGAACGACGGCGAGGGGGAAACGCGATCGCAATTGGGTGTGTTTAGAATTGCTCATGAGAATGCCTTTGCCTTCGCCCCTTGAAAGCAAAAGCCGGGCCGCAATCTGGAAAGGCTGTCTAACGTTTCGTTTGGGGAGATTTTGCGATTGGCGGAGGGTGTGTCGGCTTTGATACGAAAATGCGCCGCTGGCGTCGCATCCGACACATCGTGGGGTGTCGCAAAGCCAACCCTTGGCTTTAGAAAGCTCGAAAAGACGCGCCGATACGGGAGGTTAAGCGAAAATCAACTGGGTTGGTTTGGAGCTTGCATGCAGGCGGGAAACGAGGAGTGCCCCGTAATGGCCATGGCTGGTTCCGACATCGAGCGTCTCATCAAGGAAGCCTTTCCAGGTGCCCAGGTGATTGTTGTCGATCTGGCGGGTGATGGCGATCATTTCGCAGCGCGTGTCACCTCGGAATCGTTCAAGGGCAAGAGCCGCGTGCAGCAGCACAAGATGGTCTACGACGCCCTGCAGGGACAGATGGGCGGTGCGCTGCATGCGCTCGCTCTCGAGACCATCATACCGAAATGACTGGCTTGAGGGCTTAACTGGACCGGCTCTTGCTTCGCGGCAAAGCAGGCTCAGCGGATAGCGGAGGAGTGTCATGGCAAGTTCGACAAGCGATCGCATCAACGATCTGATTTCGCGCAACGACGTCTTTCTATTCATGAAAGGTGTTCCGGCGGCGCCGCAATGCGGCTTCTCCGCCGCGGTTGTGCAGATCCTGACCAAGGTGGGAGTGCCGTTCGAGAGCATCGATGTGCTGTCGGATCCATTTATCCGCGAAGGCATCAAGGAATTTTCGAGCTGGCCGACGATTCCGCAGCTTTACGTGAAGGGCGAATTCATCGGCGGTTGCGACATTGTCCGTGAAATGTTCCAGGCGGGTGAACTCACCGCGCTGTTGGCCGACAAGGGCATCGTTGCGGCGGCGTCATGAGTGATGTCGAGGAAAAGGATGCGGAAGCATCCGAGTTCGAAGTCCCGCAGGTTTACAAGCGTCACGCCTTTGCCTGCTTCACGCAACGTCCACCGGGACATCCGCGCGGAAGCTGCGGCGCGCTAGGTGCGCAGCCGTTGTGGGACAGGATGAGCCAGAAGATCCAGTCCGAAGGATTGACCGATGTCGGGTTCACTGCATCCGGCTGTCTCGGCTTCTGCAACGCGGGCCCGCTGATGGTGGTGTATCCCGAAGGCATCTGGTATCGGCCGCAAACACCGGAAGATGTCGACGAGATCGTTCAATCGCATTTCAAGGACGGCAAGCGCGTCGACCGGCTCGTCATGGTGCTGACGCGATAGCTGTGCTTTGAACGAAAGGAATTCTGGGTCCCGCTTTCGCGGGGACGAGCGACAAAGGGACGTTGATCTATCCCGCCATCGCCAGCGCATTTCTCGCATCAGTACGAATACGATCGACCATCGACCGGAAGCCGTTTGAACGCTGTGGTGTCAGGTGTTCGCGTAATCCAAGCTGCTCGAACAACGTTATGGCGTCGGTCTCGAGGATGGTCTGCGCGTCGCTGTTCGAATAGACCGCGAGAAGGATTGCGACCAAACCACGAACAATATGAGCGTCGCTGTCGCCTTCAAAGACGATCGTCGGCTCGCCGCCGGCGTTTGCGCGAACGGACGAGACAAGCCAGACCTGGCTGGCGCAGCCCTGAACCTTGTTGCGTTCGGTACGGGCTTCTTCCGGAAACGGCGCGAGCGCGCGGCCGAGTTCGATGACATAGCGATACCGGTCATCCCAGTCTTCAAGCAAAGAGAAGTTATCGATGATGTCTTGAAGCGTCATCTCGCCACCCCGATTTCCATGTCGTTTCGCTTAGCTTTTTCTGCCCGGCGCAAATGTCCAAGGCATTCGACCGTCGCGGCCATGTCGAGCGCCGTAAAGCCATCCAGCGTCTCAAGACCAGTGTTTGCGCCGCGCGCGAGAAGATGGGCGACGACATCCGCCTTGCCGGTGGAGGCGGCGTACATCAGCGCCGTCGCGTCATTGTCGTTGCGGTTGTCAATATCGATGCCGGCTCCAACGAGGACGTCGATGATTTTCAGGTGGTTGCCGACGCACGCGAGCCAGAGTGCCGTGTTGCCATCCGCGTTTCGCGCATTTAGAGCCGCACCCGCCGCGATCAGCCGGCGGACGATATCCTCTTCCCCGAGATGGCTGGCATTCATTAAGGGTGTTGTCTGGTTGTGGATCGTGCTGTCGATCTGGTTCTCCGGAAATCCCTGCGCTGCAAGCCACGCCTGCAAGACATGATCGATTGATGGCGCGGCGGCCTTGCGCCTGCTCCATTCTTCATAGCCGCCGTCGACGCTGTAGACCTCGGTGAAGCCGAAATCCGAAAATGCCTGGGCGTATTCCTGGCTGGCGCGGCCACGGTAGCAATAGATCACCACGGGACGAGCCTTGTCGGTTCCCGTGATCAGCGGCGAGAGCCCGGACAGCTTTGTGTGCTGCGCGCCCGCGATGTGCCCGCCGTTGAAATCGTTCGCCTCGCGCACGTCGAGCAGCAGGACGGTTTTGCTGCCGATCAGTTTTTCCGCGTCGTCGATGTTGATCCGCTGAAAGGGAGTACGCTTTCTCATGGCGGGTTTCCTCGCGCGGGCTCGCGGCGTCCCGGATAGCCGGGTTCAGTGGTGATGCGGCTGTCGACAAGCGGACGCCCGACCGTGAAATGATACAGCGACTGGAACTGCTGATCGCGCAGGCCGATGAGTTCGTGCAGTGCATCGTCGAAGTAGCAGCCGATGCCGGTTCCGCGCAGGCCCGCCGCTTCGGCCTCGAGATAGAGAACATGGCCGAGCAATCCGGCTTCCCAATGGAGCTGCCGATAGCGCCATGGATTCGCCCGCACATGCGGTTCGAATTCGGCAATCATGCTAAGGGTGAAACAACTATCGGCCGCGATCGCCTGATGGCAGCTCAAGCTCTTCGCCACGGCGCGGTAATCGCTGGTGTGCAGCTGAAACAGCGGCACGTGCGCCGGCGCGCCGTCCACCGGCTGCCACGAGAAATCGCTCCGCATGGCGGTTCGTAACGACGAAGCCGCGGAGGGATGGCGAGGCAGCGCGTAAAGGCCCGGTTCGACGCCATCGACCCGGTGTACGAACAGGACAAGATGAATTGCCGGCTGGAAAGCCCACGTGTCCCACGGCGCGCCCGGCCGCATCAGCAGGCTGTCGAGCAAACCGTAGAAAACGTCGGCGCTCATGCTGAACTTGGTGTCAAATCGCTGGGCGCTGCGCCGCCCTATCACGATGTCCGCCGCGCGCGCGTGGCTTGGGTGCTTCCGGGGCGGAGCGGAAGAAAGATCGGCTGGCTCTGCGTGACCGGCGCCATGGGTTGCGCGGCTCACCTCATCGATGGTTGGCCATCGATACATGGGATGCCGGTCGAGCAGATTGGCGCGTCCCGTCCAGGGACCACGGGGTGTCGCGGACGCGAGCAGGCGCGCCATTTCCGAGGTGTCGAGACTGCCGGCTGTATGGGGAGTGATGGCGATCAGCGCGTCGGGATCTTCCCGTTCGGCGCCCGCAAAATCCTCCGCCCTGTCGAGCCCCATCACTGCGGCAAGTTCGGTTGTGGTGAGTTCGGCGAGCAGCGTTGCCTTCCAGCCCAGGATGGTCGCGGCATAGCGCAGCGCGCCAATGGCGTGACCAAGATCGAGCTGGCAATAACGAAAAGCGCGTTCGCCGTACTTCCAGCTTTCGCGCCAATGGATCGACGACAGGCCGATGCAAAGGTGCGGCGCGCCGCTTTGCGGTGCGCCGGCCGGGCTGCGCAGCTCGAGCGCATGGTCGCGGCTGATGTAATGATGAAGGCCGTCCTCGATGCCGGCGACGCCGTTCGCGAGAACATAGGCCTCGGTCGGATGCAGGTTGCCGCTGGAGGGATTGCAGCGCAGCGCCCAGCGGTCGGGGCCGTATTCCTTCCAGGCCGACAGGCCGAACGACAATTCGAGCAAGGCTGCGATCGATGCCTTGCTGAACGGGTTTGGCGCGACCGCGCCGGGACGGATTATTTGGCTAAAGCGGGTGTCCAGCAAATCCGCGGTCAGCGGCAGCTCCGTTCGCGGCGCGCCGGCGAATTCCCGGAACGGATTGGGTTGCGCGTCCCAGTCCAGCGTTTCAGGTCCGGCCGCGTAGCGGTCCAGCCGATGCTTGGTGCGCGCATGGTAGGCCAGCGCGATGTCCGCCGCACTCAGCGCTTGCGCTATGGCTGCGGTCATCGTCCGGCGTCCGATGGCTAGAGCATGCCGAGCTGAACAATGGGGACGGCGCCGCCACGGCCGAGAATGGTGTCAACCTTTTGGCGCACACCTTCCAGCGTCAGCGGCTTGACGAGCGTGCCGTGCGCGCCGGCTTTCATTCCTTCGATCGCGGTCGCCTCGGCTGACTTGTCGCAGACGATCAGGATGCGGACGCTCGGAAATCTCTCCTTGAGTTCACCGATGAGGGCGGCGCCGCGCTTCTCCAGCAGGGAGACGCCGAGAAGGACGACGTGCGGCTTCAGCCAGTCGACGCCTTTCGCGTAGGCCTCTTCCAGCGTCGCCAGTTCGTGGGTCTCGATTTCGTCATGCAGCATGAACTGCAAGGCGGCGCGGGTGATTTCATCCTCATCGATGACAAACACGCGCCGTTGATCGACCGCCTTTGATGTTTCGACACCGATCTGCATTTGGCCCTCATCAGGAAGTGGCTGTGAACGAAACGGTCCGCGCGGGGCGGGACATGTTTACCGTTATGATCGCGAAGCAATTTCCATTCCGCCGCAGTCCATGCTGGCGCGCGCGCCAAAGCGGAAAAGTCGGCGGGAAGAAACGGAATGTATGGGGAGGGCGGCGTTTCCAGCCGGCGTTTTGTTGTCTTGTTCCTGACAGCGCGAGGTGGGCTGTCGGGTTCAAAACACTGTGGGAGGGCTGCACGCCATCTGCGGTTTTAGAACAAAACCAACGACTTACTCTTCCGCCCTCGCGTGGCACGCCGGTTGCTCAAGGAGACAGTGCGAGTGAGGGCTGAGTGCACGCAGACGCTTCCGACGAGCGATGCGCTCCTTCCCGTAGCCCGCGAGTCCGTTTCTTAGCGAGGAACAGTCTCGCGCTCAAATGCGCGGTCATTAGCAAACCGGTTGAAGGAGAAACACATGTCGTCGTTACGGCAGATTGCATTCTACGGAAAGGGTGGCATCGGCAAGTCCACCACCTCTCAAAACACGCTCGCGGCGCTCGCCGAGATGGGTCACAAGATCCTGATCGTCGGCTGCGATCCGAAGGCTGACTCGACCCGTCTGATCCTGCACGCCAAGGCGCAGGACACCATCCTGAGCCTGGCCGCGAACGCGGGATCGGTCGAAGACCTCGAAATCGAAGACGTGATGAAGGTCGGTTATCGGGACATCAAGTGCGTCGAGTCGGGCGGTCCTGAGCCGGGCGTCGGCTGCGCCGGCCGCGGCGTCATCACCTCGATCAACTTCCTGGAAGAAAACGGCGCATACGAGGACATCGACTACGTGTCCTACGACGTGCTGGGCGACGTGGTGTGCGGCGGCTTCGCGATGCCGATCCGCGAGAACAAGGCGCAGGAAATTTACATCGTCATGTCCGGCGAGATGATGGCGATGTATGCCGCCAACAACATCTCGAAGGGCATTCTGAAGTATGCCAACTCGGGCGGCGTGCGCCTGGGCGGGCTCGTCTGCAACGAGCGTCAGACCGACAAGGAGCTCGAGCTTGCTGAAGCCCTCGCCAAGAAGCTCGGCACCCAGCTCATCTACTTCGTGCCGCGCGACAACATCGTGCAGCACGCCGAACTGCGCCGCATGACGGTTCTGGAATATGCGCCGGAGTCGGAGCAGGCCAACCACTATCGCAATCTGGCTCAGAAGGTCCACGCGAACAAAGGCCAGGGCATCATCCCGACGCCGATCACGATGGACGAACTCGAAGACATGCTCATGGAGCACGGCATCATGAAGGCCGTCGACGAGTCCCAGATCGGAAAGACCGCTGCCGACCTGGCTGCCTCAGCCTGACGGCTCGCGCAGGCGGTGCCGGTCCCTTGACCCTGAGGGGGGTCGGCACCGCCGCCTTTTTTCTCCTCGACCGGAGTTTTCCAAGGAGACGTACGTGATCCCCTCGGCGCCCACTGGAAGCCTGTTGCAGACGCCCTTCGTGGCGCGCGTGGCGTCCGGCGCTGGTGCGGTGGGTGACGCAAATGTCGGCGTTCAAACCTACGGGATGCTGACGGGGCATAATCCGGCCGACGCTGTACTGACCGACGAAAGCAGTTTCGACCGGCACGTCTTCGCTTCGATCCTGGCCGTGGCGGCCCTGCAGGGCGAGGAAGTCGGCGAGGGAGCCGGTCTCGCCGCGGGCGATCTCGCGGCATTGTTGGCGCAGGAATTTCCCGCAGCGCGTGATGTTGCCGCATCGTGGAGCCGCCCAAGCGGCAAGCCGGAAGACGACGAGATCGGTATGGTGCGCGACCTGTTGCTCGCCAATCGCTCGACCGACTGCGAGATCAGCCGCTGGCTGGCCTTCATGATCGCCCGCCGGGCGCTGGAGCCTAACCATCTCTGGGAGGATCTGGGCCTCCGTGACCGTTCCGAGTTGACGCGTCTTATGAGCCGCCATTTCGCGCCGCTCGCGGATCGCAATACCAAGAACATGCGGTGGAAGCGTTTCTTCTACCGGATGATGTGCGAGGACGACGGCTTCGTCATGTGCAGCACGCCGGTATGCTCGCAGTGCAATGACTTCAATCTTTGTTTTGGTGAGGAAAGCGGCGAGAGCCGCCTCGCCAATCAACGCCGCGCCGCGACGCTGGGCGCGCCTTCCCTGACCGATTTCGACAACGCCGTTGCAACGGAAGATCGGCCCGCGGCGGTTCCCATTTTTCATAACGGGCTTGAATCATGACACTCCTTGCCGAAGCATCTTCGCAGCAACCCGAGAACGCGACTGGTCCCGAAATCAGGCGGATGTGGCGCGGAGGAACGGACGGCAAGTTCGGATACGAATATCGCAAATTACTGCATAAGGCCGGGCTGCGCCCGACCCGGCAGCGTATGGTGCTGGGTTGTATTATGTTTGCCAAGGGCAATCGGCATCTGACCGCCGAGATGATTCACGATGAAGCGCTGCGTGAAGGCATCCCGATTTCTCTCGCCACCGTTTACAACACGCTCAATCAGTTCACCGACGCGGGCCTTCTGCGTCAGATTGGTGTGGACGGCACCAAAGCGTTCTTCGATACCAACCCAACGGACCACCATCATTTCTTTCTGCATGATGTCGATGCGCTGGTCGACATTCCCGATAGCGCGGTGTCGGTAGAGGCTTTGCCGGAACCTCCACCTGGATATGAAATCACCCGTGTGGATGTTGTCGTGCGTCTGCGCCGCAAAAACGTGACGATGGCGCCCGATCAAGCTTGATCAAACGACGGCTATCAACCCGCCACGTTCGATGACGACGTGGTGCTTTGCTTGCTCTCCTCCAACCAATTTGCGCTACATCAAAAACTGCGTGTTAGCTGACATAGCGCAGGCCGTTGCGTTTGCGACGCTGTCGTAATCCCGACATTCCTTTTTTCCAGAAAAACGATGTGATTCCATTGGGTTGACCCGCGCACCGCGGATGGCACGGCGGTTGCTGATTGCTGAGAGAGCGACCGGAAAAACCAGGGTCTCCGTCATGATCTCTCTCTCCAGTGAAGCAGCCGTTGCCGTCAAGGCCGCGATGTCACGAGCCGGCAAGGACGATGCCGGACTGCGTATCGTTGTCGAGACCGGCGGATGCGCGGGGTACAAGTATTTCATCGGGATCGATAGCGCGCCGCGCAACGACGATGCGGTGATCGAATCCGACGGCATCCGGTTGTTTATCGATCCACAATCGCAGCCGCGTCTCAACGGCATGCGCGTCGGCTTCGTTGAAAGTCTCGAAGGATCGGGTTTCACCTTCGACAACCCCAACGCCGTGTCCGAGTGCGGGTGCGGCAAATCTTTTGGATGACGCCGTAATGCCCAATCCAGTCATCCTGAACGACACCACACTCCGCGATGGCGAACAGGCGCCCGGCGTGGCGTTCACCGCGGACGAAAAAGTCGTGATCGCACGTGCGCTGGCGCGGGCGGGGATTACCGAGATCGAAGCTGGTACGCCCGCCATGGGCCGCGAGGAAATCGCGGCGATCCGCGCCATCGTGGATGCGCAACTTCCGCTGACCACCATCGCGTGGTGCAGGATGCGCATGGAGGATGTCGATGCGGCGCTGAGCGCCGGCGTATCGATGGTGAACCTGTCAATTCCGGTCTCGGACATTCAACTTTCGGCCAAGCTCAAGGGCAGCCGTGCCATCGCGCTAGACTCGCTCGCGCGCGTTGTGAGCTACGCTCGCAGCAAGGGACTGACGGTTGCCGTTGGCGGAGAAGACTCTTCGCGCGCCGACCCGGCGTTTCTTGTCGAGGTGGTTGCCGCGGCGAAGGCCGCCGGCGCACGCCGCTTTCGCGTTGCCGATACGCTGAGCGTGCTTGATCCATTCCGCACTCACGCCCTGATCAGTGCGCTGCGCCGCCATACTGATCTCGAAATCGAAATTCATGCCCACGACGACCTTGGGCTTGCGACTGCGAATACGCTGGCCGCCGTCGATGCCGGAGCGACCCACGCATCGGTCACCGTCACCGGGCTCGGTGAGCGTGCCGGGAATGCGCCGCTTGAAGAAGTCGCGGTGGCCCTGATGCAACTGCACGGCCGCCACACCGGCATCGTTCTCACCGAACTGGGGAAGGTGGCTGCGCTGGTTGCGTCGGCAGCCGAACGCGCCATTCCGCTCAACAAGGCCATCGTCGGCGATCACGTGTTCACCCACGAGTCCGGTATCCACGTCGATGGCTTGCTGAAAGATCAGCGCACTTATCAGGCGCTCGACCCGAAGCTGCTCGGCCGCGCCCATCGCATTGTGATCGGCAAGCATTCCGGCGTGTCGGCTATCGCCGCTTCGCTTGCCGACTTGCAACTGCCGGCAACGCCCGAGGAACTGCGCACCATTCTTGCCCGCGTGCGGGTTCACGCCATCAACCACAAAGGTCCCGTTCCGACGGAAGCGCTCGCGGCGATCTGGCGTGACATCCGCAAAGACGATTTGCGCAAACAGGATTTGCCCAACTGCGCGTGAGGTTACAATGTCAGACTTGTTGGTAGATGCCTCACTGCCCAGCCCGACGGAGGTTGTCAGGCCCGCTGTTCCGTCGCTGCTCAGCCTGATTCGGGAGGATGTGCGCTGTGTCCGGCTGCGCGATCCCGCAGCGCGGAGTGAGCTGGAAACGCTCCTGACTTATCCCGGCATCCATGCGGTCATCTGGTATCGCGTTGCGAACCGCCTGTGGCGAAAGGGCTGGCGTTTTCCGGCCCGGCTGCTGTCCTGGTTTGCGCGCCTCCTCTCCAACATCGACATTCATCCCGGTGCAACGATTGGCCGCCGATTTTTCATCGATCACGGTGCTGGAGTCGTCATCGGCGAAACCGCCGAGGTTGGCAACGATGTGACGATGTACCATGGCGTGACGCTCGGCGGCACGTCCTGGTATCCCGGCAAGCGACATCCGACTCTTGAAGATAACGTTCTGGTCGGTGCAGGCGCCAAGATCCTGGGGCCCATCACGGTTGGCGAGGGCACCCGGGTGGGCGCTAATTCGGTTGTGATCGAAAGCACGCCGCCCAATGTCACTGTCGTTGGCGTTCCCGCGAAGGTCGTGCCGGAACTCGACCGGCGGCGCATCGCCGGCCGCATCAACCTCGACCACCATCTGATGCCTGATCCGGTGGGCGAAGCTCTCGCGGTCATGCTCGACCGCGTGGAATTTCTGGAAGCGCGCCTTGCGCACCTGCAACAGCGCCTGCGTGACAATGGCCGACTGGAGCGCATCGACGCGGCGCCGACCATGCGTGACCTCGAAGGAGACCTGCGATGAACACAAGTGCGAATGGCGGGCTTCTGGCAGCCCTGAACAAGGCGTCGTCGGCGGAGGATTTCTTCGCTCTGCTCGACGTGCCCTATGACGCGAAGGTCCTCAACGTCATGCGGCTGCATATCCTTCGCCGCATGGGGCAGTACCTCGTCAACGAGGACTTTTCGGGTGTGGCCGAGCCTGAAGTGGCGGAGCGCTGCAAGACATTTCTTCAGCAGGCCTACGAGGACTTCATCAAGTCGTCGCCGCTCGACGAGCGGGTGTTCAAGGTTCTCAAGGATGCGGTGGCCCCGCCAAAGCCGCCGAGCAATTTCGTTTCCATCGACGTGCTGAAGTAACGCTCGCTTTAAAGATCAGGGAAGAGGATTGGTATGCACATCGTCGTATGCATCAAGCAGGTTCCGGACTCGGCGCAGATCCGCGTCCATCCGGTTACCAACACGATCATGCGGCAAGGCGTGCCGACGATCATCAATCCATACGATCTGTTCGCGATCGAGGAAGCGCTTGCGCTGCGCGACAAGCTGGGCGGTGAAGTCACCGTCCTCACCATGGGACCGCCTTCAGCGGAAGACAGCTTGCGCAAGGCGCTTAGCTTCGGTGTCAACCGCGCCGTACTTTTGACCGATCGCTTCTTTGCCGGTGCGGATACGCTGGCGACGACGTATGCGCTTGCAACCGCCATCCGGAAAATCGCCGAAGTCTATGGCGCGGCGGATATCGTCTTCACCGGCAAGCAGACGATCGACGGCGACACCGCGCAGGTTGGACCGGGTATCGCCAAGCGGATCGGTCTCCTGCAGCTCACGTATGTTTCGAAAATCGTGTCCGTCGATCCGGAGAGCCGCTCGATCGAGGTCGAGCGGCGCTCTGAAGGCGGTGTGCAGGTGTTGCGCAGCCGGCTGCCATGCCTGGTCACGATGCTCGAAGGCACCAACGAAATACGCCGCGGTTCGCTCGACGATGCATTGAGCGCCGCGCGGGCGACGCTGGTGAAATGGAGCGCGAAGGATGCCGGCGTGGAGGATATCGCCAAATGCGGACTGCGCGGATCGCCGACTATCGTGAAGAAGGTTTTCGCGCCGACGGCGCGCGCCAAGAAGGCGGACGTGATTGATTTTGGCACGCAAGCACCCGCCCAGGCATTTGTCGACGAACTGTTCAAGCGCCAGCCGAATCTCGAAGCAGAACTCGCTGCGCTGACGCGCGGATATTGATCAGGGACGTACAAAGATGAGCGAGACCCCAAAAACTCCAGCGCCGGCAGCCAGCGGGCGTGCTTCCACCAAGAAGGAACTGCCGGAACACTTCAAGGGCTACAAGCACGTCTGGGTTTTCGTCGAACAGGAGCGTGGCCAGGCGCACTCCGTATCGTGGGAACTGTTGGGAGCGGGGCGGAAACTCGCCGACAAGCTCGGCGTCGAATTGGCGGCGGTGGTGCTCGGCCCCGATAACGAGGCAACGCGGGCGATCACTGGCGAGGCGTTCTGCTATGGCGCCGATCTCGCCTATGTCGTGCCGGATCCGGTTCTCACCGACTACCGCAACGAAGCCTACACCAAGGCGATGACGGACCTCGTCAACACCTACAAGCCGGAAATCCTGCTGCTGGGGGCGACGACCCTTGGACGCGACCTCGCGGGCGCCGTGGCGACGACGCTTCTCACGGGGCTCACCGCCGATTGTACGGAGCTCGATGTCGACGCCGATGGGTCGCTTGCGGCAACGCGCCCGACCTTCGGCGGCTCGCTTCTGTGCACGATCTATACGCTCAATTACCGGCCGCAGATGGCAACGGTTCGTCCGCGCGTGATGCCGATGCCGCCTCGCGTGGAGAAGCCCGCCGGTCGCGTGATCGAACACAAGCTCGACCTGGCGGAAGCGGACGTCATCACCAAGATCCTGGCCTTTGTTCCGGATCGCGATTCCGCGAAATCGAATCTGGCCTATGCGAATGTCGTGGTTGCCGGCGGATTGGGGCTCGGTTCGCCGGAAAATTTCCAGCTGGTGCGGCAACTCGCCGGCGTGTTGGGCGCCGAATACGGCTGTTCGCGTCCGCTGGTGCAGAAGGGCTGGGTCACGTCGGACCGGCAGATCGGCCAGACCGGCAAGACCATCCGTCCGAAACTTTACATTGCGGCCGGCATCTCCGGCGCGATCCAGCATCGCGTCGGCGTGGAAGGCGCGGACTATATCGTGGCGATCAACACCGACAAGAACGCGCCGATCTTCGATTTCGCGCATCTTGCCATCGTGACTGACGCGATTGCGCTGCTGCCGGCCCTGACTGAAGCATTCCGGAACCGGCTGTCGCCGCATTCGCGTGACCGGCTGGCGAGCTAGAGGAGGCGACTATGCTCGATGAGAAATTTGATGCGATCGTCGTTGGTGCCGGCATGGCCGGCAACGCAGCGGCGTTCACGCTGGCAAGCCGCGGCCTCAAGGTGCTGCAGCTTGAGCGCGGTGAGTCGTCCGGCTCCAAGAACGTGCAGGGCGCCATTCTCTATGCCGACATGCTGGAGAAGCTGATCCCGAATTTCCGCGAGGATGCCCCGCTGGAACGGCATCTGGTCGAGCAACGCTTCTGGATGATGGACGACAAGTCGCATGTCGGCCTGCACTATCGCTCGGAAGATTTCAACGAAGAGCGGCCGAACCGCTACACCATCATCCGCGCGCAATTCGACAAGTGGTTCTCGAGCAAGGTGCGCGAGGCGGGCGCGATCGTCCTGTGTGAAACGACGGTGACCGAGCTTGTGCAGGATCGCTTCGGCAAGGTGATCGGTGTGCGCACCGACCGCCAGAACGGCCAGGTTCATGCGGATGTTGTCGTGTTGGCCGAAGGCGTCAACGGTCTGCTCGGCACGCGCGCGCATCTGCGCGAAATTCCCAAGCCGGAGAACGTCGCGCTCGCGGTGAAGGAGATGCATTTCCTGCCGCAGGAAACGATCGAATCGCGCTTCAATCTCAAGGGCGACGAGGGCGTCGTGATCGAGGCGGCCGGGACCATTTCGCGCGGCATGACCGGCATGGGCTTCATCTATTCGAACAAGGAGTCTATCTCGCTTGGCATCGGCTGTCTGGTATCGGATTTCCAGAAGGGCGGCGAAACACCGTACGGCCTGCTGGAGCGGTTCAAGCGTCACCCGTCGGTGGCGCCGCTGATCGAGGGCTCGGAGGTCAAGGAATATGCCGCGCACCTTATTCCCGAGGGTGGCTACAAGGCGATCCCGCAGCTTTACGGTGATGGCTGGGTCGTCGTCGGCGATGCCGCACAGCTCAACAACGCGATCCATCGCGAGGGTTCGAATCTTGCGATGACTTCGGGACGGCTGGCGGCCGAAGCGATCTTCCAGATCAAGTCGCGGCGCGATCTCATGACCAAGGAAAATCTCGCCCTCTACAAGAAGATGATCGACGAGTCCTTCGTGATGAAGGACCTCAAGAAGTACAAGGATATGCCGCAGCTGCTGCATATCCAGTCGCAGAATTTCTTTCTCACCTATCCGCAGCTTGTTTCCAAGGCGATGCAGAATTTCGTGCGGGTCGACGGCACGCCGAAAGGCGAGAAGGAAAAGAGTACATTGCGTTCTTTTGTATCGTCGCGGTCCTGGACCGGACTGTTCGGCGATGCGTTCCGTCTGGCGCGCGCCTGGCGGTGATGTGTTGAACCCAAACCGATGGAGACTGTCCCGTGAGCACTGAACTCTCCGTACGCGTCGAGGACAAGCTGTTCTACAACCGTTACCTCGTTGACGCGGGCCGTCCCCACATCAAGGTGCGGCCGCATACGGCGCCGTCTCCGGCGTTGCTGTCGCTCCTCCATGCCTGCCCGGCGCGTTGTTACGAACTCAACGCCAAAGGCCAGGTCGAGATCACCGCCGATGGCTGTGTCGAATGTGGAACCTGTCGAATCATTGGCGAGCCCAGTGGCGATATCGAGTGGAACTATCCGCGCGGTGGCTACGGGGTTCTGTTCAAGTTTGGCTGAGAAGTGACGATTGCCGGCGGCTGAAGGCTGTTTGAAAGCCGGCCTGTAAGCAGACGCGACATGCCGTACCGGCTTGCCTGGCCGCAAACGGCTTGATTACGGGAGCCGGCGTTCTATCGCCGGAAATTTATTGATCAGGATTTTACTTGGCGTTCCGAGACATTGCGCTTAGAGGAGATGACCGCCGAATTCGGCTTAGCGCAATCGTTCGATGCCATGGGTTCATCCGTCGCCACACCGCCAATTTCTTACACGGTTCCGACCGCCCTTTTAATTGCGTTGATCGGTGCCGCCGCGATCCTCGGCGCATACTACTTTCAGTTTGTGGTGGGGCTCGCGCCATGCCCGCTCTGTCTGGAGCAACGTATCCCCTATTATATGGGGATTCCGCTGGCGCTGGTCGTTGCGATAGCGGCATGGCGCAAGGCTCCGGCCTGGCTGGTCGCGGTTGGCTTTGCGGCGCTGGCTATCGCTTTCCTCGTGGGAGCCGGACTCGGCGTCTATCACGCCGGTATCGAGTGGAAGTTCTGGCCCGGTCCGGCGGAATGTTCTGGGCCGCTCGGTCAGTTTGGCGGCAGCGGGGGCTTACTGGAGCAGATCCGGACCACTTCGCTTGTCCGCTGCGACGAAGCAGCCTGGCGGTTCATGGGCATCTCATTGGCTGGATATAATGTGCTGATCTCGTTGTTTCTCGCCGGCGAGGCCGGCGGGACAGCATGGCGGCTCTTCCGTTCATAAAATTTTCCAATACGCGCGCCGACGGCTGAACGCTGCGGTGCCAGACTGCCGTATCCACAGGGCATGACCCCGGCGACCCCCTCCCTGCGGACAATTAATCAAATGATATCAAATAGATACCAAATGCATTCTTTTGTGATTGTGGTCACAACGCGGGCTTAGCCCTTCCCCTAAGTTAACAACCATCAGATCGGTTCTTACCGATGTCATGTCGGGTTCGTACCTTGGCGGTGCGATTGTAGGTTAGGGAGACCACCATGCAGAGCATGCGAGAAAGTCAAGCGCCGCTGCTCGCCGCAGTTGCCACATCGAATTTCCTGTTCAGAGCGATTGCCGAAGCGCTGTACGCGCTGAGCATTCGGCGGGCACTGCGCGCCATTGAGCGCTTTGGATAGCGACAAGTTTAGTTCGACGGTTGGCGTAATAGTCAGTCGTCGTTATGTGCAGGGAGCCTCTCTGTACATCCTTCGCCCTTGACGGACGCCGCAAAAGTCAAGGGCGATTGGAATTCGGGGGTACTCCGGAAACGGAGTACCCCTTTTTCGTTGGCGTGGCCGCAGCGGGGCGGCGCCCTGACAGGCCGGAAGGCGCGTGATAGCATGCTCCGTAATCAATCATGCTTGTTGCGGAGGAAATCATGAAGATCGTTCAGGGCGATGAAGTTCCGCTGGTGCGGCAGCTCGAATACCGGGGCGGCATCTTCCACTCTCGCCGGCTGCTCGAAGGCAGTCCGGGTACGATCGACAATTTCCAACTCGGTATCGGCACGTCGCAGGGTGATTTTTATTCGCCCCGCCACCGGCACAATTTCGAGCAGATTCGCGTTCAACTCGACGGCGCGCTGAGTTATGACCGCGATGGCATAATGACCGCCGGCATTGTGGGTTATTTCCCGGAGGGCGTCTTCTATGGACCGCAGTCGCAAAAACCGGAAGAGGTGGCGACCGCGGCAGTGTTACAGTTTGGCGGCGCGAGCGGCAGCGGTTATCTGTCGAATGCGGAGACCCGCAAGGCGATGGAAGAACTCAAACAACTCGGCGAGTTCAAGGATGGCGTATTCCGCCGCCGCGAGCCGCTGTTCGGCAAGAAGAATGCGGACGGCAACCAGGCGATTTGGGAGCATCATCACCAGCGCCCGATCGCGTTCCCGAAGCCGCGCTATCCCGAGCCGATCATGATGGACCCGCAGAATTTTGCCTGGATACCCATCGACGGTTCACCCGGCACATACGAGAAGCTGCTCGGTGTATTCACAGAGCGGCGTACTGAAGCGAGCATCTTGAAGCTCGATGCCGGTGCGTCCTGCATGACGAGGGGCAACGGGGTTTACCTCGCGCTGCACGGTGCCGGCACGATTGGCGATCAGCCGCTGCGCAGGATCACGGCTTGGCACGTGGCGCGCGGCGAAAGCGTGAAAGTTACGGCGAGCGAGGAGACTGAGATCATGCATTTCGGCCTGCCGAATCTTGAAGGCCTCACGATGGGGCTGCCGTCGGCAATAACGGCTGAGGCAGCAGAGTAAAACTGGTCGTTTGACCTTGTAAATGCAAGCGTCACTATAATCGCGGAATGCATCGCCAGGCTTGTCCTGGCGATTTCTTTGGCGTGTACCGACGCGACAAGTGGAAGCTACCGCAGCCGAGACACATAGCCCTTCGGCAACTTCCATGTATCGTAACGAAAAGTCTCGAGGTCGACCGCCTTTCCGCCGCCGGCGGGGCCCCCGCGCGGCAGCTTGTCGGCGCCCGGAAATGGCTTGACGCAGAAAAGCTCGATCATGTTGCCGGATGGATCGCGGAAAAACATCAGCGCCTCGATGCCCTGCCGTGTCCAGAAATTCGAGCTTGGAATGCCGCAGGCTGTAAGCCACGCTTTCATGTGCAGCATCTGATCGGGATCGGCATAGAACGCGATATGAGGGTATTCGGTGTTCGGCCTGATGAACGTGCAGTTCTCGTTGCCGATGCCAATCTCGACACCGCCTATGACAAACATTGCGAAGGTTGGCGTATTGACGCGCATCGTGCCGCCCATCACATCCACGTAGAAACGTTTCCCTTCCTCCATGTCGCGACATGGTAGACTACAATGAGCGAAAGAAGCGAGTTTGGGCGGACATAATGTATCGAGCTGCGCGGTCGCCGCTGTCATGGCCGTTTCCCGTTAGTGTTATGTGACTCCTATCTTAGGGCGGGGTGCGACTGTATTTCAACCTCGATGTATCGGCGTTTGGGTAACATCGCAGCAGTCGGATTGGCATGTGCGTGTTCGCAAAAAATTCAGAGGAGCAAAACCCGGAATCAAGCTACCGCGACGCCGTGGCCAATCACTCGCAATTGAATCAACTTATGGTCGATGCGTTATGGGCGGAAGACGCAATACTTTACCGCTATCGGCGCATTAACGAATTCGTTAGCGAATTTGCATCAGCATAATTCAACGGCGGTCGTCAGGCGCACGGCATTTTATTGGGCCGCCCTCAAGCGTTCAACGTATCGAGGTCACTGACCGGCAGTTGTTTTGCATCATAGGCATTGAATTCCGCGAGGAGACTTGCCGTGAATAATATCAGCAATTCGGTTTTGAAAATTTTGCCAGTAGCATTTCTGCGGCCGGAGACTAAGCCAGCCGCATCTCCTTCAGCTGTTCATTCGAATTTCTCTTCCATAACATCGAGCTCTGAAAATTCCGCAAGCGCGGCACGAATCGACAATGCCCCCGAAACCCAGGCCTTCTTGATGCGAATTCAGGAGCTTGAAACATCCGCGAGCGGGAGCACCTCACCGGTAGCCGGAAGCAGCGGGCGGAATGGCAGACAGGACGACTTGGCGACATTTCTCGACGGGTTCTCTTCCGACACCATGCGAGTGACTGTAAGCGGTACAACGGCCATCGTTTCGTTCATGGATGGTTCGAAGCCGCTCATGCTGAACTTGGCATTGGGCTCCGTCACGCTCACTTTTGCTGACGGCACAACAGCACAGATCATGGCACAAACGCCGTCACGTTTGCTTGAAGCCTTGCATGAGGCGAATGCGGAAGAAGCGCTCAACCTCACGAACGTTGCGTAAGGCCGGGGTCCGGACCGTTCTGCAAGCGTGATGTGCGGCTTTAGTGATAGAGAAACAGCGCACAGGGTGGTGCTTCCACAAGCGAACGCGTTGTCGAGCCAAATAAAAATTCTTTCAGGCCGCGTCGCCCATAAGCGCCCATGACGAGTGTGCCAATATTTTGGTCGGCAACCTGTTTCCGCAAGGCGTCCGACGGAGAGGCATCCGACGCAATAGGATGCGCTTCTACCCGATATGAGTGGCTTTTCAGATAGTCCACGATGTTTCGGGTTGCCCTTGTGGCCAGTTCGGGACTGGTGTCGATACATATGACGTGAACGCGGCTGCTTCGCCAGATTCCCAGAAGCGCAAACAATTGGACTGCGCGCATCGCGGGCAGACTGCCATCATAGGCAACCATAACGTCGCTTCCCGTCGGCGGTTCGTCGGGACATGCGATCACCGGGCGCGGCGTTGCCAGCAACAGCTTTGATAGCATTTCAGGAAGCTGCTCGCGAATATTGCCATGATACGCCGTATCGTGCCCTGTCACGATGACGTCGTGTATCTCGGCGGCGAGATGCAAATAGGTGGATGGGTCGCCCTCGAATGAGAGCAATTCAAAGGGCAGGTTTCGCGACTTGCATTCCCGCTCGAATGCATCGTGGATGCGCTGGTGCGTAGCGTCGGCCTGTTTCTTGAGTTCGAGTTCCAGGCTGGCTTTATAACTCGCGGTTCCGATCGAGCCTGGCATCGATGCTTCGATGTAACTGAGATCGATGCCCGCCAGACCGGCCACTTCGGCTCCGCTTTCGCGTGCGAGACGGAAAGCGTAGTCTTGCGCGCATCCGGAGGAGGGTGTTTCACCCAAAAGGACCAGGATGCGTTTGAGCATGATGGACGTTTCCTTTTCAGTTCGAACGAGGGCGTCTGGAACCACCAGGAAGTTTATGCTGCCCGCACCGGGTTCGGAAGTTCGCTTTGCTGTTTAGCATGCCTGGTCGGACCAGCCTCAGAACCACGGCGCTAGGCGTGACCGGCGCTGTCGCGCGCCGTGACCGGGTCGGTCAGAACTGCCCAACCTGAATTGCTTGCATCCGAGGGGAGCGTTTGCTGCAGGTTCCGGTTTCGAAAGATATGGGTTTTGGCGATCATGTTGGCGCTCACAGGCGCCGTCAGGAACAGGAAAAGCGTTATGAGAATCTCGTGAATACCGGCCGCCTGCTGCAGCAATGCGAAATAGAACATGGACGCAATCAGCAGCGAGCCAATGCCGAGTGTCGTCGACTTGGTCGGACCATGCAGACGTCGCATCGTGTCGGGCAGCTTGGCAAGACCGAACGATCCGATGAACAGGAATATGCCACCGATCACCATAAAGACGGCGATAACTATTTCAAGGAACGAGGTCATTTCTGCCTCACTCGATCACGTTGCCGCGCAGCAGGAACTTGCAGAATGCAACGGTGGAAACGAATCCGACCATCGCAAACAAAAGAGCGGCCTCGAAATACATGGCCGTTCCGAACGCGATTCCGGCCAGGACGATAAGGCCGATAGCATTGATGACCATCGTGTCAAGCGCAAGGATGCGGTCAGTGACATCCGGCCCCGCTATCAGCCGATAGACATTCATTAGAAGGGATGCCGAAATAGCGATCATCGCAAAGATGCAGGCGGCTGCGATCATTCGAATATCCTCATCAGGCGGCGTTCGTAACGCGACTTGATCGTGGCCGCGGTATGGGCAGCGTCGGATGTATCGAGACAGTGAACCAGAAGCGACCGGCCGTCAGCGCTCACATCAGCGCTCAAGGTTCCCGGAGTCATGGTGATGGTACCTGCAAGAGCCGCGATTGCTTCCCGGCTTTCCAGGGCGAGTGGGATCGTGACGAATTGCGACTTCAGACTTTCCCCGCGGCGAAACAGGACGAGATAGGCAACCTGGACGTTGGAAATGATAATGTCCCACAAAACGACGGCGGAATATTCGAGGATCGCCAGCGGATCGTGAATCGTCGGCCGCTCCGGCCAATATGCGCTCGTCAGCTTGGCGATGCCGAGACCGAGTAACAGTCCGAAAATAATGGCACCCCATGAAAAGTCGTTGATCAACAAGACCCACACCAAAGCGAGAATCGCCGTAAGCAGAGGATGGGGGAGAAGCCGCGTGCGCATGTCTCATTCCCCCGGCAGATTTGCCGCGATGCGCGGCCGCAACACGGCAGCGATGTAGCGCTGAGGTGTGAGCAACTGTTCTGCGGTAGCGGTCATATCGTCCATCACTGGCCCGGCGAATACGCTTAGCGCTGCCACCGTTATAATCATGGCTGCGATGACGAGGGTAGGCAACATCGGCGCGGCGTGGGTCAACTTGGCGTCCCGCGGGCTATTCCAGAATATCTGCATGCCGGTGCGGGCGAATCCGGCGATCATGAACAGACTCGTGATCAGGATCGCCGGCCAGACGGCAGTGGTGTGAAAGGCTGCGCGTCCAGCATCAAGAATGAGCAATTTTCCGATGAAACCTGCCAGCGGCGGCATGCCGACGACGGCGATGGCAAGAAGGAAATAGAATCCCGCAAACAACATCGCCTGTTGCGGCACGCGTTCGACCCTGCTGCGGCCTTCCCGCCCCTGGGTGAGAAGGCCGGCGAGCAGAAAGAGGGCTGCGCTGGCGATGGTGCTCTGCAAGGCATAATAGAGCGCGGCCGCAAATCCGGCTGCGCTTGCGAGGCCGATTGCAATCAGTAGCGTGCCCATAGACGCGATCAGGGAATGACAGACAAGGTCGAGCAGGCTGCGGCTCGCAATCACGCCGACCGTTCCGAGTACCAGCGTCACTATGCCCGCTGGCAAAAGCCAGGGCGTGGCGACGCCGGCAAGCGGACCTGCATCGGCGCCGAAGATCAGAGTGTAAACACGGATAATCGAATATGCGCCAACCTTCGTCATGATCGCAAACAGCGCAGCGGCTGGTGGCGATGTCGATCCGTAGGTTGGCGGCAGCCACCAGTGCAACGGCACTGCGGCGGATTTGATCGCAAACACGGTAAGCAGCAGTACGGCGCCCGTGGCAAGCAAGGCCTGGTTCGGGGCGGCGATTTGCGGCACTTTCACGGCGAGGTCGGCCATGTTGAGCGTTCCGGTGACCGCGTAAATGGTTCCGACCGCGAACAGAAAAACCGTCGATCCGATCAGGTTGATCGCGATGTAGTGGAATCCGGCTTTCAGGCGCTGCGGGCCGCCGCCGTGGAGCATCAATCCATAGGAGGCGATGAGAAGCACTTCGAAGAAAACAAACAGATTGAACAGGTCGCCGGTGAGGAAGGCGCCATTGAGACCGAGCATTTGAAACTGAAAAAGAGCATGGAAATGTCGTCCACGCTTGTCCCACTCGCCGAGGGCGGCAAGTACGACGCCAATGGCCAGCAGCCCCGCCAGCAATAGCATGATGGACGCCAGCCGATCTAACACCAGCACGATGCCAAAGGGCGCGGGCCAGTTGCCGAGATGGTACACCTGCGGTTCGCCGCCGCTGGCGAGAATGTAAAGCCCGATCGCGACGGCGAACTGGAGCGCGGTCGCCGCAACCGACACGATGCGCTGACCGGCGAGACTGTACCGCATGGCCAGCACCAGAAGCGCCGCCGTCATGGCAGGGATCGCGACGGGCATGATGAGCCACTGATTGGTCATTGCTGTTCCCTGCGGGGATGCGCGGCAGTCGCTACTTCGTCCGGTTGCGTGGACAGGGTCACGTCATCCGCTCCCGTTTCCAGAAAGGAGCGCAGCGACAACACCACAATCAGTGCCGTCATGCCGAAGGTGATGACGATCGCCGTCAGGACGAGTGCTTGCGGGAGCGGATCGGTATATCCCTCGGCCTCCGTATGGACGATCGGCGGCAAGTTGATCGTAAGCCGGCCCATTGCGAAGAGAAACGCATTGACGGCATAGGACAGAAAAGAAAGGCCAATCACCACTGGAAAGGTTCTTCGCTGCAGGATCAGATAAAGGCCGACGGCAGTCAGTGCGCCGATTGCTGTGGCCAGGAGAAACTCCATGCTCATCGCGCGCGTGCCTCTGCCTGATTGGAGGCCTGTTCCGCGCGCTCTTCCACGCGCGACAGCGTGGCGAGCGACAGCAGGCAGGTGCCGACGACGGTCGAGAATACACCGAGGTCGAATGCCATCGCCGAGGCCAACTCGACCTCGCCGAATACCGGCAGGTGGAAATGGCCGAACGTACTCGTAAGGAACGGCTTATCGAACAAGAGCGAAGCAAGCCCGGTGGCTCCGGCGATCATCACGCCACCGCCGATCATCGCGTGGGCGTCGAAGCGGGCACGGCGATGGGCCCACACGTAACCGCTTGCCATGTACTGCATCAGAAACGCGATCGCCACCACAAGGCCTGCGATAAACCCGCCGCCCGGCACGTTGTGGCCCCGTAGGAGAATGTAGACACCCACTGTCAGCGACAATGGCAGTAGAACGCGCGTGACCACCGTCAGCATCAGGGGATGGGGATCGTGAGCGGTTGGATCGAAACGTGTCCTTGCGAGCCGTCGCCCCGCGGCACCGTGCATCGCCGAATCCAGCAGAGCGAATATCGTCAGTGCTGCGATCGCGAGCACGATAATTTCGCCGAAGGTATCGTAACCGCGGAAATCCACCAGGATGACATTGACGATATTGGCGCCGCCGCCTCCAGGTTTTGCCTGTTCGACATAGTAGCCGGAAATTGTTTCAAGGCCGCGTGTCATAACCGCGTAAGCGAGGGCGGCGATTCCGGCACCTCCCATGAGGGCTAGGCCGCCGGCGGCGAACTTTGCACGCAGCGGCAATTCGTCGGGAGTCGTGCGTGGCAACAGATTGATGGCAAGCAAAAGGAGAATGGTCGTCACAACCTCGACCGATATTTGGGTAAGAGCCAGATCGGGCGCGGAGAACTGGAGAAATGCAAGCGATACAACGAGTCCGACAATGCTGGTGACAATCAATGCCGCGAGGCGGTCATGATGACGCCAAACGATCAGGCCGCAAGCCATGAGCAGAACCAGCCAACCGGTGACGGCGGGCAGGGTGACGGCGAGGGGCGTGCGATTGCCCGCAACCGACGCAGGGGCTGCTCCCAGAAATCCCACCAGTCCCAACACGCCAATCGTTCCGACGATGACAGCAAAATAGCGCGGCAGACTTCCGTTATTGAGGTTGCCGACGACAAATCGGGACGCGCGCACTATGCCGGCGACGGACGCTACGAACATCATCATGGCGTCGGGGCGCGGCACACTGAGCCGCACGCGATTGGCCGCCGGGTAAGCCCACAGCAGCATCAACCCACCGAAAAGTGCGATCGCGCTCATCGCGAGTGCTGGCGTGAGGCCGTGCCACAGTGCGAAATGATAGGCGGGCAGGGTGCTTCCTGCGGCGGCGCGTGCGGCAGCGGATACGATTGTTTCAGCGAGTGTAGCCGGCATAACGCCAATGACGATGATCGGGACCGCCAGCACGGCGATCGGCAACCACATTCCGATGGGTGGATCATGCGGTTGGTGCGGATAGTCGTGGCGCTCCGGCCCGAGAAAGACATGGAAGATGATCCGGCCCGCATAGGCCGCGGACAGAAGCGCGCCGACGGTCGCGAGAACGGGGAACAACCAGGGCTGTCCGGCGTAGACAGTGTGCGAAGCCTCCTCCAGCATCATTTCCTTCGACAAAAATCCGTTGAGCAACGGGACGCCAGCCATCGACGCGGCAGCGATGATGGCCAGACTCGAGGTAATCGGCATGAAGTAGCGTAAGCCGCCGAGCCTGCGGATGTCGCGGGTACCCGTCTCGTGGTCGACAATGCCGGCGCACATGAACAGTGCTGCCTTGAAAGTCGCATGATTGAGGACGTGGAACATAGCGGCGATCACTGCGATCCGCGTGCCTAGCCCAAGCAGCATCGTCAGCAGGCCAAGGTGGCTGACAGTGGAGAAGGCAAGCAGCGCCTTGAGGTCGTCCTTGAACAGCGCGATCCAGGCTGCAACCACCATCGTGATGAGGCCCGTCAGTGACACGATCAGGAACCATTCCGGCGTACCGGACAAGACCGGCCACAGGCGAGCGAGCAGGAAGACGCCCGCCTTCACCATCGTTGCCGAATGCAGATAAGCCGAGACTGGCGTCGGCGCGGCCATCGCATGGGGCAGCCAGAAATGAAATGGAAACTGTGCCGACTTGGTGAAGGCGCCAAACAGGACAAGGAGCAAGGCTGGCAGATAGAGGGGCGATGCCTTGATTGCTTCACCGCGTGTCAGGATTTCAGTAAGTTCGAAACTCCCGGCTATATGTCCAAGCAGCAGCATGCCGCCGATCAGTGCAAGCCCTCCGGCGCCGGTGACGAGCAGCGCCATGAACGCGCCTGCTCGTGACGCCGGCAGATGATACCAGTAACCGATAAGCAGGAAGGAACTGAGGCTCGTGAGTTCCCAAAACACGACGATGAGGAGGATGTTGTCGCTCAGGACTATTCCGAGCATCGAGCCCTGAAAGAGAAGAAGGTAACAGAAGAAACGCCCCACGGGGTCGGCGCGGTCCAAATAAAAGCGCGCGTAGAGGATGATCAAAAGGCCGACTGCGAGAATCAGCGTTGCGAAGAAAAGACCAAGCCCATCAATGAAGAACGACAGCGAAAGGCCGAGGTGTGGCAGCCATTGTGTTTTGGTCTGCGGGACAATGCCGGAATAAACGGCCGGGACTTCCGTGAGCAGGATGATGAGCGACAATGCCGTAACGGCAGCGGTGACTGCCGTGCAGATATTTCGCCCCGCCTGAATCGCGAGTGGAGGGACCACCGCGCCGATAAAAGGAATTAAGACAATGAGCGCAAGTTTCATTGCATGGCATTCGATGTTGTCTCGACTGCCGCGTGGTCACGGCTCCTCGATATCGAGACCGGGAATCTCGCGATAAATGAACCCTGCGCCAAGCCGGATCGACAAGACCTATCGAAGCGCTGGGACAGGCAGCCGTGTCTTTAGCGACAATTGGCCACATCTGGCTATGCGGACGCTTAGATCGGCTCGGCAGTTCGGCAATCGTCGATTGGAAGTCGATCGCGCGTAGGGTGACCGCAGGCACCGAAATTGTCGGCATACTCACGGTTCGAGTTCGGTGTCCCAATAGAGATAGTCGAGCCAGCTGTCGTGCAGGTAGTTGGGCGGGAACAGGCGGCCGTTGCGGTGCAGATGCTGTACCGTCGGCTGGAACGGTTTTTGTGCCGGCCACATATGCGCTTCCGCGGGCGTCAAGTTGCTTTTGCGCAGATTGCACGGGGAGCAGGCAGCGACGACGTTGTCCCATGTGGTCTGGCCGCCGCGCGAACGCGGCAGAATGTGGTCGAAGGTGAGGTCGTCGCCCGAGCCGCAATACTGGCAGCTGAACTTGTCGCGCAGAAACACGTTAAACCGCGTAAAAGCGGGATGCGTCGACGGTTTTACGAAGTTTTTGAGCGAGACGACGCTCGGCAGCTGCATCTCAAATGAAGGGCTGCGCACAGCCTTTTCATAGTGCGCGACGATATTCACGCGATCCAGAAATACCGCTTTGATCGCATCCTGCCAGCACCACAAGGACAGTGGATAGTAACTCAGCGGGCGAAAATCGGCATTCAACACGAGTGCCGGGAACCCGTTAGGCGAAACGTGTGCGTTCACTCCGCGCCTGACCTCCGATTCGGCCGCCGTGGCGGCGTCGGAGCCCATTTTATACGAAGCGATGACACCGTTGTGAAGCCTCCCCCGGCTGCTCCGGGTTTTCAGGAACTGGCTGGCGCGCCCTGCGTTTTCCACGTGTCGTTTGAAGGAGATAGGTGTGGCCCAGCTTGCACATAGGCTTGTGCCGTTTTTGGCCGTATTGGCGATAACTCCCGCGATGGTATTTGCGCAGCCGCAGTCTGATGCGGCAGCCCCGAAGGATCAAAATGCGCCGGAACACTTCGATTCACAGGCAAATCGGTCCAAACAGGGTAACGAATCTTTGAGCAAGCGGCTCGACCGCAGCAATGGAGTGATTCATCCGCCGGCGCACGTAGATCCGGAAATCCATGAGGCTCCGCCGCCAACCGGTGACAAGGGTATTGTCATTCCGGCACCGCCCCTTGGCAGTAACTCGACACCCAAATGAGATTGGGCTGGGACTTGGGGCATTTTTTGGGGCGTTATCGTGCCGTCCGGAAGCGGCGAGCTAAAAATTCGCCACCATGTCGCAAACCTTCCTCGTCAATGCCGTGTCCGATGCCCGAGGAAAGATGCCATTCGACCGGAATGTCGAGGGATGCCAGGCCTTGAGCCGACAAGAACAACGCCTGCACCGGAATGACCTGGTCCTGGTCGCCGTGGACGAGCAGAATGGGCGACCGCGAGGTGATTTCGCCCGCGATCGCTTCTGCGGGTCCGTCGCGTGGCGTAACCAGCATGCCGGAATAGCCCACGACCGCCGCTGGCGATACGTCACGACGCAGACCGACATGGAGCGCCATCATTGTTCCTTGGCTGAAGCCGACCAGGGCGAGCGCGGTTGCCGGTAACCCATGTCTCGCCAACTCAGTGGCGAGGAATTTCTCCAGCACGGGCCCCGCCGCATTGACGCCGCGCCAGCGTTCGTCCGGATCGCGGAAAGTGAGTCCGAACCATTCTCGTCCCACCGGCGCCTGAGCGCACGGGCTCGGCGCGTGCGGCGATACGAATGCGGCATCTGGCAATATCTGTTGCCACGCGCGGCCGATATCGATCAGGTCGTTGCCATCGGCACCATAGCCGTGCAGGAACACGACTAGCTGCCGCGCTGTCCCCGATTTCGGCGCGAGCCGCGGCCCGTCGAGTTCCGCCATCATGATCTCCCGGCTTTTTGGGGCAATTGCTTTTTGGGTAGTCGCTTTTTGACTGGCTGTCTTTTGGCAGTTTTTTCGCCGGCGGTCTTGCTTACGGTCCTGTCATCTGTGGACATCGGCACGCCGCTGCGCCCTTTGGCATAGCGATAGTACGACCACAGCAAGTAGGCCGCTGCGCCGCGCCAAGGCCGCCAGCCTTCGGCGAGCATGACTGCTTCCTTCGCGTTCGGCCGGCTTTTCAGATCGAACGCGAGCCGCATCGCCTCCTGAAGTGCAAGATCGCCGGCCGGCCACGCATCGGCGTGGCCAAGACAGAACAACAAATAGATATCGGCGGTCCAGGGACCGATGCCGTGCACGGCGGTCAGGGCTGCATGGGCAGCGTCGGCCTCCTGTGCCGCAAGGTCCTCAAGATTGAGGAGACCAGAATCTACGGCTTTGCTGATTTCCTTGAGTGTCCGGATTTTCGGCGCGGAAAGGCCAAGCCGCGCAAGTCGCTCGGCGCGCGCGCGGCGAATGGAGGATGCTTCGAATGGATCATAAGCGGCGGCGAGCCGGCCCCAGATTGCACCGGCGCTGGCCGTCGAAAGCTGTTGGGAGACGACGATGGCGGCAAGGCCGGCAAAACCGCCGTCGCGCCGGCGTAGCGACGGGCGACCTGCTTCCGCCAGAATTTTGACGAAGCGCGCGTCGGCCTTCATCAATTCGGCAAGGACGAAATCAAGATCGTCTTCGGTGTGAATAAACTGAGTCATCGCAGGATAGGAAGGCTGGCTCGATTACTTTCGCTCACCCCGTCGTGAGGGTAAAGCAGTGCCCGGTTCCGGATCAAAAAAGCAAGGCATGTCGCAACCCGTTTTCCGCTTCGCCCCTTCGCCGAATGGATATTTGCATCTCGGCCATGCGCTCTCGGCGCTGCTGAACTTTGATATGGCGCGTGCGAAGGGTGGGCGGCTGCTGTTGCGCATCGAGGATATCGACCGGACGCGGTGTCGTCCGGAATACGAAGCGGCGATTTACGAAGATCTTGCATGGCTTGGGATCGCGTGGGAGCAGCCGGTCCTGCGGCAGTCGGACCATTTCGACCGTTACAGGGAGGCCCTGATGCGGCTTAAACGCCAAGGCCTGATTTATCCGAGTTTCGAGAGCCGGGCGGAGATCGCGCGCCTCGTTGCGGCGCGCGAGCGAGACCACGGGGCATGGCCCCGCGATCCGGATGGGATGCCACTCTATCCCGGCGCCGGGTGCCGGGTTCCAGTGGACGAATCTGCGCGCCGGATCGCTGCTGGCGAATCCCATGCGTGGCGGCTCGACATGGCGGCCGCTCTCGCCCACACGGGCGACTTGGTCTGGACCGAAATCGGCGATGATGGTGTAGAAAAAAGCGTTGCGGCCACGCCGGCCGCGTGGGGCGATGTGATTCTCGCCCGTAAAGAGACGCCGACGAGCTATCACCTGGCGGTGGTTGTAGACGACGCGCTGCAGGGTGTTACGCACGTCGTGCGCGGGCAGGATCTCGCCGCCGCGACCAGCGTACATCGTGTAATCCAGGTTCTGCTTGGCTTTCCGGCGCCGATCTATCGCCATCATCGTTTGATTTTGGGTCCTGATGGCCAGAAGCTTGCCAAGTCCACCGGCGCCACGGCGTTGCGCGTACTCCGAAAGGAAGGTGTGACTCCGGCTGATGTCCGGGACCTCGTGGGGCTTCCTTGATTCGCGCGAATCCTGCCATCCGTGCCATGCTGGCGAGGGGCTCAATCGCATGGCCGTAACGAGAGGCGGATCGCAGTCGAAGCAGGCGAAAAAGCGCCGGCAGGTGCGTCGCACCGCGCGGGCGTCGAAAGCGCCATCGGAAGCGCGCATCGCCGAACGGGTGATGTCCGGCCTTGCCCACGATATACGTACGCCTCTTACGGGCGTCCTGGTAGCTTCCGAATTGCTGGGAGGCACCGATCTCGATGAACGCCAGCGGCGCTGGGTGGAGGTGCTGAGAAACAACGCAGAGCACCTCGCCGCGCTGACGACGCTTGTTGTCGACGCGGCGCGCAAGCGCCCGCGCGATCTCATCCTGCAGCGCGGCACATTCAGTCCCCTGGCACTTGCCAAGGCCGCGGCGGCATCCTTGCGTGTGCGTGCCGAGGCGGCAAAGCTGGCCTGCCGGATACAGATTGCGGAAGATTTGCCGCAGGAGGCCTTCGGCGACGTCGTGCGGCTGCGCGCCGCCCTCGAAAATCTCATCGACAATGCGGTAAAATTCACCCCCCGCGGCGAGGTGGATTTCACGGTGCGGTTCGAGCGAATCGAGGATGCCTTGCGGCTCGTGTTCACGGTCTCGGACAGCGGCATCGGCATGACAGCCACCGAGATCAAACGTCTGTTTCGTCCGTTTACCCAGGCGCATGAAGGCATTGCCAAGCGTTTCGGTGGCGCCGGGCTGGGTTTATCGCTGGTCAAACGGCTTGCACGCGCCATGGGTGGCGACTTGACCGTGACGAGCGCGCCGGGACGCGGCAGCACGTTCGAACTCGCCGTGGTTGTCGCGCAGCACGGCGGCGTATGACAAACACAGGCTCAAGCGGCGCTGCTTAAACCCGCCGGATCAGCCGCAGAAGCACCAACAGGATGATTGCGCCGATCGCTGCGAAGATCACGTTGTCCACAAGTGGCTGACGCACGATGGAGGTCACGCCAAGCCGCGGCAGGAGCCAGCCCGCGATCACGGCGCCTACGATGCCGACGACCATGTCGCCGATGAGGCCAAGGCCCGAGCCGTGCACGACCTTGCCGGCGATCCAGCCGGCAATGATTCCGATCAGAATCCATATGAGAATGCCTTGTGGATTCATGAGCTCAAGCTCCCCCGTGACACCGACGATGCGTCAGCATGGCAGAGTTTATCGAACGACCGCATTTGAGTCATCGTGCAGTTGAGTGATTTTTGCTGCCGACGATGCGCGGCGGCCGCATTGCTTTCGTCAGATTGCTGACGGCGTAGTTGAGTTCGCCGCCATAAACGAAGATCAGCGACGTGAAATAGAGAAACACCAGCGCGATCATAACCGAAGCAAGGCCGGCGTAGTAAGTGACGTAAGTATGCGCAAACTCAGCCAGATAGCGCCCGAATGTGACGCCGCAAATCAGCCACAAGAACAAGGTCGCAAAAATTCCAGGCAGGATGTCCCACAGCCGGCGGCGCCCGCCGGGAAGCCATTTGTGTACAATCACCAGGGAAATGATGAGAACGACGGTGGCGACTGCGTAACGCAAGAAGGTGAATGTGTTCTCAAGTGGCGCAAGCCATGGCATATAGCGTAACGTTGTGGCGAAGATCAGCGGTCCCAGTACGATCAAAAACCCAAGCGCAAGCATCGAGATCGCCCCGACGATCACGTAGCCGATCGACTCCAGACGCAGCACCAGCCAGTTGCGCGTCTCGTTCACGCTGTAGGCGCGATTAAGCCCAATGCGCAGGCTTTCGATGCCACTCGAGGCGAAGAAGATTGCGAATGCCCCGCTGACCGTAAGAATATCGCCGCGCGACCTTGAGAGCACATTGTGAATGTTTTCGGAAATGGCGCCGGACACTTCCTTCGGCCAGGTCTGCAGCATTAGATCGGTGGCGGCGTCGACGATTTCCTTGGTGCCGAAATATGCCGCGATCGATGTGAGCACGATCAGGAAGGGGAACATCGCCATCAGCACCGATAGCGCGATATGGCTGGCGATCGCCCAACCGTCATTACCGTTGAGGCGCTCATAGGCCGATATTGCGGCGCGGTACCAGAAGCGGATCAGGCGCACGGCGAACCTTCTGCGGATGATTCCAGCCAGGCGGAAGCAATGTGTTAACGGTGTCGCAATCGCCACAGGCAATTGCAAGAGGGCTGAGCCGCTCATAGAGTCGCTTGGCGCATGTTTGGTTGCGCCATGAACAAGAACTTCGGAGCAAGCATGTCCTCGGCCGCCCCGCGCCTCGAACCTAGTGGGAATCTCATTCCCATGGCGCAGGAAGCGGTCGCGGCGGCCGAGGCTCTACTCGACGACGCCACGCACAGACTACGTGCGCATGTCATCGTGCAGGGAAGGGTGTCACGCGAGCTTTTCAATCGCGAACAGCGCGCCGCGCACGGGCTTGCATGGTTCGCGACTTATGTCGAAGCGATCCGCCAAATAGCCGGCTATGCGGAGCGGCTGCACGCGGCGGAACGATTTAGCGAAACCGAAGAACTCCTGGTGCGCATCGGCCTCGGTGAATATCTCGCGCAAATGGCAGGTGGCATCGCCATGTCGCAGAGCGAGATAGCGCGTCCGTCGGACTTCTGCCTCGGCGCAACGGACGTCGCCCGCCGCTGGACCACGACACTTGATGAACTGATCGCAACAGGCAACACAGCGCAAAACCGCGCGCGCCTGGTTGAACTTATCTACCAGCGGCCGCCAGGCATTGTCGGTAATGGCGGTCTCGACGACATCCTTGAACAGATGCGCGTGGAAATGCGCAGCTTTACCGAAAGAGAAATCGTCCCGCACGCCCATGCCTGGCACCTGAAGAATGTATATATTCCGGAAGATACCATCGCGCAGATGAGCGCCCTTGGGGTGTTCAGCGTCACTATTCCGGAGGAGTTCGGCGGTCTTGGACTTGGTAAGGAGGCCATGTGCGTCGTCTCCGAAGAACTGTCGCGCGGCTATCTCGGCATCGGTTCCCTCGGTACGCGCTCGGAAATTGCAGCGGAACTGATCCTCGCCGGAGGCACCGAGACGCAGAAGCGCAAATGGCTGCCGCGAATTGCCGCAGGCGAAACGCTGCCGACAGCGGTCTTTACCGAGCCGAACGCCGGCTCGGATCTCGCAGCCATCACCACCCGGGCGGTGAAAACGTCCGGAGGTTATAATATTTACGGTAACAAAACCTGGATCACCCATCCGGTGCGTGCTGACCTTATGACTCTTCTTGTGCGCACAGATCCGACACAGCCTGGCCACCGCGGACTGTCGATGTTGCTCGCAGAAAAACCGCGTGGCAGCGATGCCGAACCGTTTCCCATCGAGGGGCTGACGGGAACGGAGATCCAAGTGTTGGGTTATCGGGGAATGAAGGAATACGAAATTGCGTTCGACGGTTTTTTTGTAAAGGCTGAAAATCTGCTTGGCGGCAGTGAAGGGGTGGGTTTCAAGCAACTCATGCAGACATTCGAGTCGGCCCGTATCCAGACAGCAGCGCGTGCCGTCGGCGTTGCACAATCCGCGATGGAGATGGCTATCGCCTACGCACAGGAGCGCACCCAGTTTGGCAAGCCGATTGCGGCATTCCCGCGGGTCACAGACAAGATCGCCATGATGGCGGTTGAAATTATGATTGCCCGTCAAATGACTTATTTCGCGGCGCGTGCCCGTGATGCTGGCCGCCGCAGCGATTTGGAGGCCGGTATGGCGAAACTGCTCGCGGGGCGCATAGCGTGGGCCTGTGCAGATAATGCAGTGCAAATTCACGGCGGCAGTGGATTCGCGCTAGAAACGCCGGTTTCACGCGTCCTATGTGATGCACGTATTCTCAGTATATTCGAGGGGGCTGCTGAGATTCAGGCTCATGTCATTGCGCGGCGTCTGCTCGAAACATCAACAAATTGAGATTGCGCCATATCAACTCGTTTAAGCCGCTCCTATCTAGACTATTGAGGAAACTTCGAACGTCAGGGCCGCAAGCAAATGGAAAAGATCAAAATTCCCCATAAGGCATTCATCTTCGTCGGTGACGGTCGCAAGGCGTTATTTCTGCGCAACGATGGCGACGAAAAATTTCCCAATCTGCGGACGGAGCAGGTATTCGTGGATCAGAATTCTGCGACACACGAGCAGGGTGCAGATCGTCCTGGTCGAGCCATGGAGAGTGTGGGCGCGGGTAGGTCAAGCGTGTCCCAGACCGATTGGCACGATCTCGAAGAGCACCGTTTCGCACGGGAAGTTGCAGCTTCACTTGAGAGAGTCGTGCGCGAAAAGAAAATCGAAGCATTAATCGTCGTGGCGCCCCCGCGCACTCTTGCCGATTTGCGTGCGGCGTTCCATGCCGATGTGAAGCAAAAAATCATCGCCGAAGTGGACAAGGATCTTACCAAGCATCCAGTTTACGAGATTGAAAAGCTTCTCGCGGCCTGACGAGGCAGGCGCGCGGACCCGCGGTTCGCAAGCGAGGTTTCAATTCGCCCCCCCCCGTGCGCGTAAGTAAATTGCCTCTACATGAAGGCAAGCTTGTGCGTGGGCGATGGCGAGGCAGTTGTGCAAAATCGTCGTGCGGCAGCTATTTCTTGCATCATCAACAACCGATATGATGCCAAAATGGTCAATGCGCTTTCATTCTATGTAATCCCGGTCGCCATCGGTGCCGTGGCCGTCGTGCTCGTACTCGGTCTTGTGAACATGATGCGCGGGGGATCGCCAAATACGTCGCAGCGGCTGATGCGTTTGCGTGTCCTGTTGCAAGCGGTTGCGCTGGCAATCGTGATGTTCACCATCTGGATGATGGGGCGTTAGTACACGATGGTCGTCCTCAACCGCATCTACACTCGGACTGGTGACGACGGCACGACGTCGCTCGGCAACAACGAACGGCGCAAGAAGTACGATCTGCGCATCGAGGCCTATGGCACCCTCGATGAAGCCAATGCGGCTATCGGTCTTGCGCGCCTTTACACCGGGGACGATCCATCTTTCGATACCCAGCTTGCGCGCATTCAGAACGATATTTTCGACGTCGAAGCAGACCTCAGTCTTGCAGAGAAAGGGCCTGGTGGCGCGCGCCTGACCGTGACAGACGCCCAAGTCGTGTGGCTGGAAGCGCAAATCGATGCGCTCAACGCAAAGCTCGCACCCCTCAAATCGTTTATTCTACCGGGGGGGCGTCCGGCTGCCGCCTATCTCCATCTCGCAAGGACCGTATGCCGGCGCGCCGAGCGCATTATGGTGGCGTTGGCCGACAAGCCTGGAGAAAGCGTCAGCGCGGCATCGTTGAAATATGTCAATCGTCTCTCGGATTTCCTGTTTGTGGCAAGCCGCCATGCCAATGACGATGGTGCTGCCGATGTGCTCTGGGCGCCGGGCCAGAACCGGTGACGCCTTTGCGGGGCCGCCGTTGACACTCGCAGCAGAGCGCCGTTAATTGCGATCCCGCCGCTTGCAGGGCACTTTCTCTGCCGCCTCCCGATTGAGGCGAAATCATTAGATATATAATACAGATAGCGAGTGACAGCCCATGAAAATTCTCGTGCCGGTAAAACGGGCGGTCGATAAAGACGTCAAAATCCGCGTGAAACCGGACGGCTCCGGCGTCGAACTTGCAAACGTCAAGATGTCCATGAATCCGTTCGACGAGATCGCAGTCGAAGAGGCGATCCGGCTGAAAGAGGCAGGCAAGGCCACCGAGATCGTTGCCGTAAGCATTGGGTCGCAGCAGGCGAGCGAGACCATCCGCACAGCACTCGCGATGGGTGCGGACCGCGGCATTCTGGTCAAGGTTGATGGTCCCGTCGAGCCGCTTGCCGTCGCAAAAATTCTCAAGGGCATCGTCGCTGCCGAGGAGCCCGGTCTGGTCATTCTCGGCAAGCAGGCGATTGATGACGACAGCAATCAGACCGGTCAGATGCTGGCGGCGCTGCTCGACTGGCCGCAAGGTACTTTCGCATCCAAGGTCGTCATCGAGGGGGATCGCGTCAGCGTGACCCGCGAAGTGGATGGCGGTCTGCAGACAGTCGTGCTCAAGACACCGGCGGTCGTGACGACGGACTTGCGGCTGAACGAGCCGCGCTATGCGTCGTTGCCGAACATCATGAAGGCGAAGAAGAAACCGATCGACGAAAAGGTGCCGGGTGACTACGGCGTCGATGTCTCGCCACGGCTTGAAATCGTTAAGACCACGGAACCGCCGGGTCGTAAGGCGGGCGTCAAAGTGGCGTCTGTCGGCGAACTGGTTGGCAAACTCAAAGAGGCTGGTGTCCTGTGACCACGCTGCTCATTGCCGAACACGATAACAACTCGCTCAAAGACGCGACCGCAAAGGCGCTCACCGCGGCCGTGGCGCTCGGCCAGCCGGTGGACGTCCTGATCGCTGGAAAAAACTGCAAAGGTGCCGCCGATGCGGCCGCACAACTGACCGGAGTCGCGAAGGTGCTGGTTGCGGATAGCGATCCGCTCGAACACATGCTGGCGGAGCCGGCCGCGGCGCTAATCGTTTCGCTCGCGCCGTCTTATGACGCCATTCTCGCGCCGGCGACGACGACCGGCAAGAATATCATGCCGCGCGTTGCCGCCTTGCTTGATGTCATGCAGATTTCCGAAATTATCAAGGTCGACGCGCCGGATACGTTCGAGCGTCCGATCTACGCCGGCAACGCAATCCAGACCGTCAAGTCGAAGGACAAGATCAAGGTCATCACGGTGCGGACCGCGTCGTTTACAGCGGCGGGCGGCGGCGCCTCATCGGCCGCACCGATCGAGGCCATAGCCGTGCCGGCTGATCCCGCTCTGTCCTCGTTCGCCGGGGAAGAACTTT
>Ga0164243_10000895_pt1 | contig 52063 bp, 42 predicted proteins | sample OricompcompostOP_FD_108781 | JGI IMG/M metagenome (GOLD analysis project Ga0164243, IMG submission 108781) | Organic Plus compost microbial communities from Emeryville, California, USA - Original compost - Organic plus compost (OP) | ecosystem: Engineered > Solid waste > Mixed feedstock >... | reverse complement strand
ACGATGCCGATACAAAACTGGGGATTGGTTTTAAACCAATTTATGCTTATTTTTGAAAAAAGGATCAGATTATAAAATCTAAGCCCTAACTTTTTAACTTACACACTTTATAGGATAGTGTCACCAATCGTTTACGATTGGTTTTTTTAAAAAACCTCTTTCGCAATTTGCCTGATTGTTTCTGATTTACTCATCGAGTAATAATGCACCACAGGAAAACCGGCAGCTATAATTTCTTTACTTTGCTGAATACACCATTCAATTCCGATTTGCCTTACAGCTTCGTTATCTTTGGCTTTCAAAGCTTCAATCACAAGTTGATCAGGTAAATCCACTTTAAAACGATGCGGAATCATATTTAATTGGCTTTTGGTTGTCAGAGGTTTTAATCCGGGAATGATCGGAACGGCAATGCCAGCGTTTCGACATTTATCCACAAAATCAAAAAACTTTTGATTGTCAAAAAACATTTGCGTTACGATATAATCAGCACCTTTTTCGATTTTTTGTTTCAGATATTGTAAATCGGTATCAAAATTAGGAGCTTCCATATGCTTTTCGGGATAACCTGCCACGCCGATACAAAAATCGGTTGCGTGTGAGTTTTCCAATTCATCGTCTAAATAAATACCTTTATTCAAATCAGTAATTTGAGAAACCAGTTCTGAAGCATATCGATGTCCATTTTTTTCCGGCTTAAAATAAATTTCGCTTTTAACCGCATCACCACGCAGGGCAACCACATTGTCAATTCCCAGAAAATCTAAATCAATCAGAAAGTTTTCGGTGTCTTCTTTCGTAAATCCGCCACACAAAATATGGGGAACGGCATCAACCTTGTATTTATTCTGAATTGCGGAACAAATTCCTACCGTTCCAGGACGTTTTTTGACAATCTTTTTTTCCAACAAACCGTTTCCTGCGTCTTTATAGGTATATTCTTCACGATGATAGGTTACGTCAATAAAAGCCGGTTTAAACTCCATCAACGGATCAATCGTATTAAAAATACATTGAATGTTTTGTCCTTTCAAAGGCGGTAAAAGTTCAAAGGAAAACAATGTTTTTCCGTTGGCATTGGCTATATGTTGGGTTACTTTCATTCTTTTCTTACTGTATATTTGTATTGTTGTATATTGTATAATGTTTTGTAGCTTTTCGATATACATTTATACAAAAAATTATTCATTTATATTTGGACCAAGCCATTTTGAGGCTTCTTCGACAGAAATAGTTCTTCGTTTGGCGTAATCTTCCACCTGATCGTTTTTGATTTTCCCTACACCGAAATATTTCGCTTCTTTGTTTCCAAAATAATAGCCCGAAACCGATGAAGCAGGCCACATTGCCAGACTTTCTGTCAGCTTTACGCCGATTTCATCTTCTACGTTCAAAATATCCCAAATGGTGTTTTTTTCCAAATGATCGGGACAGGCAGGATAACCCGGAGCCGGGCGGATTCCTTCATAAGATTCTTTAATCAGTTCATCGTTGGCTAAACTTTCCTGAGAGGCATATCCCCAGATTTCTTTCCGAACGCGTTCGTGCAAATATTCGGCAAAGGCTTCTGCCAGACGGTCGCCTAAGGATTTTACCAAAATGGCATTGTAATCGTCTTGTGCTGCTTCAAATTCCTTTGCTTTTTCTTCTACTCCAAATCCGGTTGATACACAGAACAATCCGATATAATCTTCCATTCTGCTTTCTTTGGGTGCAATAAAATCAGCCAGTGCAATGTTTGGAACACGCCCGGATTTATCAGCTTGCTGTCGTAAGGTTAATAATTGATAAATTTTATGGTCGTCAATCAGTTCAATATCATCATCATTGATTTGATTTGCCGGAAAAATTCCTAAAATTCCTTTGGCTGTAAACCATTTTTCTGAAACGATCTTTTTCAACATTTCCTGTGCTTCAGCAAAGAGAATGGTTGCTTGTTCGCCAACGATTTCGTCTTTTAGAATTTCGGGATATTTTCCAAACAACTGCCATGATCTAAAAAAAGGGGTCCAGTCAATGTAGGGTATCAATTCGGATAATTCTACCTGAATTTGTTTTTTGCCCAAGAAATTTGGCTTTTTAATCTGTTGGTTTTCCCAATCTATTTTGTATTTATTTTTTCGGGCATCGGTAATTGTAAGGTAATTTTTATCACGAGCCCGGCTTAAAAAATCATGACGTAATTTTTCGTATTCAGCACGAATGTCTTCTTTGTAAATTTTATTTTTATCGGGTTGCAAAAGATTGTTAATAACCGTTACAGCTCTGGATGCATCGTTTACGTGAACTACGGCATTTCGGTATTCCGGTGCGATTTTTACTGCTGTATGTGCTCTTGATGTCGTAGCACCGCCAATCATAATCGGGATGTTGCTGCCTACTTTTTCTAATTCTTTTGCCAAATGAACCATTTCGTCCAGCGAGGGTGTAATCAATCCGCTTAAACCAATAGCATCAACCTGTTCTTTAATCGCTGTTTCAATAATTTTTTCAGGTGGAACCATCACACCTAAATCAATGATTTCAAAATTGTTGCACGCCAGAACTACAGCTACAATGTTTTTGCCAATATCGTGTACATCACCGCGAACAGTTGCCATAAGGACTTTTCCTGCCGAATTGCTCTGTGTACTTCCACTTTTAAGTTTTTCTTCTTCAATAAAAGGCAACAAATAGGCAACGGCTTTTTTCATCACACGGGCAGATTTTACAACCTGTGGCAAAAACATTTTTCCCGAACCAAATAAATCGCCCACCACGTTCATTCCGTTCATTAAATGCGTTTCAATAACTTCGATAGGTCGGTTTACGGTTTGTCGGGCTTCTTCTACGTCGTTGTTTATAAACTCTTCGATGCCTTTTACCAATGCATAGGTAATACGTTCCTGCAAAGAATGAGAACGCCATTCTAAGACCTTTTCTTCCTTAAATTTGGTTTCGCCTTTTAAATGTTCGGCAAAATCCAATAAGCGTTCGGTGGCATCATCTCTGCGGTTTAATAAAACATCTTCAACATAAATCAACAATTCTGAATCAATCTCATCATAAATTTCCAACAGTTCCGGGTTTACAATTCCCATATTCATTCCGTGTTGAATGGCGTGATACAGAAAAGCTGAATGCATTGCTTCACGAACTTTATCGTTTCCTCTGAAGGAAAACGAAACATTACTCACACCACCGGAAACATTGGCATACGGAAGGTTTTCCCGAATCCATTTTGTGGCAAGGAAAAAATCAAGCGCGTTGTTGTTGTGCTCTTCCATTCCTGTAGCGACAGGAAAAATATTCGGATCGAAAATGATGTCTTGCGGAGGAAAACCTACTTTTTCTACCAAAATCTCATACAAACGTTTACAGATTTCGATGCGTCTTTCCAAAGTATCTGCCTGTCCTGCTTCGTCAAAAGCCATTACAACAACGGCAGCACCGTATCGTTTGATTAATTTGGCGTGATGAATAAATCGTTCTTCTCCTTCCTTTAAACTGATGGAATTTACAATCCCTTTTCCCTGAATAACTTGTAAACCAGCTTCTATGATTTCCCATTTGGAACTGTCAATCATAATCGGGACGCGTGCAATATCGGGTTCGGAAGCAATTAAATTAAGAAAATGAACCATAGCTTCTTTTCCGTCCAACATCCCTTCGTCCATATTGATGTCGATGATTTGGGCACCGTTTTCTACCTGCAATCGGGCAATATCTAAAGCTTCGTCAAATTTTTCTTCTTTTATCAATCGAAGAAATTTTCGCGAACCGGTAACATTTGTTCGTTCGCCAACATTGATAAAGTTTGAATCCTTTGTGATGAAAAGCGGTTCTAATCCCGAAAGTGTGAGAATTTTTTCTGTAACATCTTTCTCTTCTGTTTTCCCGGAACGAAATACATTTGCTTTTTCAACTGCTTCGGCAATCAACCGGATATGTTCGGGATTTGTTCCACAGCAACCACCGATAATCTGTACCAAATCATCTTTCAAAAAATCGGCGATTAATTGCTGCATTTCTTCCGGTGACTGATCGTATTCGCCAAAAGCATTCGGCAAACCCGCATTTGGATGCGCGGAAATATTTACCGATGTATGTTGTGCCAACTGCTTTAAATAAGGCTTTAATTGCTCTGCTCCCAATGCACAGTTGAATCCGATACTTAACAACGGAATATGCGAAATAGAAATCAGAAAAGCATCTACCGTTTGACCCGAAAGTGTTCTGCCGGAAGCATCGGTAATCGTACCCGAAACCATAATCGGAATATCGATATTTCGTTCGATTTTTACTTCTTCAATCGCGAACAAAGCGGCCTTGGCATTTAAGGTATCAAAAATAGTTTCAACCAAAAGTAAATCACAACCACCATCAATCAATGCTTCAATCTGCTGTTTGTAAGCAATGCGTAACTCTTCAAAAGTAATGGCACGGTAACCCGGATTATTTACGTCGGGAGACATAGATGCCGTACGGTTTGTTGGTCCGATAGAACCCGCAACAAAGCGAGGTTTTTCGGGTGACAGTATTTTAAACTCATCGCAGACTTCACGGGCAATTTTTGCCGATTCGTAATTTAACTGATATACATAATCCTCCAGATGATAATCTGCCATTCCAATCGTTGTAGAAGAAAAGGTATTTGTTTCAATAATATCCGCACCGGCTTGCAAATATTTTCGGTGGACTTCTTTTACGGCTTCGGACTGCGTAATCGAAAGCAAATCGTTATTTCCTTTTAAAGGATGTGGAAAGTTTTTAAATTGTTCTCCACGAAAATCATCTTCCGAAAACTGATACGCCTGCAACATTGTTCCCATAGCGCCATCAAGCACCAAGGTTTTGTGTTTGATGAGTTCAGAAATTTTATGCTGTTTTGTGATGCAATCTACTTCCATAATTTATAGTAACGCTTGATTCAGTTCTTTAATAATATCGTCTATATGTTCCAATCCTACCGAAATTCGGATTAATCCTTCGGTTAGATTGGCTTCTTTCAACTCTTTAGTGTTTAGTTTGCTGTGTGTTGAAGTTGCCGGATGCGTCACTATAGTTCTGGTATCGCCTAAATTGGCAGAAATAGAAAATAGTTTTATAGCATCAATAAATTTTCTGCCCGCTTCTTTACCCTCTTTTAATTCAAAAGCAATGATGTTTCCGCCCAATTTCATTTGTTTTTTGGCGATTTCGTATTGTGGATGCGAAGGCAAAAAAGGATATTTCACACTTGCCACAGCCGGATGGCTTTCTAAAAACTGAGCGGTTTTTAAAGCATTTTCGCTATGCTTTTCTACTCTTATAGCTAAAGTTTCCAGGCTTTTGGAAAAAATCCACGCGTTGAAAGGAGCTAAAGAAGGACCTGTGTTTCGGGAAAACAGGTAAATTTCCCTGATGAGTTCTTTGCTTCCAACGGTAACTCCACCTAAAGCTCTGCCTTGTCCATCGATTAATTTGGTTGCGGAATGAATAACCAAATGTGCACCAAAATCAATCGGCGATTGAATAATGGGTGTTGCAAACGTATTATCGACAATTAATAATAAATGGTGTTTTTTTGCTAGTTTCCCTAAAAGCTCCAAATCAATGATTTCTACACCGGGATTGGTTGGCGTTTCTACAAACAATATTTTGGTATTCGGTTGTATTTTTGATTCAATGGTTTCAGGTTCTGAGATGTTGAAATACGTCGTTTCAATATTCCATTTCGGTAAATATTTTGTGAACAACGTATGCGTGGAACCAAAAACACTGCTTGCCGAAACAATATGGTCGCCAGCCTCTAAAAAAGTTACCAATGTATTGTAAACAGCAGCCATTCCTGTTGCGAAAGCCACACCGTCTTCGGCGTTTTCCAGCAAAACAATCTTTTCTACAAACTCCGATACATTCGGATTACTGAAGCGTGAATAAATATTTCGGTCTTTTTCTTCTGCAAAGGAGGCTCTCATATCCTCCGCATCTTCAAACACAAAACTTGAGGTTAAAAATAAAGGCGTACTGTGTTCTAAATACTGTGTGTGGTCTATTTGGTTTCTTATTGCTAATGTTTCTTTTTTCATTTTTATAGATTAATAAACTTTTCTAAAGTTTTGAACTTTAGAAAAGTTAGAGTTTATTTTTTTTCTGCTAAACGTAAAATATCTCCAAAAACTCCGCGTGCAGTAACATTTGCTCCGGCACCGGCACCTTGTATGATGATTGGTCGGTCTCCATAAGATTCGGTGTAAATTTCAAAAAGACTATCGGAACCCGAAAGCTGTCCTAAAGGCGAATTTTTATCTACTTTAATCAATTTCGTTTCCAAAACACCTTTGTTTTGCTGTAAATCGCCCGACAATTCGCCGACATACCGCAATACTTCATTGGGTTGTAATTCTTGTTTGATAGTGTTGTAATAATCGTTTAATCCTTCTAATTGGTCTAAAAATTCTGAAACGGTTAGCGATTGAAAATCTTCGGGAATTAAATTTTGAATATCAATTTCTTCCAGTTCGTTTTGTAAATCCAATTCTCTTGCCAAGATTAATAATTTTCTTGCCACGTCGGTTCCCGACAAATCGTCTCTTGGGTCGGGTTCGGTAAAACCTTTTGAAATAGCATCTCTTAAAACTTCAGAAAATGGTTTTTCTTCAATTGAAAATTTATTGAAAATAAAACTCAATGTTCCCGAAAAAACGCCTTTGATTTTGGTAATGCTTTCGCCCGACAAATGTAAAAGCTGTATGTTGTCTATCAATGGTAACCCTGCACCTACATTGGTTTCGTACAAATAGTGCTTTTGATTTTTCTTTAAGGTTTCCCGCAAGTTTTGGTAAAATTCAAACGAAAGCGTATTCGCTATTTTGTTCGATGAAACAATGTCAAACCCATTATCGATAAATTCCGTATAGCGTTTTGGAAGAGATTCAGCAGCTGTGTTATCAACCAAAATCAGATTTTCTAAATGATGTTCTTTTGCGTAATCAATAATAGAAGAAAGCGAATTGGGGTTTGGTGTGTTAAATTCGTTTGTCCAATGTTCATCAAAACCATTATTGTTGAAATACACCGATTTGGAATTGGCGATGGCAAAAATATTCAGGTCGATGTTTTTACGTTCGGCAATTGGTGTTCTCGATGCAATGATTTGGTCAATCAAAACACTTCCAACCGTTCCTTTTCCCACAATAGCAAGGTTTACCGTTTTATTCACTCCGAAAATTTGTCCGTGAATCACGTGCAACGCTTTTTTAAACTGACTTTTTTCAATAATCAAACTGATGTTTTTTCCGGAAATGGAATTGTTGAACAAAATGGGAACAATCCCGTTTCTGACTAATGCACTGTACGGTTTGTGAAACGATTTCAAATCCTGACCGATGATGGAAACAACGGTTATGTCGTTATTAATGCTGATATTTTCAACGTCTTTGGTATAAAAATCAGGTGCAAATTCCTGTTCCAAAATCTGTTTTGTTGCAACGGCATCGTTTGCGTTTACCACAAACCCTAATCCGCGTTCTGAAGAACCCTGTGAAATAACACTTACGCTGATGTTGTTTTTTGCCAAAGTGGTAAAAATACGTGCATCGACTCCTACTTTTCCCAACAAACCTTTGCCGTGAAAATTGATTAAAGCAACATTTTGCAAAACCGTCAATGATTTTACGCCGTTTGGCGTAGGTTCAGAAGAAATCAATGTTCCCGTACTGTTGGGATTCAACGTATTCAAAATACGCAAGGGGATTTTCTTTTCAATCAACGGAACGATGGTTTTTGCGTGTAAAATGGTTGCTCCGAAAGTGGCTAATTCGTTTGCTTCGCTGTAATTCAATTGTTCGATTCGTTTGGCGGAACTTACCCATTCCGGATTGGCAGTGTAAATACCGTCAACGTGGGTAAAGTTTAAAAATTCTTCTGCTTCGGTAAATTTGGCAATCAGTGCCGCAGTCAGATTGCTTCCGTTTCTGCCTAAAGTGGTTATTTCTCCGTCGGTCGTGCTTCCTATAAATCCACCTAAAACGATTAACTTTTTATCAGATAATTTACTGAAAACTTCTTTGGTATTTAATTCGGTTAATGTTTCATTTACATTCGCAGCCGAAAAATAAGCATCGGTTTTTATTAATTGGGTACTATCAACAAAAACGGCATCAAGTCCTTTTTTGATTAATAATTCTGTAACGACTTTTGAACTGATTAATTCGCCTTGAGCCAACAGTAAATCCTGAACTTTTGGGCTGTAATCCTGAATCAACGAAACACCCTGCAAGATATTTTCTATTAGTTGAAAATGTGAAGTTGTATCAATCTTCGGATAAAAATTCAGCTCTTTTAATGCTTTCAGTTCTTCGGAATAAGCCTGATTGTTTTTGGCTTTATTTAATAATTCCAACAATAAATCGGTAGTGTTTCCAATGGCAGAAACCACTACCATTAAGGGTGAGTTTTTCAGATAACTTTCAATAATATTCAGCAAATCGTTGTTCTGATGCAGACTTGCCAGTGATTTTCCTCCAAATTTCAATACTTTACTCATAAATAATTTTCTATTATTTTTCCTAATTTTTCAAATTCTATTAAAAAGGCATCGTGTCCGTGAACGGATTCTAAAGAATGATGCGTTATGTTTTTGTGTACTTGTTTGATTTCTTCTGTCCATTCGATCTGATGTTGCGGATGAAACAACCAATCCGACGAAATACTTATGACAACAATTTGTGTATTACTTTTTTGCGATGCTTTCAGATATTGATCCTTATCAGATCCTTTTCCTATCGATCCCAACAAATGATTCATAATTTGATACGATTTTTTAGAGAACCGATTTTTTAAGGAATTTCCGTGATAAACAAGCCAGTCATCGATCGTTTGATTACTTTCTTTAAACTTGTCACTGATCCCTAAAGCATTTCTGTAAAACAACATCGACCACATTCGTGCCTGTTCGTATCCTTTATTGTTCTGCAAAAGATCATTCTGCAAAAACGTAATTCCTTTAATCCAATGATCTTCAAACGGATTCGCTCCAATACTTATCAACTTACTGAACAATTCCGGATTTTCTTTCCACATTTCCCAAGCAATGGCACCGCCCAAACTCCCTCCAATCAACGAATGAACAGTAGTCAATTGTAATTCATCTAACAACCACAAATTGATTTTTGCAACATCATTCACTGTTATATTTTCAACTGAATGAATGTGCAAATGTGTGTTTGTGGCGTATCCGTTTCCCAACGTATCAATAGAGAGGATGTTGTATTTATTACAATCAATTGTTTTATTTTCACTGACGATTTCTTTCCACCAACCGTTTTTGCCTGAGACCGTACTGTTTCCGGTTAAAGCGTGCAAAATCACCGCAACAGGTTTCGCTTCGTTTACATTTCCTGTCCATTGATAGCTGATTTCACAGGTTTCATCCGAAAAATGTCGGGTTAAATATTTTGGTATTCTTTTTTTGTTCATCTTTTGCTTCATAAAAAAATCCTTCAGGGCTATACCTGAAGGATTTTATAAATCATTGATTTGTAGGTATAGGCTATCCGGATGCTTTACGCATCATCATCATATCCATTACCATATTATAATTGTTAATTGTAATCATCCTGATTGTTATTTCGGGAACAAATGTAGTTATATTTTTTCTAAAAACAAGGTTTTAAAAAGAATATTTTTCTTTAAATACTCTTTTCTTTTATTATAAATTAGAATAATATTCCTTTAAAATAAATTATTTAGAATAAAAAAAGCCTATCAAAATGACAGGCTTAAAATTTATATAGAATTGCCGAAAGATATAGAATGGAAAAAAATTACATATTCAGGTAAAAATCTTTGGTCAATGTGATGTATTCTTCGGTGTACTGATGTCTTTGAGTCTCAATAATCAGATTTTCTACAGAGATTTCTGCCGGAATGCGAGTCATTGCAAGCATCGAGCGTTTGATTTCTGTTTCAGGTGCTCCTTGAACACGGCAAATTTTAAACGGATACAAACCGTATTCAGCAGATAGCTTGATAAATGCTTCTTCTTCTTTATAAGGAATAATAACCGAGAAAATCCCGTCTTCGCTCAACAAGCCTTCGGTGCAGGCAATCAATTGTTCAAAAGGCAAAGATTCTGTAAACCGCGCTTTGTCTCTTTGAGCATCGCCTGATTTATAGTTTTCTACATAAAATGGGGGATTAGAAACAATCAAATCATACGTTGTTTCTTCGAAAAACTCTTCGGTAAATTCTTCCAATGAGGCATTGTAGCAATACAAGCGGTCTCTCCACGGACTGTTTTCAAAATTCTCGACACATTGCGTAAAGGCTTCGTCGTCAATTTCAACTGCATCGATTTGTTCAGCATTAGAACGCTGGGCAAGCATTAAAGCGATTAATCCGGTGCCGGAACCAATATCTAAAATGGTATAAGGAGTGTTATATAAAGGTGTCCACGCACCTAATAATACTCCGTCTGTTCCGACTTTCATAGCACAGCGGTCTTGATTGATTGTGAATTGTTTGAATTGAAACATAATTTGAAGAAAAAAATCCCTCAAAAATACAACAAATAAAAAAAGTAGGAAATGTTACAAGTACAAATCAATCAATCCTTCAGGGGTATTAAACAGAATAGATTGGTTTTCGCGGTTTACTTCGATAATAAACTCATCAATAACGGGTACTAAAATAATGGCTTCACCTTTTTCAATTTCAAATAAAGCTTGTACGCCATTGTCGGTAATTCGTGAAATGGTTCCAAAATTTCCTAATCGTTGGTCTATGGCTGTGAAACCTTCTACTTCGTGGTAATAAAATTTGTTTCCTTCGAGTTGAGGAAGAAAAGAAAGAGGTAAATAAACGTCTTTGCCTACAATATTATCGGCAGTATCTTCAGAGGTGACGTCTTCAAATTGCGTACGCAGAAATTTTTCTTTGTGTAATGAAGATTTTTCAATAAAAAATGGAACCAAATGTCCGTTGATGTCAACGAACATTGATTCCAATTCTGTGTACATTTCAGGCTCATCTGTATCTAAATAGACCAAAACTTCGCCTTTGAAACTGAATTTCTTTGCGATTTTACCTAAATAAAAACAATCTTTTTTACGCATTTAAAATCGCTTTAAAAATTAAGCTTCAGTTTCTTCTGTATTTTCTTCTACTTCTGGAGTAGCTTCTTCTGCATTGTCAGCTTCAGCAGCAGCTTTAGCCTCTTGTGCAGCGGCAATACGTTTTGCATTTACTTCTTTTTCAGCTTGTAATGCAGCGGCTCTTGCAGCAGCTTTATTGTCAGCTAATCCAGAAACTTTAGCACCAACTTTGTTTGCTTTCTCTTCTACCCAAGCAGCAAATTTAGCATCAGCTTGCTCTTGAGTTAAAGCTCCTTTACGCACACCTCCGTTTAAGTGGTGTTTTAATAAAGCACCTTTATAAGATAAGATAGCACGTGCAGTATCTGTTGGTTGTGCACCGTTAAATAACCATTTTGCAGCAGCATCAACGTTTAGGTCAATTGTTGCAGGGTTAGTGTTTGGATTGTAAGTTCCTAATTTTTCTAAGAATTTACCATCTCTTTTAGCGCGTGCGTCAGCAGCTACCACCCAGTAAAAAGGTTTTCCTTTTTTACCGTGTCTTTGTAATCTAATTTTTACAGACATAATCTTAAAATGATTTAAGCGAGGTACCCGACCTCTAATTAATTAATTTTGAAGTGCAAAAGTAATTCTTTTTTTTAAAAGAACCATTTTTAGCAGAGGAAATTAAACTTGGAATTGTTAAATTTCAAAAAAGTTAAATAATTATTAAAAAAAATGAACAGCTATAAAGAAAAAAAATCTATTTTTGTTTTTAACAATGAAATTCAGAATCTAAATAAATATGAAAAAATATTTTTTAATTGCATTAGCAGCAATATCATTAGTTTCGTGTGAAGAAGAACTAACCACCAATACACCTACTTTTGAGGCAATGAACAGCTATACATTTTGGCGTGCTACTAAAATAGCAGCTAATTTTAACGACGGCGATTTAGTAATTGTTGGTGCAAACGACACAGAAAATATCACTTTGTATATTGAAGATTATGAATTGGGTCAGGAATATACTTTAGGAACATCTAATTATAATGTAGCAACTTATTCAAAAGTAGAAAATGATACGGTTTATCGTTACAGTACCTCGTCTTCAACAGGAAAAGGATATATTAAGTTAGAAACGATAGAAAATCAAGTGCCGGGGACAATTTCAGGAACGTTCTATGCTGAAATGGTGCCTGTAGATGCTACAATGGTTTTGCCAGACAGAGAAGTGGTTAACTTTAATAAAGGGGTGTTTTTTAGAATTCCAATTACCTATCCACCTGTAGAAAATCCGGAGATTCCTGAAAACCCAGAGACTCCTGAAGATCCGGAAACACCGCAACCATAAGCAAAAATTGCTTTAACATATACTTCAAGTCGTTCTTTATTTTAGGGCGACTTTTTTTATTGTAACTTTGTAAGAAATCAACTTAAATTTTACTGATGTATATAATTTTTGATACCGAAACCACTGGTTTGCCAAAAGATTTTAATGCACCTATTACTGATGTTGACAATTGGCCGCGCTGTGTTCAGATTGCCTGGCAGTTGCACGATGAAATGGGTAATGTGATGGAACATGAAGATTATTTGATAAAACCTGAAGGTTTTGATATTCCTTATGATTCTGAACGCATTCACGGGATTTCTACGTTATTGGCAACAGAAAAAGGTGTTGATTTATCAACGGTACTAACAAAATTTAATACTGCTTTAAACAAGGCAAAATTTGTAGTAGGGCAGAACGTAGGTTTCGATTTAAAAGTGATGGGAGCCGAATATTATCGGGCTACCGTTGAGACACCTTTAAACACTATGTTGGTTTTAGACACCTGTACCGAGGTTACTGCCGATTTACTAAAGCTTCCGGGGGGGCGTGGTGGACGGTATAAATTGCCTACGTTAACCGAATTACATCAATATTTATTTGGCGTTCCTTTTGGAGAAGCACATAACGCAACTGCCGATGTGGAAGCTACTACTCGTTGTTTTTTTGAATTAGTAAGAAAAGAGGTTTATTCTGAAAATGAATTGAAACAACCATCAGGTTATCTTCAAAAATTTAAAGAGGAAAATCCCAAACCGTTTGAATTTATCGGTTTAAAGCATATCAACCTAAAAAAAGCATCTGAAGAAATTCGCAAGCAGTTAGAAGCCAAAGGTGTCATTGAGGGTGATAAAAAAGAAGAAATTTCTGTAGAAGTTCAACAAGCATTTGAGTCTGCTGTTTTTGCACATTTGCATAATCACACACAATTCTCTGTTTTGCAGTCAACGATCGATATCGGAGCAATGATTAAGAAAACGGCAAACGAAAAAATGTCAGCCATTGCTATGACCGACCACGGAAATATGATGGGGGCTTTTAAATTTGTAAGTGCTATTTTAGATCACAATAAAAATGTAAAAAAGGCTAATGAAACGGCAGTAGAAAATGGGGAGATTCCTACAGAAACAGAGATAAAACCCATTGTTGGGTGTGAGTTTTTCGTTTGTGAAAATCATACAGATAAATCTAAAAAAGACAACGGTTATCAAATTGTTCTGTTGGCTAAAAATAAAAAAGGATACCATAATTTGGCAAAACTGGCATCCATTGCGTCCATCAACGGGTTTTATTATGTTCCCAGAATCGATAAAGAAATCCTCTTAAAATATAAAGAAGATATTATTGTTCTTTCCGGAAATTTATATGGAGAAATTTCCAATAAGATTTTAAATATCGGTGAAAAACAAGCCGAAGAGGCGTTGTTGTGGTGGAAAGAGCATTTCAAAGATGATTTTTATTTAGAAATCATGCGCCACAATCAGGAAGACGAAGACCGTGTAAATAAAACATTGGTCGCATTTTCTAAAAAACATCAGGTAAAATTAATTGCTACCAACAATACGTATTATTTAGAAAGAACCGATGCCAATGCACACGATATTTTGTTGTGTGTAAAAGATGGTGAAAAACAGGCAACGCCTATTGGTCGCGGTCGCGGGTACCGTTACGGATTGCCTAATCAGGAATATTTTTACAAAACGCAAGATGAAATGAAGGCTCTTTTTGCCGATTTGCCCGACGCAATCATCAATATTCAGGAAATTGTAGATAAAATAGAGGTTTATTCGCTTTACAGAGATATTTTACTTCCAAAATTTGATATTCCTCAAGAATTTATCAATCCGGAAGATGAAAAAGATGGAGGTAAACGCGGAGAAAATGCCTATTTAAGGTATTTGACTTACGAAGGAGCTAAACGACGTTATGGAGAGCTGAATGCTATCATTACCGAACGATTGGATTTTGAACTGAAAACAGTAGAAAATTCTGGTTATCCGGGTTATTTCCTGATTGTTCAGGATTTCATCTCAGCGGCTCGACAAATGGGGGTTTCTGTTGGACCCGGGCGTGGGTCGGCAGCTGGTTCTGCAGTGGCATATTGTTTAGGTATTACCAATTTAGATCCCATAAAATATGACTTGCTTTTTGAGCGGTTCCTGAATCCCGATCGTGTGTCGATGCCCGATATAGATATTGATTTTGACGATGAAGGTCGTGGGCGCGTAATGGATTATGTAATAAAAAAATACGGTTCCAACCAGGTAGCACAGATCATTACCTATGGTAAAATGGCAACCAAATCGGCAATTAAAGATGCTGCCCGTGTGTTGGATTTGCCTTTGTACGAATCGGAACGAATTGCTAAAATGGTTCCAACCATGATGCCCAGTAAATGGAATCTGCGTCGGTTTTTATCAGAACCCGAAGATGACATCAAGAAAGTATTGCGTTCAGAAGAATTTGAAGGGATAAAAGAATTAATCAATGTTGCCAATCAAAACGATCTATTATCAGAAACCATTCAGCAGGCAAAAATTATCGAAGGATCTATGCGGAATACGGGTATTCACGCTTGTGGGGTAATCATTACACCTGATGACATTACCAATTTCGTTCCTGTTCAAACAGCAAAAGATTCCGATTTATATGTAACGCAGTTTGACAACTCGGTTGCCGAAAGTGCCGGATTGTTAAAAATGGATTTCTTAGGGTTAAAAACCTTAACCCTTATTAAAGACACCATTGCCATTATCAAACAACGAACCGGAGTAGAAATTGATCCGGAAGAAATTCCGATTGACGATGTAAAAACATACGAATTGTTCCAGCGCGGTGAAACGGTAGGTGTGTTCCAGTACGAGTCGCCTGGAATGCAGAAATATATGCGCGAATTAAAACCAACGGTTTTTGCCGATTTAATTGCAATGAATGCTTTGTACCGCCCGGGACCTTTGGAATATATCCCTTTATTTATCCGCAGGAAAAACGGCGAAGAACCGATCACGTACGATTTAGATGCTTGTGAAGAATATCTAAAAGAAACATACGGAATTACCGTTTATCAGGAACAAGTAATGCTTTTGTCACAAAAATTAGCCGATTTTACAAAAGGTGAAGCCGATGTTTTGCGTAAGGCAATGGGTAAAAAGCAAAAAGACGTTTTGGATAAGATGAAGCCAAAGTTTGTTGAGCAGGCCGTTGCAAAAGGTCATGATGCAAAAACATTAGAAAAAATCTGGAAAGATTGGGAGGCTTTTGCTTCGTATGCATTTAACAAATCGCATTCTACCTGTTATGCGTGGGTGGCGTATCAAACAGCTTATTTAAAAGCACATTATCCGGCAGAATATATGGCAGCGGTGCTTTCAAACAACATGAACGATATTAAATCGGTTACGTTTTTTATGGAAGAATGCCGACGCATGGGCTTAGACGTTTTAGGACCTGATGTAAACGAATCGCATTATAAATTTGCCGTGAACGAAAAATACCAGATTCGTTTTGGAATGGGAGCCATTAAAGGGGTAGGAGAAGGAGCTGTAAACACTGTTATTGAACACAGAAAAGGTGGGAATTACAAGTCAATTTTCGATTTGGCAAAGCGTATTGATTTACGGGCTGCTAATAAAAAAGCTTTTGAAAATTTAGCGTTAGCCGGCGGATTTGATTGTTTTACAGATACACACCGTGCACAATATTTTCATACCGAAGGCGACGGAGTAACTTTTTTAGAAAAAGCAATGAAATACGGAGCCAAATATCAGGAAAACGAAAACTCCGCCCAGGTAAGCTTGTTTGGCGAATCAAGCGAAGTGCAGATTCCAGAACCGGTCATTCCAAATTGTGACGAATGGACAACGATGGAAAAATTAGCAAAAGAGAAAGATGTGGTAGGAATTTATATTTCCGGGCACCCGTTAGATGATTTTAAATTTGAGCTGAAATATTTCTGCAATGTTCGTTTAGAACAATTAAAACAGTTAGAATCTTTGGTAGGACGAACCGTAACTTTTGGCGGAATGATTTCAAACGTACAATTTAGAACGTCGGCAAAAGGCAAAGACTGGGCAATGTTTACTGTAGAAGGGTACGACGAAAGTTATGAAATGCGCATGTTTAATGAAGATTACCTGAAATACCGACACTTTTTACTTAATAACACCTTTGTGTATTTTAAAGTATATGTAAAAGAAGGATGGGTAAAAAAGGATACCAACGAGCGATCTGAACCTCGTTTACAATTTGTGGAGTTAAAATTGTTAAACGAAGTGATTCCTACTTTTGCCAAAAAGCTGATCATTCAAATGGATGTTCGTCAGTTAAAAGAAATGCAGGTAGAAAAAATACGGTTGATTATGGAACAAAATCCGGGAAATAAATCGGTGGTGTTTGAAATATTTGAATTAGAAGAAGTTCAGAACCGTTTACAGGCTGAAGCCGTTCAGAAATTATTGGTTGAGGAAGACGAAACGGAACCTCAAGAGGACGGAGAAGTCAAGGAACCAGAGATAAATCTTCCCGAAACACAATATATCAGAAAAAATATTGTAGAAATGCCAAGTAAAAATATGCGTATAGAAATATCATCGGATTTATTAGAAGAATTGGAAAAAATGCAGGTTTCCTTCCGTTTAAATTGATTCGCCTAATAGAACGATAGATATAACTTATGGTTCTTAATTTGGTACAAATGAAAAAATAACTAAATTTGTAGATACATTAAAAATAAAAAATATGGCTTTAGAAATAACAGATGCTACATTCGACGAAGTAGTATTAAAATCAGACAAACCGGTAGTAGTGGATTTTTGGGCAGAATGGTGCGGACCTTGTAAAATGTTAGGACCAACTATTGAAGAATTGGCCGGAGATTTTGATGGGAAAGTAGTAGTAGGAAAAGTAGATGTAGATGCAAATCAGGATTTTGCTTCACAATACGGAGTACGAAACATACCAACCGTATTAATTTTCCAAAACGGAGAAGTAGTAGGACGTCAGGTGGGTGTAGCACCAAAACAAACGTATGTTGATGCTTTAAACAAATTGATATAATAGCAACAATAAAACAAACTGATACCGGATTTATTCCGGTATTTTTTTTATAAACAATTGAAAAAAAGGCAACTGAAAAAAACTTTAGAACCATTGGGTAATTTTTTTTTAAAAATGTTTGCACCGTTGGTAAATGGTCGTATATTTGCACCGTTGAATTAATAAAGCATCGCTAACATTAAGTTAACAAAAACGGTTTGGTAGTTCAGTTGGTTAGAATACATGCCTGTCACGCATGGGGTCGCGGGTTCGAGTCCCGTCCAGACCGCTAAAAAAGAACTTTAGTTCTTTTTATTTTACAAGCGTAAAATTTTTCTTTGACATAAAATATTATCTTGGTTTGGTAGTTCAGTTGGTTAGAATACATGCCTGTCACGCATGGGGTCGCGGGTTCGAGTCCCGTCCAGACCGCCGAGATACAATAGCCCTTCGGTTACGAGGGGCTTTTGTGCCCTAAAATGTTTTGGTTTGGTAGTTCAGTTGGTTAGAATACATGCCTGTCACGCATGGGGTCGCGGGTTCGAGTCCCGTCCAGACCGCTTAATTCTTTCAGAGAATTTAAACGTAGTTGTGTTGTTTAGGTACGCAAGTACCTGGTTTAGTAGTTAGACCAATGAAAAGCTTTCCAAATCGGAGGGCTTTTTTGATTTTCCTCCCTATTAAAAATTCCTTTTAAAATCTGAAGGCCTAAAATTCGTCAATTGATAAAAAGTGTTGCTAAAAGCGGGTAAGCTGCCATATCCCACAGCAAAGGCAATTTCGCTTATAGACCAGTCAGTTTGTAACATGAACTCAATCGATTTTACAATGCGCAACAATTTAATATATTGTAAAAAGGAAGTGTTTAACGTAAATTGAAACAAACGCGATAAGCTGCGTTCACTGATATTGAATTTTTTACTAATGCTTTCTAAACAATGGTTATCTGCAATGTTTTTTTCTAAATAATCAAGGATTGGAACCATTCGTTCATTGTCTGTAAAGGGTAGTGCAATGGGCAATTTTTTTTGACTGATTTCCGGTAAAATATCTTTGATAACCGAAAGAAATTTGTAATTGTTTTCGCCGGGCAAAATGTGGCCGTCCCAACTTTCGGTATGCTTAATCATTTCCATTAATAATCCGTTAATCGGATAAATTCCCACTTCGGAATAAAACAGACTTTTATCATCATCATGCGTGTAAAAAAATAATGACCGTAATACGGTTCCCGAATGTCCTATTTTTAGAATGTGTGTTAACCCTTGCGGTATCCAGAAATAATGTCTTGCGGGAATTACATAGTGTTTTTCATTGACTTGTAAATAAGCCAATCCACCTTCAACGTAAGACAATTGCCCTTTTAAATGGCTGTGAAACGGAATGAATTTTTCAGACCTTTCGTGCATTACAAACACAGAATCAGAAAAACGGTCAATATTGGATAAAGAAGCAATTAACCCCATGAGCAAACTATTAAAATGCAATATAGTTGCAAAGGTAGAAACACAGAAACAATATAAATGCAAATTGGCGGGAATAATTAAATATTCGTCTATTTTGCATAAATAACAGAAAGGTTTCGCCCTATAAATTTGCAACATTTTAAAATTAACTCAAATGTTTTGCAATATCAAAAAACACCTGGTACTTTGTTTAATTCTTCAGCAGTCGGTTTTGCTCTTTTCACAAAATCATCGTTCTGACTCTTCGGGTGAAACGCTTCCGCTTTCTATTAGTCAAACCTGGGATATGGCGGTTCAGTCAAGTAAAAAAATTGATCTAAGCAGTTTAGAAGCCGATGTAAGTGCCGAAGAAATCAGAGAAAGTAAATACGAACGTTTTCCGGAAATCAGTCTAAACGGAAATTACGAATATGCAACCAATATTCCGGTGTACGAAGACGGTTTGTTAAAACCGCCAACACAACACGAAGTGATTCACTTATTGTACAAAGTAAGTACCGATTTTTATTTCAATATTTACAATGGAAATAAGCTGAATTTACAAATTGACAAGAAAAATGCGTTGGCAGATATTGCACAAGTTCAAAAAGAATTAACTACTTCGGAAATCAAATTGCAATCGGCTGTTTATTATCTGAATTTGCAGGCATATCTTTTTTTTAAAGAGCTGGTTCTTCAGGATATTACCAATCAGGAAAAGCAATTACACGAGATTAAAGAGCTGTACAAGCACGGCGTTATTTTAAAAAGCGATGTGTTACGGGTGGAACTAAAGCTTTCGAACCAAAAAATGATGCTGGTAAAAATTGAAAACGATATTGCCATTGCCAATCAAAAGCTTAACATTATTATTGGCTTGCCCGATCACGATAAGGTCAATCCGTATGAGGATCTGGATCCGGTTTTGTTTCCGCTTTTACCTTATGATGATTATCTGGAAATAGCCGAAAAGAATTCTTACGATTACCGTATCTCTGAAAAAAGAGTAGAGCTGAAAAAAATAGAGTTAAAAAACATTCGGGCAAATGTGAAGCCCAAAATAGGCTTGTACGGTGAATTTTATCTGGCAAACCCACAAATTTTCCTGTATCCTTATTCGCCAAGCAATTACACATTGGGCATTTTTGGCGTAAAGGCTTCGTTGCCGCTTTCGGAACTTTTTATCAACAAACCCAAAGAGCGTGTGGCGAAACTTAATTTAGAAAAAGAAGAATTAGAACATCACCACATTGATGATAAGATACGTGAAAAAGTGTATGAAAACTTCCTGCGATTTAAAGAAGCATTGGTTAAAATAGATGTAGCAAAGGCAGATATTGATCAGGCTAACGAAAATCAACGGATAGTTCATAACAATTATCTTAATCAAACAGCATTAATAACCGATTTGTTAGACGCTGACGTACAGTTATTACAAAGTCGTTTCAATTTTGTTACGGCAAAAATTACCGCTCAAATTCAATATTATCAACTTCAAAACGTTTTAGGAACTCTTTAAAATGACAGCAAAAAAAACTTACACCGTAACCGATAAATTAATTACCAAAATTACCGCATGGATTGCAGGAATTGTATCGGTACTATTGATTATTTGGGGAATTATAACCTTAGTTGATGTTTCAAGAAATGAAAAAACAAACGATGCCCAGGTTCAGGAATACATTAATCCGGTGATTTCACGTGCCGGCGGATTTATTACTGAGATAAGATATGATGAAAACCAACCCGTAAAAAAAGGTGATACGTTGCTTATTATCGACCAACGTGAATATACCATTCAGCAAAAACAAACCGAAGCCGCTTTATTAAATGCAAAAGCCCAATTAGCAGTATGGCAAACAAAAGTGCAAACATTAAGTAAAACCGCAAAGGTAAATCACTCAAAAATTAATGTTGCTAAAGCTAATCTGCAAAAAGAAAACCTGGATTATGCCCGATATAAAGAATTGGTTAAAACAGAAGCGGCAACCACTCAAAAGTTAGAAAAAGTAGAGGCTAATCACAGTGTGGCTTTGGCTGAAACACAAGCAGCAAAAGATAATTATCTGGCATCGTTGTCAGAAATTGAAGATGCCACAGCACAAGAAGCTGTGGCACAAGCAGAAATTGAACGATTAGAAGCCTTGTTAGACCGCCATAAATTAGATGTCTCTTATACCATTATTACCGCTCCTTACAACGGTGTTATGGGACGAAGAATTGTAGAAAAAGGACAAATGATCGATGTGGGTCAGGTTCTGGCTTATATCGTTAATAGTGAAACAGATAAATGGGTAGTTGCCAACTATAAAGAAACACAGATTGGAACGATGAAACTGGGTGATATTGCTGAATTTACAGCCGATGCATATCCTGATATTACTTTTAAAGGAGAAATTATATCTTTCTCAGCTGCTACTGGTTCAAGTTTTTCGCTATTGCCACCTGACAATTCTACTGGAAATTATGTAAAAATTGTTCAACGCGTGCCGGTAAGAATACGTGTAACTGAACCAGAAGATAAAATAAATCTGCTAAAAGCAGGAATGAACGTAAATGTTTCAATAGCAAAAGAACAGGACTAAAAATGCCGAAAAAAATTTTCTTATTCAGATCGTGGGTACCCGAATGGCTCGAAAAGATTACACTTTTTATTGTCTTGCTTCCCAGTTTGGTATTGTTTTTTCTACCTATGACAAACATTAACGCCGCAGCAGGTAATACAGGAATTGAAACCTACGATGTACTTTTTTCAGTGGTTTTGTTCTATGCGGGATATGTCAGTTTTTTTTCTTTAGAACGCCGTTTCTTTAAATTTTTAGCGGCGAAAGAGTATTTTATCGTTATTACCATCATTCAAATTGTTACTTCGTACATCTGTTATGCTACAAAAGAAGTCGGTGTGCTGTTTATCTGTCGTTTTATTCAGGGTATGGCATTTACCATGACGGTAAATCTTTCGCTGGCTTTGATTTTTAGTCGATTGCGGTCACAGCGAGCAAGGGTTATCGGCTATTCCATTTTCTTTGGAATGCTGGTTTGTATGATTCCGTTTAACAATTTTGCTACCGCCCATATTATTGACGCATTTAATTTTAACGTGGTTTATAAATGTGCCATGTTTTCTTATTTGCCAAGTTTGTTGTTTTTATATCTTTTTATGAACGATGTCCGGCTCGATGTGAAGTTTCCGCTGTATCAGTTAGATTGGGCAAGTTTTTCATTATACGCGATTTGTCTTTGTTTAATGGGTTATGTAATGGTTTACGGACAAGAATATTATTGGCTTGATGATCTTAGGATACAATACAGTTTTGTTGCCTTTTTTGTTTTCGGAATCTTGTTTTTAATCAGGCAAACTGCTTTAAAGCGACCCTATTTTGATTTGGAAGTTTTTAAATACCGCAATTTCAAAATAGGTGCGTTAATCATCCTGATATTTTACATTTGCCGGTTTGCTTTTTCTATTACAACAACTTATTTTCAAACAGTTTTAAAGTTAGATCCCATTCATGTTGGATACATTACGTTGATTAATATTTTGGGAATCATCATCGGAGTAATTGTTTCAGGAGTTTTCGTGCTGCAAAAACGCCCCATTCGTTTATTGTGGATTTACGGATTTATCCTTTTACTTGTATTTCACGTTTGGATGATTTTTCTGTTTACCACACAAGCAAACGAAAACCGCTTTTATCTTCCTTTGCTCATTCAAGGATTGGGAGTAGGTACCTTAATGACGCCTTCTATTATCTTTATGGTTGCCTCGGTACCCGAACGTTTAAGCGTAACTTCGGCAGGAATGTGCCTGTTTATGAGATGTTTTGGTTTTTATGTCAGTATTGGTTTGATGAATTATTTTGAATTGTTCTCAAAAAGCAAGCACTTTAATACGTTTCAATATCAGGTTTCAGTTCAAAATCCGGTCGCTTTACAAAAGATAGAAAATTTTAAACAGGTATTGTTAAACCACGGAGCTACAAATGAATATGCAACCAAAGCATCAAATAAAATACTGGTAAACGCAATGAATATACAAAATCACATTCGTTACGGTATCGATTATTATGAAATCATTAGTGTAATGTTGATTGCCACAATATTGTTGGTAGCCTTTTTTCCTTATTTAAACCGTACAGTGTTAAAACTCTCTAAAAAACAACCGTCTCCGTTTTAAAAAGACTTTAAAATCAATGGAATAAAAATAAAAATGAATAAATTTGAACCAATGAATACTAATGATACAGATAAAGCAGATTACGAATGCCACTTAGAACAAGTAACCGAATTACTTGGAAAAGAATATAATGAAGCTTTGCAATTATGCCGTATTATTCGCGAAGGCATTCGTTTAAATATTCCACTGCAACGAATTAAAAATTATACCGATTGGTACTATAACAGTCGGTTGGCACTGCATTTAAAAAAAGAAAGTGAATACATTTTTCCTATTTTGGGAGATGATCACGAATTGATCAAAAAAGCATTAACCAAGCAAAGGCGGCTAAAACGGCTTTTTGAAGAAAACGAGCAAATTGAAAAATCGTTAAACAGAATCGAAGAAGAGCTGGAACGGTTAATCCGTATTAATGAAAAAGGCATTTTAAACGAAGTAAAAAAATGTGCCACATTAGAACAGTTGATACAAATTGAAAAGGTGTATCATAAAAACCGCATCACCGAAGAATGGAATGACGTTTTTTGGCACAATTAATATTTTTTAAGAGAAAAACATTGTCTGGATTGTGAAATTAGACAGTGTTTTTTCATTTTCACAATAAAAGCATAGTTTTGTGCTTCAATAACTATTATTAAACATGAAAAAAATACTTTATCTACTTTCTATTCTTCTCGTGAATAGTTTTTCAATGGTTGCACAAGAAGATATTCAATCCTTTGTTCAGCAGAAAGCACACCCTAAAGAAGGCATACAGAATTTTATGCAGAATTTCATAGAAGAATTCAACGTGCCCGATATTCCAAAAGAAGTAGAACAGTTGCGTATGCGATTAAAATTTGTGGTTGAAAAAGATGGCAGCTTCTCAGATATTCAGGTTATAGACGATAAATTCGGCGTGGGCGAAGAAGCCATCAGAGCCTTAAAAATGATGCCAGCCTGGGTTCCCGCAGTTCATAACCAAAAAAATGTACGTTCGGCTTTTACATTGCCTATAACAATTAATGTAAACGATCCTCAAAAAGATTCCGAACAGCTGGTTTACACTACCGAAGAAGAAGTAAAATCATTTAAAGATTCGTTAAACAACGCTCTTGTAGATACCGAATTTTTTGATCTAAAATGTAATTGTGCCCTTGTTAAAAGTTCTACAAACGATCAATTACGAACAGAGGAGTTTATGATTCAGGCACAGGATCAAACGGCATATTACAATGTGGTTTTTAGAAAAATTACCCAGCAGCAAGCAGAAGCAGAATTGCGAACCATTGAAAACGATGCCGAGAAACAAAATGCCATTGTAAGAACCATTGTTTTTAACGAAACCAAAACTGCAGAAGTTACTTTTAGTATGCCCGATGGTGATTATGTAAACCACTACCGTACGCTTTTTCTTTATAAAAACGATTATCTGGTTGCTATTAGCATTGTGTCTTATAAAAAGCAAATCGCCGATTTGTTATTTGAGCACTTAAAAGGCAATTTTAAACTAAAAATTTAAGTATTTTATTTCTAAAGAATTGATAGTATGAAAAAGGTATTATTAGTTATTCTTGCCCTTTTTACAAGATTACAGGTGTTTGCACAAGAAAATGATATAACTATTATTCAAGCATGTGGCGATCCTTCATATGATTACTCTAAAAAAACAAATTTGTTTAAAGGAGAAGATTATATCTATAAACTTGTTCACAAGAAAGCACAGCCTAAAGAAGGTTTTGATGTATTTTTCAAAAATCTAAATACTAATATTAAAGACGATTTAGAAGATAAAATAAAACGTCCTTTAACATTAAACGATATTGTGATTAGGATTAGATTTGTCGTAGAAAAAGATGGTTCTTTAACTAACATGACAATCATAGAAGATAAATTTGATTTAGCAAAGGAAGTGTTTAAAATTATAAAAGAGAAATCTAAATGGGAACCAGCTGAACTTGAAAATAAAATTGTGCGCATGTATTTTACCTTACCTATAAAAATACCTGTTAACTAAAAATTGAGGTGATTTAAACTTTTTTTTGAATCCCCGTAAGAGCTTCCTATTCATAAAACTTAATGTATTGTTTTAAGATTCTTTGTAGGAGCGGTCTGTTGCTTGTTTTTTCGTTATTAACAGATAATCCCTATGGAATTTTAGGTTTACAAAAATCTAAAACCACACATTCCAATATTTCCAAACGGTGTGAATGTAAATCCCCAACAAAATCATACAAAAAACAAATTTTATAAAAGACGATGCCAAGAAACCAATAAGTGAACCTGTTGCTGCTTTTAAGGCGCGTTTTGAATTGTTCTGGTCGTAAATCAGTTCGCCGATAAAAGCCCCCAAAAACGGACCAATTATAAATCCTAAAGGAATAGGTGCAAAAATACCAACAATCAACCCGATATTTGTTCCCCAAATGCCATATTTACTACCTCCAAAACGTTTGGTACCCTGTGCCGGAATTACATAATCCAATATAACGATAAGTAACGTAATTACAAAAGTTATTCCTAAAGTAGCGTAGTTAAAAGGCATCTGCGGTGTGGTGTATAAAATCAGCAAGCCAATCCAGCTTAAAGGCGGTCCGGGCAATGCCGGCAAAATGCTTCCTGCAATTCCCGCAAGCACAAACAATAAACTTACAATCAGTATTAAGAATTCCATACTTATTTTTGTATTTTTGCTTTTAAATTTACGATTTAATTTTTATGAAAAATTATTGGGCATTTGTTTTTTGTTCATTTTTGCTGACATCGTGCAATTTTGTGCAGAAAGAACTACCAGATTCGCAGGAATTATTGCGTAGAGAATTGCACACCATTGATTGGAACAAGGTGGATACCTATCCCACGTATGATTCGTGCGAAAAATTTACCGATGCCGAAGAAAATAAAAGATGTTTTTTTGATCGTTTGAATTTTGAAGTGGTAAATGTGTTGCAAACCGATTCATTGGTAAAGTTATCAACAATAGATTCGGTACAGTTTTTAGTAAGTTTGTCGCCCAAAAGCGAATTGAATTTTAAAACCGAACAAATCAACGAAAAACTGTTGCCCAAGCAAATGCTCGACAGTATCATGAAACAGCAAAACAAGAAATTTTCTAAGATACAGCCGGCAACTAAACGCGGCGTTCCAGTGGCTACACAGTTTCAGCTTCAGGTAAAAATAAAGTAAAGTATATTTAACCCTAACAGAGTTCCGAACTTTGTTAGGGTTTTTTGTAGGTCTTCTTCGGATTAATAATCAGTAAAAAGATACTTCCTATCGAAATAGGAATAACCAAATTCAACAGCCAAATCAATGCTGCAACCACGGTAACGATCCAACTGTCAACCCCGAAAAATCCAAATAAATAAATAGCAACACTTCCTTTTAAGGCAAAATCAATCGCCTGAAAATTGGGTAGAGAAGAAGCCAGAAGGTAAATGCTCGCTACTACGGCGAGCAGCGTAAAATACGGAATGTCAACCCCAAACAAGGTGTACAATACAAAATACTGATGCACTAAAACCACATATCTTAAAAATGCCAAAAAGATATTTTTTCTGTGCACAGATGCATTGATATTTTTTAAATGATCAATCAGCGTTTGCAAGGAATATCCTTTAATTTGAATGTTTTTTATAGAGAATAAGAGAAGTACTGCTAAAAATAATCCGCCAAAAAATATGAAAAGATATTTTTTAGGAATAAAAGGATGCAGGCTGTTAATATACAATGTTCCAATCAGTCCAAAAAGCACCGAGTAAATTACCTGAATACCATTGCAAACCGCATTGAGAAAAACTACTTTTCCGGCTTCTTTTTTAGGATAAAACCATGCTTTTCCGGCATATTCTCCAATTCCGTTGGGTGTAACAATTCCAAAAGTAATCCCGATTAGAACCTGTTTTGTACTTTCCCAAATAGTAGTTGGCGTAATGGTTTGTGCCAGATTCTTCCATTTTAATATTTCTATGAACCGGTTCAAAAAAGTTAAAATCAATAAAATTGCAACAAAAAAAGCTGCGTTTTCTTGTTGCAATGCCGTTGAAATAATGTTCCAATCAAGCGTTTTTTCTGCCAACTGGCTTTTAATGAAATAAAACGCCAAACCAACAATGATTAATTTCAGCAGAAGTAATAAGAATTGCTTAATTTTGGAAGACAAAAATTTCATACTGCAAAGGAACTATTTTTTTCAGTACAACCTATTTGAATTAACGAATTAATAAACATTGGCAAAAGAACGCATTATATTAGGTATTGATCCCGGAACCACCATTATGGGGTTTGGTTTGATAAGAGTTGAAAAAAATCAGATGGTTTTTTTACAGCTTAACGAATTGAATCTTTCAAAACTGAGCGATCATTATTTAAAATTAAAACGCGTTTTTGAACGTACCATTGAATTGATTGATACCTATCATCCTGATGAAATTGCTATTGAAGCTCCGTTTTTTGGCAAAAACGTTCAGTCGATGTTAAAGCTGGGTAGGGCACAAGGTGTTGCAATGGCTGCGGGTTTGTCACGCGAAATTCCGATTACCGAATACGAACCCAAAAAAATTAAAATGGCAATAACCGGAAACGGAAATGCTTCTAAAGAACAGGTAGCTAAAATGTTACAACAATTGTTGGGTTTGAAAGAATTGCCAAAAAATCTCGATTCTACCGATGGATTGGCGGCAGCCGTGTGCCATTTTTTTAATTCGGGAAAAACCGTAGTAGGAAAATCTTATTCGGGTTGGGATGCTTTTGTCAATCAAAATCAAGATCGAATCACCAAAAAATAATGGCAGGCATTTACTTACATATTCCTTTTTGCAAGCAGGCGTGCCATTATTGCGATTTTCATTTTTCAACTTCGTTAAAGAAAAAAGACGAAATGATTTTTGCTTTGATTCAAGAACTGAACTTACGGAAAAATGAAATTGATGAAATAATAGAAACCATTTATTTTGGTGGCGGAACACCGAGCATTTTGACCAACGAAGAAATTAATTTGTTGATTGATACCGTTTATTCGTTGTTTGATGTGATTGAAAATCCCGAAATTACATTGGAAGCCAATCCCGACGATTTGTCTGTGGTACGCATTCAGCAATTGGCATCGTCTAAAATCAACCGGCTGAGTATTGGAGTGCAATCGTTTTACAATGAAGATTTACAAATGATGAATAGGGCACACAATGCTGATGAAGCCTGGGATTGTTTGGTTGAAGCTACAAAATTTTTTGACAATATTTCTATTGATTTAATTTACGGAATTCCCGGAATGGCAATGGATCGCTGGAAATCAAACATTCAAAAAGTATTAGATCTGGATATTCCACATATTTCCACCTATGCATTAACGGTAGAACCCAAAACCGCTTTGGCAACATTAATCAAAAAAGGAAAAATCCCAACGCCTGATGATGGTGAAGCACATAAGCATTTTTTAGCTTTGGTTTCTATTTTAGAAAACAATGGTTTCGTACATTATGAATTGTCTAATTTTGGAAAAGCCAGTTATTTTTCTAAAAACAATTCGGCTTATTGGTTGGGGAAAAAGTATTTGGGAATCGGTCCTTCGGCACATAGTTTTGACGGGAGAAATCGTTCGTGGAATATTGCCAATAATTCATTGTATATGCAGTCTATCCAAAAAAACGAATTGCCAAACGAAACCGAAGCCCTTTCAATGCAAGATAGGTACAACGAATATGTAATGACCGGTTTACGGACTATTTGGGGTGTTTCGTTAGAAAAAATAACTACAGATTTTGGTTCTGAATATTTTGAATATTTACTGAAGAATGCACAACCGTTTTTGCAAAAACAACAATTGCAATTAGAAAACAATGTTTTAAAAACTACCATTAAAGGAAAATTCTTTTGCGACGGAATTGCATCGGAATTATTTTGGATAGATTGATAAAATGCCACAGATGCACAGATTTTTTCTATATTTATTTCATTTATAAATAATATGAAATATAAAATTTATGTCATTTTATTAACCTTGTTTTCCTTTTTAAGAAAAACTGAATGGTGGTATCAAAATTTAAGCTTGGATTCTAATATCAATATTAGTATTGATTTTATACTTACGTATATAAGTTTGATTGTTGTATATCTACTTTACAAATCAAATGATAAATATAAATTTTCACTTATTTTAATTTTGATTATTAATATGTTATTAATGATAATACATGGAAGAGTACATATTGGTTGGTTGCATGTTCTAGATTAACAAGTTTTTTGTCATTCCAAACTTGATTCGGGATCTCATTAAGATTTTAAAAATAGTGAGAAGCTGACCCAAGTTTGCAAACAGAATGAAGTTAAACAAGTTTAGCTTGACATAAATTATTACATTTGACTAACTTATAGGATAAAATTAAAACAAATGATTTAAATTTTTATCTGTGCATCTGTGGCAAATAAAAAATATAGAAATGAAAACAACTATTCAATATAACAACAAAGCGTACGAAATTGATTTGTCTAAGCCAATAGACATTTCATTACCTATTCAGAATAATGAACAAAACCCCATTGCTTGGTATTTAGAAAAACCGGAAATCAGTCCGGTGGTAATGGGTGATTTTGTAGGTAGTGTAGCATCTGGAAAATCATCGACAAATTTTAATAATATTTTGTTCAATCCACACGGACATGGTACGCATACCGAGTGTTTAGGGCATATCACCAAGGATTTTTATTCAATTAACCAAACGCTGGGAACCTTCTTTTTTACGGCAGAACTAATTTCGGTTACACCAGAATATCAAGGCGGTGATTTGGTAATTACCAAAAAGCATATCCAATCAGCTTTAAACGGAAAAACGCCCGAGGCGATTGTAATTCGTACGTTGCCTAATTCATCAGAAAAAAAGCATAAAAAGTATTCGAATACCAATCCTGCTTATTTATTAGAAGAAGCTACTTTATTTATTGCATCGTTAGGTATTCAGCATTTGTTGATTGATTTGCCCAGCGTGGATAAAGAAATTGATGAAGGAAAATTAGTATCGCACAAAGCGTTCTGGAATGTAAAAAATGTTCAGAAGGTAAATCATGATGCCCGCTTTCACTGTACCATTACCGAATTAATTTTTGTAGAAGACGAAATTAAAGATGGTTCGTATATTTTAAATTTACAAATAGCTTCGTTTGAAAATGATGCATCGCCAAGTAAACCGGTGCTGTATAAAGTTTTGTAAAAAAGAAACTCCTTCATTTTTTGAAGGAGTTTATATATGGTATTAGTCTTGTTTTGTACCGTGGTTAATATCGTTTCGGTGCTCTAAAACCTCTAAATTTTCATCGATGAAATACGCACTTCCAAAACCATTTACATACGAACCTTTTACCGGATTTAAAGCAATCATGATAAAATCTTCCATAGCAGAAATTACATCAACTACTTTTCCGTGTGTTTCTTTTAATTGTTCTAAAACAACATTCCATTGATCAGAATCTCTTGTAATTTGGTCGGTAGTTACATCAAAAGTTAAACGTTCGCGGGCGTAAATTTGTTTTGATGAAGATTCATCAGCAATAAACATCATTGAAACATTTTTTTGATCTCTTAAATTGCGTGTGTGTCTTGCCATAAAAGAAACCAAAACGTAATATGTTGTTCCTATTTTTACAAATGGAGCATAGCTTGCATTTGGTATTCCTTGCGCATCAACGGTTGCTAAGATTACCGATTTTGAATTTGCAACCAGTTCTTTTACTTTTGGTGCAATGGGTTTAGCTTCTTTTTGTGCTTGTTGTGTGTTTGTCGTATTCATGATAAAAATTTTATTACAAAAATAGGTTATTTTTATTTGTTTTAAATAAAAACATCTTTTTAATTTTTATTGTTGTTGATTTCCTTAATGTAATACATCAATATTTTTTATCTGATTACAAACGATTTATAGCATTGTTGTTGCTATTATGTGCATTCGAAAGATTAACAGTCAGCTGTAAATATGAATTTACAGGCTTGTTATCAATTCGTCCGGGTATCCACTGAGTGGCATTTTCAATGGTAGATTTAATGGCGTCATCGCATAAACTTGTAGGAGATTTTACAAATTCTATTTTAGCTACTTTTCCCTTATCGGTAATTAAAACGTCAATCACTATTGTGGCTTCTTTACCTTTAAACGATCCTGTTTTACAATTCTTTGTTGCAGCCTCAATGCGTTTTAACAGCACTTCATATCCTCCACGATAAGATGCCATAACATCTACCTCGCGATAAACGGGAATTTCGCGAATAATGGTGCGTTTTTTTGATAAAGAGTCCTGTGCATTTCCATTGAACGCAATAAAGAACCCAAAAATTAAATACAAAAGTTTTGTTTTCATAAGTACGTAGTATTTTTAGCAAAAGTACAATATAGTTTGCAATTTAAAAAGACTCTTTTTTTTGAGAATTGTTTATTATTTTTGCTTAAAAAAAGCATTGAATTTGTTTAATTATAAAAATACCAAAATAAGTTATAGCGACTCAGGAAAGGGCAATGTTATCTTGTTGCTTCATGGTTTCTTAGAGGATGCAACTATGTGGAAAAATATCATACCGCATTTAGAAAAACGCTATCGTGTAATTGCTGTTGATTTATTAGGACATGGAAAAAGCGAATGTTATGGATACATTCACACGATGGAAGACCAGGCAGATATGCTTTTTGCTTTAATTGCTGATCTTCGTTTGCGAAAGGTTTCACTGATTGGTCATTCTATGGGTGGATACGTAGCTTTGGCGTTTGCAGAGCTGTATCCTGACCATATCCGTTCAATGATTTTGTTGAATTCTTCTGCTCAACCTGATTCTCCTGAACGTAAAATAAACCGCGACCGTGCCATTGAAGTTGTTAAAAAAAACAGTACTGCATTTGTAAGAATGGCAGTTCAGAATTTATTTAGTGCCGATGCTCATAAATTGGTTTCCAAGCAAATTGAAGCATTGACACAGCAAGCTCTAAAAACGCCGGTACAGGGAATTATTGCCGCGTTAGAAGGAATGAAAATCAGAATAGACCGCGAAGCGTTGCTACATTTTAGTCCGTACCCCAAATTGATGATTGCCGGCGAAGACGATACGATCATTCCGTTAGAAGATGTTAAAAATCAAACCGAAGGTACCGAAGTTGCTTTAGAAATTATTCCGGGCGGACACGTTTCTACAATTGAACAAGAAGCAAAAGTTCTTGCAATAATAATAAGTTTCTTGAAGAAAAACGGTTAATCGATTTTCTCTTCAAACGCAATTTCAGGATTCAAAATTTCGTTCAACAAACGAACCAGTTCTGTTTTAAAATCAATCAAGAGCTCGTTAGTAATAAATTCCTGAACAATTTTATCTTGCTTTAAACCAAAAATCAAATAACCTGATTTCCTGTTTTTAAATGAGTAAATTCCGGCTTGTATGGGTAAGCTGGTTTCCTTTTGATACATTAATCCGTAGAGTAACAACTGAATGGCTTTTTCAAACTTTAGATCGGTTGTAATGTCATTAATTTCCTTAATTTGTACCTGATTTAAATCAACCTTTCCGGTTTTGTAATCAATGATTCGCAATACGTCGTTTCGTATTTCAATTCTATCTGCAATTCCTGATAATTTTACCGGATAAGGCAATCGTTCATCACTCAAAACAGTTTCTAAATTTTGTTCCAAACCAATAATTTCAACAACATCACCTGCCTGCAATAACTCTTTTTCTAACATTAGAAAATGATGTACATTTCGTTTTGCCACTTCAAACGCCAAAAGGTTTTTTCCTTGTTTATCGGCATTATCGGAATAATTTAAATGGAACTGTTCTGCAACCGTAAGCTCATGTCTTTCTACCATTTCATTGATCATTTCAACTGTTAATTTTTGACCGACAAACGGAGTGTATAAATATTCTAAAGCCCCATGAATAATGGTTCCCAGGGTGTTTAAGGCAATGTTTTCTTCTACTTCTTCTACTTCGCGAATACCCAAAATTCGTTGCATATAAAACTGAATGGGATCACGCATGTAATTACCAATGGCTGAAGGAGAAACCCCTTTGTTGGTAGCAATTTCTTTTAAACGGCTTTGTAGCAATTCTGATTTTTCAATGACAAGTGGTTCATTTATCGTTTCGGGCGATTTGGCGAAATAATTATTCACTTTTACCGTGTGATTGTTTTGACGGTCTAATATCAATTGCGTAATGAATCTGCTTTTTTCACCGGCATCTAATCCTTCTGAATCGGAATTATACAGCAAATAAACATTTTTGGCACGCAATAACAAATGGTAGAAGTGATAGGTGTAAATAGCATCTTTTTCTTTAAAAGTGGGTAATCCTAATTCCATTTTAACATCATAAGGAATGAAGGAATTATTAGACTTTCCGGCAGGAAACTTTCCTTCGTTTAACGATGTAACAATAACATTGTCAAAATCTAACACCCTGCTTTCCAAAACGCCCATAACCTGTAATCCTTCTAATGGTTCACCTTCAAACGAAACCTCGGCAATATCGGCAACCTGTTTGTAAATGGTTTGCAATTGCTGAACAGTATCAATCACACCATATTTTAATTGATAGTTCTTGATCTGATTCATTACTTGATGAAAAGTATATAAGAAGGTCAGTGAAATATCATCGTTGTTGGCACGCAGATGATCCCGAATTGAGAAAACAATCTGCTCTATTCTTTCGATAATTTCCAGAACGTCGTTGTTCCATGGTTTGGTAATTAAGTTTAAAAACTTATTTTCTGATGTAATAAAATCTAATTTTCCAAGATCAAAAAAAGATAAATTACGTTTGTTGATTTCAGATACGATTTCTTTTGTTTGAGCCAGATGTTCAATTAGCGGATGCGATAAAACATCCAATACTTCCTTATGATAGAATACAGCCTTGCTTTTTCCGCGGCTTAAAGCGTTTGCCTGCATTTTAAACCATTTGGCAAAAAACAACTGTACCGGATTTGATTTACTGTCGTAATTCATTGTTACGTTTAAAGAAGTTACCGTGTTTGGCAAGGCGTACAGCACCGGAATTAACAGATTTTCTTCGGATAAAACGATAGCTGTTTTCTGTAGATTTTCATTCGTGCGTTGCAATTCTTCAATAACTGTTCCCACAATTTTCGCCTGACCGACTGATTTTGGCGTACTAATGATTTCAATGTTCTTTTTGTGTTTGAATTCGTCAACGATCCATTCATAAGGATGTGTTTTATAATACGACCAGTTTTGTTTGATTCGCCGGGCAAAGTATCCGGCACCATGATCTATATCGTTTAAAAAAACAGCATCAGTGTCCCAGAAAATTTTTGCATAGTTGTTTTTCAACAGTTTTTGAATAATCTGTTCTTCAGCCTGATTTAAAGCATTGAAACCGGCAAAATAATATAATTTATCGTGGTTTGAATCAATAAAATCATCTAATTGTTCAACTGCTTTTCGATAAGCCATTCCCTGATAACCCCTGCGATTTGCAGTTAAATGTTTTGTTAAGTGGTTGTAATAAACCGGTAACTGATCCCAAAAAGTGATATAATTTTCTATCAAAGTACTGCGATCTTCGGTTTTTACAGACCAATGATTAATGTCATCAATATCTTTGAGATAATTAAAAACGTGTTGTGGCTTTAAAAGATAACGGTCTATTTCGTTAAAATCTTGCAACAACATTTTTGCCCAATTGCTGAATTGTTCAAAATCTTGTTGTTCTGTTTTTGGAGTAATTTTTTTATAAACCTCATAAAATTCAAAGAGCAATTCTATACTGGTTAAAACATTTACTTTTGAAATGGAGGTTATCAGATCTTCGATGCTGATGATTTCAGGAGCAAAGAACGTTTTTTTGGAAATTTTTTTAAATGATTCTAATAAAAACAAACGTGCCCGCTTGTTGGGTAAAACAATGGCAATGGATGAAAAGTCAAAGTTGTGATGTGTTACAATCTCTTGTGCAAGCTTATCTAAAAAAGTAGTCGTTTCCATTTTATAAAAATAAAAAAAACGTCCCGAATTTCGGGACGTTTCCTTATTATATTTTAACCAAATTATTTGATTAATTTAATTTCTGTACGACGGTTGTTAGCACGTCCTGCAACAGTTTTGTTGTCATCAATTGGACGTTTAGAACCAAAACCTTCAGCAGTTAAGCGGTCAGCAGAAATTCCTTTAGAAATCAAGTAATCTCTTACTGCATTTGCACGGTCATTTGATAATGGGTCGTTGATTTTATCAGTACCTGTAGAATCTGTGTGACCTTCGATAGCAAATTTAGCATTAGGGAACTGGTTCATTACATTAGCCATATTATCTAACACAGCGAATGATTGCTGTTGGAAAGTTGATTTACCTGTATTGAATAAGATTGTTTTACCGTACTCATTCAATTGTTTGATATGCTCTTCTTTCACTTCAGGACATCCTTTATTAGAAGCAGGACCTGCGATTTCAGGACACTCATCATCTCTGTCAATTACACCGTCACCATCAGTATCTGGCCAAGGACAACCGTTGTTTTCTTTTGGACCAGCCTCTTCCGGACATTGATCATCTTTATCAGCGATTCCGTCACCATCGGTATCAGGACATCCGTTGAATTCTTTTAATCCGAATTCTTCCGGACAAGCGTCTTCGTGATTAGGAACACCGTCACCATCAGAATCAGGACAACCGTTCATAGCTGCATCACCAAATTCGAAAGGACATTGATCTAAATGATCAGGAATACCATCAGCATCAGAATCAGGACAGCCGTTGAATTGTTTTAAACCAGCTTCTTCTGGACATTCGTCGTATTTATCTAAGATTCCGTCACCATCAGTATCTTTTCCACCAAAACGGAAAGTAACTCCCGCTACGTGTTGTAAATGTGTTGGAACAGAAACATCTTGTGCTCTAACTACACCGTCATCTTCAAATTGATGTTTGTAGGTAGAAGAAAGATTTAAACCAATATTTTCAGAGAACCAGAAAGTAACTCCAATACCTCCGTTAACGTTTCCTGAAGATGCTTTTCCTAAGAAAGCATATCCACCACCAACGTGAATATCCGGGTCAAACCATTTAGAACCGATTAATCCTCCAATACTGTACTTGAACTGACCGTCAATACCGTAGTACATTAAATCAGCAGCATCAACTCTTCTTTGTCCATTGAAATCAGCTCCTATTAAGTCGCTGTTTGCGTCCATAACCACTTTTTTCATTTTGTTTACAGATCCTGTAATACCAAATGAAACATTAGCGCCTAAATAACGTGATACATTTAACACAGAAGCAGATGGTAAGATACTCCAGTTATCAGTTTGGAAATATTGACCAAAACGATCTGCGAAATCTGTTGCAACACTTGAACGTCCACCGTCCAAAGCATTAACCCCCACAGTAATTGCCCATGGTTGATCAGCATTTTGTGCTTGTGTAGCTGTACCGGCTAATAACAAAGCAGCTGCAAATACTTTTAATTGTTTCATAACTATTCAATTTTCTACTTTACGTAATTTTGACAAAAATAATTTGTTTCAACGAATATACAAAATATTTTCTTGAAACCTTTAACATTTTTATAAGATTTTTTTATATAATGCCTAATTCTTTACCCACTTCGGTAAAAGCTTGTATGGCTTTATCTAAATGTTCCTGGGTGTGAGCCGCCGATAATTGTACACGGATACGGGCTTTATCTTTTGGAACCACCGGAAAGAAGAATCCAATAACATAGATGCCTTTTTCTAATAATTTATCTGCCATTTCCTGAGATAATTTGGCATCGTATAACATTACCGGAACAATCGCCGAATCACCGTCAATGATATCTAAACCGGCTGCTTTCATTCCTTTTTTAAAGTAATTGGTATTCCATTCTAACTGATCTCTTAATTTGGTGTCTTTCTTTAACAATTCAAATACTTTTAAAGAAGCTCCTACAATTGCCGGAGACAAAGAGTTTGAAAACAAATACGGACGGGAACGCTGACGCAAAATATCAATAATTTCTTTTTTAGCAGTAGTGTATCCGCCCATGGCACCACCTAAAGCTTTTCCTAATGTTCCGGTGATGATATCCACACGTCCCATAACGTTTTTAGCTTCTAATGTACCTTTACCTGATGCCCCGATAAATCCGGCTGCGTGGCATTCATCAACCATTACCATAGCATCATATTTTTCTGCCAAATCGCAAATTTTGTCTAACGGCGCTACCAATCCGTCCATAGAAAAAACGCCATCGGTCACAATTAATTTAAAACGACGACCATCGGCTACAGCTTGCTGTAATTGTTTTTCCAAATCTGCCATATCGTTGTTTTCATAACGGTAACGTGCTGCCTTACACAAACGAACCCCATCGATTATTGAGGCGTGATTTAAACTGTCTGAAATAATACAGTCTTCTGCACCTAATAACGGCTCAAAAACACCACCATTTGCATCAAATGCCGCTGCATACAAAATAGTATCTTCTGTTCCGTAAAAATCAGCGATTTCTTTTTCTAATTGCTTGTGAATATCCTGCGTTCCGCAAATAAAACGAACAGACGACATTCCGAAACCGTGCGAATCCAATGCGTCTTTAGCTGCCTGAACCACTTCGGGGTGCGATGACAAGCCTAAATAATTGTTTGCACAAAAGTTTAAAACCGTTTCACCGGTGCTAATGGTAATTTCAGCACCTTGCGGTGATGTAATAATACGTTCTTTTTTATACAGACCATTTTCTTTAATGGTGTCGATTTCATTTTGCAGGAAATCTTTAATTGCTCCGTACATAATTGTATGTTTAGTTTTTTCTATTATTGATTTCTACAAATGTATAATTTTTAAATCGTCTTGAATATATAACACTATTTTTTTTACTACTTTAAAACCCATTTCTTCAATTGCCAGGGCATAATCATTGATTTGTTTAATATATTTCGATTGTTCTTCACCGGTTTTATAATCAATAATATATGCCTTATTTCCGTTTAAAGCCACCCGGTCAGGTTTAATGTTTTGAAACGATTTATGCAAAATGGTCCGTTCGTTGTAAATGATGTGTTCTTTTGTGAAAAACGGCTGCAATTCTGCGTGATGTACAATTTCTGTAATTTTTTCTTTGATTTCCGTTTCCTGTGTGACAGATACAAGTCCTTTTGAAACAGCGTTTTTTACAACAAAATCAATATCTTCTGCTGTAATGATTTCAGATAATAATTGATGGATTAAATTTCCCTTCTCAATGGCTTTTTGCTGTTTGGTGTCCCACATTAAGGCTTCGCGTTTGGCAATTTTTATTACCGATAAATCTATGGATTGTTCTACCGCTTGAATAACAATTGGTTTTTGAAGAACCTCTTGATTTTCGCCTGAAACTTTTACGGGTTCCCCAAAAGGATAATCAAACACGTCGTCTGAAAAATGCCCCTTATCTTCTAAATAATTGACAAAAAAAGTTGCCAGTGTGTTAGGTAACATTCCGTTTTTTGCACGTTTATAATTGCTGATAATGTACAATTGTTCTTCGGCACGCGTTAATGCTACGTATAAAACATTTAAATTATCTAACAGTTCTTCCTGCTTTTTTTGTTCGTACAAACGCTGGGCGGTTTCGCCGTACATTTTCACATCGTTTTTTAAATCGACCAATGCTTTGGGTATGGTTAATTGATCGTTTTCTTCTAAATCAACCCACATTTTATCGCGTGATTTGGAGAAATCATCATCGGCAAACGGATAAATTACCACCGGAAATTCCAATCCTTTTGATTTGTGAACGGTCATTAACCGCACAGCATCTTCATTTTCGGGCGATGGAATACTTAATTTGTGGTAATTTTGTTCCCAATAATTTAAAAAATCGGCAATAGTTGATTGGTTTTTTACGGTGCGTTCTAAAATCAAATCCAAGAAATACTGTACATAAGCCTCTGTTTTTTTTGTCGGAATAAAAGCAGAAACCAACAATTCAACCGCTATATACAGGTTGTTTTTTCTAAGTTCTTTAAAATCGACTGCAATTCCGAAATTCTTTAAATAAGTCTGAAAATAAGCTTCGGTATTTATCTCAATGCCTTTGTAAATCACATCGTGTACCGCCTGGTTTTTTGCGATATATCTGCCCACGTAATACAAAATCAGTGCCTTGGCTTCTTTGTCTTCATTGTTTTTCAAAAAACGGAGCAAATTCAACAACAACTGCACCTCAGTTGCATTGTTAATCAACAAGGTTTCTGACGACAAAATGCGGATACCGTTTTTGGTTAAATGATTGGCAACTTTAACACCGTCTTTACTTTTGCGGGTTAAAACCACAATGTCGCCTAAACGAAAACCTTGAGCCAAAACTTTTTCAATGGTTTTGAGGACTTCGTTTAAATATAAATCGTCTTTTGTGACTTCGTTGTCTATTAAATCGTTGTTTAAAAACGATATGTTTACAAAACCGCCTTTTTTAGAATTGGTGTGTTGATGCGAATGATTTTCATATAAATTCTGATAGGTTTCGTTCTCAAACCGATTGGACAAAAATTTAAAGATACCATTGTTAAACTCAATTATCTCAGAAAAGCTGCGGTAATTGGTATCTAAACTGATTGTGGTTTTTGACGGATTGGAAAATGGATTTCCATCTGCACTTAATTCGATAAACTGTTCAGCTTTTCCACCACGCCAACGGTAAATTGCCTGTTTGGGATCGCCCACAATCATTAACGAACCTTCTTTTCCGTAATCATCCTGACCCGACAAGGCGTTGTCTATCAACGGAACCAGGTTTTGCCACTGCATTTGAGAAGTGTCCTGAAATTCATCAACAAAAAAGTGACGGTATTTTTCGCCCAATCGCTCATAGATGAATGGCGCCGGCTGGTTTTTTAATTCGTCGTAAATAATTCTGTTGAATTGTGAAATGGATAAAATTTGTTGCTCGTCTTGTATCCGCTTAATTTCGTTGCTGATGGAATTTAACAACGACAATGGTACCAGATTTTTTAAAAAAGCTTCGTAGAAATAAATCTTTCCGTATAAGCTGTAAATTTTTCCGGTTGTTGACAGTAGCAGAGGGATCAACTGCTCGATAACCTCTTTGTCTTTAGCTGTTTTATTGATTTTGATATCTTCGGGCAGATAGTATTTTTTGTTGGTATTGTTAAAATTTCCGTCAACAATTCCCATTAGGTGCTTGGGGAAATATCCACCGCTAAACGATTTTAAATCCACATCGTTGTTTTCTAACAATTCCAAAGCATTTTTAGCCAAAGTAGCCGCTTCGTTATTTAATTGATTTATTTGTTCGTGCAACCAATTTTTAAGTGTTAAAAACGTTTGCATGTCAACATCTTCAAAAGCTTCTAATTCTTGTTTGTTGTTTTCGTTTAGCAACAAACGTCCAATATCCATCAATTCATTGGTAACATCCCAACTTTTATCGTCATCGGCTTTACTGATCGAAAAATCAATCAATAATTTGGTCAGTTCCTCATCAATTCCCGCTTTTGCAATAATGGCATCAACGGCTTCCTGCAACAACGCTTCAGTGTCTAACGATACTTCAAAATGAAAAGGCAAATTCAAATCAAAAGCAAACGAACGAATTACTTTATGAGTGAATTTATCGATGGTAGAAATGTCAAACCCCGCATAATTGTGAATAATATTCTTTAAAATACGTTTTGATTTTTCGCGGATATACGCTTCGGTAAAATGGGTTTCGGCTATTATTTGTTCTAATAATTGGTATTCCTTTTTTGGAATATAGGTCAAGGTAAAAGCATAAATACATGAAATAATGCGTGATTTCATTTCGTTTACCGCCTTGTTTGTAAAGGTAATTGCCAAAACATTTCGGTAGGCATCGTCTTTGTTAGAATAACCCAACAAAATTTTAAGGTATTCTTTTACAAGTGTGTGCGTTTTGCCGGCACCTGCCGATGCGTTATAGATGGTAAAAGCTGTTTTTTCCAAAATGATTCTTCTGATTTTTGATACAAGATATATTTTTTTGATGACTTTCAACCAAAAAAACGATGCAATATTTTTGAGGGCTTATTGAGAAAAACAACTTTACAAAATGTTCATAAAGTTTAGCATTCAATAATTTTTATCCTATTGCTATTTTGTGTAAATTTGAATGAAAATAATACTAATCTTAAAAAAAATATAATTATGGCTTTCGAATTACCGAAATTACCCTATGCTTATGATGCGTTAGAGCCTCATATTGATGCAAGAACAATGGAAATCCACTATTCTAAACACCACCAGGCATATACTACAAATTTAAATGCAGCAATTGAAGGGACTGATTTGGCAGGAAAATCAATCGAAGATATTTTAACTTCTTTAGATTTAAACAATAAAGCGGTTCGTAATAACGGAGGAGGTTTTTACAACCACAATTTATTTTGGGAAGTTATGGCTCCAAACGCTGGTGGAGAACCTACAGGTGATTTAGCTGCTGCAATTAACGATGCTTTTGGAAGTTTTGATGCTTTTAAAGATGCTTTTTCTAAAGCAGGTGCTACGCAATTTGGTTCAGGATGGGCTTGGCTATGTGTTAAAAACGGTAAGTTAGAAGTATGCTCAACTGCAAACCAGGACAATCCTTTAATGCCGGGTATTGGTTGTGAAGGTACTCCTATTTTAGGTTTAGATGTTTGGGAACATGCTTACTACTTAAATTACCAAAACCGCAGACCCGATTACATCAATGCGTTTTTCAACGTGGTAAACTGGGATGTTGTAGCTAAAAAATATGCTGAGGCAAAATAATTAAAAAATAGTTTCATAAAAAAAATCGCTTCTATACGAAGCGATTTTTTTGTTTTTGAATAAAATTTTGACAAGACTATTTCTTAAACAAACCGCCAAGCATATCTCCTAAATTTCCTTTTTTTACGGCACTAATCGCATCGTCGATTCCTAATTTACCATCGCCGTTTTGGTCAAGTATCGAAGTGGCGTTACCACCGGTTAATGAGCCTAAAATATCGCCAATGTTAAAATCGCCACTTTTGGCTTTACCCATAACCATACTTAAAATTTGCGGTATGATGGTACTTGCAAAACTACCTGATGTTCCGGCATCTAAACCTACGTTTGTTCCTAATTTAGAAGTTAAGGATTCAATAATATTTTTAACCACAGGATTTGATGTCAATGAATTAACGTCACTTCCGCTAAACAGATTCATTAGTTCACTCATGTTTCCGCCGGAAACAGCATTTTGTAATCCTTCCATTAAAGAATTTCCTGTTTCTTTGGCAACATTCCCTGCTAATTCATTTGAAATATTTGCATTGGTACCCACTTCTTTTTCAGTCAACTGACTTACAATTTGTTGAATTTGATCGTTCATTTTTTCTTTTTTTATAAAGATAATAAAAATTTTATTGTATCTACATTATCTGCATAATCCCATAACGCAGGATTTTGAGTAGAACCAAATGGCACACTATTTTCAATTAGCTGATTAGAAACAACACATTGAATCTTTTCATTATCTGAATTAATCTTATTTTTTAACGTTTCTAAATCTTCATAATATTCGTAAAAAACCGATGAAATGGGCGAAGCGTACGAGGTATCTTCTTTAATCGTCAAAAAACCGTTATCTAATATGTTGAAATTGCTCATTAAATAAACCGCTTTGTTATAATCATAATTATTAGTATATTTTTCATCGTTTATCAAATCCTTAAAGGCAAACATACCTTCAAAGAAAGCATCGAAATTGTACCCTTTTGGCACAAACAATTTAGAAACATTTCTGCATCCCAAACCATAGTATCTGAAAATATCTTCGCCCAAGGCAAGAAGATCTTCTTTAGATTCGCTACCATTTAAAACGGCAACAGAATTGCGGTTTTTACGGATAATATTAGGGTATTTTCCAAAGTAATAATCAAAATAACGGGCTGTGTTATTACTTCCGGTTGCAATTACGGCATCAAAATTTTCCAGTTTTTCTTTAGTGATTTTGTAACGATTTTTTAATTCAGGTTCGATCGTTCCAAGATAATCAAGAACCAACGGAATCAGCAACTCATCGTTTGATGACAATTTTATCAATGCTTTATTGCCTGATATTAAAACCGAAAGCACATCGTGAAAACCAACCATAGGGATATTTCCGGCTAAGATCAATCCAATGGTTTTTAACTTTTCGTTGCTTAAATCATAAGGTGCCAGCCATTTATCTAAATTTTCCTGGGTTAATGCATTACTCCATGATTTAAAAGCAAATTCTAATTGCGGGCGTTTAAACCAACTATTGCTTTCGTGTAACTGATCCATTAAACGTTCCATTTTGTCAAAGAATAAATCGTTAAACAAAACCGAATTATTTTGTTGGTAAGGCTGTGCTGTAAATTGCTCTAAAAATAAGCCTAATTGTATAAATGCCTTTTTTTTATCTTCTAAAATCATATAGATTTGTTTGTAAATTCTTTATGCAGTATTTTTGTACAAAGTTACACTAATTAAATAAAATCCTTGCTATGGCAATTATAATAACCGATGATTGTATTAATTGCGGTGCGTGCGAGCCTGAATGCCCAAACACTGCTATATACGAAGGAGCCGACGATTGGCGCTGGAAAGACGGTACCAAATTAAGCGGAAAAGTAATTTTACCCGATGGAACGGAAGTTGATGCCGAAGATGCGCAAACACCGATTTCAGACGATATTTATTACATTGTTCCGGGAAAATGTACCGAATGTAAAGGGTTTCATGAAGAACCTCAATGTGCCGCTGTTTGTCCGGTTGATTGTTGTGTTCCTGATGACGACCATGTGGAAAGCGATGATATTTTACTGGAAAGACAAGCGTTTTTGCATAACGAATAGTTAAAAGCTTCGCAGTTTGCGGAGCTTTCTATATTTTTATAAAAAATTGAGTAATGAAAAAAATCATTTTATGTTGTTTAACAGGCATTTTACTGACTGCTTGTGCTGCAAAAAAAGAAATTAAAGAAGATCAAACACTATTAAACGGAACCTGGGAATTAGCAGCGGCAAGTTTCAGTAAAGATTTAACCAAAGATTTTGGTTCAGGTTTGCCCACACTAACCTTTGACAGTTCTGAAAATTTATCGGTTTACGGATACGATGGCTGCAATAGAATCAACGGAAGAGCCGCTTTAAGTAAAAATAATGGTATTAGTTTTCCGCAAGAATTTATTTCTACAATGATGGCGTGTTCTAAAGTAAAAGACAGTGATTACAAACAAGCTTTATTGGCATCGACAAATTACGAATTAACGAACAATGTTTTGATATTAAAATCAGAAAACACTTCACTGAAATTTCATAAAATTTCTTTGAACGGAAGTTGGTATCTGGATAAAATTTATGTTGGAAAAATTAAAGCTGCAGATTTATATCCTTATAAAAAACCGTTCATTAAAATAGATATTAATAAACCAACTTTTACCGGTAATACGGCTTGTAATGCTTTAAACGGACAGTTACTAATGTTTCAAAACACCATGAAATTTAATCATATTTCAACAACTGAGATGTTTTGTCAAGATGTAAATGAAAAAGTTTTTATTAATGCTTTAGAAAAAGTCACGCATTATAAATTAGAAGGGACCCGGTTGATTTTGTTAGAAAAAGACAAAAAGATAATGGAAATGGTGCAACAGTATGAATAATTCAGAAGATAAATATTGAGATGAAACTCCGACAAAAGGTTAACTTTTCTCGGAGTTTTTTTGTTTATTGATAAGTTACGGAATTTAAGTTTAATTCACATTTTCCCACCATTTTTCAAAGACCTGATCGGGCTGGTTCAAATAAACAATCTCGCCAATTTTTGGAGAAATCATTTGAATGTTTTGTTCTTTACTAAACTTGCTGACTTTTTCTAACGGTTCTTTCCACGGATGATTTGCCAGTTTGAATTTTGAACTGTGTACAGGAAAAAATCTCTTTGCGTTTAAATCCAAGCTTGCTTTAACCACTTCTTCTGGTAACATATGAATGTATTTCCATTTATGGTCGTATTGTCCGTTTTCTAAAATAGCCAAATCAAATGGACCAAATTGCTCTCCAATTTCTTTAAAATGCGTATCGTAGCCACTATCGCCACCCAAATACAACTTCAGATTTTTTGTTTGTAAAACGTACGAAGCCCACAAAGTAGTGTTGCGTTTAAAGCTTCGTCCTGAAAAATGTCGTGCAGGTGTAGCGGTTATCTTAATAGAATCAGCTAACGGAGTTTCTTCGTACCAATCTAATTCGGTAATATTTTCTTTTGGAAATCCCCAATATTCTAAATGTTCACCAACTCCTAACGGACAAATAATTTTTGTGATTTTGTCCTTCATTTTTTTAAAAGTGGTATAATCTAAATGATCGTAATGATCGTGGGTTAAAATTAAAACATCTACGTTGGGTATAGAAGCGTAAGTGTAAATGTCGGCACCTTTAAACGAATTATTTGTACCATATAAAGGCGATGCGTTTTTGGTTAAAACCGGGTCAATTAAAAAAGATCTTCCGTCGATTTTCATATAGTAAGAAGAATGTCCAAACCATATTAAAAAATGGTCTTGTATTTTTAAATCGGTCAAACTTGTTTTAACGTACGGAATGCTGTCTGTGGGTCTTGTGTGTTGTGTTTTCGGAAAAAGCATTTCTTTTATTGCCGAAAAATAAGAAACTCCTTCAGCTAATGCGGGAGTGGGAGAGAGGTTGTGAAATTGCCCGTTTTTATAATTTTTTGATTGGTGGATGTGTTGTAATCGTTCACCAGATGGCTGTTTGCCAAATAACGGATGTTGTAAGAACAATACTGTTCCCACAATTAAAATCCCAATGATAGTAAGAATAAAAAACATTGCTTTCTTTCGTTTAATTTTCATGAAGCGAAGGTCGAAAATTAAATTTGAAGATAAGTTAAAATAAAAATAAAAGTCAAGCGGTTAAACTTGACTTTTAGGATTTTAATTTTTTATTTTTCTGCCGGAGCTTGATCAATCAATTCCATAAATTCGTCTAATTTAGGAGTGATGATGATCTGCGTTCTACGGTTTTTGGTTTTACCTGCTTCGGAAGTATTGTCAGCTACAGGGTTGTATTCACCACGACCACCTGCTGTTAAACGTTTTGGATTTACACCATATTGGTTTTGTAATGCCTGAACAACTGATGACGCACGTAAAGTACTTAAATCCCAGTTATTGCGGATGTTTTCACGAGAGATAGGTACATTGTCTGTGTTACCTTCAACCAACACATCGTAATCTTTATAATCATTAATGATTTTAGCTACTTTGCTTAATGTTTCACCGGCACGGTCTGATATTTCATAACTACCTGATTTATATAGCATATTGTCGGCTAACGAAATATAAACCACACCTTTTAGCACTTGTACATCAACATCTTTTAATTCTTCGCGGCTTAAAGAGCGGGTTAAATTATTGGTTAAAACTACATTTAAAGAATCGCTTTTGTTTTTGGTGTTTACCAAATGCTGAATGTATTTGTTGCTGGCATTGATTTCATCAACCAATTTTGAAATATTTACATTTCCTTGAGTGATGCTGTTATCTAAAGATCCTTGTAAAGATGCCAAAGCTTTTTTCAGACTCTCGTTAGAAGCACGTTCTTGAGATAACATATCTTCTAAACTTTGAACACGGGTGTTGCAAGCACTTAAATCAACTTGGGCACGATTGTAATTGCCTTGTAATGCCGAGTAACTTGATTCTAACTGGGCATATTTTTTCTTAGAAACGCAGCTTGTTAAGCTAATAGCCCCTAAAAGAATAACGGGAATTAAAACTCTTTTTCTCATAATTTAATTTTTTAATTTAAGTATAAAGATAAGAAATAAAATAAAAAACACTCGAAAATAACGAGTGTTTAAGATTTAAATTGTTTTGTACGGACGTTTTTTAGCGGTTACCCAAATGTAAATTCCTACAATGATAAACGGAATACTTAACCACTGCCCGGTTGATAATAATCCTAAAGAAGATTCAAAACCGCCTTGGCTTTCTTTTACGTATTCTACTATAAATCGGATTGTCCACAAGAAGACAAGGAAAATACCAAATATCTTTCCTAAATAATTTCGTGCATCAGTTTTCCAATACATTAAAAACAAGATAATGAAAAGAAGTACATATCCAAAAGCTTCGTACAATTGAGTGGGATGACGAAATGGAATGGCTTCTAATACCGATGAAAATCGAGGGTCGGTTTCAATCAATTTATAAGCTTGGTTTAAATCATTTGTTTGGGTGATGTTAAAAATGTTTTTTCCTCTCCAAAATTCTTCTTCACGAATGAATTTTATACCAAGAGGGAATGATTTATCAACAATGTGTCCGTAAATTTCTGAATTGAAGAAGTTTCCCAATCGTATAAAAGCCCCGCCAATGGTAACAGAAAGAACTACTCTGTCTAAAATCCATAGCAACGGTTTTTTTATGATTTTGCTGTATAAAATCATTGCTAAAATAATGGTAATGGCAGCACCGTGACTTGCCAGACCTCTGAAGCCTGTAAATTCAAATTCGGGTTCAAATTTAAAAGGTAAAAGTATTTCTAAAGGATGATTTTTAAAATACGGCCAGTCATAAAAGAAAACATGACCTAAACGTGCACCCAATAACGTGGCAATGAACGTGTAGAAAAAAAGTTTGTCTAACTCGTCTTGCGAACGGTTTTCACGTTCATAAATTTTTTTCATGATGTAATAACCTAATGAAAAGGCTGCAACAAACATTAAACTGTAAAAATGAAGGGTAAAACCTGCAATGGTAATTCCTTCAGATGGATTCCAGATCATAGTAAATGGTTTAGTGTTATTTATGGAACAGGGTCATAACCGGATTTTCCCCAAGGATGGCATTTTGAAATGCGTTTAATGCCCAGCCAGCTGCCTTTGATCAATCCGTGTTTTTTTAAGGCTTCTAAGGTATAATGCGAGCAGGTTGGAGTAAAACGACAACTTGCCGGAGTGAAAGGCGATATACAAACCTGATAAAACCGGATGAGAAAAACAAAGGGAAAAATTAAGATTTTCTTGATGAGTTCCATAGTTTCAAAGATAAAAAAAGCTACTTGATTCAGTAGCTTTTTTTAGAAAATATTATAAAGTAAAAGTGGTACCTTCTTTTCCGTCTTTTAGCTCAATACCTATTGCTGTTAATTGATTCCGAATTAAATCAGACAGAGCAAAATCTTTATTGGCACGGGCTTCGTTGCGCATATTTATTAAAATGTTTACCACATTTTCTAATTTGTCATTGCTGTCCGTGTTTACATCTTCTTTAAACAAGCCTAAAACATCAAAAACAAATGCGCTTAACGTAGCTGTTAATATCTCTTTATCATTTTGCGTGATGCTTTCTTTACCGTCTTGTATCAGATTTATGGCTTTTACAGCATCAAACAAATGAGCAATTAAAATGGGACTGTTAAAGTCGTCGTTCATTGCGTCATAACATTTCTGTTTCCATTCCTGAACGTTGAAGTTAGAATGAGAAGAAACAGGAAGGTTTGCGGCATTGTCAATCGCTTCCATTAAACGTTGAAATCCTTTTTCGGATGCCTGAATGGCATCGTCAGAAAAATCTAAAATGCTGCGGTAATGTGCCTGTAAAATAAAAAAACGAACCACAGCCGGATGATAAGCTTTGCTTAAAATAGTGTTTTCGCCAGAAAATAATTCTTGAGGAAGAATGTTGTTTCCTGTTGATTTAGACATTTTTTTCCCGTTCAACGTTAACATATTGGCGTGCATCCAGTAATTAACCGGTGTGTTTCCGCACGAGGCTTCGTTTTGGGCAATTTCACATTCGTGATGTGGGAATTTTAAATCCATTCCGCCACCGTGTATGTCAAAATGATCTCCTAAATATTTGGTACTCATTGCGGTACATTCTAAATGCCAGCCGGGGAAACCATCGCCCCAAGGTGAAGGCCAACGCATAATATGTTCTGCCTCGGCTTTTTTCCAAAGCGCAAAATCTAACGGATTTCGTTTGTCTGACTGACCGTCTAATTCACGGGTATTGGCAATCATATCTTCGATGTTTCTGCCAGATAAAACGCCGTAATCATAGGTTTGGTCAAATTTTTCAATATCGAAATAAACCGATCCGTTTACTTCATAACCGTATCCGTTATCGATAATTTTTTGAATTACCTGAATTTGCTCAATAATGTGACCTGTTGCTGTAGGTTCAATGCTTGGTTCTAAATTGTTGAATTGCTTTAAAATCTGATGGAAATTCACGGTGTATTTTTGTGCAACTTCCATAGGTTCAATTTGTTCTAAACGAGCTTTTTGCGCAATTTTATCTTCGCCTGCATCTGCATCATCCACAATGTGCCCCACATCGGTAATGTTACGGACATAACGTACCTGATATCCCAAATGTTTCAAGTATCTGAAAACTAAATCAAATGAAATAAATGTTCTACAATTTCCTAAATGTACAAAGTTGTAAACCGTTGGTCCACAAACGTACATACCTATTTTACCGGAGTGGATAGGAGTAAAATCTTCTTTTTTTCCAGAAATGGAATTATAAATTTTAAGTTGATTTTGATTGTATAACATATAATAAGGATTAGAATTTTGTTTCTAACTGGATATAATTTAGGAACTCTTTACGAGTATTTTCGTTTTTAAATGCACCGCTGTATTCAGCAGTAACGGTTGAACTTTCAATATCGCGGATACCGCGTGAATTTACACAAAGGTGTTTGGCATCTATTACACAAGCAACGTCTTCGGTATTTAATACGCGTTTTAACTCTTCAACAATTTGAATGGTTAAACGTTCTTGTACCTGCGGACGTTTCGCATAATAATCAACAATGCGGTTCATTTTTGATAAACCAACCACTTTTCCGTTTGAAATATAAGCCACATGTGCACGACCAACAATAGGTAACAAGTGATGCTCACAGGTAGAATAAACCACAATGTTTTTTTCAACCAACATTTCGCCATACTTATATTTGTTGTCAAAAGTGGACGAAGAAGGTTTTTTAGCAGGATTTAAACCACCAAAAATTTCTTTAACAAACATTTTAGCTACACGGTTTGGAGTACCCTTTAAACTGTCGTCGGTTAAGTCCATCCCTAAAGTGTTTAGTATATTTTCAACATCTTTTTTAATCAGTTCAATTTTTTCGTCGTCACTTATATCAAAGGCGTTTGCTTTTAAAGGCGTATAATCGCTTGTGCCAATGTGGTTGTTGCCAATTTCATCGTGCAAGGCATCAGATTTACACATAGTATATTAATTTAATTTTAATAGAGTGCAAATATAGTGAATTGCAATAAGAAAACATTTTTTATTAATAATTTGATAAGAAATTATCGATATAAAAGTAGCTAAAGCTATTCCGAGAAATTGTTAAAGTTTACTTTGTTCGAAATTTTTTCCAAAAAAAACTTAATAGTTTCTTAAATTTGTGTAAATTTCGCTTTTTATACAGATTAACTCATATTAAATAATCCTTAAATAACTATGAGAAACAAATATTTATTAATACTATTCTTAATAACCAGCTTTTTAGGGTTTAGTCAACAGTATAATTATGTAGATGTCGATGATACCTATACACCTGAACAACTTATAAAAAATGTTTTGGTTAATTCATCTTGTGATTTGGTCTCGAATGTAAAATATCAAAATGGAGATGGGAGTCCACAGACTTTACAATATTATACTTTAGGATACTTTCAGAAGAATGGCTCTTCATTTCCGTTTGATGATGGTATTGTATTGTCCACAACGGAAACATCTTTTGTAGAAGGTCCTTATTACGGTTATTCTGGTCCTGCTGGAGGCAGAGGAAGTAATAATTTTCGTTGGGCAGGTGATCAAGATCTTCAAGATGCTATTCAAGACGGAGGAGGGGCTCCATATGCTCAATTTAGATCTACAATGATTGAATTTGATTTTATTCCTGTACAGCAAACCGTAACTTTTGAATATTTATTTGCCTCTAATAGCTATCATAGTAATTGTGGAGAGGTATGTAGAAATGGAGCAATGTTTGCTGCGTGGCTAATAGATACAACAACAGGTACAGGGCAAAATTTAGCAAAAGTACCTGGTACCAATGATCCAATTTCGATTAATACGATTAGGGATACAGCCAAATCTGGAGCTACTGGTACGGGATGTGTAACTGTAAATGATCAATATTTTGGTAATTATTATGATAATGGACAGTCGAATCCTTTGTCTTCCCCAATTGATTTTGTTGGATCAACAGTTCCTATGACATCGTTGACAGCAAATGTTGTTGTTGGTAGAAAATATAAAATTAAACTTGCTGTAATGGATTTTTGTCCAACAGTATCTCATAATAGTGCGGTATTTTTCAAATCGGGCAGTTTTGATTTAGGTAATTTAGATTTAGGGGATCCAGTATTGATAGAAAACGGCGAAGGCTTGTGCGTAGGTGATAGTTACACATTAGAGGCAGGCTTAGATCCTACTTTATTTACTTTTGAGTGGTATAAAGACGGAGTAAAGATTCCCGGTCAGACGGGCTCAACGCTTACGGTAACAGAAACGGGCGATTATTATGTAAAAGGATTTATACCAAGTGTAACTGGGTGTGTAATGGAATCTGATCCAGTACGTATCGAGTTTCACGATTATGTGGATATAAGCAGTCCCCAGAATTTAACGGCATGTCCGAATGCTGGGTTAGAGACGCGGTTTGATTTAAGTGATGCAGTTTCAAATGTCACGAGCAATCCTGATATATTATTTAAATTTTATACCAGCCAGCAAGATGCGGAGGATGATGTTAATTCGATTTCGAATGTCTATATGCTTTCCAATACGGCTACCGTACCTGTAACGATTTGGGTACGTGCATATGAGTTAAACAACCCATGTCCATCGATAGCTTCTTTTACGTTAGATTTCATCAATTGTAGTTTGGCATTGAATCCGTTGTCGGATTTAACAATTTGTGAAGGAGACAGTGTTCAGACCTTTGATTTGACAGTTCAGACCCCATTGGTTTACAATAATGCGGCAGGTTATACGGTTACGTACCATTTGAATAATGCCGATGCGATATCAGGT
>Ga0164243_10000893_pt1 | contig 52109 bp, 49 predicted proteins | sample OricompcompostOP_FD_108781 | JGI IMG/M metagenome (GOLD analysis project Ga0164243, IMG submission 108781) | Organic Plus compost microbial communities from Emeryville, California, USA - Original compost - Organic plus compost (OP) | ecosystem: Engineered > Solid waste > Mixed feedstock >... | reverse complement strand
GCTCATCATCGTGTCGTTGATGAGGTTCACGCGCACGCGCTCGCCCTCGATGAACGGGATCGGCTCGTGATGGTCCGACATCTTCTCGCCGTCGAACGACCACATGAACCGCTCCATGTTGCCGGTCAGGTGGATGTCGATGCTGCGCGACGGGGCCCGGACGTCGGGATTGCGGTCGAGCGCCATCAGGTCCTTGTAGACCAGCACCTTGTGGCCGACGTCCTCGAGCCCCTGTCCGGGCTCACCGGTGCGATCCATCGGCATCGGCGATATGGTCTGGACACCAGGTCCTTTCCTGACCTGCGGCGCGTTGGAGAAGTCGCGCATCTTCATCGAACCCATGTCCATCGAACCCATGTCGCCGCCGGGCTGCGGCTGGCCTGGCATGCCTGCCATGGCGCCATGGTCCATGCCCTGCATCGCGCCATGGTCCATCCCAGGCATTGCGCCGTGATCCATTCCCGGCATTGCGCCAGGGTCCATGCCCGGCATCGCATGATCCATCCCCGTCATCGCGGCGGCGCCGGCGGTGGCGAGCCTGGCAGAGGCGTTCTGTTCGGCGGTCGGATCGATCCCGCGGCTGGTCGCCGCATGGTCGCCCGACATGTCCATGCCCTCCATGCTGGGCATGTTCGACATATCCATGCCCATGTCCTTCATCGTCGCGAGCGGACGCTTGCGGAGCGGCGGCACCTCCCCGGCCATGCCGGCGCGCGGCGCGAGCGTCGCGCGCGCCATCCCGGAGCGATCGACCGCCTCGGCGACGATCGTATAGGCCTTGTCCTCGGCCGGCGTGACGATCGCGTCATAGGTTTCGGCGACGCCGATCTGGAATTCCTCGACCTCGACCGGATGCACGTTCTGGCCGTCGGCCTGCACGATCGACAGCCTGAGCCCGGGAATCCGCACGTTGAAGTTGGTCATCGACGACGCGTTGATGATGCGCAGCCGCACGCGCTCGCCCGGCTTGAACAATGCGGTCCAGTTGTCGCGCGGGCCGTGGCCGTTGACGATGTAGGTATAGGCGGCGCCGGTGACATCGGAGACGTCGGTCGGGTCCATCCGCATCCGTCCCCAGTCGAGCCGGTCCTTGAGCTTCTGATCCCGGCCGGAAAGCAGCCCGGCCAGCGTCTGGCGCTGGAAGTTGAAATGGCCCGGGTCCACCTTGATCCGGCGGAAGATCGCATCCGGCGAGAGCTGACTGTGATCGGCGAGGACGAGCACATGCTCGCGGTCGGACTGGATGGGATCGGGACCGGCGGGATCGATCACGATCGGGCCGTAATGGCCGAGCTGTTCCTGGAACCCGGAGTGGCTGTGATACCAGTAGGTGCCGCTCTGCCGAACCGGGAACTCGTAGAGATAGCTCGATCGCGGCTTGATGCCGGGAAAGGAGACGCCGGGTACGCCGTCGAACTGCGGCGGCACGAGCACGCCGTGCCAGTGGATCGAGCTGTCCTCGTCGAGATCGTTGACGACGTTCAGCCGCACCGTCTGCCCCTCGCGCAGGCGCAGGAGCGGCGCGGGGATCGTGCCGTTGACGCCGACCGCGTGCGACCTGCGCCCGTCGATGATCATCGTCTGCCGGGCGATCCGAAGGGTGATGTCGTTGCCCGAAAGTGTTGGCAGCGCGCGCGCGATGCCGGCGGAGGCAGTCTGCGCCCAGGCGGGGAGCCACGCCGACATCGCAATCCCGCCGCCCGCCAGCGCGGCGCTGCGAAGCATCTGGCGGCGGTCGATCACATGTTTCATCCTTGTCCCCGTGAGTGGCGGGCCTGAACCTCTGCAAAGCGATACGCATGCGCGCGGCAACGCCCTCACGGATCGACCCATTTTTCGTCCAGTTCAGATGGTGTCTGACACCATGGCAGGGTCAAGGCGCCGCGGATCGTCCGCGTTCCAATTGCTCCGAAAGGCTGGCACGCGCGCGGCGGACGCGCGTTTCGACTGCCTTTTCGGTGATGCCGAGGATTGCGGCCGTCTCGGCCTGGCTGAGGCCTTCAACCGCGCGTAGCACCAGCGGTTCACGCAAGGGACGAGGCAATTGGGCGATTGCGGAGGTGACACGACGCACTTCCTCGCGATCGGCCGCCTCGGCATCAGGAAGCACACGATCTTCCGCCACTTCGGCACTACTGGCGTCGAGCGGCAGGGCGAAGGCGAACATGCGCCTGACGGCGCGGCGACGGCGCCAGTCGCGACATTTGTTGAGCGCGATGGTCGAGAGCCAGCGCCGCATCGGCCGACTCCCATCATAGCGGGCGAGCGCCTGATGGGCAGCGACGAAGGTTTCCTGGACGAGGTCGAGCGCCTCTTCGGGATCGCCGATGTTGCCGACGACCAGGCGATAGAGCGCATCGCGGTGCCGGCGCATGATCTCGGCATAGGCCGCCTGCCGTCCGCCGAGGCTGAGGGCCGCGAGGTCGCCATCGTTCAGCGCGGACAGGTCAAGGCTCACCGGGCGTCGGCGGTCAGCGCCCTCACCACCGCGCGATCGAACTTGTCAGCCTGGTCGGGACGCAGGATCTGCCGCATCGCGAAGATGTGCGCGAGCGTCACTTTCTGAAGCTCGCCCATCGCCGCGTGCGATTCATCGACCGCGGCAGTCACGCGCGGCCCGTTGCCATGCTCGGCCTGGATCGCGTCGGCCAGTCTGGCATTGGCCGCACGCAACTCCAGCTCAAGCGCACGCCGGCGCACGGCGAACTGCTGCTCGATCGCTTCGAGCCGCGCCTCCTGGCCGGCATCGAGCTTCAGCTGATGGTGCAGCACCTCATGGAGTTCCGACGTGTGCGGCCGCGCCGGGATCAGCACACGGCCGGCGAACACGCCGGCCACCCCCGCCAGGAAGGCGATCAGCGCGATGCCGACCGTCCAGCGCCAAGGCTTCACCAGTCACCTGCCAGCAATGTCGAGGGTGCAAGCGGGCTCGACGGGCCGAAGGGAGAAAGCGTGTTGGGAGAGGCCGATGCGGCGACGGGGCTGCCCGCTGCGATGCCGAGACCCAGCGCCGCGAAGGCGGCGACGGCACCGATGCGCAGGCGATGCGACGCCAGCGCGGCGCGCGCGGCCTCCTCGCGAACCCGCGCGAATACCTTGTCCTCGATTCCAGTCAGGCCCGGATGAGGCGGCGCAGCCGCGATCCTTCCGAGCAGGTCGTCCAGTTCCATGCTCATTTCGTAGCTCCGCACCCCATCTGCCTCATCTTACGCAACAGCGGCGACAATCCCTCATATAATTCTCGCGCATGGGATAGTGCGCCGTCATCGCGGCGGTGATGAGGGTTGCGCCTTGGCGATGCGTATTCTGGATGACCGGCACACCGCCGGTGTTTCGGAGTATCCATCCAAATGCGCTTTGCCTCTGTTCTCGCCCTTGCGGTCCTGGTCGCACCCGTGGCCGCCTACGCGCACCCCAAGCTGGTTGCGGCAACGCCCGCGGCCAACGCAACGACCGCGCCGACCGCCCGGCTCCAGCTCGTGTTCTCCGAGCGACTCGTGCAGCAGTTCTCCGGCGCCGACGTCGTGATGACCGGCATGCCCGGCATGAAGATGCACGGACCGATGCGGATGCCGGGTCAGGCGAGCCTCGCCGAGGACGGCAGGACACTTGTCGTCACCTTCGCCAAGCCGCTGCCCAAAGGCAGCTACCGCGTCGACTGGCATGTCGTGTCCGCCGATACCCATCGGGTGCAGGGCAACTACACGTTCCAGGTCCAGTAGATCATGGACGTGGTAAGCGTCGCCGTCCGGCTTGCGCTTTACCTCGACCTTGCCGCCTTGTTCGGACTCGCCGTGTTCGGCCTCTATGGCCTTCGCGGCGAGGAACGGACATCGGGCATCACGATCGCATTCCGGCCATTGCTCGCCGGAGCGGCGGTGCTCGGCCTTCTGTTCTCCGCGCTCGGGCTGGCGACGCTCGCCGCGGGCATGGCCGGCGTGCCGCTCGCGTCGGTCGATCTCACGTCGATCGAGATGATCGTCACGGGAACCGGCGTCGGCACGGCCTGGACCGCACGCATGGCGGCGCTGATCCTTGTCGTGCCCTTGGTTCTCGCCCGGCGTCTTCAGCCTGCCATCATGCTGGCGGGGACGGCGCTGGCGGGCGCGGTCGCGCTCGCGAGCCTCGCCTGGGCAGGGCATGGCGCGATGGACGAGGACATGAAGGGGCTGATCCATTTGATCGCCGATATCGCCCATCTCCTCGCGGCCGGTATCTGGATAGGCGCGCTGTTTGCGCTCCTGCTCCTCGTGTTCCGCAGATCGGCGCTGGTCGATCGCGATCACCTGATTCTGTCGCACCGGGCGCTGGCGGATTTCTCGCTGGTGGGAACGATCACCGTCGCCGTGATCGTCATCTCGGGCCTGATCAATGGCTGGATGCTCGTCGGGCCGGCCAACCTCGCCGGACTGCCCGCAAGCCTCTACGGCCAGCTGCTCATCGCCAAGCTCTTGCTGTTCGGGACGATGGCCGCCCTCGCCGCGACCAATCGCTTCCGGCTGGTGCCAGCATTCGAAAACTCTCTCGCCCGAGCCGACCATGCGAGCGCTTTGGGCGCGCTACGGCGCAGTTTGGCGGTCGAGACGGGTTGTGCGGTCGCCGTGCTCGCGCTGGTCGCGTGGTTGGGGATGCTCGAACCGCCTTCGTCGATGATGTGAGGCCGGCGCACGGGAGAGAGACCATGACGACACCGTCCATACCGGGCACAGGCGAGCGAACCCCGAGCGGGGAGCGCTTCACACCAGCGCTGGGGACCGGCGATACCGCCGACTATGATCGCGCGATCAGGAGATGGACGCGCGAGCGGCGCTGGCGGGGCGCGATGCTGCGGATCCTGGCGCCGCAGCCCGGCGAGACCATCGTCGATGTCGGCTGCGGAACCGGCAGCTTCGCCATCATGCTGAAGAAGGCGTTCCCGGCGACCTCCGTCATCGCGATCGATCCGGACGCGGAGGTGCTGCACCTCGCCACGGCAAAGGCGAGTCGCGCCGGGGTCGTGATCGACTGGCGACAGGGCTTCGCCGATATGCTCGCCGACGACCTCGCCGAGGCGGTGACCTCCAGTCTCGTGTTCCATCAGGTTCCCCTGTCCGGCAAGCGGAGCGGGCTCGCCGCGATGCACCGGACGCTGAAGCCCGGCGGACGCCTCGTTCTCGCCGACTATGGCCGCCAATCGGGATTGATGCGGCTGCTGTTCCGGTTGACCGTGCAGCGATTGGACGGGATCGAGGACACGCAGCCCAATGCTGACGGTTTGCTTCCTCGCCTGATCGGCGAAGCCGGTTTCGCGGACGTAAGCGAGCGCGACCATATCCACACGGTGACCGGAACAATCGGGATTCTCACGGCGCGCAAGCGCTGATGCCGCCCCTGCCGGTGCGCCGCAGCGAATTTGGCGCTTGACCCTGACATGATGTCAGACCCTATCTGAAGGGGCGTTGGAGGAACGGATATGACGAACAGCCACCACGACGCACATGCAGGGCATGATCACAGCTGCTGCGCCGGCCATGCCGGAAAGCCGAGCGAATCCGTAAACGAGGTCAGTGACCCGGTCTGCGGCATGATCGTCGATCCGTCCCGGACCGAGCATCATGCCTGGCACGAGGGCGAGGAATATCATTTCTGCAGCGCCGGCTGCCGGACCAAGTTCCTGGCCGATCCCGAGCGCTATCTTGCGGGCACGACTGTCGAGCCAGAGGCGGTGCCGCCGGGAACGATCTGGACCTGTCCGATGCATCCCGAAATCCGTCAGGATCATCCCGGCGCCTGTCCGATCTGCGGCATGGCGCTCGAACCCGAGATCGCCACGGCCGATGCCGGACCGAGCGCCGAGCTCGTCGACATGACCCGGCGCTTCCGGATCAGCCTCGCGCTCGCGGTTCCGGTGCTCGTGCTCGAGATGGGTGGGCATCTTTTCCCGGCGCTCCATCACCTCGTATCGGAGCGCGCCTCGACGTGGATCCAGCTCCTGCTCGCGACGCCCGTCGTGCTGTGGGGCGGCTGGCCGTTCTTCGAACGCGGCTGGATGTCGCTCAAGACGCGCCACCTCAACATGTTCACGCTGATCGCGATGGGAACGGGGGTGGCATGGGGCTACAGCGTGATCGCCACGCTGGCGCCCGGCATCTTTCCCGCTGCTTTCCGCGAAGGCGGCACGGTCGCGGTCTATTTCGAGGCGGCAGCGGTCATCACCGTGCTGGTGCTGCTCGGTCAGATCCTGGAGCTGAGGGCGCGCGAACGCACCTCCGGCGCTATCAAGGCGCTGCTCAATCTCGCGCCGAAGACCGCGCGGCGGCTGGCCGCCGACGGGCATGAAGAGGAGGTCGCGCTCGATCTGATCGCGCTCGGCGACCGGCTGCGTGTCCGGCCCGGCGAGAAGGTCCCGGTCGACGGAACGATCGAGGAAGGCCGCTCGGCGATCGACGAATCCATGGTGACCGGTGAATCCATGCCGGTCGCCAAGGAAGCCGGCGACAGCGTCATCGGCGGCACGCTCAACCAGAGCGGCGCGCTCGTGATCCGCGCAGAGCACATCGGTCGCGACACCGTGCTCGCCCGGATCGTGCAGATGGTCGCCGAGGCACAGCGTTCACGTGCACCGATCCAGCGCCTGGCCGACCAGGTCGCGGGCTGGTTCGTGCCCGCGGTGCTTGGCGTCGCGGTGCTCGCCTTCATCGCCTGGGGCATCTGGGGCCCCGAACCGCGGCTTGCCCATGGACTGATCGCGGCGGTGGCGGTGCTGATCATCGCCTGTCCCTGCGCGCTCGGGCTGGCGACGCCGATGTCGATCATGGTCGGGGTCGGCCGCGGCGCCGGACTCGGCGTGCTGATCAAGAATGCCGAGGCGCTCGAACGGCTCGAGAAGGTCGAGACGCTGATCGTCGACAAGACCGGCACGCTGACCGAGGGCAAGCCGTCGGTCATCCGGATCGTCACCGCCGAGGGGTTTGACGAGGCCGAGGTGCTGCGACTGGCAGCCGCCGTCGAGCGCGCTTCGGAGCACCCGCTCGCGCTGGCGGTCGTCGCGGCCGCGACGGCGCGGGGCGTCACGATTCCATCGGTGTCCGACTTCGACGCACCCACCGGCAAGGGCGCGATCGGAACGGTCGAGGGTCGCCAGGTGACGCTCGGCAATGCCCGCATCATGGGCGAGGGCGGCATCGATCTGGTTGCGATGGAGCCGGCGGCGGACGAACTGCGCCGTGACGGTGCGACCGCGATCTTCGTCGGCGTCGATCGCCGCATGGCGGGCGTGCTCGCGATCGCCGATCCGATCAAGGAGACCACGCCCGATGCGCTGGCGGGGCTGCGCGCCGCAGGCATCAGGGTCGTGATGCTGACCGGCGACAACCGCACCACCGCCGAGGCGGTGGCACGCAAGCTCGGCATCGACGCGGTCGAGGCCGAGGTGCTCCCCGACCAGAAGAGCGCGGTCGTCGAACGGCTGAAGCGCGAAGGCCAGGTCGTCGCGATGGCCGGGGACGGCGTGAACGACGCGCCCGCGCTCGCCGCCGCCGATGTCGGCATCGCCATGGGCTCGGGCACCGACGTCGCAATCGAGAGCGCCGGCGTGACGCTTCTCAAGGGCGATCTCGGCGGAATCGTGCGGGCGCGGCGGCTGAGCCAGGCGACCATGTCCAACATCCGCCAGAACCTGTTCTTCGCCTTCATCTACAATGCCGCCGGTGTGCCGGTCGCGGCGGGGCTGCTCTATCCCTTCTTCGGCATCCTCCTGTCGCCGATCATCGCGGCGGCGGCGATGGCCCTGTCGTCGGTCAGCGTCGTCGGAAACGCGCTGCGGCTCAATCGGGTGGAGCTATGAACATCGGTCAGGTCTCGCAAGCGAGCGGCGTCTCGCAGCGGATGATCCGTCACTATGAGAAGATCGGCCTGATCCCGCCGCCGCTCCGGCGCGACAGCGGTTACCGCGACTATTCGGAAGCCGACGTCCATCGCCTCAGGTTTATCGCCAATGCGCGCGATCTCGGCTTTCCCATCGCCGAGATCGAAACCCTGCTCGCGCTCTGGTCGGACCGCAACCGCTCGAGCGGCGAGGTCAAGGAGCTGGCGGAGGCGCGGGCGGCGGAACTCGGCCGCAAGGCCGAGGCGCTCGATGCGATGCGCGCCACCTTGCTCGATCTCGCGCGCCGCTGCCACGGCGATGCGCGGCCGGACTGCCCGATCCTGGACCGGCTCGAGAAAAGCTGAAGAGATCGATTTCGCGTCACAAAAAATCCTGCGCTCAATGAGGGGAGCGCGCTCGCGCTGCGTACTGCTGATGTGAGCTATGTCTTTACATATCCCATAAGTCATTGAAAAATTTTAAGAATCTATATTGACCTGTATATACAACTGATGCTCTCTTGGCCTGCAGCAAAACCGGACAGGGAGCGGTTCGATGGCGACAGGGGGTAAGCTGTTCTTAGGCGCGACGCTGCTGGCGGGGGCTTCCGTGCCGGCGCTTGCACAATCCCAGGCCGACGGGCCCGCCAGCACCCAGGCCCAGGCCGGCGAATCCGCCTCCGGCGAGATCGTCGTCACCGGATCGCGAATCCGCCGGCAGGATCTTGCGGGTGTGGGACCTGCCAACGTCATTTCCGCCGAGCAGATCGAGAACACCGGCGTGGTGAACATCGAGACGGTGCTTCAGCGTCTCCCCGCCAACGCCGGCTTCGCCGGCAACCAGACCTCGGCCTACTGGACCAACAACGGCTATGGCACCGCGCAGGTCAATCTGCGCGGTCTCGGCATCAAGCGCACCCTCGTGCTGCTGAACGGCCGCCGCCTCGTCGCTGGCGGGACCGGCGCCAATTCCTCCCCCGACCTCAACATGATCCCGGTGGTCGCCCTCGCGCGGACCGACGTGCTCAAGGACGGTGCCTCGGCGATCTATGGCGCGGATGCGATGGCCGGCGTGGTGAATCTCGTCACCCGCACCGATTACGAAGGACTCGGCGTCAGCGCCCGCTCGGGGATCACCGAGCGCGGCGACGGCTCCGATTTTACGGCCGATCTGATCTGGGGCGTCCGCAACGACCGCGGCGGCATCATGGCGGCCGTGACTTACCAGAAGACGAGCGCCGTCAACATGGCGAGCCGCGCGCCTTGCTCGCTCGCGGAGACGACGCCGGGCAGGCTGAGTTGCGTCAACAGCGCCTCCACGATCGGCGGGCGCGCGGTTCTGCCCAACGGACAGCAGATCAACTTCAATCAGGTGCCCGGCGGCAACGGCAATTTCTATGAGCCGTACAGCGCGGCCAAGCACAATTTCAATTCGGCGCCTTTTCTCAACGCGGTGAGCCCGATCGAACGCGTCAGCACCGCCTTTTTCGCCGACTACGATCTGGTCGACGGCATCGAGGCGTTCGGCGAATTCCTCTACACCCACCGCAAGTCCAACCAGATCGCGACGCCGGGAACGCTCAGGAATCTGGCGATCTCCGCGAGCAATCCGACCAATCCGACCGGACAGAATATCGTCCTGATCCAGCGGCGGCTCGCCGAACCGGGGCCGCGCCAGTTCTTCCAGGAGACCGACACCTGGCAGGGAACGCTCGGCCTGCGCGGCAAGCTCGCCAACGATTGGGCGTGGGAGATCGCCGGCAGCTTCGGCCGCAACACCGCAGTCGACGGATCGACCAACATCGCCAATCTCGAGCGGGTCGCGAACACGCTCGACACCAGCAAGTGCAGCCTCGCGGCGGGCGCGGCCATTCCCTGCGCCGACTATCTGGGATTCGGGGATCTAACGCCTCAGGCGCTCGATTACATCCTGTTCACCTCGCGCGACCGCGGCGGCAATGAATTGGCCACCGTGACGGCAGACCTCACGGGCAATCTCTTCGAGCTTCCGGCCGGCCACGTCTCGTTCGCGACGGGCGCGGTCTACCGCAAGGAGAAAGGGTGGCGCGACCCCGACCCGCTGACCGTGCTCGGCGTCGCCAACACCAATCAGCAGGATCCGATCTCAGGATCGAGCACCGCCAAGGAAGCCTATCTCGAGCTGTCGGTGCCTGTCCTCGCCAATACGCCCTTCTTCAAGGCACTGACGCTCGACGGCGCGGTACGCTATTCGAACTACGACCTGTTCGGGAGCGACTGGAATTACAAGCTGAGCGCCGACTGGATCGTCACCGACGGCTTCCGGTTGCGCGGCACCTACGGCACCGGCTTTCGCATCCCGAACGTGCCCGAGCTGTTCGGCGGCGTCTCCGAAGGCAATCTGACGACGACCGATCCGTGCAGCCGCTACGCGCAGAGCGGCAACGCGACGCTGATCGCCAATTGCCAGGCGTCCGGCGTGCCGGCCAACTATGTCCAGCTCGGCACGACGATCCTCACCACCGTCGGCGGCAATGAGAACCTGAAGCCTGAAAGCTCGACCAGCTGGACGATCGGGACGGTGATCCAGCCCAAGGGCCTTATTCCCGGTCTCTCGCTCACCGCCGACTGGTTCGACATCGACATCAAGGACGCGATCCGCGCAATCCCTGGCTCGACCAAGCTCGCGGTCTGCTATGCGAGCGCCAATCTCTCGCACCCTTTCTGCGGCGATTTCACGCGCAGCCCGCTGACCGGCGAGGTGACCTATCTCTCCGCGCAGCCGATCAACACCGGCCGCGAGCGGATGAACGGGCTTGATCTCGGCCTCGTCTACGATCGGAAGATCGGCAGCGTCGCGCTCTCGTTCGACCTCAACCTCACCTACCTCAACAAATATGTGGTCTATCCCTTCCCGGGCGGCGATCCGATCGACTTCGACGGCTTCATCGGCGGCGGCAATGGCGGCTATCCCAAGTGGCGCGGCTACGGCGTGCTCACCGCCAGGAAGGATGGCTTCGTCGCGACCTGGTCGACGCAGTGGATCGGCAAGGCGACCGACTTCAATGCGGCGCCGGGTGATATCGGCTACCGGACGCCGAACGTGTTCTATCACAACGCCCAGATCGCCTTTGAGATCGACGAGAAAACGCGCTTCCAACTCGGGGTCGACAACATCTTCGACAAGAAGCCGCCGTACATCCAGAGCTTCACCGACGCCAATACCGACACCATGACCTATGACCTGCTGCTCCGCCGGTTCTATGTCGGATTCCGCACGGCGTTCTGAGACGGAGGGGAGACGGCTCATGGCGAAGGTCCGCTGGCCGCTGGTCGCCAGGCGAACGCACAAGTGGCTCGCACTGTTCGTCGGCATCCAGGTGGTGCTGTGGACGCTGACCGGGTTCTACATGGTGGTCGTCCATATCGACACGATCCATGGCGACCATCTTGTGCGCGCGCCGGCTGCCAGTCCGTATGACCTCGCCGGACTGGCACCGCCCTCGCGCATCGCCGCGGCGGCGCCCGGGGCGACCGAGGTCCGGCTCCAGCGGCGCCTCGGCCGCCCGGTCTGGCGTGTCGAGACGCCTGAAGGACCGACGCTATACGATGCCAAGACCGGGGCTCGGCTCGCGCCGCCGACCGAACGCGAAATCCGTCTCCTGGCCCGCAGCTATTATACCGGAACCGGCGCGATCGTCGCGACCCGACTGCTGACCGAGGCGCCGCTCGAGATGCAATCGCGCAAGCCCCCTTATTGGCAGGTCGAGTTCGCGGGCTGGAACCGGCCGACGCTCTACCTCTCGCCCGCCACCGGCGAGCTCATCTCCCGGCGGCACAACCTCTGGCGTGCGTTCGACTTCGCCTGGATGCTCCACATCATGGATTATCAGGACCGCACCAACGTCAACAATCCGCTCCTTCGGGTCGCAACCTGGAGCGCCTTCGCCATGGCCCTGAGCGGGGCATGGCTGCTCGTCTGGTCTTTCCCGCGGCGCAAGAAGAAGAAAGCCGCCGCATGAAGCGCCTGCGTCTATCCCCGCTGCTCTTCCGCCGCATCCACAAATGGGTCGGGCTGGTCCTCGGCCTGCAGTTCCTGCTGTGGGCGCTGAGCGGCTCGATGATGGCGTTGCTCGACATGGACGCGGTCGGCGGTCACGGCATGGCCGCCACGCACGCGCACCCGCTTCCGGCGGACGAGACCCTGATCGAGCCGGCGAAGATACCGGGCATCGGGGCAGTGACCGGCCTCACGCTGCGCGACCTCGTCGGTCGGCCCGTCTATGAGCTGCGCACCGACGCCGGCGTGCGGCTCGCCGACGCGGTTGACGGAACGCCGGTCCGTGTCGACGCCGAAACCGCGCGCGCGGTCGCCACGATGGTCAATGACGCGCCGGTGCGCGGCATCAGGCTGCTGGACAGGCCCAATCTGGAAGCGCGCGAGCACAAGGGGCCAATGTGGCGCGTCGATTTCGCCGACGCCCCCAACAGCAGCGCTTATGTGTCCGCCGAAACCGGACGCTTCCTCGTCATGCGCGGCGACACGTGGCGGACGTGGGACTTCTTCTGGATGCTCCACAACATGGATTATGTGAGCCGCACCAGCTTCAACCATCCGCTCATCATCTTCGTCGCGTTCGGCGTGCTCTGGCTGTCCGGAACCGGCTTTTATCTTCTGTTCAAGAGCTTCCGGCGCGCCGATTTCCGCTGGCTGCAACGTCGCCGGCGTCCGGCGACTCCACCGGTATCGACCCGGTCCTGACGCTAGACCGTCGGCACGGCGAAGCTCGCCGACAGCTCGAAGCGGCTCGCGGGATGGGTGAGCCAAGCATGGGAGACGAGCCGGGACCGACTCCAGGTCTGACGAGTGAGGAGGAGGACGGGCTCCCCTTCCGCCATCCCCAGCAGCTCGCGTGTCGGCTTGTCGGGCATCGCCGCCGTGACCCGGTGCTCGACTCGTTCCAGCGGTGCGACGCGGGTCAGATACTCGTTCGGCGTCATCGCCGTGAAATCCATGTCGCCATAGTCGGGCGCGGCGGATGCGAGCACGAGCCGCTTCTCCAACTGGATCGGAAATTCCGCCTCGTGATGGACGATGATCGAGTGGAACAGGCGGGTCCCGATGGCGGCGTTGAGCAGTGGCGCGGTTTCGGCCGTGGCCTTTTCCGCGCTGTTCTGGATTACGCGGGCCCGGTAGTCATGGCCGCGCGCCTGAACTTCGTCGGCGATGTTGCGGATCTCGATCAGGTGACCGATCGGCTTTGGCTCCGCGATGAACGATCCGCTCCCGGCGCGCCGCATGATCACCCCGGCATTCTGCAGCTCGCGTAAGGCGCGGTTCGCGGTCATGCGCGACACCCCGAAGCGGGACACGAGCTCCGCTTCGGACTCGACACGATCGCCCGGCTTCAGCGCGCCCGACCGAACCGCATCGATGACGGATTGCTTGATCGCCGCGTACCGAGGCACGCCTTCTGCGTAACTCATCGCTGTCCCGCGAAGCCCGCGGCGATGATCGTTAGACATATCCTTGCGCGGACACCGTGGCCGGATCGAAGCATTTCCATGAGCTGTCTATACAAGCCCCATGCAGCTCGCGCTACGAGATCGCGCCTGACCCGAACGCGCAAACTATGGTTCCGTGGCAGATAATGGAGGCCGCGATCGCAGCGGTTTAGGCCACCGAATTCGACCGCACGTTTGCTGCGGATGCCGACAGGCGAGTGGGGCGGGGATCGGGCAAATCGATGGTCGGCTGGCTAGCTACGGATACCGGGCGCACGATCGATAGCCGAAATTCGCGACCGGGTCGGAACCGCCACCTCCTCCCCTAACCTAGAACAGGCTCGGCTGCGTCTCGCGGCCGTGCAGCAGGTGCCGCCGCGCATTCTGTGCCGCTTCGACGGCCCGGCGGTAATGGATGGTCCCGTAGCGTTCGGCCTCTTCGAAGCCGACGGGCGCCAGTTCCTCGGTCGGGAAGCAGGCATCATAGATCGCGCGCGCAGCGGCGCGCAGGCAGACATCGTGCTGCATAGCGGGCTCCAGATAGAACGAATCGCCACGGGGGCGCTGGGCGCGAAATTAGAACATTAAGAGAACAAAAGGCAAGCCCGGTTGCGGCGACCCCACGAACCACGCCTCCGGGACGCGGACGAGGATCGGTGCTTGACGGTGCCGGTGCTCTGGGCCTGAATATCCTTGGGTGACGTTTTGCATCACTTGAAAAGTGTAGCCCTAAGGACTACACTATGAATTGCAGTGACGGCCGGATGCGCCCATGACGGCGCTGATGACTAAGACGTTCGCGCGCTTCGCCCGCAAGGCGGGTCTCGCGGATGCCAGTCTTGCCAAAGCGGCCGCCGAGGTGGCGGCCGGAGAGTTCGATGCCGATCTCGGCGGGCACGTCTACGCGCAGCGGGTCGTGCGGAGCGGTGGAGGAAAGTCAGGCGGGTTTCGGACGATCATTCTTTTCAAGGTCGGTGGGCACAGCTCCTTTGCCCATGGCTTTGCGAAGAATGAGAAGGCGAACGTCACCGCCAAGGAGTTGAAGGCGTTGAAGAAGCTCGCCGAGGTGCTGCTGGTGATGTCGGACGACGACATACGGGCATCGCCGCAGGCGAGTTCGTGAAGGTTGAAGACGATGACGAAGCGCAGGAAAGCTGAGAGTTCCATTCTCGCGTCGGTCCACGAGACTGCCGCCGGGCTCCACGGCGCGGGTCTTATCGGCAAGGCCACCATGCGCAAATTTGGCGCACTTTGCCTCAAACCGGTCGACCCGCTCGCGCCGGAGGAGATCCGCGCGCTGCGCGAGCGCGAGAATGTCTCTCAGCCGGTTTTCGCCCATTATCTGAATGTCCGCAAGGACGCGGTCAGCAAATGGGAGCGCGGGGAGAAGCGGCCGGACGGCCCATCGCTGAAGCTGCTGAACCTGGTCAAGAATAAGGGGCTGCAGGCGATTGCCTGAATCTCGCACTCGGAAAGAGGAAGGTTGTTGCCGTGGAGTCGCCGATCGGGCAGAATCGCAACCGTGGTTGCGACGGGGGGTTGGTGATTTCGGGCCTGCCACTCAAACTAGGCTGACAGGATGGCACGCGGCGAACTCATGAAAAAGCTGCTTGGCAGCTACGGGCGGGACGAAGAGTTCCGAGCGGTAGCCGAGCAGATCATCTCCGAAGAGGAGAAGAAAAACAATCGTGTGCTAGCGCGCTCGCTGCGCAAGACCCTGGAACATGCCGGTTCGTCCAAATCCGCGCCGCGTGGCCTTGCGCCGCTCATTCCCTTCCCTGATGCCGCCAGCGATTTCGTCGAGAGAATCGAGCCCCAACACACGCGCGACGACGTTGTGCTGAGCGCTGAGAACGTGCGAATCTTCCTTGATCTCATTCGTGAGTATCGCCGGGCCGACGATGTCCACCGCCATGGCCTTTCGGTCAGGTCGAAACTGTTGTTCTGCGGACCGCCCGGATGCGGCAAGACGCTATCCGCCGAAGTGTTCGCGCGCGAGACCGGATTGCCGTTGTTCACCGTCAAGCTCGACCGGCTGATCTCGTCCTATCTCGGCGAAACCGCGACCAACGTTCGCAAGATTTTCGAGTTCGCCCGCACGCAACCCTGCGTCCTGCTGCTTGACGAATTCGATGCACTAGCGCGCGCACGCGACGACGCCGGCGATCATCATGAGCTGCGGCGTGTGGTGAACAGCCTATTGCTGTTCATCGACCGCATCCAACCCAAGGGCTTTCTCATTGCCGCGACCAATCTCGATGACGCACTCGATCCCGCCGTCTGGCGGCGTTTCGACGAGGTCATTTGGTTCGATCGTCCCGATCGTGCGGCGGTCGGTCGCTACCTGAAGCTCAAGTTCCGTAACGCCCGATTGATCTTCGATCCGCTCGACCATCTTGGCGCCTTAGAGGGCTTTTCGTTCGCCGAGCTGGAGCGCATCTGCGTCGGCGCGCTGAAGACCAGCATCATCGATCGTCGCAAGGAGGTCCGTGAGCGCGACTTCACCCGCGCGATCGCCGACGAAAACCGGCGACGTCACCGCGCCGGGCGGCTGAGCGAGGCCAGCTGACACCCCGGTGGCGAACTACGAGCATCTGCAACTGGTCCGGTTGCCCGAGCAACTCGAACGCCGGAAACATGGCGGCGGCCGCGCGCCCGAGCGCGATATCGGCGCTCACAGCGCGAAGATCGGCGCCGAACTCGATACCGCCGTCGCCGAGCAGCGCGAACGCCGTAAGCCCGAATTTGTCGATCCATCATTGGTGCTGCGCGTCCGAATGGCCGGCGGCGCAATGGAAGCAGATTGGGAACAGCTCGGACTTACCTTGCTCGCGAGCGACCCCGATCGCACGCTCATCCTTTTCTCCTCCAGCGAGGACATGGCGGCATTCCGTGAGCGGCTCGCTGCATTCGCGGGCGGTCCGCCGCCTGATCAGAAGGGCACACCCTACGCGGCGTTCATCGGTGGGATCGAAGAAATTGGCTCGCTCGCCCCGCAGGACCGGATCGGCATTCGCTTCCGCGAGGATGGCTTCACCGCGACCGACGATTTTCTCGAAGACGCGAGCTATTTGCTCGACATCGAGCTGTGGGACCTGGGGCGCCGAGAACTCAGGACGCGGAAGCTCGAGCAGCTCGAAGCGTACATCGCCGCGCGCGACGGCGAGGTGCTCGACCGTTATGTCGGCCCGTCAATCACGATGCTGCGCGCCCGCTGTTCGGGCAAGGTCGTGCGGACATTGCTGACGATCGAGGACATCCAGACCGTCGACCTTCCCCCCGAACCTGATATCACGACCGGCGAAGCGCTGCAGCTTACATTGGATGCTCTGCCCGCGCCCGGTCCGGTTGACGCGAATGCTCCCGTCATCGGCGTGATAGACAGCGGCGTGAATGCTCATCCGTTGATCGAGGACGTGCTGGTTGGTGCGATTGGCGTCCCCGAAGCACTCGGCTCTGCGGACGGCTGGGGACACGGCACACGCGTCGCCGGCGTCGCCCTGTTCGGCGATCTGCGCAGCCATCTCAACGCCGGCGCCCTTCCGCGTCATGCACGCGTCGCGTCGGCAAAGGTCGTCAATGATGCGGGAAGCTTCGACGATCGCCGATTGGTTCCGGCGCAAATGCGCGAGGCGATTACACGGCTCGCCCAGGAGTTCGGCTGCCGAATCTTCGTGATCTCGCTCGGGGACGCCAAGCGCACCTACGACGGTGGCAAGGTCGGCCCGTGGGCAGCAACGCTGGATGAGTTGGCGCGCGAACTCAATGTCCTCATCGTCGTTTCAGCCGGGAATCGCCAGCCACGCGGCGGCAGCCGGATCGAGCAGGCCGTTACGGAGTATCCGGCCTACCTTCTCGAACCTGCGAACCGCTTCTGCGAGCCGGCTGGCGCTATGAATGTCGTGACCGTCGGCGCGCTTGCGCATGGCGAAGGGCTCGGCCCGGAATTCGGTGAGGACGTCAAGGTTCGCCCGATCACACGTGCCCTCGAACCTGCCCCGTTCACGCGGATAGGGCCAGGGATCAACGGTGCAATCAAGCCCGACCTAGTCGACCTTGGCGGAACGATGGTGTTTGATCCGGTTGTCGCCCGGCTACGAAAGGGCGAAGATCTGCCGACCGCCGGCGTGATGACGCTTCATCACCAGTTCCTTGACCGGCTGTTCACCGCCGGCTCGGGCACCTCCTATTCGGCGCCGATGGTCGCGCACAAGGCAAGCCACCTGCTTGGCCTGTTTCCGGACGCGTCGGCCAATCTGCTGCGCGCGCTGCTGGTTGGCGCCGCAATCATTCCAGAGGAAGCGGCCGCAAAACTTGCGCCGCATGGCGGCGATGCCGCGCGAAGTGTTTGCGGCCATGGCCGCGTCGATCCGCAACGCGCCGCCTATTCCGACGATCACCGCGTCATCCTCTACGCCGAAGACGAACTGCCGCTCGACCATTTCGCGGTCTACCATGTCCCGATCCCCGCCGAATTTCAGAGCGGGGGTAAGCGCACACTGCGAGTCACGCTCGCCTACGACCCACCGGTTCGTCACTCGCGCGCGGACTATGCTGGCGTAGGGATGAGCTTCCGCCTGTTGCGAGGGTGCGACCCGGCGCTGATCTTCGAGCATTTCCGGCGGCGGAAGAAGGAAGAGGGTCGGCATCCCGACATCGAAGATCGATATAATTGCAATCTTCTCCCCGGCGCGCAGCAGCGCGAAAAAGGCACGGTGCAATCAGCCAGCGTCACCTTCACCAAAGATACCGACGTTTACGGTCATGACTACTACTTGGTCGTGCGGTGCGAGAGCGGTTGGGCGGAGAGCTTCGTGACCAAGCAGCGCTTCGCCGTGACCGTCGAACTGGAACATCAGCAAGAAGTTCAGCTTTACGCCCGCTTGCGCGCGCGAGTGCGCGTTTAACTTTCGCGGTTTCTGCGGATCGCGTTCCGGTGCTGCCAATTGCAGTTTAGATGGCCAGAATAAATTGCAGATAGCGGAAGGTGGACGAGCATGGGCGGTCGGCTCACTATCCTGCGTCAGCAGAAATGCTGGGTGTCCGACGGCCCCGGAAGTTGAGAACCGCGCTTGAGAACGCGCGCCGATGACGGCCATCCGGCGCCGCCGAACGCGGAAGGCATAGCGCGTAAATCATTGGATCGACAACCTGTGCTTGCCAAGACGGAGGCTGTCGCCGAAGATTCCTCCCGATGAGAAAGGATGTCGATCACCTACCGGCGATTCAGCAGGGCGAGCTGGAGCGGGTCCAGCGCGTGCTGATGGAGGAGTTCGCCGAGGCGATCGGCAGGGCGACCACCGAGAGCCGGAAGAACGGCAAGATCCTCAAGATCATCCTGTTCGGCTCCTATGCGCGGAACGATTGGGTCGACGAGCCGGAGAACGGCTATCAGTCCGATTTCGACCTGCTAGTCGTGGTCAACCATGACGACCTTACCGACATCGCACATTACTGGTACGTCGCCGAGGACCGAATCCTGCGCGACGCCGAGATCGGCCGGCCGGTCAACATCATCGTCCATTCCCTTGACGAGGTGAACCAGTCGCTCAAGCGCGGCGAGTATTTCTGGGTCGACATCGCGCGCGACGGCATCATTCTCTACGAGCTGCCCTGCCATCCGCTGGCGACGCCCATGCCGCTTACGTCGGCCGACGCCTACAACATGGCCCAAGCCTACTTCGACGAGTGGCTGCAGAAGATCGATAGCGGCATCAAGCTTGCGAAATTTGCCATTGCGGAAGGCGAGAACAAGGACGCCGCGTTCCTGCTGCACCAAACGACCGAGCGCGCCTACATCTGTTTCCTGCTGGTGCGGACGCTCTATTTTCCACGCTCGCACAACATCAAGTTCCTGCGCTCACTCGCCGAGGACAGCGAGCCGAGGCTGATCGACGCCTGGCCGCGCGAGCGCCGGATCGACCGCCGTCGCTTCCAACTCCTCAAGCGCGCCTATGTCGAGGCGCGCTATTCGACCGCCTATGAAATCAGCGTCGAGGAACTGAACGCCATCCTCGAATGCGTGCGCACCCTTCGCGATATCGTCGAGCAGGTATCGCGCGAGCGCCTCGATCTGCTGCGTAGCGCGACCGGACAGTAGCCAAACTGCCGGTCTTGCTAGACCCCACGTGGGCGACCGCTCATCGTATTGGTCGTCTTCCCTCATTTTGGATGTTGGCGACGGGAGAATTAGATGCTGGTGGATATGGAGGAGCTCCTTAGCCGTATCAGCAATCGAGACATGGTTGGGTACATGCGCGAAGCGGCGACATGCTATGCGGCGGCTGCCTATCGGGGCTGCATCGTTCTCAGCTACATAGCGCTCTTCGACGACATGCGCGCAAAGCTCTCCCAATTGAGCACCATCAACAAGGTCGCCAGAAGGGTTCACCAAGAGGTCGAGAAGCGTGCTGGCGATCAGGACGTGTTCGAAAGCTTTATGGCGGATCAGCTGAAGAAGGAAGGTTTCCTGACGGCTGCCGAACACAAGCAACTCGATATCATCCGGAGCATTCGGAACCGGGCGGCGCACCCGTCGGGCGTCGTCGCCAAGGCGGAGGAAGCGCGGTATGTTTATCGAGTAGTCATCGAGGATTTCCTAGGTCAGCCTCTCCTCAAAACAACTCAGGCGGTCGACGCTCTTGCCGAGCGTCTCGAAGGATCAAACTTTTTTCCCACCACCGATATCGATGACATCGTCGCGATCGCCAAGCAGGCGCTCGAGGGAATGCATGCCGAAGCTTACGGCTACCTGATCGCCAAACTCGTGGATCTCGCAAAGGCGGCAGCCGAGCAATCGAAGCGAAATGCAGAACGTATGTTGGTCGGCTTGGCGCGCATGGGGAATGAGCAGCTTACATCGCAACTTCGCTCGATCGCGATCGTCAAGCTTTCTCACGATGGAGATCAAGCCAAGATTCTTGGACGGCTCGTTGCGGCCAATGCCGAGTTGTTGAAGGGGCTGAAGGAAGATGACGTCATCCGTGTCCGAGCCTTACTCGAAGCGAATGTCGGCTCAACTGCTGCCAGCACCAAGCTAAGCCACCCTGCCAAGCAGGTTGCATCAATGATCAGCAAGCTTGGCGAAGAAGCGGTCTACGAGAGCTATAGCTCGTTCGCCGACATGGTCGCGACGAAGCACCCCTACAATGAGGACCTTCTTGATGCCGCCGAGAAATGCCCAAAACTCGCTGCCAAGCTGGTGGCGCAATGGAAGCTAAAGGCGAAGTCGTCCACCTTCGTCACCGCAAATGCATTCGTTGATGCGCTGCCGGTCCTTGATGACTACACATCGATGCTGACGGGCGCGGACGCGCTCCATATCGTCGCCGGTGTAGTCGAGGCTGCCGAAATTGGCGCGAACCGTTCCAAGGCAGCAAGACGCAACAAGTTCGCGCAGGCGCCGAACATCCGAAAGCTGGCGATCGACTATATTAACACCAAGCCGAAAGGGGCGGCTGCGGTCATTGAGAAGCACCTGCCCGGAACCAAGCGGAAAGAGTTCCTGGAGGATGAGCTGACCTGAGGCGATCGGTTGCCGAGCTTGGCCGTTGCCGGCCCATCAGGGCCCATCAGCGCCATTCTGTTTTGAGGCCTCCGGGCGGAGTCTGAGGCCGTCCGGATCGACTCCCGTCGACCGGCGGGAGCCTCGACGTGACGCCAACCAAACTCCTCATCGGCCAGATTTTGATCGTCTTCGCGATCGTGGTGCTTGGCGTGTGGGCGGCGACACAATGGGCGGCGGCCATGCTCGCCTACCAGCCCGAGCTCGGGTCGCCCTGGTTCGTGCTCGGGCACCTGCCGGTCTACCGGCCGTGGGCGCTGTTCGCCTGGTGGTATCATTTCGACGCCTATGCCCCGCATGTGTTCGACCGCGCCGGCACGCTCGCGGGCGCGAGCGGGTTCCTCGGCTGCGCGGCGGCGATCGGCGGCTCGCTGTGGCGGGCCCGCCAATCCCGCCATGTCACCACCTATGGATCCGCCCGCTGGGCGAGCCCCCGTGAGATCGAACGCGCCGGACTGCTCCGCGACGCTGGCGTCATGCTGGGCCGCCTCGGCGCACGCTATCTTCGCCACGACGGGCCCGAGCATGTCATGGCCTTCGCGCCGACCCGCTCGGGCAAGGGTGTGGGCCTCGTTGTGCCGACGCTCCTGTCCTGGACCGGATCGGCGGTCATCCACGACATCAAGGGCGAGAACTGGTCGCTGACCGCCGGCTGGCGCGTGCGCTTCTCGCACTGCCTGCTGTTCAACCCGACCGACGCGCGCTCCGCCCGCTACAATCCGCTGCTCGAGGTCCGCCGCGGCCCGGACGAGGTGCGCGACGTCCAGAACATCGCCGACATCCTCGTTGATCCCGAGGGCGCGCTCGAACGGCGCAACCATTGGGAGAAGACCAGCCATTCGCTGCTGGTCGGCGCGATCCTCCACGTCCTCTATGCCGAGGAGGAGAAGACACTCGCGCGTGTCGCGACCTTCCTCTCCGATCCGCAGCGGCCGTTCGTCGCAACGCTCCGGCGGATGATGACCACCAACCATCTCGGCAGCGAGGACGCGCCGCGGGTGCATCCGGTCGTCGCCTCGGCCGCGCGCGAGCTCCTCAACAAGAGCGAGAACGAGCGCTCGGGCGTGCTCTCCACCGCCATGTCGTTCCTCGGGCTCTATCGCGATCCGACCGTGGCCGAGGTGACCTCGCGCTGCGACTGGCGCATCGCCGACCTGGTCGAAGGACCGCGTCCGGTCTCGCTCTACCTGGTGATCCCGCCCTCCGACATCAGCCGCACCAAGCCGCTCGTGCGCCTGGTGCTCAACCAGATCGGCCGGCGACTGACCGAGCGCCTCGACCGGGCCGGAGCGGAGCGGCGGCACAAGCTGCTGATGATGCTGGACGAGTTCCCCGCGCTCGGGCGGCTCGACTTCTTCGAGACCAGTCTCGCCTTCATGGCCGGCTACGACATCCGCGCCTTCCTGATCGCGCAGTCGCTGAACCAGATCGAGAAGGCCTATGGCGAGCACAATTCGATCCTCGACAATTGCCATGTCCGCGTCGCCTTCGCGACCAATGACGAGCGCACCGCCAAGCGCATCTCCGACGCGCTCGGCACCGCGACCGAACAGCGCGCGATGCGCAACTATGCCGGTCACCGGCTCGCGCCGTGGCTCGCGCATGTCATGGTCAGCCGGCAGGAGACCGCCCGCGCGCTGCTGACGCCCGGCGAGGTGATGCAGCTCGCGCCGACCGACGAACTGGTGCTGGTCTCCGGCCTGGCGCCGATCCGCGCGCGCAAGCTGCGCTACTTCGCCGACCGCAATTTCACCGCGCGCGTGGCGGCACCGCCCTCTCTTCAGGCCGGCGATTATGCCGACCGCCCGGGCCGCCGCGCCGACGACTGGACGGGCATCGTCCGCGCGCCCGACGCCCGTCTGCGTGCGGCCGCCGATGCTGACGATAAGTTCGAAGACGGCGGGCTGGAGCAGCAGCGCGTGCCGGGCCTGCCCGAGGAACAGGCCAAGGCGCCGGATGCCGAAGAACGCGATCTGGCGATCGCCATCGAGGACGACGACCCCGTCGCCGACCAACGTGCAATGGACCAGGCGCGCGGCCTCAGCGCCGTCGCGCGCGGCTACGCCCTCAACGAGGGCGGCCACCAAGATCTTCTGCCGGGGCTCTGAGCGATGAAGGTCCGCCAGAACCTCTATATCGATCGCGAGATCAGCGATGCGCTCGAAGCGCTCGCCGCCGGTCCCGGCGGGAACAAGTCGCGGCTGGTCAACGACGCGCTCGCCGACTGGCTGGCGCGGCGGGGCACCCGGGAGATCGACGATCTCCTCAAACACCGGCTCGACCGCATCTCGCGTGAGCTGGGCCATGCCCGGCGCGACCTCGAAGTGCTGCTCGAAAGCCTTTCGCTGTTCGTCCGCTATCAGCTGATGGTGACCGCCCCGCTGCCGGAAGGCGATGCGGCGGCGATCGCGGTCGGCCGCGAGCGGTTCGAGAAGTTCGTGGCGCAGGTCGGCCGACAGATCTCCGGCGGGCGGCGCACGCTCGGCCATGACTCTACCCCGGAGGACGGGCGATGAGCGACGTCCCGACCGCCACCGTCTCCGAGGACCGCCGCCGCGCGATGCTGCGCACGGCCATGGGCCCGACCATCGCTGCGGCGCTCGCCGACCCGCTCGTGCTCGAGATCATGGTCAATCCCGACGGCGCGCTGAGGCTCGACCGGCTTGGCGAAGGCCGGACCGACACGCTGGTCCGCTACGAGGCGGCCCAGGTCGAGCGCATCATCCGGCTGGTCGCCAGCCACGCGCGCACCGAAGTCCATGGCGACCGGCCGATCGTCTCGGCCGAGCTGCCGCCCCATGGCGAGGGTGCGGGCGAACGCTTCGAGGGGCTGCTCCCGCCGGTCAGCCCCGGCCCCTGCTTCTCGATCCGCAAGCCCGCGCGCCGGGTCTACACGCTTCTAGACTATGTGAACGACGGCATCATGTCGCCCGAGGCCGCGCGGCTGCTGTCGCTGGCGGTGGTCGAACGCCGTAACGTGCTGATCGCCGGCGGCACGAGCTCGGGCAAAACCACGCTCGCCAACGCGCTGCTCGCCGAGATGGCGCATCTCGACGAGCGCGTCATCCTGATCGAGGACACGCGCGAGCTGCAGTCGCCCGCCGCCGACACCGTGGCGCTGCGCACGCGGCCCGGCTCGGTCAGCATGGCCGATCTCGTCCGCTCGACCCTGCGCCTGCGGCCCGACCGCATCATCGTCGGCGAAGTGCGCGGTCCCGAGGCGCTCGACATGCTCAAAGCCTGGAACACCGGCCACCCCGGCGGGATCGCGACCGTACACGCCAACAGCGCCGCGGCCGCGCTCTTCCGGATCGAGCAGCTGGTCCAGGAGGCGGTGGTCACCATCCCGCGCCGGCTGATCGGCGAGGCCATCGACATGGTCGTCTTCATCGCGGGGCGCGGCACCGGGCGGCGCATCGAGAGCGTCGCCCGGCTCGCCGGGCTCGATCCGGACGGCAACTACACGCTCCGCGAGCTCTCTCATCCCACCCCCTCCAACCAAGGAGAATAGCCGTGCGCCGTATTGCAATTCCCGTTTCACCCGCCCGCATCATGCTTACGCTGGCCGCCACGCTCGCGACGGCCTCGCCCGCATGGGCCGGCGGCTCCGGCATGCCGTGGGAACAGCCGCTCGAGCAGGTGCTCGAGTCGGTGCAAGGCCCGGTCGCCAAGATCGTCGCGGTGATCATCATCATCGTCACCGGACTGACGCTCGCATTCGGCGAGACCGCGGGCGGCTTCCGGCGGCTCATCCAGATCATCTTCGGCCTGTCGATCGCGTTCGCGGCCTCCTCCTTCTTCCTCTCCTTCTTCAGCTTCGGCGGCGGGGCGCTCGTCGCATGAGCCCCGCCGGCCCCGAGATCGAAGGCTTTGAGGTGCCGATTCACGCCAGTCTCGGATCGCCGATCCTCTTGGGCGGCGCGCCGCGCGGGCTGGCGATCGTCAACGGCACGGTCGCGGCGGCGGTGGGGCTCGGTCTCCAGCAATGGCTGGCCGGCATCGCGCTCTGGGCGATCGGTCACAGCCTCGCCGTGTTCGCCGCACGCCGCGACCCGGATTTCGCGCCGATCCTGCTGCGTCACCTTCGCCAGAAGGGGCACTTCGCATGCTAGCGCTCCACGAATATCGCCGGTCGGCCGAGAAGCTTGCCGACCATCTGCCCTGGGCGGCGCTGGTTGCGCCAGGCATCGTCCTCAACAAGGATGGCAGCTTCCAGCGCACGCTCGCCTTCCGCGGCCCCGACCTCGAAAGCGCGACCGAAGCCGAGCTCGTATCGGCGGCGGCACGCGCCAACAATGTCCTCAAGCGCTTCGGCTCGGGCTGGGCGCTGTTCTTCGAAGCGGAGCGCCGGCCGGCGCTCGGCTATCCCGACAGCCGGTTTCCCGATCCGGCATCGTGGCTGGTCGACGAGGAACGCCGCGCCGCCTTCGAGGCGGAGGGCGAGCATTTCGAGAGCCGCTACTATCTGACGCTGCTGTGGCTGCCCGGCCCCGACGCGGCCGATTCCACCGGCCGGCTGCTCGTCGACCGCCCCGACGGCAATGCGGATCGCGACTGGCGCGCTGCGCTCCAGCAGTTCATCGCCGAGACCGATCGGGTGCTCGACCTGTTCGGCGGCTTCATGCCCGAGGTGCGCGGCCTCGACGACGCCGAGACGCTGACCTATCTCCATCGTACCGTCTCGACCCGCGACCATCATGTCCGGATGCCCGAGACGCCGATGTATCTCGACGGGCTGCTCGCCGACACGCCGCTGGCCGGCGGGCTCGAGCCGCGGCTTGGCGAGAGGCATCTGCGCACCCTGACGGTCCTCGGCTTCCCCAATGTGAGCCGGCCCGGGATTCTCGACGCGCTCAACGCGGCCGATTTCGGCTACCGCTGGGTCACCCGCTTCATCGCGCTCGACAAGACCGACGCCACCAAGGTGCTGACGCGCATCCGGCGGCAATGGTTCAACAAGCGCAAGTCGATCACCGCGCTGCTGCGCGAGGTGCTCTACAACCAGCCGACGCAGCTCCTCGACAGCGATGCCGACAACAAGGTGGTGGACGCCGACCTCGCGCTGCAGGCGCTCGGCGGCGATCATGTCGCGTTCGGCTATCTGACCACCACGATCACCGTCGCCGACGAGGATGCCGCGCGGGTCGACGAGAAGGTCCGCGCGGTCGAGCGGATCGTCAACGGCCTCGGTTTCACCGCAAAGCGCGAGGGCGTGAATGCGGTCGAAGCCTGGCTCTCTTCGCTGCCCGGCCACGCCTACGCCAATGTGCGCCAGCCGCTCGTCCATACGCTCAATCTCGCGCACTTGATGCCTCTTTCGGCGATCTGGGCCGGTCCGCCCGCCAACGCGCATCTGGGCGGGCCGCCGCTGCTCTATGCCCAGACCTCGGGATCGACGCCGTTCCGCCTCTCGACCCATGTCGGCGACGTCGGCCACATGCTCGTCGTCGGCCCGACCGGCGCCGGCAAGTCGGTGCTGCTCGCGCTCATCGCGCTCCAGTTCCGGCGCTACTCGCAAGCCCAGCTCTACATCTTCGACAAGGGCTTCTCGGCGCGCGCGGCGGTGCTGGCGATGGGCGGCGCGCACCATGCACTGGGTCTCGGCGCCGACGCCGGCGAGGCGCTTGCCTTCCAGCCGCTGCGCGGCATCGACGATCCTGCCGAACGCAGCTGGGCCGCCGAATGGCTCTCGGCGCTGCTCGCCCACGAGAACGTCCTCGTCACGCCCGAGGTGAAGGACGCGGTCTGGTCCGCGCTCGGCAGCCTCGCATCGGCGCCGCCCGAGGAGCGCACGCTCACCGGCCTCTCGCTCCTGCTGCAATCGGCCGCGCTCCGCGTCGCGCTCACCGCCTACACGCTCGAAGGCCCCTATGGCCGGCTGCTCGACGCGGCGGAGCAGAACCTGTCGCTGTCCGACATCCAGTGCTTCGAGACCGAGGCGCTGATGGGCCAGGCGGGCGTCGTCGCGCCGGTGCTGACCTATCTGTTCCATCGGCTCGAGGAGCGGTTCGACGGCCGTCCGACCCTGCTGATCCTGGACGAGGCCTGGATATTCCTCGATCACCCGCTGTTCGCCGCGCGCATCCGCGAGTGGCTCAAGACGCTGCGAAAGAAGAACGTCGCCGTCGTCTTCGCGACCCAGAGCCTCGCCGACATCGCCGAGAGCAGCATCGCGCTGGCCATCATCGAGAGCTGCCCGCAGCGCATCCTGCTTCCCAACGACCGTGCGATCGAGCCGCAGAGCCGCCAAGCCTATGAGCGCTTCGGGCTCAACGACCGCCAGATCGAGCTCGTCAGCCGCGCGACGCCCAAACGCCACTATTACCTCCAGTCCGCGCGCGGGAACCGGCTGTTCGAGCTCGGCCTCGGCCCGGCCGCGCTCGCCTTCTGCGGCGCTTCCGATCCGGCGTCGCAAAGCCGCATCGACGCGCTCCTCGCCGAAGCCGGCGCGTCCGATTTCCCCAGCCGCTGGCTGCGCGATCGCGGCCTCGCCTGGGCCGCCGACCTCATCGCCCGATTCCCCGCCCCCGACCATCCGAACCAGGAGATCATTCCATGACACGCACCTCCATGCGCTATCGCCGGCCGATCAAAGCCGCGCTCGCCGGCCTTATCGGCCTCGGCATGACGACATCGCTGGCGATGGCGCTGACCGCGACGCCGGCGGCCGCGCAGATCACCGTCTTCGATCCCAGCAACTACAGCCAGACCGTCCTGACCGCCGCGCGCACCCTCCAGCAGATCAACAACCAGATCCAGTCGCTGCAGAACGAGGCGCAGATGCTTCTCAACCAGGCGAAGAACCTCAGCCGGATCGACTTCCCGCAGCTCCAGGAGCTCACGCGGTCCCTGCAGCAGATCGACCAGCTGATGGGTCAGGCCCAGGGCGTGAGCTTCCGCGTCGACGGGCTCGACCAGCAGTTCAACCGGCTGTTCCCGCAGCGTTTCGGCCAGGCCTTGTCGACCGACGCCCAGGTGATCGCCGCGCGCGATCGGCTCGATACGGCGATGGCGGCGTACCGGCAGACCATGGCGGTGCAGGCGCAGGTGGTCGAGAATGTCGCCGGCGACGCGCAGGCGCTCGGCGCGATCGTCGCCAGGAGCCAGGGCGCCGAGGGCGCGCTGCAGGCGACGCAGGCCACGAACCAGCTTCTCGCGCTGACGGCCAAGCAGCAGTTCCAGATCCAGAACCTGATGGCCGCGCAGTACCGCGCACAGGCGATCGAGGCGGCCCGGCGCGCCCAGGCCGAGTCCGACGCTCGCGCCGCCACCAAGAAATTCCTCGGCTCCGGCTCCGCCTACACGCCCCAATAGGCGGGCCGGACGAGGCGGCGGCGGTTCGCCTCCCGCCGCCGTCGCCGCGGGGCGTGGATCAGCTCCCCCATGCCACGCCCCGCGGCACTTCTCTCCGGATCTTCGAAAGCAGCGCCCAAGTGAACGACCTCAACGTCATCGACCGCTTCATGGACGCCTTCGTCCGCTACATCGACAGCGGCTTCGGCCTGCTCGGGCCGGACGTCGCGTTCCTGACCACGACGCTGATCGGCATCGACATCACGCTGGCCGGGCTGTTCTGGGCAATGGGCGGCGAGCAGGACGTGATCGGCCGCTTCCTCAAGAAGATCCTTTATATCGGCGCGTTCGCGCTGATCCTCAATCAGTTCTCGACGCTCGCGGACATCATCTTCCGCTCGTTCGCGCAGGCCGGCCTCACCGCTGGCGGCGGCAGCCTCTCCGCCGCCGACCTGCTGAAACCGGGCCGGCTCGCCGGAACCGGCTTCTCGGCGGCCTGGCCGCTTCTCGAGCAGGTCTCCGAACTGCTCGGCTTCACGACCTTCTTCGACAATTTCCTGACGATCGTTGTGCTGCTCTTCGCCTGGGCGGTGGTGATCCTCGCCTTCTTCGTCCTGGCGGTGCAGCTCTTCGTCACGATCATCGAGTTCAAGCTGACCAGCCTCGCCGGCTTCATCCTGGTGCCGTTCGCGTTGTGGAACCGCACGAGCTTCCTCGCCGAGCGGGTGCTCGGCCATGTCGTCACCTCCGGCATCAAGGTGATGGTGCTCGCGGTGATCGTCGGCATCGGCTCCAACTTCTTCGCCGAGTTCACCGCCGCCCTGCAGGGGCAGGAACCCGATATCGGCCAGGCGATGAGCCTGATGCTGGCGAGCCTCACGCTCTTCGGCCTCGGCATCTTCGGCCCCGGCGTCGCTTCCGGTCTCGTCGCCGGCGCGCCGCAGCTCGGGGCCGGCGCAGCCCTCGGGACAGCGGTCGGCGCCGCAGGCGCGGTCGCGCTCACCGGCGGCGCCGCGATCGGTGCGGCCCGCATGGCGGGCGGCGCGGCGCTCGGCGCGATCCGCGCCGGCACTTCGATGGGATCGGCGGCAAAGACCGCCTACACGCTCGGTCAGGAGACCTCGGGATCGTCGAGTGTCGGGGCCGGGCTCGGCGGCGTCGCGCGCGCTGCCGGCGGCGCCGCCCGCCAACGGACCAGCGCGGCCTTCGGTCTCGGCGAAGCTGCCGAAAGCGGGCGGAAGGCTGCCTGGTCGGCGCTCAACGACACGACACCCGCAGCAGCGGGCGCAGAGCCTGGCGGCGCCGCGCCCGCCTGGGCGCAATCGCTCCGCCGCCAGCAGGATGCCCGCCATCACCGTCACATCGCGCTTCAGACATTGAAGGAAGGCGATCGCGGCGGCGCGTCCGCCACTCCCGACATCAAGGAAAAGGAGGAATAGGCCATGCGCTTCAAGCGAAGCGTCCAACGCTACGGACGAACACCCGAACCGGAGACGCCGTTCCAGCGGGCAGGCCAGCTCTGGGACGAGCGGATCGGCTCGGCGCGCGTCCAGGCACGCAACTGGCGCCTGATGGCGTTCGGCGGCCTCGCGCTGACCTCGGCAATGTCCGCGGCGCTCATCTGGCAGTCGCTCCAGAGCCGGGTCGTTCCCTATGTCGTCGCGGTCGACCGTCTCGGCGAAGCGCGTGCGGTGACCGAGGCGGAGCGGGACTATCAGCCGACCGACGCCCAGGTCGCCTGGCATCTGGCGCGGTTCATCGAGCAGGTGCGGTCCGTTTCGACCGATCCCGTGCTCATGCGGCGCGACTGGCTGGCGGCCTACGACTTCGTGACCAGGCGCGGCAGCCAGTTCCTTGGCGACTATGCCCGCTCGGCCGATCCCTTCGGCGCGATCGGCGACAGGATGGTGTCGGTGCAGGTGACGAGCGTCGTGCGCGCGTCCGACCGGTCCTTCCAAGTGAAGTGGACCGAGACCGCGTTCGAACGCGGCGTGCAGACCGGCAGTTCGCGATGGACCGGCATCCTCACCGTCGTGCAGCGGCCGCCCTCCTCGACGGAGACACTCCGGCGCAACCCGCTCGGCATCTACATCGACGCGATCGACTGGAGCCGAGAGCTTGATGCCCCGGCGCCGGCGGCATCGCCCACGCCACCCCCGCGCAACAACGTCCCGAGCGGCTCACCGCTCGACCCCAACCTTGGCGCGCCAGCTTCCGCGCCGTCCTCACCGGAGACCCAGCCATGAAACATCCGCTCATCAGCGCGCTCATTCCGCCGCTGGCATTGGCCCTGGCTCAAGGCGCCGCCGCCCAGTCGAACGATATGGGTGTAGCAGCCGGGAGGAACCGGCAGGCGGCGCGGAGCGCGATCGGCTCGGCGGGCGCCGCCGCCATGCTCGAGCCGAGGCGGACGGACTTCATCAATGCGATGGCGGTCCTGCCCTATGCCGAGGGCGCGATCTACCGCGTCTACACCGCTCCCGAACGGGTCACCGACATCGCACTCCAGCCCGGGGAGTCGCTCGTCGCCGTCGCGAGCGGGGACACGGTGCGCTGGGTGATCGGCGACACCAGCAGCGGCACCGGCGCGACCAAGCGGGTGCACGTGCTGGTGAAACCCTTCTCGGCGGGGCTCGCGACCAATCTGGTGATCGCCACCGATCGCAGGACCTATCACATCTCGCTTTCGAGCAGCTCGGGATCGGCCATGGCGGCGCTGTCCTGGTCCTACCCGCAGGACGAGCTGCTTGCGCTCCGCCGCGCCGAAGCCGAGGCGGCGGCAGCCGCGCCTATCGCGTCGGGATTGGAGGTCGATCGGCTCAACTTCGCCTATTTGATCTCGGGTGACAGGCCGGCCTGGCGCCCGCTGCGCGCCTTCGACGACGGCCGTCAGACCTTCATCGAATTCCCGCCGTCGCTATCCCAGGGCGAGGCACCGCCGCTGTTCCTCGTCGACGGCAAGGGCGAGGCCCAGCTCGTCAACTATCGGCTACGGGGTCGCTTCTACGTCGTCGATCGGCTGTTCGATGCGGCCGAGCTACGGCTCGGGCTCAAGAAGCAGCAGATCGTGCGGATCACGCGCACCGGCGGCATCGATGCCGGCAACCGGCGGGCAAGGTCATGAGCGAGGCAGCCCCGGACGCCGCCGGCGCCGCGGCTTCCGCCAAGGTCGATCCTGAAACCCTGGTTCTCAGGGCACGGCCCGCGCCGGCGATCCGCTTCAAGCGCGGCCTGATCGTCGTACTGACCGGAGCGCTGCTGATCGCGCTGGCGGCAACGATCTGGTTCGCGCTCAAGCCGCGCAGTTTCCATCTGGCGCCGCAGAACGACGATGCGAGCGAGCCCGCCCGGCAACCGACCGATGCGCTCGGCGCGCTGCCGAGCAGCTACGGCGAGGTGCCGAAGCTCGGTCCGCCGCTCCCCGGCGATCTCGGCCGGCCGATCCTCAAGCATCAGCAGGGATTGGCGCAGGACGGGTCGGCCACGCCGCCGCCGTCCCAGGCCGATGCCGCGAGGATGGAGCGCGAGCGGCTCGCCACGCAGAAGCGCGCGGCGCGCGAATCCGGGCTGTTGGTGCAAGGCGGCAATCGCGAGGCAACATCCTCAACCACCCCCGCTGCCGCTGCGCCCGATCCGTCGCAGCCCGACAGGAACCGGCTCGCGCTCGATCCCGATCGCGATCCCAATGCCCAGCAGCGCAAGGCGGACTTCGTCGCCGCCCGCGACGGCGGCAGCGATACCAATCCGTATAGGATTCGCCCGGCGCCATCACCCTATGTCCTCTCGGCGGGCAGCGTTATCGCGGCGAGCCTCATCACCGGCCTGCGATCGGACCTGCCCGGGCTGGTGACCGCGCAGGTGACCGAGCCCGTGTTCGACAGCCCCACCGGCAGATTCCTTCTGGTTCCACAGGGGGCGCGGCTGGTCGGCACCTACGACAGCGTCGTCGCCTTCGGCCAGAAACGCGCACTCGTCGTCTGGCAGCGGATCGTATTCCCCGATGGTCGATCGCTCAGGATCGACAACGTGCCCGCGACCGATCCCGCCGGTTATGCGGGCCTTGAGGACAAGGTCGATTTCCACACCTGGTCGCTCCTCAAGGGCGTCGCCCTGTCGACGCTGCTCGGCGTCGGCGCGAACCTCACCTTCAGCGGCGAGAGCGATCTTGTGCAGGCGATCCGGGAGTCGACGCAGCAGAACGCGAGCCGCGCCGGCGACCAGCTCACCTCCCGCAACCTACAGATCCAGCCGACCATCACGATCCGGCCGGGCGCTCCGGTGCGGCTGATCGTCCACCGTGATCTCGTATTCACGCCTCCAGTCGAATAGGTGACCCATGCCAGACCTGAAGCTTCCCAAGCTGCCGGACCGCACGCCAATCAGGCTCACGATCAGCATCACTCCCGACCTGCAAGCCGCACTGAACGACTACGCGAAAGCATACGCGGACACCTATGGTCGCGAAGAGCCCGTGACGGAGCTGATTCCGGCAATGCTCATGAGTTTCGTCGAGAACGATCGTGCGTTCATGCGCTCGCGAGCGAAGCCATGAACATGAGACGGCCGGTCGAAGACCGCGTCTTGCGGCGGAGACGACGACGCTTGCCTTGCCGCAAGACCTGCAGGTTAGGTCGATCTGCGTGCGCGCGGCGACGGCGGTGAAGCTGTCCGGAATTGCGCGATCCACGCTTTATGCACTGATGAGTATGGGCGAACTTGAGACCGGGACGATCCACGACCAATCCGCTTTCAGGAAGGTGCGGCGGACTAGCAGCCGTCCGCGAACGCTTCCAGGATGCGGCAATCGTCAACGGTGCCGCCCGCGCAGCTGGATATGATAGCGGACAGTTCGCGCCGAAGCCTCTGGAGGTCGGCGATCTTGCGATCGACTTCGTCCAGATGCTTCGTGGCGATCGCGTCGATCGTCCCGCACGAGCGGTCGCGCTGCGCCGCCAGGTCCAGCATCGCGCGCACCTCCTCCAGCGTGAAGCCGAGGTCGCGCGTCCGGCGGATGAAGCGGAGCCGGTCCAGATCGCCCATCCCATATGCGCGATAGTTGCCGGCGGTGCGCGCCGGCGGCGCGATCAGCCCCGCCCGCTCATAATAGCGGATCGTCTCCACCTTCACGCCGGTCGCTTCGGCCAGCCGGCCGATCGTGAGGTTCGTCACGAGAAACCCCTTGAGTCTGTAGTTGCTACAGGGTCCATATAACCATCCGCATCGAATCGTTCGAGGTGGATCATGGCCTGCAGCAGCTGCGCGTCGGCGAAACCCGACCCCGACAACAGTCCATCCTGGCGCCGCGCGCTCTGGATTGCGCTCGCGGTGAACGCGACGATGTTCGTCGCCGAGATGGCCGCTGGCGTGGCCGGCGGATCGAAGGCGCTCCAGGCCGACGCACTCGACTTCCTCGGCGATGCCGCCAATTACGCGATCAGTCTCGGTGTTGCCGGCATGGCGCTCGCCTGGCGGGCCCGCGCCGCCCTGCTCAAGGGCGCTAGCCTCGCGATCCTCGGCCTCTACGTCCTGGGCGCGACAGTCTGGGCGATCTGGCACGGACGCACGCCCGAGGCCGAGGTGATGGGGATCGTTGGCGTATCGGCGCTCGTCGCCAACGCGGGCGTCGCCCTGATGCTCTACCGCTACCGCACCGGCGACGCCAACATGCGCTCGGTCTGGATCTGCTCGCGCAACGACGCGATCGGCAACGTCGCCGTCGTCCTCGCCGCCGCGGGCGTGTTCGGGATCGGCACCGCCTGGCCCGACCTGATCGTCGCGGGAATCATGGCCGCCCTCGGCATCACCGGCGGCATGCAGATCATCCGGCAGGCTCGCTCGGAACTCGGCAATCGAGGGCACCCAGCGCCCCGCCGCGCGGAGGTGGCGTGATGTTCGACCATCGTCCGACACCGCTCGCAAACGCGGTTGCGCTGGAACTGGAGCGATACCGCGCTTCAGCCGCGATGGGTGACACGGGCGCCGCATGGTGGGCACTCGAGCGCGCCCACATCCTCTCGCAGCCGGAGCTCGCGCTGCACCTTCGCGTCCACTTAGCGATGCTCACCTACGCCGTGCGGACGCTCGATCCCGTCGAGGCGATCGGTCAGGCGGTGCGGCTTCTGCTGGCACCCATCGGGGACCTCGTCGGACGAACCCCCGCGGGCAACACCGGGCGGGCGCGGGTGAGCGCCTTCGCGCCTATGCCCGTGCCGGCGGATCTGCGCTCCATCATCGACACGCGGGACAAGCTATGACGACACTCCTCGTGCGAGGTGCTATCAGGTCCAGCATGTCCCGCCTGCTCGGCATCCTGATCGGCGTCGCGCTCCTGATCTCCATGGGGATCGGTGCGGCTGCGCATGCCAGCGAGCAGATCTGCCTATCGGACGTCGAAGCGACCGCGGCGGTGGGACACGCCGACGGCGATGCCGATCAGTCCCGCGACTCCGACAAGGGTTATCCGCACCACCATGGCAGCTGCCACGGCCATCACGTGGCCGCCCCGGTCGATGCCGACGGAACGACCGTTCCGACGAGGCTTTCGTCCGACCTGCCGGAGGCTGGATCCACTCTCGTCGCTCTGGCGCCGCCCGGCGCGATGCTAAGGCCGCCGATCGCCTGACATGATCTCCGCGTCCCGCGCGATTGCGCGACGGCGCCGTTCGTCATCGTCAGGAGCAACACATGCATCGCATCATCATCGCGGCCGTCCTGGCCGCAAGCACCTGCGCGCAGGGCGCGCGGGCGCAGACCAGTCCACCCACGGTCGCTGGCGGCACGCTGAGCCTGGAGCAGGCGCTCGAACTCGCCAGCGGCAGCGTGCCCAGCATCGAGGGCGCGGCCGCCGGGGTGCGCGCCGCCGAGGCGCAACGCCGTGCGGCGGGCCTGCGGCCCAATCCATCGGTGAACGTCGAAACCGAAAACGTCGTCGGCACCGGGGCCTACAGCGGCCTGTCCTCGGCCGAGACCACCGTCGGCATGTCGATGCCGATCGAGCTCGGCGGCAAGCGCTCGGCCCGCATCGGCGTCGCCGACGCGCAGATCACCCGGGCGCGGCTGGGCACCCTCGTCGCACGCGCCGACCTCGTCCTCCGCGTCACCCAAGCCTTCAACGAGGCCGTCGCGGCTGACCGGCGGCTCGTCGTCACGCGCGAGCAGGTCGGCATCGCTGAGGAGGGGCTGCGAGCCGCACGAGTCCGTGTTCGCGCCGGCAAGGCGTCTCCGATCGAGGAACAGCGCGCCGAGGTGGCCCGCGTGAACGCGGTGAACGCAGCCGACCGCGCAGATCGCGCGGTGGCGCTTGCCCGCGGCAACCTTGGTCGGCTCATCGGCCGCGAGCCCGGCGCGCTGGACGCCGGCTGGTTCGACGGCGTCGGCGGGATGGGCCCGCGCGTCCCGGCCACGCCGGAGGGCACGCTGGCTCTGGCGGTCGCCGAGGCCGAAGTAGGCGCGGCCGACGCGCAGGTGCGGCTGGCCCGCAGCCAGCGCGTGCCCGACCTGACACTCAGCGCGGGGGCGCGGCGTCTGGAAGCCACCAACGACGTCGCAGCGGTGTTCGGCGTCAGCATCCCGATCCCCGTGTTCAACAACGGCCGGGCGAACGTCGATGCCGCACGCGCGCAGCGCGACCAGGCGCAGGCGCTCGGCCGCATGGCGAGGTTTGATGCCAAGCAGGCGATCGCCGCGGCCGAGACCGACCTCGCCAACGCCGAGGCGAATGCGCGGACCGCGAACGGTCCGGCACTCACCGCCGCGCAGGAGGCCGCCCGTATCGCCCGCATCGGCTACCGCGAGGGGAAGTTCGGCCAGCTCGACCTGCTCGAGGCCGAACGCACCCTCGCCGAGACGCGCGGCGCCGCCATCGACGCGCTCGCCGCCTACCATGACGCCAAGGCACGCCTGGCGCGGCTCACCGCCCGCGCGCCTTCAGCCGCGGAAATCCAGCCATGAAGAAGACCATCATTCAGGCGTTCGCGCCTGTGACGCTCGCCCTCGCGCTTGCCGCGTGCGGCGGCGGCGAGACCCCGGGCAACGAAGCCGCCGGCGAGCATGCCGAGGAACAGGGGCACGGCCCCGAAGGCGTCGTCACCCTGTCCCAGCAGCAGATCGCGGACGCCGGCATCGAGATCGTGCGCCCGACTGTCGGGGGCGTGGCGGGCGCGATCGAGGTGAGCGGCACCGTCGAGGGCGACCCGCAGGGCGTGCAGGTCGCGTCCGCCGCCATCGGGGGGCGGCTGGTGTCGCTCAACCGCAACCTCGGCCAGCCGGTATCGCGCGGCGACGTGCTCGCCGTGATCGAGAGCCGGGAGGCCGCGACGCTCAAGGGCGATGTCGAGGCCGCGCGTGCGCGGCTCGCGCTCGCCCAGTCGAGCCTGCGCCGCGAGCAGCGGCTGTTCGCCGAGCGCGTGTCCCCCGAGCAGGACCTGATCGCCGCGCGCACCGCGGCCACGGAGGCGAGCATCGCGCTGCGGCAGGCGCAGCAGCAGGTGGCGGCGACGGGTGGCGGCGGCGGAGCGCTCAACCGCATCACGGTGCGCGCGCCGATCTCGGGCCAGGTGATCGCCCGCTCGGCGACACTCGGCCAGACGGTGGCGGCCGACGCGGAGCTGTTCCGGATCGCCAACCTCTCCAAGGTGACGATCACCATGTCGCTGCTGCCGGCCGACGCCAGCCGCGTGCAGCCGGGTGCGCGCGTGGAGGTGACGGCCGCCGGTCGCCGGCAGGAGGGCCGGGTCACGTTCGTGTCTCCGGTGCTCGACGAGACGACCCGGCTCGTGCCCGTGATCGCGACCCTCGACAATGCCGGGAACACCTGGCGCGTCGGCGAGACGGTCAACGCGTCCGTCATCGTGCCCGCCAGCGGCGACCGCACCGTCGCGGTGCCCTCGGCCGCGGTCCAGATGATCGAGGACAAGCCGCACGTGTTCGTGCGCACCGGCACCGGCTTCAAGGCGATGCCGGTGACGCTCGGGCGCCGCAACGGCGGCCAGGTGATCGTGACCGCCGGTCTCGCCGGCACCGAACGGATCGCCTCGACCAACTCCTTCATCCTCAAGGCCGAGCTCGGAAAGGGCGAGGCAGAGCACGAGGACTGACCCATGATCTCCCGCATCGTGACCTTCTCGGTCGAGCGGCGCTGGATCGTCCTGCTGCTCACCGCCGTCGCGTCCATCGCCGGCATGCTCGCGCTCCAGCGGCTGCCCATCGACGCCGTCCCCGACATCACCAACAACCAGGTGCAGATCAACGTCGTCGCGCCCGCGCTCTCACCCGACCAGGTGGAGAAGCAGGTCGCCTTCACGATCGAGACCGCGCTCGCCGGCATCCCCGGTCTCGAATACACCCGCTCGCTCAGCCGCAACGGCTTCGCGCAGGTGACCGCCGTCTTCGACGAAGGCACCGACATCTACTTCGCGCGCCAGCAGGTGTCCGAGCGTCTGCGAACCGCCGAGGAGGACCTGCCCGAGGGCGTGAACCCGGAGATGGGGCCGATCGCCACAGGCCTGGGCGACATCTTCATGTGGACGGTCGAGTATCGCGAGCTCGACGGCGTGAACCACAAGAGCGGCGAGCCCGGCCTCCAGCCGGACGGCAGCTACATCACGCCCGAAGGCGACCACCTGGTCAGCGCCGCCGACAAGGCGACCTACCTGCGCACGGTGCAGGACTGGATCGTGGCGCCGCAGCTCAAGGGCACCGCCGGACTCGCGGGCATCGATTCGCTTGGCGGCTACACCAAGGAATACCTCGTCGTCCCCGACGTGCAGCGCATGGCCGCCATGCGCATCACGCTGCAGGACCTCGCCACCGCGCTCGAGCGCAATAACACCAGCGCCGGAGCTGGCGTGGTCAACCGCAACGGCGAGGGTCTCGCCGTCCGAGCCGACGGGCGAGTGCGCAACGCCGACGAGCTCGCCCGCACAGTGATCGCCACACGTGAGAGCGTACCCATCCTTCTCAGTCAGGTGGCGAGCGTGCGTACCGGACAGGGCCTGCGCATGGGCTCGGCGTCGGAGAACGGCCGCGAGGTCGTGGTCGGCACGGCCGTCATGCGCATCGGCGAGAACAGTCGCACGGTGTCGACTGGCGTCGCCCAGCGGCTGGAGCAGATCGGGCCGTCAATGCCGGTCGACGTGGTGGTCAAGCCGGTGCTCAACCGCACCGATCTGGTCAACTCGACTATCGCCACGGTCGCGCGCAACCTCGCCGAGGGCGCGCTGCTGGTGATCGCCGTCCTGTTCGCGCTGCTCGGCAACTTCCGCGCGGCGCTGATCGCGGCGATGGTGATCCCCGTCACCATGCTGCTCACCAGCATCGGGATGCTCGAGGCGGGCGTGTCGGCCAACCTGATGAGCCTCGGCGCGCTGGACTTCGGCCTGATCGTCGATGGCGCCGTGATCATCGTCGAGAACTCGCTGCGGCGGCTCGGCGAGGCGCAGCACGAGCGTGACGAGGTGCTGCCGCTCAAGGAGCGGCTCGGCATCGTCGCCGCGTCCGCGCGCGAGATGATCCGACCCTCGGTCTATGGTCAGGCGATCATCATCCTCGTCTACGCGCCGCTGCTCACCTTCACAGGCGTCGAGGGCAAGATGTTCGAGCCGATGGCGCTGACCGTCATCATCGCGCTCGTCTTCGCCTTCGTGCTTTCGCTGACCTTCGTGCCGGCAGCCATCGCGATCTGGCTCAGCAAGCGGGTGGAGGAGAAGGAAGGCCGCATCGTCGCCTGGCTGCGCCGGCGCTACGAGCCCGGCCTCGACACCGCCATGCGCCGGCCGAGCGCGACGCTCGGCATCGCCGTCGGCGCGCTCGCGCTGTCGGGCGTCGCTTTCACGACGCTCGGACAGGAGTTCCTGCCGCAGCTGGACGAGGGCAACGTGCTGGTCCAGGCGATCCGCATTCCGGGCATCTCGGTCGACCAGGCACAGGCAATGCATTTCCAGGTCGAGAAGGCGGTGACCAAGGAGCCGGAGGTGCAGTTCGCCTTCTCGCGCACGGGCACGTCGGAGATCGCGTCGGACCCGATGCCGCCGAACGTCACCGACACCTTCGTGATCCTCAAGCCGCGCGACCAGTGGCCCGACCCGGGCCTCGGCAAGGACGAGCTGGTCGAAAGGCTGGAAAGGCGGCTCTGGTCGCTGCCGGGCAACGCCTATGAGATCACCCAGCCGATCCAGATGCGGTTCAACGAGCTGATCGCCGGCGTGCGCGGCGACGTCGCGGTCAAGGTGTTCGGCGACGACTTCGCCCAGATGAACGCGACCGCCGAGGCGATCGCGGGCGTGCTGCGTCGGACGCGGGGTGCGACCGACGTCAGGGTCGAGCAGACAGAGGGCCTGCCGATGCTCGACATCCGCCCGAACCGCACGGCCATGTCGCGGGTCGGGATCACCGCCGGCGACGTGCAGGACACGGTGGCGGCGGCGATCGGCGGCCGTCAGGCCGGCATGATCTTCGAAGGGGACAGGCGCTTCCCGGTGGTGATCAGGCTGCCTGAGGCCGCCCGCTCCGACATGACCAGCATCGCCCAGGTGCCCGTGCCGACGCCCGAGGGCGGGTTCGTGCCGCTGTCCACGGTCGCCGACATCGCGGTGGTGGACGGTCCCAACCAGATCAGCCGCGAGAACGGCAAGCGCCGCGTTGTGGTGCAGGCGAACGTCCGCGGACGCGATGTCGCCGGCGTCGTCGCCGATGCCCAGAAGGCCATCGGCGCTGGCGTGAAGATGCCGCCCGGCACCTATCTGGAATGGGGCGGGCAGTTCGAAAACCTCGCCTCGGCGCGCGACCGGCTGCTGATAGTCGTTCCGATCTGCTTCGCGGTCATCATGCTGCTGCTCTACGGCGCGCTGGGCTCGGTGCGCGACGCCCTGATCGTGTTCACCGGCGTCCCGCTGGCGCTCGTCGGCGGCGTGCTCGCGCTCTGGCTGCGCGGCATGCCGTTCTCGATCTCAGCCGCGGTCGGGTTCATCGCCCTGTCCGGCATCGCGGTGCTGAACGGACTTGTTATGGTCAGCTCGATCCAGGACTTGCTCCGACGCGGGTTGGATCGCGCGTCGGCGGCGCGGGAAGGCGCGCTGGTGCGGCTCCGCCCGGTGGCGATGACGGCGCTCGTCGCGTCGCTCGGCTTCGTGCCGATGGCGCTCGGCCACGGCGCGGGTGCCGAGGTGCAGAAGCCGTTGGCGACCGTCGTCATCGGTGGCCTGATCTCGGCGACACTGCTGACGCTGTTCGTCCTGCCGACGCTCTACGCGCGCTACGGGCGCAAGGAGACGTCGCCTGCCGCGCCAGCCGTCGCATCAACGACGGAGGCACGCGCATGACCGTACTGATCCTCTATCCGCTGGCCGCGTTGGCAGAGATCGCCGGCTGCTTCGCCTTCTGGAACTGGCTCCGGCTCGGGCAATCGAAGCTGTGGCTGATTCCGGGATGCGCCAGCCTCGTCGCCTTCGCGTGGCTGCTCACGCTCGTCCCCTCCGACGCCGCCGGCCGCGCCTACGCCGCCTATGGAGGGGTATACATCTTCTCGTCGCTGCTGTGGTTGTGGGCGATGGAGGGCGTGCGGCCGGACCGATGGGACGTCCTTGGTGCCGCGGTCGCAATTGCCGGCGCGGCGATCATCATCCTGGGACCACGGGGAGCTTGAAGATGGCACATGATCACGGCGCGGCCGGACACAGTCACGACCACACCGCGGGCGCGAACGCGAAGATGCTGGGATGGGCGCTTGCGCTCACCTCCGCCTACCTCGTCGCCGAAGTCGTCGGCGGCTTCTGGTTCAACAGCCTTGCGCTGCTATCCGACGCCGCGCATATGCTGACCGACGTGGCGGCGCTCGTTATCGCGCTGATGGCCATTCGTCTCGGCCAACGTGCTCCCGACGACAAGCGGACGTTCGGCTATCGACGCTTCGAGATCCTGGCAGCCGCCTTCAACGCCGTACTGCTGTTCGCCATCGCGATCTACGTGTTCGTAGAGGCCGTCCAGCGGTTCACCAGCCCTGAACCGGTGCAGTCATGGGGCATGCTGATCGTCGCCGCGATCGGTCTCGTCGTGAACCTGATCTCCATGTGGCTGCTCACCGCCGGCAAGGACGCAAGCTTCAACGTGAAGGGCGCCTATCTGGAGGTCTGGGCGGACATGGTCGGCTCGATCGGCGTGATCCTCGGTGCGCTCGCAATCAGGTTCACCGGCTGGACCTGGATTGACCCGATCGTTGCCGTCGCGATCGGATTGTGGGTGCTGCCGCGAACCTGGATCCTGCTGCGCGACACGACCAACGTGCTGCTCGAAGGCGTCCCCTCCGGCATGCGGCTGAAAGACGTTCGCGAGGCTATATCGGCGTTGCCCGGCGTCGCGGGTCTGCACGACCTGCACGTCTGGTCGATGTCGAACGACGACGTCAGCTGCACGATGCACGTCACGTTGGAAGAAGGGGCGGACCCGAACAGGGTTCGCCTGGCGATCACCAGCGTCGTCGGCCATCGTTTTGGCATCGAGCACGTCACGGTCCAGACCGAGGGAACGGGCGAGGCATGCGAGGAGAACGAGCATCTCCACCGCTGAAGGCGACGAACCCGCTCTTTCGTCCCAGGCCGCGCGCGTCGATGCAGCCGCGCGAGGGGGATTTAGTCGAGGGCGGTAGTTGACGTTTTGGGCCGCATTGGACGCTGGCCGCTCCTGGCCCGTCAAGGCCCATCAGGGCCATTCTGTTTTGGCGGACTGAGGAGGACTCTGAGGCGGCCCGGATCGGCGGTCGCCGACCAACTGGAGCCTCGATGTGATGCGCGACCAAACTGCTCGAGGGAAAGATACCACCGTTCGTGCCTTCATGCGCAGGAAGGCGGGGCAATGATCACGCCCCGTCCTTCCCAGCGAAGCCCGGAGGCCGAGCGGCCGCCGTTCGAACCTCTGTCGGTGCGCATTGCGACGGCCGTTCAGATCACCGGCATCAGCCGATCCCGGCTGTACGAGCTCATCCAGTCGGGCGACTTGGAAACAGTGAAGGTCGGCCGGTCGACACTCATTCCGTATCGCGCCCTCAAGGAACTGGTCGGCGGCTAACTCGACCGCTGGCCTGTCCCGCCGAACACCGGACGGAGAATCTTCGCGCCGTCGCGCAACTCGTCGAGATAGTCCGACCAGTGCTGCATCATCCGCACGCGCTCGTCCCAATATTCGCCGCGCGTATAGGCGCGCCGGACCATCGAGGTGTCGAGATGGGCGAGCTGCTTCTCGATCGCGTCGGGATTCCAGATGCCCATCTCGTTGAGCAGCGTCGCGGCCATCGCGCGGAAGCCATGCGCCGTCATCTCCTCCTGGCTGTAGCCGAGCCGTCGCAGCGCCGCATTGACGGTGTTCTCCGACATGCAGTGGCGGGGCGTGCGGAAGGATGGGAAGAGATAGCGGCCGTGGCCGGTCAGCGCATAGAGCTGCTCCAGGAGCTCCAGCACCTGTCGCGACAATGGCACGCGGTGCGGTCGTCGCATCTTCATCTTCTCGGCCGAGAGCGACCAGACCGCTGCACGCGCGTCGATCTCCGTCCATTCCGCCTGCCGCAGTTCACCCGGCCGGACGAACAGGTGCGGCGAGAGGCGAAGCGCGATCGCGGTGATGGGGTGGCCGGTATAGCCGTCGATTGCCCGAAGAAGGCCGCCGACTTCCTTCGGCGTGGTGATCGCCGCCAGATGCCGGACCTTGGGCGTGATCAGCGCGCCGCGCAGGTCCGCCGCGACATCGCGTTCGGTCCGCGCGGTCGCGATGCCATAGCGGAACACGCGGCTGAGCACGCTGCGCATCCGCCGCGCGCTTTCGTATCGGCCGGTGGCTTCGACCTTGCGCAGGACGGCCAGCACCTCCTGCGGCGAGATCTTCGAGATCGGCAGACTGCCGATCATCGGATAGGCCATGCCGAGCAGCCAGCGGATCTTGTCGAGCGTGACGGGCGCACGCCCCTCACGCTGGTTCTTGGCGAACCACTCCTCGGCCACCGTCTTGAGCGTGTTGTCGGCGGCGATCTTGCGGGCGAGGGTGGCGACTCGCTTCTCCGCTGCCGGGTCGAGTCCGGCGGCGAGTTTCTTCCTCGCTTCGTCGCGCTGCTCGCGCGCCGCGGCGATGCCGACGGTCGGCCACGCACCGAAATGCAAGGTCTTCTGCCGACCGAGGTAGCGGTAGTTCATCCGCCACAGCTTGGCTCCGCTCGGCTGGACGACGAGGTAAAGTGTTTCGCTGTCCGGGAGCTTGTAGGCTTTCTCCCGGGGCTTGGCGTTCATGATCTGGACGTGTGTGAGGGCCATGATGGTTCCAGCTCCAAGGGGCTGTCCAGAACCAGCAAAAAGACCATCAAACGTGATGAATCGCTGCTGGTCCTGGCTGGATCAGCCCGGATTCCACTTGGCGATTCTCACTGAAAAAATGCTGTAAAACCAGCCGCTTGCTGGACCTTTCCGGACGTCGCCGGAAGGGTCCCTGGTGCCCAGAAGAGGATTGTGTTCCTCGTCCGGAAAACCTCGGATTTCCGCCATTTTATAACGGCGGTTATGTGACCGTATGTGCCATCGCAAGGTGACTACTACAAGGGCCTGTCCGCGAGCGTCCCTTGAGACAATACGGGCCTACACCTCCCCATATCCGAGGTCTTTGATCAGCTCCCCCCATTGATCGAGGACATCGCCGAACGCTTCATATCCGGGCGTAGCGACCTCGCTTGGATGCTGCCGCAGCGCCACGTCCCACCAAACCACCTCGCGATGCCGATGCATGAAAGCGAATAGCTGAAGGCCGTCGCTGCACGCCTCGTGCTCTTTCCTTAGGAACTCTGGGAAGAAGCTGGCCGGCATAGCGATCCCCATCGGCCAACCGGCGTCGGAGTACTCGGCATGCTTGGTTGTGTTGGCAATAGCTTCGACCGCGGCCTGCCAGGGAACACGACTGCGAACAAAGGATTGGAAATCTTCCAAGCTAGACTTCTGCAGAGATGGCACCTTCCCGCTTTGCCGGATGTCACGTGTAAGTGCCTTCCGTGTCCAATCCCGCAACCCGACAATGGCGATGCAGAAATCCAGGGCCGCATACATCACATTCTCGGCGTCGCAGGGCCTGGCAAACACCGCGTCCTCATAGCGCGCGAAGTTCCAGTCGGCCTTGCGATACTTTTCCCAAGGGGTGCGGATCGAGGTGAGAAGTTCGGGATGGTTTGCCCAAGCGTGAGGCTTGGTGCGTCGAGTCATCAGCCGAGCGCCGGGAATGCCGGCTCGAAGCGATACAGCGTCGCCGACTCCTGCTCCAACTCCATGTCGTAAATGGCGAGCGGGTTCGCAGTCGGCGCGTACACCTCATCGAACCGCGTCCGGTCGACCGTTTTGAACTCCACCAAGAAGATCATGTTCTCCAGTCGACCCGCGTGGGGCCAGCGTATCACCTGAAGCGCCATCGGCTTAACGGCATGAATGGCGGGATCACTCAGGTGCGCTGTGATACCGAATGCTTTCGACACCTGTTCACGAATTTGATCGACCAGGATGCGCTCATCTCGCTGTTTCGCTTCCAGCGTCACAAACACGTTCTCGTGCTCGCCCGGTCGGTCGGTGCTATATGTAGCAATGTAGGCGGCATCAATCTCGGGTTGGGTCTTCACGCTCATCTGAAGGTGGCGAACATCTCGGACACGACGGCGCAGCTCGGTCGGCGAGAAGAGCGCAAGCTGCGTGTGCACCAGATGCAGGTTAACCGCTATCTGTGTCAGCCAACTCTCCTCGGATCGGCCTAAGGTGCGCGCAAGAGAGTCCATCGAAACAGACTGCATAGTGTAGATGGGCGTCTGTTCGTCCGGGGAATGCCAGTCGGGAAAGGGCGAGGGCCACTCCTCAGGGTATTCGAAGAACTGCATGACACGCTCGTTTCCGTAGCGTTGCCGGGCTGACACGCGCGCCGCGATCATCTCCTCCGGCCAGTTCTCGACGACATTCTTCTTCCGAATGAGGTCCTTCAGGAAGTTGGCGGCATTGCCGACACTCAACTGAGCCCCAGTATCGCGGATCGCGTCCGTAACGTCGGTGCGATAGGCGATCCCATCGTCAAGCTCACCATTAAGCCACCGTTGATAAAGATGCGCGATGACGGCCTTTTTCGCCGACCTTCCGGCTCCCGGTATTCGTGCCAACCTCTATACCCCCGACTCGCCGGGACCGCCGGCGCCCAGCCGAGTTATAGATGTTCAGAGATGGTCGACAACCGTACCCCCGCAAGCCGCAGCGCGCTCATGTCACGTGTTGGGGCGAAGAATACCGCGCCCGAGATGATCGTTCGCCGGCTACTTCATGGTCTGGGGTACAGGTTCAGATTGCACAGGAGAGACCTGCCGGGGACACCGGACATCGTTTTCCCCACACGCCGCAAGGCGATATTAGTGCACGGGTGCTTTTGGCACTCACATGGCTGCAAGATCGGGCAGCCGCCGAAGTCTCGACCGGAGTTCTGGGAGCCTAAGCTGGAAAGGAACCGCCGCAGAGATGTCGAGGTAGAGGCCGCTTTGCGGCGAGCCGGCTGGGACGTTATCACCGTTTGGCAGTGTGAGACCCGACGTCCCGAGGAGCTGCGGAATCGATTGGTCGATTTTCTCGGCCCCCCAAGCAAAAAACCGATCGACTTGCCCTGAAGTTTGATTTAGGGTCCCCTTACGTTCACAACGAGGATCAAACATGCGCCCTATCGGCATCGACCTTTTCGCCGGTGCCGGCGGGTTGAGTCTGGGTTTCGAGCAGGCCGGCTTCGATGTCGTTGCCGCCGTGGAGATCGACCCAGTGCACGCCGCCGTCCACCAGTTCAACTTCCCTGACTGCGCGGTGCTAGCCCGGTCAGTGTCGGAGCTTACGGGCGACGCTATTCGCGAAGCTGCCGACATTGGAGACCGGAAGGTCGACGTCGTGTTTGGGGGCGCCCCCTGCCAAGGCTTCTCAATGATCGGCCAAAGAGCGTTGGACGACCCTCGCAATTCCCTTGTTAGAGACTTTGTTCGGATCGTCTGCGAACTCGATGCCAGCTATTTCGTGTTCGAAAACGTGAAGGGGCTGACTGTAGGCAAGCACCGGAAGTTCCTCGACGAGTTGATCGCCCTGTTTAAGACCAGAGGCTACGAGGTGCGTCTACCGTGGAAGGTTCTCGACGCTGCAGACTTCGGTGTGCCCCAGCATCGCGAAAGGCTCATCCTAATGGGAGCAAAAAAGGGCCTCTCGCTTCCGACCTATCCGTCTCCGATCTGCAACCCGGCGGACACGAGGAAACCGAACCCCGAGTTGCCGATGGGCCCCGATGCCCGCGCGGCGCTTGGGGACCTTCCCGACGCCGAGCAGTTTGCGGACCTGAATGAGACCGACGAAGTAGCAACGGAAGCTTGGGGCGAAGCCAGCCAGTATGGCCGCGAAATGCGGTGTCTTGAAAACGATGCCTGGCACTTTGGGTATGTGCGGATGTGGGCGCCGGGGGTGCTCACGTCGAGCGCCCGCACCGGCCATACCGAAATCTCGCGCAGACGGTTCGCGGAGACGAGCCCGGGAACCGTTGAGCCGATCTCGCGCTTCTACAAGCTGTCGCCCAATGGCCTGAGCAATACTCTGCGGGCGGGTACCGATGGTGCTCGCGGTGCCTTCACTAGTCCTCGGCCGATCCACTATCTGTACCCCAGATGCGTGACCGTGAGGGAAATGGCGCGACTGCACGGTTTCCCGGATTGGTTCCGACTACACGAGACCAAGTGGCACGGCGCCCGTCAGATTGGCAACGCGGTTCCGCCGCCGCTCGGTCGCGCCGCAGCAGCTCAGATTATCGCAGCCCTAGGGATAGAACCTATCCGCCCAGCCAGGGCCGTGAAACTCGGCGACGTCGAGTTGCTCCGGATGGACCTCTCAGAAGCCGCTCGTCACCATGGAGTCGCTGCACCGCCGTCTCGCCGAGATCGCAAGAGCGGCGCACGCAAGCGAACCCAAATGGAGACGGAGGCTTGGCGTCTGCAGCAGTCGAGCATCGCGGCGGTGTGAAAGTCGAAAAAAGCAGGGCAGAGCGCGGGCACGTTCAGACCGACGAGTTAGCTTTAATCCGCGTAAGTAGTCGCTGAACCGATGAAGGATGCCAATCGCCGCCTCTCGGTGTGACAATACCCCGCTTGTTGAGTTCCCGTGCGATGGCAGACAGCGAAGCTGCTCCGGCCGCGCGAACGTCCGCGAGGATCGGTGCGTAGTCGTCCGCGCGGCTCGCGGCCTTCGCCCTGACGGCTTCGAGAGCCGCTACGTTGCCTCTTCCTGCCCGACGGAGTGCTGCGGCACCGTTGGGGTTGCCCAATTGCACCCCTCGCGCCTTCGCGGCTGCCAATGCCTCCTTAGTCCGCCGAGCGATGGCATTGCGCTCGCTGCGGGCGATTACTGCCAGAATACCGACGGTTGTCTCGCAGGCTTCCGGCATATCCGCGGCTACGAAGGGCGTGCCGCTCTCCTGTAGGGCCGTAAGAAACGCTGCAGAGCGGGACAAGCGGTCCAGTTTTGCGATCACGAGGGTCGCCCCCGTGACCTTAGCCCGGTGCATGGCAGCCACTAACTCCGGTCGGTCGTGGCGCTTTCCGCTTTCCACCTCGGTAAACTCTGCGATGATCTCCCATTCGCGAGCGCCGCAGAGCCGTGCGATCGTGTCACGCTGCGCTTCTAGCCCTAGACCGGAACGCCCCTGCGCATCGGTAGAAACGCGATAATAGGCAACAACACGGGGCATCGGCACTTCCTTATCAAACTGCGCTACGGACGTTAGGCCGATTGATAAGCGGCGCCCTCGTGATCGGCTAGCCGCGTACCCCACAGCTCGACTCAAAAGGGACTCGGCTCGACTCAGAGCCGCTCACATCCGGCCCCTTGTCTTGGTAGGAGAGGGGAGGGAGGGACGATGACACAGCGACAATTCATGACACTATCGGGGATAGCGCAACTAGCGGCGGCGCCAATCATCCGGGCACTTCGCGAGGCGCGCCTCAATCGGCTATTGCGCCAGCAGGGGCACGCTAACGCCCTTAATCTCCTCGCCGTTGCCCATGCAGAAGCCGAGGATACGAATGGCCGCCGTCATTTGGACGTGGTGCTAGAACTCGTCCGGCTTCACCAGCCAAACGCGATCCTCCGCTGGGAGAAGATGAACGCCGACGAGCGGAAAGCGATAACCTTGGTGGCGGAGTCATTCATGGGAAGGGGTGGTGCGCGTGAATGGCTACTAAGACAGGAAGCAGCAGTTCGCCCCCTCGTCGAGGAAATGGAGAAAGAGATGCTTGATTGGCTTCGGCGATCAAACGCGGGATGAATGATACCCGCCGAGGCGTTTCTCTGCCGCGGTTATGTGCCGCGTATTCGCTCAGCGTCGCAAAGGTCGGGGTGGCGAGGTCGTTCGACTCAGCCTCATGCGCGCTGCCCCCCCACCGGGGGGGAAGGGCGGTTTGAGCGGTGCGGCACTCGGCTTCGGATTTCTGCGCCAAAACTAAAGGCCCGGTTCATGGGAGCCGTGAAGCGCGCTGCTTGGCAGTCGCGGAGACCCGCAGAACTCCTCGGCTTCACGCTTCACGGCTCCTATAGCTATCGTGAACCGCCTAACGGCGGGGTTAGAGAGCCCCTGCCGTGCCCACGATCACAGTTCCAAGTCGTCGTCCACGGGCTCCTCCTTGGCGGCCTCGAAGTGCGCCCTAATGTCGCTCTGGCGGATAATATCCGGGCGCGTCTTGAGCACGTTGAACTGCTTGCTGATCCACCCGGTCGACGGCGGCGTGTCGTTGGGCCACAGATGGGACGGCAGCGCCCTCCCGACTTCCTCCTGTGTCCGGTAGGCGTTGCTCCGAATGAGAGCTGCCAACGCCTCCAGCACCTCGTCCTCGGGGCGCTCCGAGACCCACGCGAGGCGACCCTCGCGCTCCGCAAGATGAACCGCGCGATCTCCGATGGTGGCATCACGGCGGCCCCGGAACTTGGTCCATTCGAGCTGAAAGCGCGTCGTGCCGGACGTATCCAAGGCGGCCTGCGAACGATCCTGCTTGAGCCCGATGATGACCTCGAAGGTCGTCGCGAGCATCGTGTTGCCCCGGAACTGCTGGCCGCCCTTGTTGGCGTGATGGACGACGATGCAGCCAATCCGCGCCTGCTTCAGCCGGGCGAGGAACTTGACCACCTTCTGCACCTCCGCCGTGTCGTTTTCGTTGGCAACGGTGGCGAGCGTGCTGAGGTTGTCGAGGATCACCACGTCTGGCCGGTAAGATCGAACGAGGTCCAGATTGCGGTCGTGGTCCTCCTCCCCACCAAAGTCTGGAAAGCGTGCGTCGGGCTCCTGCCCGTGCCGCGCGAGAACCGTAAGATTAGCCCCCGCCGCCGCCATATCGATGCCGTCGACGGTGCCGGCAAGCATCCGCAGGCGGTCCTGAAGGTCGTCCAGCGGCATTTCGCCGTCGATCAGCAGGACACGCCGAGGGCGCGATGATGACCAGCCCATGAGGCTTCCTCCGCCTGCGATAGCGAGCGCGAGCGACAGCGTGAACATGGTCTTGCCAACCCCTGCGGCGGCCCAGACCAAGCAGCTCTCCTGCTCCCGCAGCCAGGGGGACAGCAGATAGTCCCGCTTGGGCATATTCGTTGCGAGCAGGTCAGCCAAGGATACAGATTTCAGAAGAGCGGGTGATGATGACATGCGTTGCTCCAAGACATGCGAGCGCGTGCCGAGGTCCCGCATCGGGATCGGCAGGGGCGCGTTGGGTTGCTGAAGAGCCGAGCGAGGTCGGCCGAGGTGGGACAGCGTCGAGGCGTCAGCCGCGAGTCTCCTCCTCGTTGGTGCTGGTTAATTGGAGCGCACGGCGGCCAGGACGGCCTACGACGTTTCCTCTGTCCGATAGTGCTGACTAATTGGCGCCGGGCGCGGAGCGATAACGGCGGAGAGGTCTAGCTTCTGGACGCGGGCCGGCCTGCGTTTCCTTTCACCGATAGTGAGGGTCAATTGGCCGGCTCGGAAAAGGTCGGCGCGGAGCTTATGGCCCGATGTGAAGGTGAGTCAGATCGAGGCCCGGATACGAAATGCGCGCCATGGCTTCAGCGAGTTGAATAGCCGAGTAGCCATGCCCATAGGTCTCGCCGCTGTCGCTCGCGCCTCGGTTCGAACGGCCGGCCAGCGCCTTGCCTATGTCGGTGCCCCTGAGGCCCGCGGCCCGCAGCGCGTCCTCAAAGTTGTGTCGAAACGAATGCATGCCAAGCTTGCGTCCAGTGATCTTCTCCGAGGCGAGAAACCGCAGGAACCAGTCGCCGAAACCGTCACCCCATTGGCCGTGCTGGTTGGGACCTTCGCCGGGGAAGAGCTGGCGCAGTCTTGCGCTCCTCTGCGCTGCGACGAACTGCATGAACCCCATGCGGTGAAGCTCCGGGTGGATCGGCAGCATTCGTCTGCTCGCTTTGGTCTTAATCCGCTTCCCGTCCTCACTCGGGCGGACGAGAACTACGTCGATCCCATCGACGACTTGCACGTCCTCCACTTGGAGCTGCGCGATTTCCGCACGGCGCATCCCCATATGTAGAGCAATAAGCGGCCCCCAGAACCGGAGAGGTCGTCCACGAGGAGCGTCATCTCTCGGGCGCCAAGGCGAGGTGTTGAAAATGGTGCGGAGCTGATCGAGGGTGAATGGATCGCGTTTGTCGGCTGCATCAACCGGGTCGGGTACCGCTAGACCGGCGACCGGGTTGGACCGGAGCCACTGCTCCTTGGCTGCCCATCCGAAGATCGACGAAAGAAGGGCCATATAGGACCCGTTGATGGTCTTTGGACTGATAGTCGGTATCGACAACCGCTTGGCCTTTTCGACTGCGTCCAGGACAGAGAGTCCTTTCATGTCCGTACGCTTATTGAGAGCTAGCGGCAGACCCTTCACGACCTCAAACAGTCTGCGGCCGTCATCACGCGTCAGTGTGGCGACGTCGCGCGTCGGGCCCAGCACATCCCGGAGGAGCCGCCAAATCGGCTCGTACGCCCGACGCGTTGAAGGCGTCCAGCCAGCTTCCTTATCCGCGCGGTACGCCGTTATCAGATCGGCGACGGTGCGAGTTGGCTGGTCTGCTGGCTGGAGGAGAGCCTCGGCGAACAACCGATCAGTGGGTGTGAAGCCATAATCGCCGAGCACCCGTGCCTTCTGCCGCAGGGCCAACTGGCGTCGGCCGCGCAACATCGCGAGCATCATGCCCTTAAACGTCGCCGAGCGTCGGTCGGGCATTAGGCCCGCCTCTGTCACGAGCTCCTCGGCCCTAGCTCTGACGACGGACACATCTTGCTCGCCGATGGCCTGCCGTGCCTCGGCTTCGTAATCCTCCAGTTCCTCCAAGTACGCGTCGATATCGGCGTGGAGCCCACGAGTGCGTTCTAGGTCCAACTCCGTCCGATAAGCGTCCTCGTCCCTGAACCAGCGGGAAACGAGCGCAATCGCTTCGCTCTCCGAGAGGGGCCTCGGAGGAGCCTCCTGCCCCTTCTTGGCGCGTGCCTCGTCCACAGCAGCCCAATATCGCTGTTCGGCATAGCTCCGTCGCCGTTGTGCCTCCTCAAGCGAGTCGGTTCCCAAAGCGAGCCTGAATGGGGCGCGGCCGACCACCGGCCAAAGCTCCTTCGGGTATGCGCGATTGAAGTACCAGCGCCCCTTCCGCTGGATCAGATTGGACTTCCGCCCCAAGATCGACCTACCCTCGTCTGTGACAGGTTTATGTGTCACCGGCCGCCGAAAAGTCAGGAAATCCAAGGATTTCACCCCCTTAGGGGGTGGTGGTGCCCAGAAGAGGACTCGAACCTCCACGGCCTTGCGACCGCCAGCACCTGAAGCTGGTGCGTCTACCAATTCCGCCATCTGGGCACGGGGTAGGCGGCGCCCTCTAAGTGGAGTGTGGGG